>ENA-ORMO01002972-ORMO01002972.1-human-gut-metagenome-genome-assembly--contig:-NODE-2972-length-12057-cov-2.085569_pt1 | contig 12057 bp, 9 predicted proteins | sample MGYA00242106_ERZ509001 | MGnify/ENA primary metagenome ERZ509001 (study PRJEB26280, sample SAMEA2338736) | human gut metagenome | biome: human gut; feature: human-associated habitat; material: faeces... | reverse complement strand
CGTTACAGCCGTACAGAAGCTTGTCGAGCAGGATAAGGTAAATGCCGTGATCGGTTCACAGCCGTCCTCCTGTACGATCGCTAACATGGAGATCACAAAAGCGGCAAAGATACCTCAGATCACTCCGGCTTCCAGCAATGTATCTATTACGCAGGCAGGAAACGACTATATTTACAGAATGACATCAACAGATGCGACGAATGCAGCTACTCTTCTGAAATATCTCTCTGAATATTGTGGAGTAAAGAAGATCGGTATGATGTACGAGTCCAGTGACTTTGGTACAGGCGGCTACAAGACGGTCAGCGGTATGTGTGAAGAATACGGGATCGAGATGGCAGGCGCAGAGGTCTATAACTCAGGCGACACAGATTTTTCTGTTATCATCTCCAAGCTGGTTGCAGAAGAGCCGGATTACTTCTTCATCTGGGGATACCATACAGAGGCTGCAATGATCTGTAATCAGATGATGCAGTATGGTGTTACAACACCGGTGATCGGCTACGGTATGAATTCTCCGGAGCTTACGACACTGGGCGGTGCAGCAGTAGAGGGATTCACCATGTGTACATCCTTTGATGCCGCAGATCCGGATCCTGTCGTGCAGGCATTTGATAAAAAATATACGGAGCTTTTCGGCGCAGGATATGACCAGAACGCACCGCAGTCCTATGATGCAGTATATCTGATTGCTGATGCAGTAGAACGCGCGATCGCTGACGGAGCAGACTGGAGCGACGGAGAAGTTTTGAATGAATATATAGCTTCGGCAGCTTATGAGGGAGCAACAGGAAAAACTTCTTTTGATGAAACAGGTGAGATGATGAAAGATCTGATCATTATTCAGATTGAAAACGGAGAGCATAAGATTATTGACTGGCAGAAATAAGTATTGTTCATTCGCTGGTTTGGGGACAGAATTACGGGTCATGCCATGAAATCGCATGGCCCGTGATTTATAAAGAAGGGAAGGTGTGTATATGCTTGTTCAGCAGCTACTGAATGGACTGACCAACGGAAGTATTTATGCGCTGATGGCGGTCGGTGTAACGATGATCTATAAGTCCTTGGGCATGCTTAACTTTGCTCATGGCGATACAATGATGGTGGGGACGTTTATTTGTCTTTCTATGTTTAATTTTGGTCTGCCGCTTTACTGCTCGGTGATCTTGGCGATCGCCTGTGCGGTACTTCTCGGATTTATTCTGGAGCGCGGTATTTTAAGAAAAGTGCAGTTCGATTCTTTTACGAATCTATTGATCGCAACAGTTGGTGTTTCCTATGTACTTAGAAATATGAGTATGGTTATCTGGGGGACAAATCCGCAGCTTTTTCCGAGTATGTTTCCGGCAGCTTTATGGAAGATCGGCGGATATATGATCACTCCGCAAAGTGTGGGGATTATTGTGATCTCACTTGCAATTATTACATTGCTTCATTTGTTTTTTACGAAAGTGAAGGTAGGAAAATGCATGCAGCTTGCCAGTTCGGATCCGGAAGGAGCCGCAATGATGGGAATTAATGTAAGTCATATGCGTTTTCTTACATTTGGTATCAGTGCAGGTCTGGCCTGTATCGCAGGTATTTTGATCGCACCTCTTACATACGCAAGAGTCGATATGAGTGCAACGATCGGTCTGAAGGCTTTTGCCGCCGCGATTCTTGGCGGTATCGGCAACCTCTGGGGCGCTCTGCTTGGCGGTCTTATCCTTGGTATTGTAGAAGCGCTTGGCGCAGCCTACATCTCAACGGCATACAGAGATGCGTTTTCATTCATCGTACTGTTCATTGTATTGTATGTGAAGCCGACAGGTCTTTTGAATAAGAAGATCGAGAACAAACTGTAAGGAGGGAAGAGAAGATGAATAACACGAAAAAAACAAGCTATCTTGCAGCAGCTGTTGCGGCAGTCATTGTCATCGCGATCCCGTTTCTTACACCGAACAATTATATTATGCAGATTATCAACATGATTGGTATTTATATTATTCTTGGTACCGGAATCAATATTCTGACCGGATATACAGGGCAGCTTTCTCTCGGTCAGGCAGCATTCTTCGGAATCGGTGCTTATACGGCGGCTCTCACCAATACGAGATTTGGTTTTGGCTTTCTTCCGGCACTTGTCTGCGCTATGGTTCTGACCGGAATCTTCGGTCTGGTACTGGCAGTTCCGGCTCTTAAGGTTAAAGGAAGCTACTTGGCTCTTCTTACTATGGGGTTCGGTGAAATTGTTCGTATCGTTATGATCAACTGGACACCGGTGACGAATGGTACGGCAGGTGTTCTTGGAATTGAGAGCCCGAAGTTTTTCGGATTCGCATTTGATACACTCCCGAAATATTATTTTCTGATCGTTATTTTTGTAGTAGCAGGGCTTCTGTATCAGAATCGTCTGATCAAGACAAGGACGGGACGGGCACTGATCGCGATCCGTGAGGATAATGAAGCGGCAGAGCTTACGGGAATCAATGTTACGACGTATAAGATCCGTGCTTTTGTACTCAGCGCTGTTTACTGTGGTATCGCAGGAGTTCTTTACGCAATGATGATCAAGTATGTAAGCCCTGATACATTCACGAACAACACGTCGAGTATCATACTCTGGACAGCGATCGTAGGAGGTTTTGGTACGATCATCGGACCTGTTATCGGTGGTATTGTTATGCAGGTGCTGCCGGAGGCGCTTCGTTTTCTCGGAAACTGGAGACTCGTTGTCTACGGGGTGATCCTTCTGGTCGTAATCCTGAAATTCCCGGGAGGGCTGTATCCGTATATTCAGAAATTTATTGACAGATTTAAAAAGGCACCTGAGCCTTGTCAGACAGGAAAGGAGTGAGTGCACAATGGCTCTGTTGGAACTTAAAAATGTATCGAAAGTATTCGGAGGTCTTACAGCAGTAGGAAATCTTGATCTGACAGTGGAAGAAAATCAGATTGCTGCACTGATCGGTCCGAATGGCGCAGGAAAGACGACCGTATTTAATATGATTACCGGTGCTTATAAGGTGTCAGAGGGAGACATTCTTTTTAGGGGTGAGAGCATCAGCGGAATAAAGCCTCATAAGATCGTAGAAAAAGGGATAGCCCGTACTTTTCAGAATATCCGCCTGTTTAAAAAGGCAACAGTTCTTGAAAATGTCATGACCGGCTTTCATACAAAAAGCTCCGGTGGAATGTTTAATATCATTTATAATCCGGTAAAGGTAAGAAAAGAAGAGGAAGAGATTCGTGAAAAAAGTATTGAGATACTGAAATTTCTCAATCTGGAGAGCATTATGGATCTGGAAGCACGGAATATTCCCTATGGCACACAGAGACTTCTTGAGATTGGCCGCGCGCTTGCGACAGGACCGAAGCTTCTGCTTCTTGATGAGCCGGCAGCAGGCATGAACTCCAGCGAGAAACAGGAGCTGATGAAAACAATCCACAGGATCAGAGATAAGTACCATCTTTCTGTGCTCCTCGTAGAGCATGATATGGAGCTTGTAATGGGGATTTCTGAAAATATTACCGTAGTGAACTTTGGCCGCCGTATAGCGAACGGAACGGCAGAGCAGGTACAGACAAATCCCGCAGTAATTGAAGCATACTTGGGAAGGAGTGAGGAATGAATGGCAGAGAAAACACAGATCTTGAAAATATCAAATCTGGTATCTTCTTACGGTAATATCAAGGCTCTTAGCGATATTAATGCAGAAGTAAATAAAGGCGAGATCGTAACGCTTCTTGGAGCCAACGGCGCAGGTAAGTCTACGCTGATGAAGTCCATCCTCGGTATGGTTCATATTGACAGTGGGAGCATTGTATACAACGGAACGGAGCTTGTGGGGAAAAAGAGCCATCAGATCGTACCGATGGGGATCTCTCTTGTTCCGGAAGGCCGGAAAATATTTGTGGATGTATCTGTAGAAAACAATCTGGAGATCGGAACGTATTTCCGGACAAGATCAAAGGCGAGAGATAAAGAGCTTCTTGATATGGTGTATGAGACGTTTCCGCGTCTTTATGAACGAAAAAAACAGCTTGGCGGTACGCTTTCTGGCGGTGAGCAGCAGATGCTTGCAGTCGGAAGAGCGATCATGTCCGATCCGCAGCTTCTGATGCTGGATGAGCCGTCTATGGGACTTGCTCCGCTTGTAGTAGCAGAGGTATTTGAGGTAATCAAGAAGGTACGTGATATGGGGATCACGGTACTTCTGGTAGAGCAGAACGCAAGTATGGCGCTCCGTATCTGTGACAGGGCATACGTTTTGAATACGGGAAGGATTACCGGTATGGTATCGAATGAGCAGGAGAACATGCAGGAGATCGCTGATAATATGCTCCGTGAAGCATATCTGGGCGCGAAAAAGTAACTGCTGTTTTGGAAAGGAGAAACTGGAGGAAGGTATGAAACTTGAAAATATTAAATTAAATCTTGATACAGAGATCGTATATAATGTGGGCTATCCGATGGGAAAGACGAATGCTCCGCGCTGCTACAATAAGCTGTTTGAAGTTCTGGATATGAACGCGGTCATGCTGCCGGTAGAGATTCAAAAGGGGATGCTGCCGCAGTTTATGGATGCATGCAGACTTTTGAATATTCATTATTTATGTCCGACAATGCCTCATAAAAAGGATTTTATTCCGCTTCTCGATGATGTGGACGAGGTGTCACGGCTGTTTCAGTCCGTCAACGCAATACGCATCGACGAGAAAGGCAGCCACGGAGTAGGAATGGACGGAAAGGGCGCCGTACGCGCTATGGAAAACGGAGGTGCAAAATTCGACGGGATCAATGCGCTCATGTATGGGGCAGGCAGTATCAGCGGCGTGGTAGGATATGAGCTTTCCAGAAAAAATGTAAAAAAACTGTATATTGCAAACCGTTCTGTGGAAAAAGCTGAGGAAATCGCGAAAATCCTAAGGGAAAACACACCGATGGAGACAGAAGTGATCACGACAGATCGTGATGCACTGGATCGGGCAGCAGAAAAGTGTGAGCTTCTTGCAAACGTCACTCCGCTTGGCATGTGTGGTTTTCCGGCAAAACACGATTATCTCGGATTTATTGACCGCATGCCGAAGAGTGCGACGGTATTTGACTGCATTATTAATCCACCAAAAACAGAGGTGATCGAGGCGGCGCAGAAGAATGGTCTGAATACAGTTCCCGGTATGCAGATGCTCGTTTCACAGATGGATGTGATCTTTGATTTTATGTTCGGAAAGAAACTGCTGCCGGAGCACAAAGAAGCATGCCTTGATGAACTTTGTTCCTTCCTTGGGGTGGAGCGATAGGAAATAGTGGAAAATCAGAAAAACAGAAAAGCAATAAGATCCGCAGCAGGCGCGGTATGTGAGGAGGAAATGATTATGGCACAGAAATTATTGACATCGGCACATTTACTGGAGATATTTATGCCTTACCGTTCGGATGAGGCAAGGATGATCGATGTGCTGCACAAAGCAGTAGCGCTCGACTTTTACAGAGGAGTGGAGCTTGGAATCTTTTTCGATAAGACGAACCGGAAAGAGGTACGCCGTGTATTGGAAGAAAATCATTTAAACGGAACGACCTTTGCAACGCCGTACGTAAAAGACCAGAAGCTCGGTCTGTCAGATCTGGACGAGGGAAAGCGCAGAAAAGCAGTTGATCTTGTAAAAGAGCTTGCCAATTATGCGGCAGATACGGGATATACGAACTTCGGCGTACCAAGCGGAGATGATCCCGGTCCTGTATTCCGCGGACTCGCAAAAAATGTTCTGGCGGAATCTATGGTAGAGATCGCAAATCACTGCAAGACGCTTGGTTTGAATCTGACGCTGGAACCGCTCGACCGTTACGTATTTAAAAAACAGCTGATCGGACCGATCGAGGAGTCAATGGTCTGGTTTGCACCTATCCATGAGGAGTGCCCGAATGCGTACATTCACTGGGACAGCGCACATGAAGCTCTGGGCGGCATGGATCTGATGAAATCTCTGGAAGTGACAGCGCCGTTTCTGGCACAATTCCATCTGTGTAATGCGATCGTTGATCCGTCGCATCCGTGCTTCGGCGATCTGCATATGGACGTCGGAGAAGGTCCTGATTTTGAGACGGAAGGATTCCTGACACCGGCACTCGGAGCGGAGATCTTGAAGAAAGCAGCATCTTATGACAAGCCGGCCGGTGTAAAGGATACGTATGTTTCCGTAGAGGTTCTTGGACATCCGGGTGATAATCTGTGGCTGAAAGAGCGCAATGCGAGAGAATTTCTGGCTAAATGTTTTGAGCTTGCCGGAATGAGCATAAAATAAAGGGCGGGGAAACGTATGATAATGAAAGAAAAGCTGGCACAGCTTCCTATGTGTTACAGTATCGGTCTGATGAACTACAAAGGAAGAGAATACTGCGTGAGCGCTTCTGAGGAACGCGACGGTGAGATCGTCATGGTCGATACAGAAACGAAGAAAATATCGAAGATCACAGGACTGGCAGGCGGGGTGATGGCGATCATACCGGTGCCGGAGCAGGACGGTGTATTCCTTGCGATCCAGAAATTTTATCCCGTATTTGATTCGCAGGAGGCAGAGGTGGTGCGCTGCAGGATCAGCGGAGAGATCGGTGATATAATGGCAGCAGAGGTGAAAACGGTAGTTCATCTGCCGTTCGTGCACAGAATCGCGCTGACAGGAAAGGCAGGAGCGCGCAGACTGATCGCCGCCACGCTGTGCGGAGGAAAAGATTTTGTCGATGACTGGTCCAGACCGGGAGCCGTATACGAATATCAACTCGATGAAGAGATGCAGGTGCGCAAAACGCGGACGATCCTCGAAGGGATAACGAAAAATCATGGCATGTATACGTATGAGAAAAAGGGCGGTTCGTACATTTTGGTCAGCGGAGCAGAGGGCGTGTGGGCAATTGACGGTCAGTGTACGGTCAGAAAACTCTGCGAGGAACCGGTCAGCGATCTGTGTATGTATGATGTGGACGGTGACGGAACAGATGAAATGGTTTGTATTGTTCCTTTTCATGGAAATGCCATGAAGGTTTTGAAAAGAACTTCACAGGGCTGGGCGTGCATTGCGCAGGAAGAGCTTTCCTTCGGTCACGCAGTCTGGAGCGGCAGATGTGGGGACGGTACACTGCTCATTTCATGCAGCAGAAGCGGTGATAAATGTACAAAGCTGTATCGACCGGTTGATACCGAAGTATTTGGGCTGGAGCAGATGAATGCAGATGAAGGCGTCGGCGCTTCGAATATCTGCGTAAAGGAAACAGAAAATTCTGTAGTTCTGTATGCGGCAAACCATGAACAAGGGGAAGTTGCAAGATACACGATTATGTAATGCAGAACATGAGCTGAAACAGCGGTATGTCTGAAATAAAATATGGGTGACAGAGTGTAAAGCCAAGGCTGCTGCAAAATGATCCGATGGATATGTATTTTTGCGGTAGCCTTATTTTTAACTAACAGAGCAGGAGGATAAAATGCAGTATTATATCGGACTTGATAACGGAGGAACGACGACAAAAGCGGCGCTTTTTGATAGCAGAGGAAAGCAGCTTGGATGCTGCAGCGTGGCGACCAAAGCGCTGACACTAAGACCGGAGTTTGTTGAACGGGATATGGAAGAGATGTGGGAGGCAAACTGTCAGGTAGTACGGGGGGTACTGGAACAGACGAAGATTACACCGGAAGAAGTAGCAGGGGTAGGAATCTGCGGACATGGAAAAGGCTTGTACTTGTGGGGAAAAGATGACAGACCTGTTAGAAACGGTATTATTTCAACTGATAACCGTGCATATCGTTATGTAGAGCGCTGGAGAGCAGACGGCACAGAGGAAGCGGCATTTGAACTATCATGCCAGCATTTGATGAGCTGTCAGCCGGTAGCCCTTCTGGCATGGCTGAAAGATCATGAACCGGAAAACTATAAAAATATCAGATATGTGTTTGAATGTAAGGACTATGTTCGGTTTCGGCTGACCGGAGAGGCACGCGCTGAGATTACAGATTATTCGGGTTCCCATTTAATGAATCTGCAAGAGCAGGATTATGATCTTCGGCTTTTGCATCTGTTCGGGATCGAAGAGGTCTGGGCTGCTCTTCCGCCGCTTTGCCGCGCAGATGAGGTCGCAGGGTATGTGACAAAAGAAGCAGCGCAGAAATGCGGACTGCGGGAAGGTACGCCTGTAGTGGGAGGTTTCTTTGATATAAATGCATGCGCTGTCGCATCGGGCGTGATCTATCCTGATCTCGTATGTATGATCGCGGGCACATGGTCGATCAATGAATATATCCGAAAAGAACCGGTGCTCGACGGTAAGGTGCAGATGAATTCTCTGTTTGCACTGCCACAGTATTATCTGATCGAGGAATCCAGCGCGACATCAGCAGGAAATAATGAGTGGTTTGTCAATCAGCTCCTTCCAGAAGTGAAGGATGAGGCAAAAAAGAGTGGAAAGAGTGTCTATGAGGTCGTAAATGAGTGGGTAAGCAGTATTGCGCCTCAGACATTTGTACCGGTATTTCTTCCTTTCCTGATGGCTTCTAATGTGCACCCGAACGCGAAAGCGAGCTTTGTAGGGCTGAATGTGTCTCATACAAGAAAACATATGGCGCGCAGTGTATACGAGGGCATTGCATTTTGCCATCGGTATCATCTGGAGCGGCTGCTTGCAACAATGGATGAAAAGCCGCGGGCGATCCGCCTTTCCGGAGGAGCGGCAAAATCACCTGTGTGGGCGCAGATGTTTGCGGACATTATGCAGCTTCCTGTTGAGACGGTAGAAGCACAGGAGGCAGGCGCGCTTGGATGCGCGATCGCATCAGCAGTTGCGGCTGGAGAATATCAGACAATGGACGAGGCAGTAAAAAATATGACGGTAGTAGGAAAGACAATAGAGCCGAATAAAGAGCTTGCGAAAATATATGACCGAAAATATCATATTTATATAAAGACACTTGCATGCCTTGACGGATTATGGGATGAAATGCAGGAGCTTGTGGAGGTTATGGAGTAAAAGGTAAATTACGATTATCGGGGTGGCAGTAAGGAGGGGAAAGGCTATGGACCGAGGACTGTCATCCTGAATTCATTTGTGTATATGTAACAAAAATATATAGTGCATTTTGTATAATAATTCGATTGACAGAAGATGAAAAGATAGATATAATGACGTTGATAAAACGTTTTATCTATTTTGATTATATTGGTTTTTAGAAGAGTGAGCTAAAATGACAGGATACGGAAAAACGGGTACAACGATTAAAGATGTGGCAAACGAAGTGGGACTTTCTATTACAGCAGTTTCTCAGGTGCTGAATGGGAAAGACTGCAGAATATCACAGGAAAAAAGAATTCTGATTCAGCAGAAAGCAAAAGAACTGAATTATCAGCCAAACAGAAATGCAGTAGCATTAGTAACTAACTGTACAAAGATTATTGGTGTTATTCTGAATGATATTAGCAATATATATTTTGCAGAATTTGCAAAGGGAGCAGAGGATATCGCATCAGAAAACGGGTACCAACTATTGTTGGTAAATATGCAGAATCGTTGGAATAAACCAAAGAGCTTTGCAAATCTGTTAGGATACGATACTACAGACGGTCTTATAATAACGAGAGATTTGGATACTCCAGAGTTGAAAAAATATATTGACACTTATTATTATGAGAGGAAAAAGCCGGTTGCGAATGCAGGAAATGGTGAGTTTATCTTTCCAAGTGGAAATATTATTTTTGATAATGAACAGGGCGGTTATATTGCTACGAAACATTTGCTGGAATTGGGACATCGGCGTATTGGATGCATAACAGGAAGTGAGCATACACCGTTATCCCGACTCCGTGGATATAAAAAAGCTTTGTTAGAATATGGAATAGAATACGATGAGACGCTTGTTAAAGTAGGAGATTATCATGAAGAGTTAGCAACAAAACATGCAAAAGACTTGTATGAACAAGGTGTGACGGCTATTTTTGCATTTAATGATTTAATGGCATTTGGTGTATACCGAATGGCAGAGCAGAATAATCTTTGCATAGGAAAAGATTTATCTGTAGTAGGGTTTGATGATCTCGAGTTCTCAGCATTCCTCTCTACACCGCTTACAACGATTCAGCAGCCGGCTTATAAAATGGGAGAGGCCAGCTGTAAGATGCTAATTGATATGATTAAGAATGATACACAGACTGCAGAAGATGTACATTTTCAGCCCAAACTAATAGTACGGAAAAGTACAGGATATGCAGCTTGTGAAAAAAAATAATATATACAAAAAAACGCTATGATCTGTATGCAAGATACGATCATAGCGAAAAAAAACTATCATGATAAAACGCTTTATCAAAAAGAAAAAGGCAATTATTTTTTTACATGATGATAAAACGTTTTATCACCTGAAAGGAAGGAGTAAAAATGAGAGTATATTGTGAATATTTAAAAAATCCAATCGGAATCGATATGGTATGTCCGAGATTTTCTTGGATAGTTGATGAGAATCTTTCTAAGCAAAAAGCGTATCAGGTGATTGTGCGTGAGAAACGGGGAGGTAATGTTGTATGGGATAGTGGAGTAGTAGAGTCGGATGAAACATTAAATGTTGCATATGCCGGTATTCCGCTTGAAACGGCGCAGACTTATCAGTACACAGTAAAGGTATACAGTAGCTCGGGTGAAGTAATTGAAAAGGAAGATAATACATTTACTATGGGAATTATGGAGTCTCCGGTATGGAAAGCTAATTGGATTGGCGGACCCTGGATGGAAGTACAGGCGTTTTGGTTTAGAACAGCTTTTGAAATTACAAAACCTGTTCGGACAGCTTTCATTTATGTAATAAGTCCTAATTATTATGTATTATCTGTAAATGGAAAGCATTGTGGAGATGCAGTATTACAGAATGCAAACACCGATCCGGCAAAGACATTATTATATGCAACATATCCAGTAGAAACTCATTTGAGACAGGGAGAAAATGTAATCGGTATAGAGCTGGGAAATGGATGGAAAGCATTAAATCTTGGAAGGACTAATGCAGGAGTCGGAGAGCACATGTTCTCGCTTCAGCTTCGTGTGGAATATGAGGATGGGGCATGTGAATGGATTCACAGTAATCCGGATCAATGGACATATACAAAACAAGGTCCGGTGCATGAAAACAGCATTTATCAAGGTGAGTTTTATGATGCACGAGAAGAGTTGCAAGGTTGGAATATGCCAGGTTTTTTAATGAAAGAATCAGGCGTTGAATGGTTTGATGCAGTTGAATTTGAACCGGAAGAGGGGGAAGTAAGAGCACAATATTTGGAACCGATCAGAGTTGTTAAGACCATGAAACCCGTAAAGATCTATGAAATTGCAGATGGCAGTTATACTTTTGATATGGGACAAAATTTTGCGGGATGGGCAAGATTGCGTGTATCTGGAGAACGTGGCACTGAAATTAAGCTGGTATACAGTGAATTAGAGTATGAGGATCATACAGTGAATCAAATCAGCCTACGCCATGTTCGGGCTACTGATACATATGTGCTTCGTGGAGAAGGAGTAGAAGAGTATGAGCCAAGATTTACGTTTCATGGTTTTAGGTATGTGCAGGTATTTGGTTTGTCTCAGAAGCCGGATGATGATACGTTAATTGGCTGTGTTGTTCGATCAGATGTTGAAAAAATTGGAGAGTTTTCCTGTGATAATGAGCTGTTAAATAAATTTCAGAGTAATATATGCTGGACGGAAGAAAGCAATCTGCACAGTATTCCGACGGATTGTCCACAGCGTGATGAACGTCTTGGCTGGACAAATGATATGACAGTACGGAATGAATGTGCACTTTACAATTATCGCCTTGCATCTCTTTACACAAAATGGCTTGGAGACATTCGGGATACGCAGGGAAAAAAGACAGGCGCTATTACAGATACGGCACCGTTTCGTGTATTTGGATGCAGACCGGCAGATCCGGTTGGCGCTTCTCTCGTACTTCTGCCATGGAATATGTATCTTCATTATCGTGATGTACGTATTCTGGAAGAAAACTATGATGCAATAAAAAGATTTCTTGGATATCTGGA
>ENA-ORMO01002971-ORMO01002971.1-human-gut-metagenome-genome-assembly--contig:-NODE-2971-length-12057-cov-2.297034_pt1 | contig 12057 bp, 11 predicted proteins | sample MGYA00242106_ERZ509001 | MGnify/ENA primary metagenome ERZ509001 (study PRJEB26280, sample SAMEA2338736) | human gut metagenome | biome: human gut; feature: human-associated habitat; material: faeces... | reverse complement strand
AGTTAAAAATTTGAAAAAATATTTTCCGGCTGCTCAAAAACAACAGTTAAAGGCTGTTGATAATGTGTCATTTGATATTTACGAAGGTGAGACTCTGGGAATTGTTGGTGAATCCGGATGCGGAAAAACAACCTGTGGAAAAACCTGTCTTGGAATGTATCCGGTAACAGATGGAGAGGTTCTGTTTCACGGAAAAAACATTCATACCATGTCAAAGAAAGAACGGTTTGCATTTACAAAACGTGTGCAAATGATTTTTCAAGATCCGTATGCTTCTCTTGACCCTCACCAGAAGGTTTATGATATAATAGCAGAAGGAATCCAGATTCATGGGATGGCGAAAAACAAAACAGAAGAAAAGAAGATGGTAAAAGAAAATGCCATAGCAACAGCTTCAACAAATGCAACAGATTCAAGTGCAGGATCCAGCACGAGCTCTGCAACCACAGGATCCAGCGCAGGTTCCACGGGAGAAAGTGGTTCCACAACGCCGGATGAGGGTAAGGTGAATTTAGGCAGCGATACGATTGAGGTTGCCTTTAAGGAAGAGGATAAAAAATATGTGTATACCGGCAGTGCCATAACACCGGAAATCGTTGTTAAGGAAAAAGTAAAAGACGAGCAGGGAAAAGAAAAAATCGTTACCTTAACCAGAGATCAAGACTACACGGTAAAATATGAAGATAATGTTGACGCCATGGCCAAATCCAAAAAAAGCGCAAAGATTATCGTGGAGGCAAAGGATACTACAAAGTATACGGGAACCAAATCGCTCACCTTTGATATTGAACAAAAAGATATTAGTGATTATGATATGAAGATGGAAGATAAAGATAAAGTCTACAGAGGAACAGCAATCAATGCAGATGTGAATCTTTATCAGGGTAACAAGAAACTCACAAGGGCAACGGACTACCGGGTACACGATTATGTGAACAACATAAATGTAGGCACAGCTTCAGCAAAAGTTACCGGAATTGGAAACTATAAGGGAGAAAGAACTACAAATTTTAAAATTGCAGCGAAAAATATCAACGAGTTGGCCATCTCTCCAAATTTTGAAGAACTAAGCTATAAGTGGGACGGAAACTATAAAACGCCGAAAGTTACGCTGACCTTTGACGCTACAGGGAAAAAAGGCGTATTTGTAGAACGCCGTACCTTGCAGCAGGGCGTGGATTACGAAGTGGTTTACGAGGACAATAAAAAGGTAGGTACAGCCGGAGTCATGATTGTCGGTAAAGGCAATTTCGGCGGTTCCCGGGTGGAAACATTCCGCATTCGCCCGGAAAAAACCAGACTGCGTAAACTGGAAAAAGGAAGAAAAATGATTAAGGCAACCTGGGTGGAAAAGACGAAACAGGTAACCGGATATGTGGTGCAGATTTCCACGAAAAAAGATTTTTCTTCTTCTGTGAAAAAATATAAAGTAAAGAAAAAAATTACAACGAAGACCTTTAAAGGACTGAAATCCGGAAAGAAATATTATGTTAGAGTCCGTACCTATAAAAATGTATCAGGAATCAACTATTATTCCGGCTGGTCCAACGTGATGAAAATAAAAGCCAGATAGCCATAATACAAAAAGAAATCAGGGCCGCTGCAAAAAATATTTTGCAGCGGCCCTGAGAATATCTGTAAATAATAACGGGAGAAAAAGCAAAAAATACCGAAAAAAGGAGGAAACCCAAAGAGATAAACTCCCGGGCTTCAAAATATGAAAAAAATCTTTAGCTACAAGAAATAGAGGGATTTCTTTGTTGCTGTTTGTAGTATAATAAAAAAGTATGTCCTGTTTTTGAAAGGTCTTTGAAGAAACTGTGAAATAAATTGATAAATGTAGATATGGAGGTCTGTGATGGGCGTAGTAATTGGAAGAATGGACAGTCAGGTGGAAAAAATATTTTTGGGAAATAATTTAACAAGAAGTACAAAAAACTATGATAAACTATTGCAAGATGAGAACATACCGGCGGAGGAGAAAGAAAGGATTCTGAAAGCAGAAAAAAAGAAAGCGGAAGAAGACATTATTTTATAGGAGGCAGAAATGAAAATATCGGTGGCGTTGGCGTATTATAACGGAGGAGAATACATTCAGGAACAACTGGATTCGATTATGCCGCAGTTGGGGAAAGAAGATGAAGTCATTCTTTCCATAGACAAAGCAGACGATGGATCCCGGGATATGCTGGAAAAACGAGCAGGCGCGGATTCCAGAATTCATCTCCTGGAAGGCCCGGGAAAGGGAGTTGTGCAGAATTTTGCCCATGCGATTGCCCATTGTCATGGGGACATCATTTTTCTTTCTGATCAGGATGATCTCTGGAAAAAAGATAAGGTGAAAAAAGTCAGGAGAGCTTTTGAAAAAACCGGAGTTTCTGTGGTTCTTCATAATGCGAAGATCATAGATAAAGAGGGAAGGGAAACGGGAGAAGATACTTTATTTGCCTTGCGGGGAAGCCGCAGCGGGATCCTGAAAAATCTGTGGAAAAACAGTTATATCGGGTGCTGTATTGCCTTCCGAAAAGAACTCCTGCCTGTCATTTTACCGATTCCGGAAGAAATGTACATGCATGATTACTGGATTGGTACAGCGGGAGAATGTATGGGAGGAACGGGTCTTTTACAGGAACCCTTGATCGGGTATCGAAGACATGGCGGTAATGTGACGGATCTTCAACATGGTTCCCTTATGTTTATGCTCAGGAAAAGACTGGACATGCTAAAATGTCTTGGAATATTAAAGAAGAGAATACGAAGAAAAAAGAAGCAGGGGGGCCTTTATGCAAAAGCGAGATAATCCTGCCGTAAAACAGAGGGGCAGAAGAAAATGGGGAAAGAAACAGATTCTCCTTCTTTCCTTTTTTCTTCCTCTGAGCGTGATGATCGGATGTATGGCGGCTTTCCAGGTGGAACCTTTTGGAGAAAACTCGTTCTTGATCATAGATGGTTTACACCAGTATATGCCGTTTTATTCGATATTATATGATAAATTAAAAGGTGCAGACAGTCTCTTTTACAGTTTCCGGGCAGGATTGGGGATTAATTTTCTCTCCTTGTTTTCTTATTATCTGTCCAGTCCGTTGAACCTGTTCATTTTGCTGTTTAAAAAAACCCAGTTGAATATGGCGGTGAGTTGGCTGCTTGTGTTGAAGATCGCACTTTCCGGATTGACTTCGGGCATATATTTTTCATCTAAAACCAAAAGGCCGGGAGGAAGCGTACTGCTTTGTTCATTTGTCTATGCGCTAAACAGTTATATGGTGGGTTATTCCTGGAATATCATGTGGCTGGACGTGATCATGATTTTTCCGATTGTGCTTATGGGAATAGAACGGCTGGTGGAGAAAAAAGATGGAAGATTGTATGGAGCAGCTTTATTTTATGCCCTGTACTGTAATTATTACATGGCTTTTATGGTATGTATTTTTGCTGTGCTCTGGTATGTGCTCTATTCCTTTAAAAATATCCGGCAATTTTTTTTCCGGGGATTGTCCTTTGCTTTTTATTCTCTGCTGGCGGCAGCCATGGCAGCCTTTTTGTTGCTGCCGGCCTATCTGGGGATTAAAGAAACGACATCCGGTGGGGAGATGGGATTACCGGCCCACGGCTGGCAGACAGGATTTGCCGATTTGCTGACGAGACAGTTTGCCATGACCACACCGATCAGTCACGATAATTTTGACGGGAATGCCAATCTTTATCTGGGCGTTTTTATGGTGTTTGCCGTGACGCTTTATTTATGCAATAAAAAGATCCCGTGGCGGGAAAAAGGAAAAAAGGCGTTGTTGCTGGTATTATTTTATGTAAGTTTCAGCGAAGATATTTTAAACTTTATCTGGCATGGTTTCCATAATCAATTTGGAATCCCCAACCGCTTTTCCTTTTTATTCGGATTTGTCCTGCTGACCATGCTTTTCGAGGTGTTGGAACATTGGCGGGAAATCAGAAACTGGCAGGTGATTTTAGGATGTTTGCTGGGCAGCGCAATGCTCTATGTCAGCAAAAGGTACGGCGAGGCTCCTCTGGAGGATGAAATTTATGCGGTGGCAGGGATTTTACTGTTGGTGTACGGTCTCATTTTCTTTGTTCTGAGCTTTGACCGGCGCCATGGAAAATATCACCTGGCGATTTTTGGCATTGTGGCCATGGCAGAGATTGGCACGACGGCGGCTCTGGGTTTTTCACATAACGGGCAAATCAATGTACCGAAGTTTTTCTCCGGAACAAAAGATATGGAACAGGCAGTGGAAGCCTTGGAGGATGGCACCTTTTATCGAAGCGAGCTGGCCGATGCCAGAATGGTGGATGAAAATGCCTGGTATACGCTCAATGGCGTGGGATTATTCGGTTCCACGGCCAATGGAAATATGGTTGCCATGATGGATTCCCTTGGATTTTATACCGGTTGTAATGAATATCTTTATCAAGGAGGGACACCGCTGACCAATCTTCTGCTGGGGCTAAAATATATTTATTTTCATCCGGAAGATGTGATGCATACGAATTTTATCTATAAGGATACATTTGGCGATTTTGATGTCTATGAAAATCCGGTGCAGAAACTGTCCATAGGATATATGATCGATGACAGCGTCAGAGACTGGTATTATGAAAGCGCCTATCCGTTCCGGGTGCAAAATGAACTGGGGACGCTGGGATTCGGCGTATCGGAACTTTTTGAAGGGATTACGATTTCTGATCCGGAAACCACCGGGTGCACGGCGTCACGCACCAATGACGGGGAATATTATTTTGAATATCAAAAGGAACAAAACAATCACATGATTTTCACGCTCCCCATAGACCAGACCATGGAACATCTTCACCTTTATTATGACGGAACACAGGTGGAACATGCAGAAATTATGGTGGATAATCAAATGGTAAAACAGGGAGATCTGGATGGTTTCATTTTATCCATAGGAAGGGTGGAGGAAGGAAGTACAGTGACGGTTCGTTTTAAGCTGAAAGGGGAAACGCCGACGGGCTATGTTCGTCTCTCGGCAGCAGATTTTCAGACAGAGCCGTTTAATAAACTGGTACAGAGAATGGAACAGCGATCCATGAATATGGAGGAAGTGGATTCGCGGCATATTTCCGGAACCGTGACAGCCGCGCAGGAACAGACGCTGTTTCTTTCCGTTCCATATGATAAAGGATGGAAAGCCGTTGTGGATGGAAAACCAGTCAAAACCGATAAAATCGGCGACGCCTTTTTGGCTGTTCCCTTGGAAGAAGGCGAACATCACGTTGTCTTAACCTTTACTCCGGCCGGGTTTGCCCTGGGGGGAAAAATCTCTTTGGGCGCCATAATTCTTTTTGTGGGAATATGCGTCTCCTTTCCATCTGTTCGTAGAAAACGGGAAGAAAAAGAAGAGAGAGAACGAAGAAAATGGCAGGAAAATTTCTTGCCGGATTCGGGATTTCATGACCGAAAAAATGAGGAAATCACCGAAGATGAAGAAACGGGAGAATTATGTTATAGTAGCGGCAATGGAAAAAGAAAAGAACCGAAGGATGATACAGGAGGAAAATAGAATGAGAAAAAAAATAATGACGTTCTCTTTGCTGGCCATTACAGGAATGATGCTCTGCCCGACAGGCGTTCAGGCAGACAGTGTGGAAAAACCATACTTATCTCTGGGAGCAGATTTGAATAAAAAAGAAAAAGAAGAAGTTTTTCGTCTTCTGGATGTAGAGGAAAAAAATCTGGATGATTACATGGTGGTGGAAATCACAAATAAGGATGAACATAAATATCTGGATGATTATCTGAGCGCTTCTGTCATTGGAAGCCGGGCGCTTTCTTCGGTATTGATTAAAAAAACCGGAAAAGGCAAAGGCATCGATGTGACGACGAAAAATATTACTTATTGTACAGAAGGGATGTATGAAAATGCGCTGACCACCGCCGGTGTTTCTGACGCAGATGTGGTCGTGGCCGGCCCATTCAACATTACGGGAACAGCAGCCCTTGTGGGGGCAATGAATGCCTATGAAGATATGACCGGAGAAAACATTACAGAAGAAAGTAAAGATGCGGCGACCAATGAGCTGGTAGTCACCAGCGAACTGGCAGATATTTTGCAGGATTCCGAAAAAGCAGAACAATTTCTGGCCTACATTAAAGAAGAAATCGTGTCTGCCGATATTCAGAATATCGAAGAAATCAATCAGATCATCATCAACTGTGCCGATAAATTCCAGATTGAGCTGACAGAAGAACAGCGGCAGCAGATTGCCGAACTGATGGAAAAAATCAGCAGCCTCGATTTAAATGTCAATGAATTAAAGGAGCAGGCAGCAAACATTTACAATGAACTGAGCAAATTAAATCTGAATACAGAAGGCTTCTTTGCGCAGATTAAGGCCTTTTTCATGCGGATACTGGATGCATTGGGACTTTAAAAGAAATGACTGAAAAGAAAGATGTCTACTATACGTTTTTTAGGAATAGAAACCTTAGCGGCAGCTCTGATTTTACTGCCCATTATGGCTGTTCTGGGGAAAATTTACTTTCAAAATGGAAAACGAACATGGGGAGCAGTCTTGTTTGTTTTGTATTTATCGGCGGTTTATGCCATCGTTGGATTACCGGTGGTTGATTATTGCCGCATACATCTGTCGGTGAATCTGATACCATTGGTCAATATGGCGGAAGATTTTCGTAATGCCATGCTAAATATTTTACTGTTCGTTCCGCTGGGATTTTTTCTTCCCATTTTATGGGAGCAATTTAGAAAAATCAGGAAAACGTTGGGATTTGGTTTGTGTATGACCCTGACGATCGAAATTCTTCAGGTTTTTACCTTCCGGGCAACAGACGTCAACGATCTGCTGACCAATCTGGCCGGTACGCTTATTGGTTATGCTCTGGCTATGGCAGGGATAAAGAAGCTGCCCGTATCTGTTCCAGAGGCAAAAAGGAAAACCGAACCATATTTTCTGTGTATACTTGTTTTTCTGGTCATGTTTTTTATCCAGCCATTCCTTGCTCGAAAATTATGGGAAATGGTATTGTGACAGAAAATAAGAGTATTTATTGTAAAAAAGTTCCCAGCTGTTTTGTAAGTGCATAGGAAGATCATGAAGCAGATTCAGAGAAAGAAACGAAAAAGATTAATGCCATAGGCAAGAATAGCCCCGGGGATACCCAGAAAAGCAGAAAGAGCAATGGTGATGGGATTAATCCCAAGGCCGGTGGAAAATCCACGGGAGGAACAAACGAGATTAAAAAAATAAATATAGGCAAGACCTGCAGCGCTGCGGCCGATTATGGTAAACAGCGCCGCGGGGCTTTTTTTTAAGTAAGCAGCCAGATAGAGCAAAAAAGCCACAAGAGGAATGAGGATAATTAATTGATTATCGGTCACGAAAAATATTCTCCAGATCTTGGTACAGGTTACTATAGTGTATGTGCACCGGTCTGGAAATAGACCGAAAAGAGATGGAAAAAAATAGAAAAAATGTAAAATAATCATAGACAAAAACAAAAAGGTGTGATATAGTAAATTCACGATAACAATAATAAAGATAAATAAAACAAGGGACAGGAGAAGAAAACAGAGAAGATAAAATCAGGAGAACATGAAGGAAACCCCGGAGATAAAAGATAGCAACTGAGCGTACGCAGGAGAAGGAAAGGAAAGAGGAAAAAGGCAGAAGGGGGGAAGACGATGATTACCATGGTGATTGGAGAGGAAGGGGAATATGCTCTTCGTCTGCGAAAATATCTGGAAGAATACTGGCGGGGGCCTAAACGTATTCTGATTTTTACCAGTGTGGAAGCGTTTCTCCATGCAGAAGAAAAAGGCGATTGTTATCTGTTAGGGGAACAGTTTTTTGCACAATTACAGGCAGCAGATGCGCATAAGCCGGAAATAAACGAAGAGAATCTTCTGGTGTTATCTGACCGGGAAAAGGAGGGATGGCATTGCCGGTATCATTCTCCATCGGAGCTGTTGGCGCTGTTAGAGGAAAAGAGCCGGCTGTTTGGGGAGGAAGTTCGGCTGCATAAGGAGAAGGGGACGCTGACCATGCTCTATTCTCCGGTTTATGATCAGGATCTTCTGTCAATCGCCATGACATTTTTGAATCCAGGTGATTTATTTCTTGATATGGAAGATATTGGAGAAGTAAAGGGTCCGGGAGAAGGGACGCAGCAGGAAGGGAATATGGAGGATTTATGTTATTACATTAATTTGAGGGAGAAGACGATCCTCCGAAAAATAAAGGAGATGCGCAGACAACAGGAGGAGGTATATGTGATTGATGCGCCGCCGGCATATCTTTCCTTTTTGGAGATTGGGAAGGAAGATTATCAGTGGTTTTTTCAACAGCTTCGCCAGTCCGGAGAATATGGAGAAATCTGTCTGGGAGTAGGCAGCGGTGTGTTTGCGCATCTGTATCCGTTGGGGATTGCTGACCGGCTGATTTTGCTGGATACGAGAAAAAATAAAAAGCAACATGCCTTTTGTCACTGTTTGGAACAGGCGCTCCAAAAAGAGGAGACATTTCGAACAGGGCAGTTTAAGCGGGTATACAGAGAGGATGTTTTTCTTGAAAAAATTTGATAAAAGCATACTTCGCCATGAGATTTTACATCAGATGGAGGACTGTTCTCCGACTACCGATGAAGAGGTATACCGGGTCATCGATCAGGTGATTTTGCGGGAAGGGCACAGTCAGTATGGAACGTTGACGGAAAAAAAGGATCTGCGTCAGCAGTTGTTTTACGCAATACGGGGATTTGATGTTTTAGAAAATTATCTTAGGGATGACAGTGTAACGGAGATTATGGTGGTAGGTGCGTCAAAAATCTTTATTGAGCAAAACGGACAGTTGAAAAAGACAGAGACAACATTTTCGGATAACGAGGAAGTATATCGACTGATTGATCAGATGATTGCGCCGCTAAACCGTATGGTCAATGAATCTGTACCGATGGTGGACGGGCGGCTGCCGGATGGATCCCGCGTACATGTAGTGATTCCTCCGGTTTCGCTGGAAGGACCGGTGATTACGATTCGCAAGTTTCAAAAGGGCGGAATGACAATGGAGCGTCTGATTGCCTGTGATGAGTTTCCCGCCGGACTGGCAGCGGTTTTGGCCTGTCTGGTCAAAAGCAGATACAGTATTTTGATCAGTGGCGCGACCAATTCGGGAAAGTCTTCTTTACTTAATGCGCTGGCGGAATATATCGAAACGGATGAAAGGATCATTACCATTGAAGATTCTGCGGAATTACAGTTGACTCATGTGGATAATCTGGTGCGTCTGGAGACCCGTAATGCCAATACGGAAGGGTTAAACGAGATTACCATGAAGGATCTGATCAAAGCCAGTCTGCGTATGCGGCCCAGCCGGATTATTGTGGGAGAGGTGAGAGGGGAAGAAGCTGTGTCCATGTTACAGGCTTTATCGACGGGACACAGGGGCTCTTTCAGTTCCATCCATGGAAATTCGTGCAGGGATGCTCTTCGGCGTTTGGAAACGATGGTGCTGATGGGGATGGATATTCCGCTTTTGGCTGTTCAGGGCCTGATTGCCTCTTCTGTGGATATTTTGATTCATCTAAGCAGGCTGCCTTCAGGAAAAAGGAAAATTACGGAAATATATGAGCTGCTGGATTTTCATGAGCAGGATTATCGTCTGAATCCACTTTTTCTGTATCAGGAAAAGAGAGGGGAAGAAGGAAGGCTGGAAGTGCATAAACCGTTGATTCAGATGGAGGCTCTTTCACATTACGGGCAAAGAGAAAATTACCAGAAGGCCATGGAGGGACTGTATGCGCAAAGATGATCTGTGGAGGACGATTATTTTCGGGGAGACCATGGTTTTTGTTCTGGCCTGGCTCTGCTATGATCATGCACTGTGGGCGCTGCCTTTACAGCTTCTTCTTTTTCCTGTTTATACAGTTATAAAGAAAAAAGGCAGACAATACAGAAAGAAACAGTATACACAGGGCTTTCGGGAATTACTGCAATCTTTGCTGACTTCTCTTCAGGCGGGGTATTCGCTGGAAAATGCCTGCGGTATTTCATTGCAGGAGATTCGTCAACTGTATCCCTCGGCCGGAAATCCAACGGTGGTACAATTGGAGAAAATTGTCCGTGGCATACGCCTTCATGCTTCTATAGAACAGTTATTTATGGCATATGCCAGGGAAACGGAGGTGGAAGAGATCTATGAATTTTCAGTTATCCTGCATATTGTCAGAACCACCGGAGGGAATATGGTAGAAACCTTAAAAAATGCGATGGAACATCTGCAGGGGAAAATGGAAGTGGCAGAAGAGTTACAGGTGAATCTGAGTGGGAGATTGCTGGAAAAAAATATTATGTTGGTGATGCCGTTTGGTATATGGCTGTATCTGCGTTGTGCCAATCCTGAATATATGGAAAGTCTTTATGGTTCTCTTCCGGGGAATATGATGGCAACAGGGATGATTGTGTTGACAATGGTCTGTTTTTTCTGGACGGAAAGGATTATGGATATTGAGTTATAGTCCATTTTTTAGAAAACCGGTGGAGCAGCTGGCAAAATGGGTTCCGGTTTTATGGAAAAAATACATGGAAGAAAAGGTGAAGGCGGCTTTAAAGGAACAGTGTACAGAAACCGATGAACAGCTGAGACGGAAGACAGAATCTTTTCTTTTCCGGCAGGGAATGCTTTTTTTCTGGGGGCTGATTCTTCTGGGAATGGTCTGTTTTACCGTGATGGTTCTGCAGCAAAGAGAAGAGCAGACCAGAATCAAAAGGAATCCTTTTGGCGCCGGACAAAAGGCGATCACATTGCAGATGAAAAAAGAGAAAAAAGAGAAGAAATATACTTTGCTTCTCAGCGAACAAAGGCTGTCTGCCACAGAAGAGGAGAAGTTAAAAAAGAAATTTTTTCAACAGCTGGAAAGGAAAATACGAGGAAAGAATTTGTCGCTGAAAAAAGTTGACCGCATGCTTTCTTTTCCGGATATGCTGGCACACTGGCCATTTTATATCACATATGTACCGGAGAAAACGGAAGTGATTCGTATGGACGGCAGTCTGGGGGAAAAAGGGAAGACCATGAAAGAGGGGGATTATGCAGAGACAGCGCTTCAGGTGACAGCGGAATACGGCGATTATCGCTGGAGAAAAACGTTTTTGGTGCGGGTAGTGCCCCCAAAAGAGAATCCGGAAGAAGCGGTATTTGCCAGAGCAGCGGCCCGTCTGCAACAGGAAGAAAAAAAGACCAGAAACCATTTGGAATACATTTTGCCCGGGGAAGAAGAGGGCGTTTTGATTCGCCGGGAGAAAGAATCTCTTTTACCGGAGTTGTTTTTTTCGGGATTAAGTTTGTTATCGCTTGTAATTGTTCATGGCTTTTTTTCTTTAAAAGAAGGAGAGAAGAAATGCAGGAAGGAAACACTGAAAGATTTTCCGACAATCGTGCATCTGCTGACGTTGTATATGGGAGCAGGTTTGTCGCTGGCTTCTGCGGTAGAAAGAATTGCCACAGATTATCAGGGGGATCCTGGAAGAAAGAAACGCTATGCTTTTGAAGAATTACTGCGTATGGACAGGCAGTTAAAGTTGGGAACCGGACAAAAAGAGGCCTGTATGCAGTGGGGAAAAAGATTTAAAGAACCGGTTTATCAGAAATTGGCGCTCATGCTTCTTCAGGTGACGGCCAAAGGATCCAGAGAGGGGAGGCTGCTGATGGAACAGATGGAAAGGGAGGCTTTTCGGTATCGATTGGATATGGCAAAAAAAGAAGGGGAGGAGGCAGCAACGAAATTATTGTTTCCCATGATTCTTCTTTTATGTATGGTGATGATTCTGGTCATGTTTCCGGCTATTTTACGTTTTCAGGGAATATGAGGAAAAGAGTCCGGTGCGTTTTGGGAGGGATGATCAATGACAATTTGGAAAAATAAACTGACTTTATGGAAAAGGCGATTATGTGCCACGCTGAAAGGAGAAGAAGGAATGGGTGTGGTGGAAGTAATTCTGATCATTGTGGGAATATGTACCCCCTAGTATGGGGTGGGTATAAGGTGTATAGGGTAAAAATGTG
>ENA-ORMO01002970-ORMO01002970.1-human-gut-metagenome-genome-assembly--contig:-NODE-2970-length-12062-cov-2.856084_pt1 | contig 12062 bp, 14 predicted proteins | sample MGYA00242106_ERZ509001 | MGnify/ENA primary metagenome ERZ509001 (study PRJEB26280, sample SAMEA2338736) | human gut metagenome | biome: human gut; feature: human-associated habitat; material: faeces... | reverse complement strand
TGTTCCCGGCAGACGGGGACACCACCGGAGCGGGAAAAGCCCCGGCGAAAAACTACGTTAGGAGGTACACAAGTGAACCCACTGGTTTTACGCAAAGGAAATGAGGTGGCTGTGACATGAACCTGTGCAAACGGGCCTGCCTGTATTCCATCCGCAAAAAGGGCAAGACCCTCACGCTGCTGGCGTTTCTGCTGGTCATGGCTACGCTGATGCTGACCTGCCTTTCCATCCAATCGGCCACGGAAACGGCCAACGCCAATATCAAAAAAGCCCTGCTGGGCTATTTCACCATCAACGCCAAGACGCTGGAAAACGGCATCCCGGAGGATACGGTGAGCCAGATTCTTGATGTGGACGGCTTGAGCGGCAGGTACACCCTGCGCTCCTACACCTATGCTGCTTACTTTGACGCAGACGGGAACCTTCTGGAGATCAACACCGAGGGCGCTGCCCAGGTGCCGGAGGGCTATGAGAACGCCGGACGGGTGGTGGCGAACTCCAATTCCCAGGAGGACAGCTATTTCACCGATGGCGGCTTTGAGATGGTGGAGGGCAACCCCATCACCACCGAAACCGGCAGCCAGGTGCTGATCCATGAGAAGTTCGCCCAGCGCAACGGCCTGTCTGTGGGCGACACCATGCTGCTGGGGAATGTGGAGGACAAAGATAAGACCATCCCCGTGACGGTGGCCGGAATCTTCACCAACACCGAGGAACAGGATTCCATCGGCATGGCCCCGTCCTATGACCTTTACGACAACATCGTTTTCACTGACCTCTCCACCGCCTCTTTCCTGCTCTACGGCACCGAGGGAACCACCAATGTCCAGTACGGGGATTTCTATGTGAACGACCCGGACGAGCTGGAGCGCATTATGACCGATGTGCAGGAATTGGATGGCGTGGAGTGGGAGGACTGCACGCTGACCCGCTACGACAACGACTATCAGAACGCCAAGGAATCCTTGGAGGGCTTGCAGAACATCGTCTTTATCGCCATTGCGGTGGTATCGGTGATCTGTTTCCTGGTGCTGGCCCTGTTCCTGACGCTGCGGCTCCGTGGGCGAATCCATGAAACCGGCGTCTATCTGGCGATGGGCATTTCCAAAGGCTCGGTGCTGCTGCAATACCTGCTGGAAGTGATCCTCGTGGCGGCCATCGCCCTGGTGATTTCTTTTGGAACCAGCACAGCCATTTCCCATCAGATCGGGAGCAGCCTGCTCTCCCAGGTGACAAGCGAAACCTATGAAACGGTGGACTTGACCGGGGAAAGGGGCGCTGCGGAAGAAGAACCCACCGAGGATTTGGGCCTTGCCGAGATCGAGGTGGCTGTTTCCGCCGAGGATTACGCACTGGTATGGGCTTTCGGCATGGTGCTGTGTGTGGCCTCTACCGCACTGGCGGCCTATCCCATTATGAAGATGAAGCCCAAGAGTATTTTGTCGCAGATGAGTTAAGGAGGTGCAGGCGATATGAATTTAGGAATACGAGCGATTTTATATAGCGCACGGAAATGGAAAAAGACCTTGCTGGTGTTCTGTCTGCTCTTGGCCATTACCACCTTGGTGTTGTCAGGGCTGGCGATTGCCGACGCTCAGGAGGAACAGGCCGAGGAAGTCCGGGGAACCACCGGAGCCAGCTTTACCGTGGAGCGCGACATCTCTACGGGCGGCTGGAACGGTAATTACAGCACACAGGAATTTATGTCCGAGGACATGATCCAGCAGATTGCCGCAGTGGATGGCATTGAAGGGTATGACGCTACCCTGATTACCTTGCCTGATATTTTCAATGATAAGGGCGAGGAACTGGCCCATGAGAATTACAGCTTCTACAACTACGGCTCCTACAATTCCCAATACCATGAACTGTTCCTGTCAGGCCGGTTTGAACTGGTGGAAGGCACCCACATCACCGATGATATGACCAATAGCATTATTATCAGCCGGGAAGTGGCTGAGTGGAACGATCTAAAGCTGGGAGATACCGTGACCGGGATTTACTACCCGGAGAATAACACCCCGGCAGTGGATATGGAGATCGTAGGTATCTTCGATGTGGTGGCAGATAAGGGCGACCAAGTGAATATGTATGATGATTCGTCCTATTACGCCTATTCCAGCTATGTTTTTTGCAGCATGGACGCAGCCGAAGGCTTGATTAAGGGCTGGGGCGAAGATGGCGAGGGCATTTCCGAAGCCTACTACTATGTCACGGACGCCGCCCAATTAGAGAATGTGATTCGGGAAGTGCAGAGCATTTCCTCTATCAACTGGAACAACTACAAGATCACCGCCAATGACGAGGTGTATCAGAATATCTCCAGCGCCCTTTCCGACACAGGTACTCTGATTACCACCCTCATCGTTGTCATTACCGCTGTGAGCATGGTTCTGATTATCCTTATCCTCTCCATGTCCATACGCAGCCGGAAACGGGAAACTGGCATTTTACTGGCGGTGGGTATCGCCAAGCCTGCGGTCATTCTCCAATATGTGCTGGAAACCCTGCTGATCGCGGTGGTGGCCTTCCCGCTGGCCTACTTTTCCAGCAAGCAGGTTGCCGGCACCCTGGGGACGCTGTTCGGCAAGGCCGCAGAGAATGTCATCGTCACCCCGGAGCATTTCATGCTGGTGGCTATCGTGGGCGGCATCCTGCTGGTGGCGGCGGTGTTGGTGTCCAGTATCTCGACTATGCGGCTGAAGCCCAAGCAAATTTTGTCTCAGATGGAGTAAGACCATCCACCCCCTAAAATAACGAAATGAGGTAATCACTATGAGTATCATGGAAATCAAGCAAGTGGGATATTCCTACGATAATAAAAAGAAAGTCTTAAAAGGCGTCAACGCCGAAATGGAACAGGGCAAGCTCTACGCCATCCTGGGTCCTTCCGGCTGCGGCAAAACCACCCTGCTCTCCCTGATCGGCGGCTTGGACAGCCCCGGTAGCGGCCAAATCTACTTCGATGGGCAGGACATTGCCAAGACGGGTCTTTCCGACCATCGGAAAAACCATGTGGCATTTATCTTCCAAGCGTATAACTTGATTGACTATTTGACCCCCGCAGAGAATGTGTCGCTGACTTCCAAGCTGCCGCCGCTGCCCATTCTGGAGCGGCTGGGGCTGACGAAAGAAGAATCGAAGCGCAATGTGCTGAAACTCTCCGGCGGCCAGCAGCAGCGGGTGGCTATCGCCCGTGCCCTGGCAAGCGAGGCCCCGGTGATCCTGGCCGATGAGCCTACCTGGACGAGGACACCGCCCAGGACATCACGGAGATCCTCAAAGAAAGCGCCCATCGAATGGGAAAATGCGTTGTGGTAGTCACCCACTCCAACGAGCTGGCGAAGCAAGCCGATGTGGTGTTCAGGCTGAGAAAGGGTGAACTGCAGGTGATGGAGCGTGTTGATGACCTCTCGGCCCCGCACCAGTCCCGCAGAAACAACGCTCCCCGCAGTGAAAGGAGGGCAAAATGATAGAGATGGACAGCAATTCAATCACGAAATCCTCGAAAAAGGGAACGATCCTTTCCGCAGCTTTTTATGCTCTTGCGGCGGTGCTGCTGATTACAGCCTTTGTCTCTCTGGTGGCCTGCCATCAAAATATCTCCCGGCAGCTTGAGCAGGGCGTCCCTGTGCAGGGAAACGAACTGGCGATTGTGAATCTCTACCTTACAAGCTGTGTGCAGTATTTCGCCTTTGCCGCCGCCATGGTGTTTTGCGGCAAGGCATCCCGCAAGATAATGGCATTCAAGGCCGATGTTCCTGAGCAAGTTACTCCCTATATGCTCAATCCCCCGGCAGAAGCTACGGGTTCCAATTATACCGAGGAAGTGGAGCCGGAGGAGGACGATACAGATTTTGAGGCTTGGGGATTCCGGGAAAAGGAAGAATAAATAAAAAAGACACGCCGGCGGGCTTGCAAAGCAGCAGGCCCTCGGCCATGTCTTGAAAACAGGAGAATGGAGGTGATTCCCATGCAGCAAACAGAGTGGGTTTATTGTCCCGTCTGCGGGAATAAAACCCGTGATCGAATCAGGGAGGATACGGTTTTAATCAATTATCCTCTCTATTGCCCAAAGTGCAAACGAGAGAGCTTGATCCAGGCGAAACAATTACATATCGTTGTCATCAAAGAGCCAGACGCATAGACGCAGAGCCGATGAACCTGTGAGAATTTCCCACGGACATCGGCTCTTTTTCACTCTTTGGGCTGGCTGTCCAAGGCTGCTCGGACCGTCGCCTTGATGATCTGCATAGAACGCTCATCGCAGTTATACAGCATACGGACAAGGCTTTCCATTTCAGAATCCTCAATCTGCTTTTCTGGGAAGAAAATCTGATCGGGTAAAATGGACAGCTCCCGAATCAGCTTGTACAGGATGTCGTAGCTGGGCTTTTTGCCTTCGTTCTCGATACGATATATAAATCTCTCGCCTACTCCGACCTTGGCTGCCAGATCTTCGACCGTAATATCTGCTTTTATGCGGGCATTCTTGATGATCTCACCAAGTGTTTCATGTTCATTCTGCACTTTCAGTTCACCTCTCCTTCTATTTTACGGATTTATGCCAGATTTATAATGGCATAGCAGTTCAAATTTTAGAGAACTGACAGTGCGGAGAAAAGTGAACTGACCAGAATCGTATAACTGGCCCTGCCAATAAAAAAAACGAGGTTTTGGCAGGGTGGTTTGTCATGCCCATCCCTCCAGACCACGTTTTGGCCTGGAGGGATATTTCATGCGTTGGTCATCCTGCGCACCGCTGCTTATTAGAAGCAGCGAGTATGATTCTATGTCGTAGGCCGCCTGTTTGACGGTGTACGGTCAAAAAAACTTCCCGCTTTTCAACGGGATATTATGCCCTTCACACTGAACTATCATGCCATGATTTACACGAACTAAAAAGAAACGCACTTGCTGTTGGGGCTGTTGTCCCATTCTGCAGGTGCGTTTTTCAATATAGAGGAACCCCATTCCCACGTTGTAGGGGGCCGCCCGACCAGTCTGAATTTCTCGCAATTCAGACTGATCGGAGGTAAAACAGCGTGGACGCTGATAAAAAAAGAATATGGATTCGCGGCCAATATGTTGAGGTTACGGATGAAGTGTACCGGGCCTATATGCAGGGCGACCGGAAAATGCGCTATTTTGAGAACGATTTGAAAACCGAGCGGTTCGTTCTCGGAAAGGAGGGCCAAGTGGTGCAGATCATCCCCAGCCGCGAAGATTCTTTGGACCGGCTGGTGGATGAAAATGCCCAGCAATTCTCCGATGAGCAGGAAAGTGTGGAGAGCGTGGTGCTTCACAAGCTGGAAGTGGACAGGCTACATACCGCGCTTTCCCTGCTTGCTCCAGAGGAACGTGCGCTGATCCAGGCGCTGTTCTTTGAGGAAAAGACAGAACGGCAATATGCAGACGAGCTTGGCGTGTACCGCAATGCTGTTCATGTTCGGAAAATGAAGGTCCTCAAAAAGTTGAAGCTCTTATTGGAGAGTTAAATCTAATGCCCCTCACCTGGATATTGTTGGGTGAGGGGCGTTTTTGACTTTCTCAAATAGAAACAGCCTGTCATACAATCTCGTGCTATGAGGATATACAAAATTCAAACTCGCACACTTTTTCTGGCAACACAGTTCAGGTATAATATGAATAGAGAGGTTTTTCAAAAAAGGCCCCCTTCTCCACCTAAACTCCACCTTTGTATGTTACACTACCTTTGGAGGTGCAAGCGATGTCAAAAATGATTTTGATTATAGAGGATGAAGAATCCATTCAGAATATTATCAAGGCGTTCCTGGAGGACGCAGGCTATACGGTGGTTCTGGCTGCTGATGGCCTGGAAGGAATTGAACAGTTCCGGGTAAACAAGCCCGACCTGGTGCTTCTGGATTTAATGCTCCCGAAAATTGATGGCTTTGCCGTATGTGAGATTCTGCGGAAGGAGAGCCGGGTTCCCATCATCATGCTCACCGCATTGGATGATGAGGATAGCCAGATGAAGGGCTTTGACGCTCTGGCAGATGATTATATCACCAAGCCCTTTTCCATGCCGGTTGTGATGAAGCATATCGAAGCGGTGCTGCGTCGGGCTGAACAGGGCGGCGCTGCGCCCAATACCGTGATCCGCTATAAGGAAATCACGGTGGACACGGACAGCCTTACCGTCCTTGTGGGAACAGAAAGCGTTTCCCTGACCACCAGGGAATTTGAGATTTTGAAGCTCCTTCTGGAGAACCAGGGCCGGGTGGTGTCCAGGGAAAGGCTGCTGGACACGGTTTGGGGCTACGACTATATTGGCGATGAAAAAATCGTGAATACCCACATCAAGAACATCCGTAAAAAGCTGGGTGTGGACTACATAGAAACCATGAGAGGGGCGGGATATAAAATTGAGAAGGAAGATTAGTCAAAGCATTCAGGCCAAAACCTTCCTCAGTATGCTGGCGCTGCTGGTGGTCTGCTGCATTATCATTTACGGCATGGTGATGATTTTCCTGCCGAGGAATTACCATACGGAGCTGGAAGGCCAAGTCACTTCCGATTTTTATGACTTGGTGGCGGTTTTGGAGCGAAACGGCTGGGAGGCCAGTTCGGACAGTCTGATGGAATTTTCCATGACGAACAACGCCTCGGTGGAAGTCAACGATAATTATGGGAATAATCTGTTCTCCGTGAATTTTGCCGACATGGAGAACATGGACACTTCTGCTCCCTCTATGAGCTGTTCCGCTACATTCCAGCAAGGCGGGCAGACTTACCATGTATTTGCCAATGCCGCCCTGGTCGCGGTGGCACAGTCTTATGACATCCTGCTGAAGCTCATCCCCTTTATCGCCGTTGTGATTCTGTTGATCTCCGTCATCGGGGCGGTGGTTTGTTCCCGGTACTATTCCAAGCCACTGGTCAATATCAGCAACGTGGCAAAGCGGATGACCACCCTGGACATGACCTGGAAGTGTGAAGTCAACCGAAAAGACGAGATCGGTGTGCTGGCCACCAGCCTGAATGAGATGGCGGAGCAGCTCAGCAATGCGCTGGCCAGCCTGCGGTCAGCGAACTGGCAGTTGAAGAAAGATATTGAGCGGGAGCGTGAGCAGGAAAAGCAGCGCGTGGAATTTTTCACCGCCGTCTCTCATGAGCTGAAAACTCCCATTGCCATCATCAAGGGGCAACTGGAGGGCATGATCTATCAGGTTGGCGAATACAAAGACCGCGATACTTACCTGCGCCGGTGTATGAAAACCACCAATGACATGGAGGCGCTGGTCAAGGAGATTTTGTCGGCGGCCCGGATGGGCGGCAGCGATTTCCACCTGGAGCGCACCGACCTGGACATCAGCCAAATGCTGCGAAAGGTCTGCCAGCAGTTCCGTGGCCGGATGGAGGATAAGCAGATCGAGCTTCGCATGGACATCCAGCCGGAATACCACTACCAGGGGGACCGGCGGCTTATGGAGAAAGTGTTCACCAATGTGATCGGAAATGCCGTGACCTATTCGCCGGTGGGGGCGGTGATTACTGTCACCCAAAAAGACGAGGTGTTTTCCGTGGAGAATACCGGCGTCCACATTGCTGAGGAAGATTTGGAGCGTATCTTCACTCCCTTCTATCGGGTGGACAAATCCCGGAACCGGAACAGCGGCGGCAGCGGCCTGGGGCTGTATATCACTAAAACCATCCTGGATCACCACGAAATTATCTATAACATGGTTAATACGGAAAACGGTGTGAAGTTTACAGCATTTTTGTGGTGATGGCACTATAAACTCTTATGAAAAAAAGCGTTGGGTGTGTAGCTAACAGTTACCATGCCCAACGTTTTATGGATTTCCCTACAGATTTAGAAGCGCTCTCTGGCGAGGATTAGATAATCTGTCCTGCCTTGCCCATCGACCATGCCGGGAAACCCCGAAATAGCGGGCTTTTCAGTGGCTTAAATGCGTAGACAGGCATAATTTTCCGTTTAATTTTACGTATAGATATTCTATGCAATGGTTGACACTATGTAGTTCCAATGCTATAATAGAATAAACTACACAGCATCAATCAAAGGAGGCGCTTTATGGAGCAGCAACTTTCTATTTCAGAGTCAGAGTGGCGAGTAATGAAGATTGTTTGGAGTAATTCTCCACAAACACTTCCCGAAATATTAGACAGGTTAAAAGAAACAGGTTGGAGCAAGACGACTATTCAAACATACCTTGCCCGTTTGGTAAAAAAAGGAGCATTGACTACAAAACGTCAAGGAAAGGGATACTTATATTATCCAGCAGTATCAGAAAGTGAATGCCAGCTTGCGGAAAGCCGCAGTTTTCTAAGCCGCGTATATGATGGTTCCCTGTCTAAGATGGTAATGGGATTTGTCAAAAACGGCAATCTTTCGTCTGATGAATTGCATGAGCTAAAGAGCTTGATCGAGCAGCAGGAGAAAACAGATGCAGATACTCGGTAACATTTTCAATGCGATTATTTTTGTATCTGCTATTGGCGGTATATTTTGTGTTTTATCTCTTTTTATCAATCACATTCTGCGTTGTACGCTGCCGCTATGGTTTCCGCTTTGCGGTATGATCCTTTTTTGCGTTCCATTCCTTTCACCGGATGTGTTTCTCATATCACCAGAAACACAGGAATGGTTAAATGGATTTTATATTGCCTGTTGGGTATGGGTGTGTGGGTGCGGTATTCTTTTCGTCTATGATACGATACGCTCTATAATGGCAAAGCGGGCATTGAAAGGATACCAGATATGTAGCACTGAGCGTCTAAATGCTCTTTGCTTACAATGTGCGGAAATTGTCGGCTTAAAAAAAGTGCCTGCACTATATTGGGGGACTTTGGATAACCCCATTTGCGTTACCGGCGCAATCCGCCCAGCAATTATCATGAGCAAAACAGTTATAGAAAAGCTGACCGATGGCGAATTATCCGCTGTCTTTATCCATGAGTTGACCCATATTAAGCGGAAACATATTCTTTTGGAGCGTATCTATGATTATGTTTGCATATTAAACTGGCTCAACCCTTTTGCGTGGATTGCTAAAGGAGATTTTTCACTACATTGTGAAACGGATTGCGATTGCAATGCCTTAAAATTTTCGCAGGGAAAAGTCACAGAAACAGAATATGCTGCGGCTATTATCCGACTGCTGGAACTGTCTACGGTTCAAGCTACAAAACCCGGTAAAGGGATTGGCGCACTCAGTTTTGTGTTGACAAAACGTAGAATCAAACGGATCACCACAAAATCATCAAAGATCAGGGACAGGATGATAACGGCTATTCTGGCTGTTTCTCTGATACTTACGGTTGCTTTTTCCGTACAATTCAGCAGAGAACATTTCTATCCTTATCCGGCCTATAATACTGGTACAGAATATGGTGCGGGTTACAATGAGTAACCCGTATCATTAAAGTCCATAAATCTACGATTGTAGTTAAATGGAGGAGCGTATGAATACAAACATTGAGATTAGTCACATTACAAAAAAATACAAGAGCGGCGTGACCGCCCTTGATGATGTCAGCTTTCATGTTGGCAGCGGTGTTTTTGGCCTGTTGGGACACAATGGTGCTGGAAAAACTACGCTGATGAAGGCATTGGTTACGGTATTAACCCCATCAGCAGGCATAATCCGCATTTGCGGTTTTGATACCGTGAAACAGGGAAATGAGGTCAGAGCAAGGATTGGGTATTTGCCACAGGAACTTGCCATGTACCCCTCTCTTTCTGTATTTGACTTTGTAAATTACATGGCAGAACTCAAAGGCATTCATAACAAAAAAGCTGTCAGTAGCGTGTTGGAGCAAGTTGAAATGCTGGAATTTTCCAAACGCAAAATAGGTCAGCTTTCCGGCGGCATGAAACGGAGGGTTGGCATCGCGCAGGCGCTAATTGGCAATCCTCAAATTCTTGTTGTTGACGAACCGACAGCCGGTCTTGATCCAGAAGAACGGGTGAGGTTCCGCGGCCTATTGTCAAGATATGCAAGAGAGGGCCGCACCGTTTTGCTCTCTACGCATATTGTCGAAGATATTCACCAGCTATGCGAAGAACTTGCTGTTCTGCGGAAAGGGCATCTATTTTATGCAGGTACATCTGCCGCCCTATTAGAACGGGTAAAGGATAAGGTGAAAATCCTACATTTAGAAAATGAAAACCAGCTTATCGAACTTCAAAAGAAATCCGTAGTGTTATCGACGACATACGAGAGCCAAGGATTGACTGCGCGAATTATGGACGAAAGCGGACTTTTCTTACAGGCCACACCTGTCACGGCGACTTTGGAAGATGCTTATGTGTATTGTATGGGAGGGAAAGCCCATGCGTAAAATGTTTTCTGTTCTCCATTATGAATATAAAATGCAGTTCAAGCGTCTGGTTACATGGGGTGTACTTCTCGTAGCGACTGCACTTTCTTTACTTGACAATTTCCCCTCTGCTGGAAATTTAGCTCGGTTGGAGTTTTTGAATGAGCCAGCATATTTTGTCTATCGGATCGTGAGCCTTGACAGCCTTGTTTTATTGTTCGGTCTGATGTTCTTATTGGCAGGACGTATTCCGATAGATACTAAGACAGGAATGAAATCTTTGCTGATGTCATCGGCCTTACGAAAATGGCAATATGTGTTGGGAAAGCTGTTGGGCGGATTTCTATATGTTTTCTCCATGCAGTGTATTTTTCTTTTGCTTAACACGATGATCTATTTTATTGCTGCTCCGTTTGAAATTTCCCTGATTGAATGTATTGCCCCGTTGATAAAAGCAATCTTTGTTTCTTTAGTTCCAACGAGTTTATTTGTCAGCTTTTGCTCGATTGCCTTACCGGGGATGATTGACATTCGCTTATTCTATATTCTGGCCGCAATATTGTTTGGGTTTAATGCCACCTATGTAGGCTCGGCAGAGGCAATGCCATTTTACTTGATTACTTCCGGCGATTTAGTCCGTTTGATATGGGTGCATCCGAGATGGCCGTTTGTTGATATGGGGAGCGTTATTGCAAATGGATTTTTCCTTGTAGGAAGCGGTCTTGTGTTTGGCAGCCTGCTGTTTTTGAAACACAAGTTTTGGAGGTCAGAATGAAAGCGCGAATTGAAAGCGAAGTAAAAATTTTCGGGATAAATTTCTTTATCGTATCAGTGGCCTTTACGGTTACTATGATTGTTCTTTCTATCATAGCCGGAAATCTGCTTGATTTTTATCCGGTCAGCTTTGAAGTGGTATTCCCGTTTTTTGTCACAATCGTTGTTGGTGAATGGGGAAAGACGAGAGCAGACAGTAATTTTGATATTATTGCCGCACAAAGCAAATCTCTTTTCAAATGGGTATTGTTACGTTATATAATCGCTTTTGCAATATCCAGTTTATTCGCGGTTTTTAGCATGGCAGGCGCGTCAGTTATGCGATACGAAATGCCGATATGGGAATTGATTGTGCTGTATTTCCCACCAACATTCTTTTTATCATCGCTGTGTGCCTTGTTAGGGATTATATGTAGGCAAGAACATATAGCAACATTAGTCTGTGGGGTTATATGGCTGATAATCTTATTGACGCGAAGCCTATTAAGATTTCCGGGGTTAGAATATGTCTACTTGTTTATCCGATTTGCCGGAGATCAAAATAATATTTGGCTATGGAACAAAGGAATTATTACTTTGGCAGGTCTATTTTTATGGTGTACCATTTACTGGAAATGCAAAAGAGTTGATTGAGATGTAAAAAAACGAATATCGCTTTAATCTGCCCCGCCAGACGGCAAAAGAAAAAAGCCGTTGCTCAGCAGGTAATCGTCACGTCCTACGTTTGACTATACGGCGGCTTTGAATAAATCAAGGCCGCCGATTTTTTTACACCTTATCGCCAACTCCACCTAAAAAATATCTCAACTCCACCTCAACTCCACCTTCGTAGTGTACCATAAGGGTGTTCCCAGCAGACGGGAGCACCACCGGGGCGGTAACACGGCCCCGGCGAAAAACTACGTTAGGAGGTACACAAGTGAACCCACTGGTTTTACGAAAAGGAAATGAGGTGGCCGTGAGATGAACCTGTGCAA
>ENA-ORMO01002969-ORMO01002969.1-human-gut-metagenome-genome-assembly--contig:-NODE-2969-length-12066-cov-3.808759_pt1 | contig 12066 bp, 24 predicted proteins | sample MGYA00242106_ERZ509001 | MGnify/ENA primary metagenome ERZ509001 (study PRJEB26280, sample SAMEA2338736) | human gut metagenome | biome: human gut; feature: human-associated habitat; material: faeces... | reverse complement strand
GCCAAGGTATCTTCTGACACACCCAGATATTCAGCAATTTCATACCGGCTGGTACAGTGATTCTGAAAGGCTTTTAGGATGCCAGTCAGGCCGATGCGTTTATTGTAAGCCCAGAGGCGGGCGGTTCGTTCCTGCTTGCGGGCATTAACACTATCCTGTTCAACAATTCGGCCAACACTGGTATAATAATGCCCGAGTTCCTCGGCCAGTACATCGGCCTTTTTCGCCAGTGTAGGAATATCTCTCCGTATAGCAATCCGTTTTCCTTTGATGCGGCCGTCACTGGACTGCAGGGGGAGTTCCTTTATTGCAATTCCGGAAGTTTCTGCTTCAAGTAGTAATTCTTCGTATGTCAAAGCTATCGACCTCTTTTATTTCCAAATATTTTTATCATCCATCATATTATCATCGTCTTGTACCATATCTGATGTGACTTTTGTGTCAGTACGCTCATGTGCTGCATCGGGTTCTAAGTAAGAGCGATCTGGAAGTTGGGCAACTTTTGATTGCTGCTCCAGTTTTGTGATACGATCGGCTTGAATAGCGATGGTAGAGGTACGCTGGGTTTCGCGTTCCAGTATAAGGTCTACGGTTTCACGACCATAATCATCAAGACTGCGGTATTTTTCTATGTGAGAGTATTCGGAGGCTTTTAAACTATAAGAATGTAGGACATTGCTTTCAGTTTGTAAACCTAAAATATAATCCGTAGAAACGTCAAATTTTGTAGAAATCAAAATTAGAAAATCTGAGTCCGGTTCTCTGGCTCCTGTTTCATATCCATTGTAGGTAGTGTATTTGACGCCAATGTAGCTTGCGAATTCTTTTTTATTCATACCAGTGTTTTCTCTAATTTCTTTTAATTTGTCGCTTATCATGGCAAACCTCCTTGTAATGATATAGTATTACATATTTTACATAATGTCAATTAAATAATACTCGTTTTGAAAATATTCTTCAAATTGAGTATTGACAATTACTCAAAACGAGAATACAATACAAACATAGAATTCACAAAATGAGTAATAAGGAGGTGAGGAAATGTGAAATTTCCTAACATTGAAGCAGAGAGAGCGAGGATGGGTCTATCTAAAGAAGAGCTGGCGAAATATTTAGGAATCGCTCCTAAGACATATTATAACTGGCTTAAAGGGGTAAATCCGATGCCATGCGATGCTTTGGTCAAACTGTCAAAATTATTTAAGGTTAAGACAGATTATTTATTAGGTCTTGCATCGCCAGATGAGAAAGAGGTGTGACAGAAGAAAAGGAGAATGAAGATATTGAAAGAATCTTCGCTCTCCTTGAATAAGACAAAGTGAACTGGATGGCTTTAAAGTTCATAATATGTAGTGATTTTTTCCTTAGGTTTAGTTGTACCGCAGGCGCAAGTCCCAACATAGTTTGCATTGGTATTGCCGCAATTAGGGCATCTCCAGAAATCAGGAGACTTTTCCTGAGAGGATGAGAACGACTTTGCGCATGATGGAGACGACGGGCTGGAAGAGCCTATGTAATCTCTGACCGCGTTACGAATTAGATCAGATGTAGTGATACCATTACGCCGACAGTAATTCTGCACATCATTATAAAAGGATGGAGATACTGAGGCGCCGATTTGATACCTTTGCTTGGTGGATGATGAAAACTCTTCGGGATAGTCAATAGATTCACTGTGGCGTGAAGATGAAGCAACACCTATAGCAATAAACACAGCAACAATAAAAATTAAGAATAGCAGTAATATCATGATTTTCTCTCCCTTTATTTACTCGGCCCTAGCGGGGGCTTGTAAAAGGAGTATACAACAGGAAAGGGGATAAATCAACCAGTAGAGGGAGGTGAGAGAGGTGGAGATTTCGAAAGAAGAGTGGGAATTACTCAAACAGAAAGTAGATACTCTCGAGAAGAAAGTTTCCAGTTTTGAGGAGATAGCTCTTGACTGGAAACTTGCAGAAATCAAAACAGAGTTAATCTATGAATTTTGTAAAAGCGTAGCGCATAAGGAAGGATTATCATTTTTGTCCTATCAACAGTTGAACAGCCCAGCCGCCAACAGCGGTGAGAAGATCCGTATGCTTCTTCAAGAGATTAGAAAACTTTGATAAAGCACCTTCTACTAAAATAGGATGTGTAGCTTCACTGGTAGATTTTAATATATTAAGTAATTCCTGAGCTTCAGATTGTTCTGAAGATGGCAGAGAAGATATTAATTGCTCAATATCCCGTAAACTGCTTCCTATGTTCATAACAACATTTTCTTGACTGCCGATAATAGAGTTGCCAGATACAGAATGAATATTTATAGTTGTTTGTCTAGCAGAACGAGTAGAAGCAAAAAAATCTTCTTCTGTTTGGTATTTTATCATCCAATCAGAAGGTTCTCCATTTACGAGGATTGGATGAGCATCTTTTGCATAGTACCGCTGGCCTGTAGTCGAATCAATGAGCCAGTCTCCGTTTTTGACATTTGCATTTTCTACTAATTGGATGGTACTTGGATAATCCTTACCACAAAAGAAGCCGTGAACACTTTCAATGATTGAACCATTGCGTTCAATCGAAAAAGTTTGAGTCATTTCGTCAAGGATAATAGGTGGTAACTGAAACGGATTCATAAGAGTCTCCTTTCTGAAAAATTGATTTTTAGGTGAAATACTCGGCCCTGGCGGGGGCCTGTAAAAGGAGTATACAGCAGAGAGGGGGATAAATCAACCAGAGGAAGGGGTGAGTTAGCTATGGAAGGAAGAAAAACAGTTCGACCGAGAGGGACAGATGAAGCTAAAGTCATTCAAGTCATAAGGACGAAATCATTACGCGGAGCAGGAACAGAGAATGATATGTGCCGAGAGGTACTTCAGTATTGGGATTTAGATGGAACTTTTCTGGCGGAACATGATCAGTTCCAAAAAGAAAAAGAGTAGTTTCCTACTCGTTTTTCTTTCTCTGTTTATGTTTTGTTTCATCAATATTGATTATGTCAGAGTAGAGTTGCTCTTGATTATGACGATTTATATACCATTGTTCAATTAAAAGTTCAATGAGCTTGATGAGTTTATTTGCTTCATCGGGATCGATATCAACAATAGTGTTAATATCATTTTCCATATGAGCACCAATGTTTCCAATTCGTCGCAATCCGTCAATCACACGCCATTGTTGAGCTGGTATTTTATCTTTTAGAGAGTTAATTTCATCAACCAATCGGGGTTTTGAGATGCCCCAGAAATCACGAATCATACCCTGCAAACAGCGGCGAGAAAGGGTAGCGGATGCTTTGGGACTAAGTGAAACAATAGCGCAAGCTTCTGTATAATCTTGTCGAATTGGTAAAGGTACATAATCAGGAAACTGCATGGCAAAAGATAGAGGGCGGATGTTGATAGTGCCAATATCGGCAACAGCACTCCCTGTACCTTTAGCTAAAATAGAGTATTCATGGCAATTTGGACATTTATAAAATGTCAGCTCTAAACAAGATTCCCCAAGCTCCTCTTTTAAAGAATAATGGTTTGCGGGTGCATAAAATGTAGGTGTCCTGACTGCTTTAGTGAGCTCATTTAAAGACATTACCATAGAACAATACGGACATTTAAAGCCGGACATGAATTTACCTCATTTTCTTATATATTACTCGGCTTCAGCAGAGCCTGTAAAAGAAGTATACAGCAGAAAATGGGATAAATCAACCAGAGGAAGGAGGTGAGAGAGGTGACACCAGCAGCTAATACAGTATCAAAACCTTTTCCAAAACATCTCATGGAAAAATCAGGGCTATTGAGATACGCGGGAATAAAAGGAGAAACCCGAATCGAAATCCAATATGATGCCGATTCGGGAAATGGATGGATGAACGTATTTATTGAAGATTATCAGTTCGATTCCCAGTCTCCGATATCTGGCGGAACGTCGTACACTGAACCGTCCAAGGAATCCCATTTATAGCATCCGGTTACATGATTGTATACATCACTGGCCGCAGCTTGAGGAGAATGATAAGAAAATCGTTCATCTAAAATTTCTAAAACAAAGCGACCGGAGTTTGTTCTAAAAATCTTCATCATGCCAATGGGACTGCGATAGTACCACATAAATACTACTCCTTCCTTTTTTACTCGGCCCTAGCAGGGGCCTGCAAAGGAAGTATACAGCGAGGAAAGGAATAAAGCAACCAGAGGAGGAAACCGGTACAAACGGTGCAGCATAAGATGAAATAGAAGGGGGAGAAAGCCATGAAAGAATCGACGTTTACGAATTGTATTGATATTCATGGAGAAAAGTCCAGGCTGGATGAACTCTCCGAAGAGAAGAAAAAGCAGGTGGCGGCTCTGCTGTCAGATCGCTTTATGGAAATGGCAGGATACAGGAGGAAACACGCCTGAAGGCGTGGACACTGGACAAGCTGTACTTTGAAAATAGGCTCCTCCGGAATTGAGGAGAGAAAGGAAAAATGATGAGAAAAGAGCATCCAATGACAACGGAGCGGCGGGTGAATGAAGCTCTAAGAGAAGAAAATCGTTTTCTGAATCAGGCGCTGCTGTTTACGGAGATTCTGGCAGCCGGCTTCTTCGGGGCATTTCTGGCGGTGATGGGGGCGGCCGGATGGCTGTAGAAGAAAAACATAAAAAGCAAGGAAACCTCCCCTATATTCCGCCTACTTGTAAGACCTGAAGGAAGCGGTATGGATGCCTGGAATACACCAGGTGGTATCCATGTAGAGATTATGAGCGAGAAGGAGGGCAAAAGAAGTGAGGTATATGATAGTCGCTGTTATTCCAAAAGCCGGCCTCGGCTATTACAAGGGAAAGAAAAAAATGCGTCATGAGTATAAGGAACATGTTTTCAGCTCATCAAGAGAGGATGCAAAGCGTTATGCCTTTAAAAAGGCAGAAGAAATGAAGGAACTTTTGGATGCGGAAAACAAAACGAAAGTTCCACTTTGCATCGTTCCGGAAATCATGGAAGAAAAATGTTAAAAAGAAAAATCCCGGTACTGCGGGAACAGCACCGGGATTATGGGGTGTCAAAAATGAATTACAGTTGTATTGTACGGCATCCCAAAGAAAAAGTCAAGCGGCGGGAAACCGCTTTTATGACTCGATACAGCTATTAAAGATAGGCCTACAGGAGTGAGTATGTCGTACTTAATACATATCGTGGATCTCCCCTATAAGAGGGAGGTGGAGAAAGTCCATAGCAGCAGGTATGGACAAAAAGGGATTCGGTATGCCCCAAAGTCCAAACCCACCAAAGAGGACATGAAAAAAATCAATGAGAGGAACCGGATCAAAAAGCTGAGAAGGAAAATCGAACTGAATTTTGACTTCGGAGATTATCACACCGTCCTGACCTACAGAAAAGAGGACAGGCCGGATCCGCAGGAGGCAAAAAAGAGGCTGAAAGAGTTTTTAAAAGCCATGAGAAAGGCGTATCAGTCCCAGGGGCAGCCTCTGAAATATATCGTAGTAACGGAGTATGAAAACTCAGCCATTCACCATCATCTGATAATCAATGACATTGGGAGAACCCCTGCCATTGTCAGGAAGCTGTGGCCTTATGGCAACGCCTACTTTACGGTGGTGCGGGAGCGGGGGGACGTGGAGGATCTGGCAGCGTATTTGGTAAAGGAAACCCAGAAGAGTTTTCGGAATCCGGATAACCCTTCCAAACTCAGTTATTCCTGCTCCAGGAATTTAAAACCGGTGATTGTAAAAACAAAGGTGGTGTCTGCCGGGACCTGGCGAAAGGAACCAGTGGCCCCGGAAGGTTACTGGATTGCAAAGGACAGTATCGTGACCGGTTACTCCAAAATTACAGGATACCCGTACCAATACTATACCTGCTATAAGATAACTCCGGAAATGAAGGATGATGGAAGCTGGATCAAACCCAGGGAAAGGAAACGGCGTGGAAGTTAAGAAAGACGGAACCGTGAGACTCACACGGGAGGAGTACAGAAGCATCAAAAAAGACAAGAAAGAGGATATTGAGGCCTTGTTAGCCGCCTTTTTCTGGAAGGGAGCGGAACATAATGGAGAAAAAGAAGCCCTGTTAAAGTCCAGGGAGGCCCTGGAAAGAGCAATGGAAGAAGTAAAAGGGATCGGGCCGGTAAGGAAGGCTGAGATCCGGAAAAAATACAGAGAAATATTGGAGGAGAACGATGAGAGCATTTAATTTCACCGATGAGGAAAAAAGACCCTACTGGGAGACGGCGAAGGAGTGGATCAAGGCATCCGGCCTGCCCTTAAAGCTGGACTACACTGCCTTCGGCATCTGTCCGGAGGGAGCCTATGTCTATGTGATCCCGAAGAAAAAGGGGAAGAAGACACAGGAGCTCTGGGAACTGGCAAAGCAGAAAATCAAGGGCTTTACCCAGGAGAAGCGAAGCAAGCCGGGACATAAAGAGGATACCACCAGACTGTATGCCCGGATCATTATTCCGTGGAAGGAGTAAGCCATGTATGAGGTGACAGTAAAAATTGGCGCAAGCTCCAGTAAATACTGGGGGAGTCTGGAATTTACGGACGCGGCCGGAAGGGTTCACCACAAGGAGATTGAGGGAGAGCGGGACGCATCGAAGCAGAGCAACACCCTGGAAGCTCTGATTGAGTGCCTGAAGGTGTTAAAAAAGCCCTGTATGCTGAGTATTTACTCGGCAGAGGACTATGTTGTGTCCGCTTTTCAGTGCGAGTGGCTGACGGGCTGGCAGGCTGCCGGATGGAAAAACGCGAAGGGGAAAACCATCCGAAACGTAGAGCAGTGGCAGAAGATCTGGACGCTTCTTTCTCCTCACTCCCGCCGGGTGATGAAGGAGGAGTAATGGCAAGGAGTATCATGGAGCCGCGCGGCGCCTATGAGTGTTACAACTGCGGCGATACCAGAAATCTGGAAGAACATCACATATTTTTCGGAAATAAACAGAAAAAGAAGTCGGAGCATTACGGCTTAAAAGTCCACCTCTGTCCTGGATGCCACAGGCACAAAAAAACAGGAGTCCACGGCGGGAACACGGCGCTGGACAAACGCCTGAAGGAAGAGGCGGAACAGATATTTGAGAAGAAATACAGCCGGGAGCTGTTTCGTGAAGAATTTGGCCGCTACTATGCAGAAGATGAGGTGGCAAAAGGGCAGCAGGAGAACGGATTTATTTGGATAAAGGAGGAGACATGTTAAGAAACGAACTGGAAGAAATGAAGAGAGAGCATCCGGACGGGTTAGAGGTACAGACAGGGAGCTGCCGGTTCTGCGGCCAGATGGCCCAGATCGAAACCCTGCTTCCATGGCCCCAGGAAAAACTGGACGAGGCGGCAACGGAGCTTTGCAGGTGCGACGCGGCTCAAAATTACACCAGCAGAAAAAAACGGATGGAAAAGGCAAAGCGCACGATCGAAAGGCAGTTTGGGAAATATCTCCCGGAAACCGCTGTGGAGCTTTTAAAAACAGCCGTAGAGCTGATAGGAGAAGATCAGATTGACTCTCTGACACTGGATGCGGGAAACGGTCTGAAAGGAAAGATCTCCATGACCAGCAAAGGGAACATAAAAGTGGAAAAGACCGAAACCAGAAAGGAAACCCAGGAGGCATGACATGAAAGACGAAGAGAAAAGAGAACGCATCTGCCGGGAGCTCTCAGGAAAGGAAAGCCTGGAATTTGGAAAGCTGCAGGAGAGGACAGGGATCCCGGATTACACCCTCAGATACCTGCTGGGGGAAATGACCAGGGAGGGGCGGGTGGAGCGATGCGGCTACCAGAGCGGAAGAAAACTCTACCGTCTGGCAAAGCCGGAAAACCACCGTGTCTGTGAAACGGAGCGGACTGGAGGCATCAATCCTGCAGAGCTTAGCGCGGTAAAGCGATGGGCGAAGCCAGGACAAACAGTCCGGATCTGGAATCCGTCCGGGACACTGGACGATGAAACCGGGCGGGTGGAGAAAACAAAAATCAAAGCAGTGTACCCGCATCTGGTAGTGTTTGAGAACGGCCAGAGTGCTACTTGGGCGCAGTTGGCGCTGTACTGCCGAAACAAAAGAGGATACATCTGTTAAGAAAATCAAGGAGGATAATATGAGAAAATACATCGGAACAAAATTAGTAGAAGCAGAGCCTTTAAACAAGACAATTATGGAAAATGGTTTGAAAAAATTAGAACCAGGGTACAAGGTTCGCTATTCGGATAGGTACGAAAGCTGGAGCCCCAAGGAAGTTTTTGAAAAAGCCTATCTTCTGGTTGACGACAACAAAGATCTTTCTTCCGGTGTGTCTATAGGGCCTGAAATGGTAGAAGGTTTTATCGCCGCAACCGAAACCTATACGTTGGGGGACAGAACCACGGTTGTCAGATGCGTGTTAAAAAATGGTTTTGAGATTGTGGAATCCTCTTCCTGCGTGGATCCGAAGAACTATTCAGAAAAAATGGGCCATGATATTTGCATGAATAAAATCAAAGACAAAATCTGGGAACTTCTGGGATTCCTCCTGCAGACTGCCTGGCATGGGATTAAATAAAGGGAGGATAACCATGGAAAAGACCTGTGAAAACTGTGTATATGAATACACCTGTGACTGGACGCCGGCAGCAGGAAAGGAATGCTGTGAGAACTGGAAAAGTGAAAGAAGGGAAAGCGATGGATAACCTGATCATAGACTGTTTCGCCGGAGGAGGCGGGGCAAGCGTGGGAATAGAAATGGCACTGGGAAGACCAGTGGATATTGCCGTAAACCATGATCCGGAAGCGATCCGGATGCACAAGGTAAACCATCCAGATACCCTGCATCTGACAGAGGATATTTTTAAAGCAGATCTAAAGAAAATCGTAAACGGCAGGAAGGTAGCCCTGATGTGGGCCTCCCCTGATTGTACCTCCCACAGCAAAGCAAAAGGCGGACAGCCCAGAAACAGCGGACTCCGTATCCTTCCGTGGGCAGTATTTAAACATGCCAGAGAAATCCTCCCAGATGTAATCATAATGGAAAATGTGGAGGAAATACAGCAGTGGGGGCCTTTGGATTCAAAGGGGCATCCGATTCCAGAGAGAAGAGGGGAGGACTACAAACGATTTATCAATGCCATGTGTGCTCTGGGGTACCGATTTGACAGCAGGGAGCTTGTGGCAGCAGATTATGGCGCTCCTACCACCAGAAAACGGTGGTACGCCATATTCCGAAGAGATGGAAAGGATATTAGATGGCCGTACCCAGCAAGAACCAGAGAAAACTGGGAGCCGTGCGGAAAATATATAGACTGGACAGATCTGGGAAAGTCTATCTTTGACCGAAAAAAGCCGCTGGCAGAGGCTACACAGAGGAGGATTGCAAACGGGATTCGAAAGTACATACTGGAGAGTGAGCCGTATATCGTAAAAGACAAAAGAGCCCTGGCATTTATTATTCAGTACCACGGAGAAACCAAGGAAGGGGATTCCAGAGGGCAGCTTCTTTCGGAGCCTATTAAGACCATAGACACCAGTAACCGGTATGGCCTGGTGACAACATTTATCACAAAATATTATAAATCGGGAATCGGGCAGGCGATAAAAGAACCGATCCATACTATCACGACATCACCCGGACACTTTGGCTTGGTATCAGCGTTCCTGATTAAATATTATGGATCCGGGGGAAGTTGTCAGGGAGTGGACAGACCGCTGGACACAATCACAACAAAAGACCGGTTCGGCTTGGTCAATGTGGTTCTGGAGATTGAAGGAGAACAGTATATCCTGAAAGATATTTTCCTTCGGATGCTGAAACCGGAGGAATTGAAATTGATGCAGGGATTCCCGAAAGATTACATAATCAACCGGGATATTGAGGGAAAACCGTATCCTATCAAGGAGCAGGTGGCAAGGATTGGGAACAGTGTTGTGCCAATCATGGCAGAAGCCCTTGTAAGAGAAAACTGTGGATATCTGAAAGTAGGAGAAAGACTCCCGAACCTGCTAATAGATGAAAGCGAACCCCAACTGAAATTTGCCTAAGGAGGAGATTATGAAAACACTTGCCATATGGAATCTTAAAGGCGGCATAGGAAAGACCACTACCGCCATAAATTTGGCCTACAGTCTGGTGGAGGCTGGAAAGAAAGTCCTGCTGATTGATATGGATCAGCAGGGAAATGCCTCTTCCATGATGCGCCGCTATAACCTGCACCAGAGGAGCATCACAGAGGTGTTAGGAGGACGAAGCTCTTTGATTTATGCAACAAAAAAGACCTGGATCCCAGGACTGTATATCATTCCGGCAGATATTCGGGCAAGAAACATAACCGTAAAGAGGCGTTTGATCGGAATCATGGAAAGGGAGAAGCCGGAAAAGCAGTATGACTACTGCATCATGGACTGCCCTCCGGCAGCAGGAAGAATGGCCTGGGAGGCCCTTCAGGCCGCTGGCCGGGTAATCATTCCTGTTCCGGCCACGCGCTGGGGGTGCGAGGGGCTGGACATGGTGCAGCAGCTTCTTAGGGAGATGTCCGTGAAAGCGGAACCTAAAATTCTGTTTACCATGTTTAAAAATAACGCCCAGAGCCGGAAACAGATCCAGACGATTTTAGCAGACTACCAGATCCCGGCCTATGAAACGGCAATCACCCGCACAGAGGACGCCATCAGCGCAGAAAACATGAGAAAACCGATTGCCCGCTGCCGGAAACATTCCCAGGCAGCAGCTGACTATAGAGAATTGGCCAAGGAGGTGATGGAGGATGCCAAAATTAAATGACATTATGGCAGCCAGGCCCGCAGAAAAGAGGCCGCAGTACACGGTACAGATGATTCCCTACACCCAATTAATTCCAAATCGGGAGAACAAGTATTCCCTGGGAGAGATTGAGGAGTTGGCGAACATGATCCGTCTGGCTGGAGGAATTTCAGAACCGCTTTTTGCCCGCAAACAGGCACCAGGGGAATACGAATTGATTTCCGGCCACAGAAGGAGACTGGCGGTCATCCACCTGGTAGAGAAACTGAGGTTGGAACAGTTCCGCCTGGTTCCGGTCCATCTGGAAAATCTGGACGACATTATGGCAAGAGTAACGCTCTATATCGCCAATGCAGGCCAGAGGAATAAGACAGACCATGACCGCATGATCGAGGTGGTAGGTCTGACGGAATCCCTGGAGTCCCTGCGGACGGGAACACCGGAGCATCAGGAGAAATTCCGAGAGCTGACCGGTTTAGAACCCCAGTTCGCCCAGGCCAACGACATCCGGGCAGCAGTAGCAGAGAAACTGGGGCTGAGCGTTACAAAGACGGCCCAGTTAAAGCACATCAATAACAAGTTGGAACCGGAACTGAAAGAAAAATTCAGAAAACAGGAAATCGGCTATTCTGCCGCCGACAAAGCTGCCTCCCTCCCGCCTGAGAGTCAAAGAGAGCTTGCGCAGAAGGAAAGAATCTCGATTAAGGATGTGCAGGAAAAAGAAAAGTCAGAATCGGACATTCAGGAAGATGAGCCGGAAGAGAACGGGCAGCAGGACATTCCAGAAGAAATGCTTCCAGGCAACTGGCATCAGGCTATAAACGGACACGCAAAAACCCCGGAAGCCCCAGTAAAGACTGGGCATGTACTGAGAGTGGGGCCGGAGGAATATGACCGAGTCATACGGGGAGAAAAGGCCTATAAGCTCACCAAAAACGACCAGAAGTTTTCAGAGGGCCATGACCTGGAACTGTGGTGTTACAAAGACGGCAAATTTACAGGCCGGAAGGCAGAAACCATTATCTCCTATATGGACGAGGACATAGCAGGCCTGAAAGACGGTTACTGCATCTTAGGATTCCAGCTTATAAGTTGGAGTGAATAATAGGAGGCGCTTATGAAAAAGCTGTGTATTCAGGTATGTCCCAGAGTCAGGATAATGATAGAAGTGACAGAGGAGATGGAACGGGACTTTTATGAGTGCTGGGATATGTCAAACCATACAGATACTTTAAAAGATTGCAGTACCTGCAGCTGGCATGGACAGGATATCACTTGCGGGACATCTGCCTGCGAGATTGTGGCCGAACGGGGCAGCAGGGAAGGGAGGATAAGATGGAGCGACTGACACATGAGAGAAACAACGGAAT
>ENA-ORMO01002966-ORMO01002966.1-human-gut-metagenome-genome-assembly--contig:-NODE-2966-length-12073-cov-2.573723_pt1 | contig 12073 bp, 11 predicted proteins | sample MGYA00242106_ERZ509001 | MGnify/ENA primary metagenome ERZ509001 (study PRJEB26280, sample SAMEA2338736) | human gut metagenome | biome: human gut; feature: human-associated habitat; material: faeces... | reverse complement strand
CTGATGTCTGACTGTAATATAGCTATACATTAAACCGCTACATTACATCAATCAAAACCCTATGAAATCGATCAAGTTCCCCAAAGTAGAATGCAAGTCACGAGAAAGCATCATCCTTACTTTGGATGAATGGCAACAGATCATTGATTGCTTCCGGGACACCCGGTATTATATCCCCCTGATGATCGGATTCTATACCGGATTGCGTATTTCAGAAGCCTTTGCCCCGACATGGGATGATATCGACTTTGAAAACCGTACACTTTCCGTCAATAAACAGATTGTAAAGCGTAACTTCGGGGCTGATGTTCGCAAGGTAGTTGAACAAAAAGTGAAGCGTAAACAACGTTCTTCATGGTACTTCACCACGCCCAAAACCCCGGCATCTGTCAGAACAATTCCTTTTGGTGAAACCCTCTATAATGCCTTGAAGCAGGAAAAAACCGCCAAGATGAGGAATGAAATGAAGTACGGTGAATATTATACCATTCATGTTCTGAAAAAAGAAATTGATGAAAAGGGCAATGATATGTTCAGAATTGTACCTGTTCAGAAATGTGCGGAAAGTCAGTTGCAGCGTGTCCGGCTAATCTGCATCGCAGAAAACGGTCAATACACTTCCACCGATTCATTCAAATATTGCAGCCGAATAATTCACAGTCAATTACAGCTTGCCTTTGACTATCATTCTTTAAGGTATACACACGCAACCTTGTTGATTGAATCCGGAACAAATGTGAAAAATGTACAAGCAAGGCTTGGACACTCTACTACCCAAACCACATTGCAAACCTATGTGCATGACACTGAAAAGATGGGTGAACAATCGGTTGAACTGTTTGAACAAATCACCAACGCAAAAACTTCATAAAATCTCACTGCCAGTACCGCAAACAAAGGTTGACCGCTATATGTTCAGCGTGTTCAACCCTTATTCTATGTTCAATATTATTTCTAAAAATTACGGTGGCAAATGGGTGACAAATAGACTGAACCTCACACCCCAAAGCCTGTAAAACCGCTTATTTCCGTACTAATTTCACGACACTCTCCACATGGCAGCTGTGCCCGAACTGATCTACAACAGCTACGCGGCTGATCGCATAGCCTTCTTCGCAGAGAATCTTACAGTCTCTGGCGAGGGTACCGGGATCGCAGCTGACGTAGACGATACGGGAAGGGTTCATTTCCGTCATGGTATGTAGCAGAGAGGATTCGCAGCCCTTCCTTGGCGGATCGACAACGATAACGTCCGGGCGGATTCCGGTGCGTTCATATTCCGCAGGGACGATGTCTTCTGCCTTACCCACGAAAAATTCCACATTATCCATGGCATTGAGGCCAGCATTATGCCGGGCGTCGTCGATGGCTTCTTTGATGATCTCCACGCCGTAAACCTGTCTGGCTTTCTGCGCCAGAAAAAGTGAAATCGTGCCGATGCCGCAATAGAGATCCCAGACCACTTCCTCCCCCTGAAGATCTGCGTATTCGAGGGCTTTAGAATAAAGAACTTTGGTCTGTGCCGGATTGACCTGAAAAAAGGAGAGAGGACCGATCTGATAGCGGACGTTGCCGATATAATCCTCGATATAGTCTTTTCCCCAGAGGGTCTGGCAGGTTTCTCCCAGAATTTTATTGGTTTTTGCTTTATTGGTATTGACGATGATGCTGGTCATACCCGGAATTTTTTTCAGTTCTTCCAACAGGGAAGAAACATTTTTCAGCTGTTCTTTTTTGCCGTTGAGTACCAGACAGACCATAATCTCCCCAGTAACAAAACCTACGCGGGTGAGCACATGGCGTACCAGGCCGGTGTGCGTTTTTTCATCGTAAGGGCGAAGATGATTTTTATCCAGATAGCGGAGAATAATTTTCAGAATTTCCTGATTTACTTCCGCCTGAATAAGACAGTTCGTATTCGGTACGATCGAATGGGTGCGTCCTGCATAGAATCCGGCAACGATTTTTCCCTCTTTGTCCAAACCAATGGGATACTGTGCCTTGTTACGATAATGCCAGGGATTCTCCATGCCGTAAATCGGTTCCATTTTTTCTTCAATATCTGTAAATCCTCCGATTCGTTTCAGGCAGTTCGCCACAAGATTCCATTTAAACTCTTTTTGCTTTTCGTAGGAAAGCTGCTGGATTTTACAGCCGCCGCACTGTCTTGCCACCGGACAGGGCGGAACGACCCGGTCCCCGGACGGTTCCAAAATCTCCAGAAGGCGGGCGTACCCATAATTTTTCTTTACTTTCGTGATTGCGACTTTCACCTTATCACCGATGACAGTATCTTTAACAAACAGGGGAAAGCCCTGGTATTTGCCAAGGCCTTCCCCTTCTTTTGTGAAATCTTCGATGGTAAGGAGAATCTCCTGATTCTTCTTTAATTCCATATCTTTCTCCTGTTTATCCTTTACACTTCCGCACTGCCGGAGGCCTTTTTTCGGGTAACTTACCGGCAGGGTTTCATTCGTGTAAATTTTATTTCGCTCCCGGATGTTGCTTTTTCGAACAGTTTACCGGCAGGTTTTCATTTCCCTAAACGCTATTTCGTTCCCGGCGCGCTGGTTTTTCGGATATTGCTCTCCAGCAGTTTATTATAACCTTTCCATTCTCCGCCCTGACGGCTTTCTTCTGCCAGCGCTTCCATGAAGGTCTCCATTTTGGCATCGGTATTATCCGCAAAATTCAGCGCCAGCGCTTCGATCAGCGCCGGTTTTTTCGGCGAACCATACTCCAGCTCACCGTGATGTGCCAGAATGCAATGTTTTAATTCATTGCCCAGTTTTACCGGAAATCCCTGAATATTTCTGATTTTTTCTTCCACCATCATTGTCCCCATGACAATATGACCAATTAACTGTCCCTCATCGGTATAATCATTTTCCGGAAAATCGGACAATTCATCAATCTTGCCAATATCATGACAAAGCGCTGCGGTAATCAGCAGATCTTTATGCAGGATCGGATACTGGTTACAGTAAAAATCACATAATTTCGTCACATGCAAAGTATGCTCCAGCAGACCGCCAAGGAAGCCGTGATGTACTCTTTTGGCTGCGGAATGTTCTTTAAATCTTTTGGCAAATTCTTTATCTCCAAAAAAAGCGACCAGCAGCTGGCGCAGATAAATATTCTGGACATGATTGACAAACCCGGTGAGTTCTTTATACATGGCGTCAATGTCTTTATCTGAGCAGGGAATGTAATCCTGCGGCAGATATTCGCCTTCTTTGGCCTTGCGCAGTCTCCGCACGTTCATCTGTAAACTGCCCTGAAAACTGGTGATGTTTCCTTCGACCCGAACATAATCCATCTGCTCAAAATTTTCAATGCCATTATTTAATTCCCATATCTTTGTATCGATCACTCCTGTTTTATCCTGAAGGATCAGGGAATAATAGGTTTTTCCCGCCTTGGTTTTGGCTATATTTTTTGACTTGCACAGGTATACCTCAGAGACGTTATCTCCTTCTCTGAATTCTTGAATATAACGCATAAATGCTCCTTTTCTAAAGGGTGATCGTCCTTCTTTTTCTTTTATCTTTTTCTCACCCATAAATCATATAACTGTTTGACATAATCAAAGGTATTATACTCTACTTTTTCTGCAATAACAACTGAAAAATGCGGAAAACAACCAATTGACAAACCCCCTGTTTCATGTCACAATTATTTGAGTTTATACGCTATTGATGATTGCTGATTCGTTTTCATAGACAGGGAGAGGGTGATTTTATGATCAGAAAACATGCCGTTATTCGCGGACGTGTACAGGGAGTGGGTTTCCGTTTTATCACGTCCTCCATCGCCATCAAATATGACCTGACCGGCTGGGTGCGCAACGACTACGATGGCAGCGTAGAACTGGAAGTGCAGGGACCGGAGCACCGGGTAGATCTGTTTTTGGAAGAAGTAAAACAGGGCAATCGTTTTGCCCGGGTAGATACCATGGATATTTCTACCATTCCCACCGTCAATGTAACGAAAGAAAAACAGTTTCGTGTGCGCTACTGAGCTAATTTCCGGCCGTTTATCCACAGCCGCGATCATAATTTATGCCGCGTATTCACAATATCCGGCACTTATGCACGGATTATTCTGCACATACCGTTGTGCGCCAAGAAAATGTTGAACATGAACAGAACATAACGATATTCATCAAAGATAATAGAAGATAATAAATAATAGAAAGGATCGGCAGTATGTCTTCGCCACGATGATATGCTGCCTACAGATTTTATGAATGATAAAGCGCTGAAAACACTGGAATATGATAAGATTATTTCCAGATTGGAGACTTATGCCTCCTCCCCCATGGGAAAAAAATGTTGTACCACTTTGCTCCCTTCTTCCGATTACAATGAGATCATCACTGCACAGGAAGAAACCAGGGACGCCCTGAGCCGGTTATATAAAACCGGTTTCCTGTCTTTTCAGGGTTTGACGGATATTCGTCCGCATCTTCGTCTGCTGGACATTGATTCCACACTGACCGCCGGAGAATTACTGGAAATCGCCCGTCTTTTATCCATCACCGCACAGGTCAAAGAATTTGGCGATACCGAAGAGGAAACCATGGCTTTTGACAGCCTTCACCCTTATTTTGATCTGCTGGAGCCGCTGGAATTTCTTCACCAGAGAATCACCTCCTGCATTTTGTCCGCCGATGAAATCAGTGATGATGCATCCTCTGCCCTCCGGGACATCCGCAAAGAAATTAAGCAGACCAATATCGCCATCCATAACAAACTGGCTTCCATTATTAATTCTCAGAGTAACCGCACCATTTTACAGGACGCTCTGATCACCATGCGTAACGGCCGCTATTGTGTTCCGGTAAAAGCAGAATACAAAAGTACCTTCCAGGGAATGATCCACGATCAGTCCGCTTCCGGTTCCACCTTATTTATTGAGCCCATGGCCGTTGTGCAGTTAAATAACAAATTAAAAGAACTGGATATGAAGGAACAGGCCGAAATCGAAAAAATCCTGCAGCTGCTCAGCGCCCAGACCGCCAGTTGCAGCAGAGATCTGGAAGAGAATCAGAAAATTCTGACCAGACTCGACTTTATTTTTGCCAAGGCAAAATTTGCCAAAGATTATCAGGGTTCTGAACCGGTATTTAACACCGATGGCATCATCGACATCAAGCAGGGCAGACATCCTTTGTTAAATCCGAAAACCGTTGTACCTGTACACATTTATGTGGGAGAGGATTTCAACATGCTTCTGCTCACGGGACCTAATACCGGCGGAAAAACGGTTTCCCTGAAAACCGTCGGTTTGTTTCAGCTAATGGGCCAGGCAGGACTGCATATTCCTGCTTTCGAAGGTTCCCGTCTTTCTGTATTTTCTGACATCTTTGCTGATATTGGCGACGAACAGAGCATCGAAATGAATCTGAGTACCTTCTCTTCTCATATGACCAACATCATAACGATTCTTGAACAGGCACAGCCAGACTCCCTTGTTTTGCTGGATGAGCTTTGCGGCGGAACGGATCCAACGGAAGGCGCCGCTCTGGCCATCTCCATTCTGGATGATCTCCACACCGCCAAAATCCGTACCATCGCCACCACCCACTATGCCGAACTGAAAATGTACGCCATGGATACGGAAGGAGTGGAAAACGGCTGCTGTGAATTTGATCTGGAAACCCTTTCGCCGACCTATCGTCTGCTTATCGGTATCCCGGGTAAAAGTAACGCCTTTGCCATTTCCCGGCGGCTTGGACTGCCAGATTACATTATCGAACAGGCAAAATCCCAGTTGGATGCTTCTGCCATCGACTTTGAAAGTATGTTATCCGAACTGGAAAAAAATAAAGCAGAAATCGAACGGGAACAATCGGAACTGATCAAAACCCGACAGGAAATCGATCTTCTGAAAAAGCAACTGCGGGAAAAACAGGATGACATCAAAGAAAAACGGGCCGAACTTCTCCGCCAGGCCCGGGAAGAAGCCCATAAGATTCTTTCCGACGCCAAAGAGCTGGCCGACGAATCCATCCGCAAATACAATGCCTGGGCACAGCATCCGGGACAGGATAATACCAAAAAAATGGAGGCCCGCCGCAGCGATCTCCGGGGCAAAATGTCCAAACTGGAAAAACAGCTTGCCTATAAGGGCAAAAAAGCAAAGGTGATCCTGAAACCAGAAGATTTTAAAGTGGGCGATCCGGTCTTTGTCACCACCCTTTCTCTGAAAGGAACGGTAAAATCTCCTGCCAACAAAAACGGAGACATCATCGTACAGATGGGCTTTTTAAGTTCCACCGTCAACTATAAAAATCTTGAGCTTTTAGATGCCAAAAAAGAAAATACGCAGGAAAACAAACCGAAAGACCGCTACAGCATCAATAAAGCGGCTACGATTTCTCCGGAAATCAACCTTTTAGGCAGCACCGTAGACGAGGCCGTCGCCCGTCTGGAAAAATATCTGGATGATGCCATGATTGCCGGACTGTCCTCCGTCCGTGTTGTCCACGGAAAAGGAACCGGCGCTCTTAGAAAAGGGATTCATGAATATCTCCGCCGACAAAAATTCATCAAATCCTATAAACTGGCGGAATTTGGAGAAGGAGATGCCGGCGTGACCATCGTCACTTTCCGATAAAAGAGAGAAGGGAAACCAGCTTTCCCTTTTTCTAAAAAAGACCAGGCAAGAAGGGACGCAAACCCGGCGTTCCGTTCTTGACTGGTCTTTTTTACTGTTTTACCATATTCTTTTTATTGCTGTTTCAGCATATTGTGCTTTTCCATTTCTGTTCGAATATCCTTATGTAAGCTATAATATTCCATTGTTGCCTTGGAAATCAACTTACCGGTTTCCGTCCGCACATAGACTTCGTATGTCAGAAGATTTTTTCCTGCTTTTAATTCCACGGCTTCCGCCACCAGTTTCTCCGGTTCTATGGCTGCATTCAGATAGTGAATCGTCCCGTTGGCCGTTGTTACCAGACTTCCCCTGGTGCAGGCCGCTGTTCCTCCTACGGCGTCTGCCAGAAAAAAGATGACCCCGCCGTGCACAGAACCGATTGGATTTTGGTGGTATCGTTCAAATTTGATCTCTCCCTTTGCCCAGCCTGGCCCTGCCTCTGTAAGTACAACACCCATATGATTTGTCGCCAGCCCTTTTTGCTGACGATGCTGCAGAATCTGATGAAAAAAGATCTCTGAATCGTAGGTCTGTTTCTTCTCCTGCTTTTCTTTCGTCTTACCATTCATAATGATGTAACTGTCCCTCCAGTTGTAATTCTTTAAATCCCTGCTGTCGCAATGCCTCATAAAGCACAATGGCCACAGAATTCCCCAGATTCAGAGAACGAATCGCATCCAACATGGGGATACGAACGCAGGTTTCCTTATGTTCCAGCAGAATCTCCTCCGGAATACCGGCGCTTTCCTTACCAAACATAATATAACAGCCGTCTTCGTATTCGACTTCCGTATAAGTCTGTTTTGATTTCGTCGTTGCCATATAGATCTTTGCTCCCGGATTCTTTTGCAGAAAATCCGCAAAATCCACATAACGGCTCACGTCCAGCTTATCCCAGTAATCCAATCCTGCCCGTTTAAGCATTTTATCATTGATTTTAAACCCCAGCGGCTCGATCAGATGAAGTACGCTTCCCGTAGCCACGCAGGTTCTTCCTATATTTCCGGTATTGGCCGGCATCTCCGGCTCATGCAATACAATATTGATCATCTTCTGCCCTACCTCGTCTTCTCGGCCCGCAGACGGTTGATAAATCTTTCCATCCGGCTTAATGCCTCTTTCAGTTCTTCCAGAGAATACGCATAGGAGATTCTTAAAAAGCCTTCTCCACAGTCTCCAAACGCAGTGCCCGGAATAACCGCCACTTTTTCTTCTTTCAGAAAGCGACTGGCAAATTCATCGGAAGTCAGGCCAAATTCTTTAATGCACGGGAAGGTATAAAAAGCCCCGCGGGGTTCAAAACACTGTAATCCCATTTCCTGATAACGCTGTAAAAGAAAACGACGGCGCTGATTATAGGAAGTACGCATCAGCTCCACATCTTCTTCCCCGTTTTCCATAGCTTCCACTGCCGCATACTGACTGGTTGTCGGCGCTGCCATAATGGCAAACTGATGAATCTTCGTCTGCTCGATAATCACCGCCGGGCCATAAGCATAACCAAGACGCCATCCGGTCATGGCAAAGGCTTTACTAAAACCATTGATGACCACAGTTCTTTCCCGCATGCCCGGGAAGGAAGCAATTGAGCAATGCTCCATCTGATACGTCAGCTCTGCATAAATTTCATCGGAAATCACAAACAGATCTTTTTCTTTTATAATCTCCACCAAAGGCGCCAGATCCTCTCTGGTCATCACTGCTCCCGTCGGATTGTTCGGGAAAGATAAAATCAGGATTTTTGTTTTATCGGTAATGGCGGAAAGCAGTTCTTCTCTGGTCAGCTTAAATGCATTTTCTTCCTTTAATTCTATGGTCACCGGCACGCCTCCGGCCAGTTCGATACAAGGCAGATAAGAAACATAGCATGGCTCCGGAAGAATCACCTCATCCCCGGGATTAAGCATGGCGCGAAGCGCAAGATCAATCCCCTCGCTGCCGCCGACAGTCACCAGCAGTTCGTGGAGCGGGTCGTAACGGAGTTTTTGTCTTCTTTCCAGATAATCAGCGATTGCCTTTCGCAGTTCCGGCAAACCGGCATTGGAGGTATAGAATGTACGCCCTCTTTCCAGAGAAAAAATTCCCTCTTCCCGGATATGCCATGGGGTATCAAAATCCGGCTCGCCCACGCCAAGAGAGATGGCCTCCGGCATTTCCTGTACCAGATCAAAAAACTTACGGATTCCTGATGGTTTTATTTCCATCACTTTATCGGAGAGTGGATTTCTCATAGCGTCACCTTCATTCTGTTACTCTCATTTTTTTCAATCAAAATCATGCCATGGTCTTTATATTTCTTCAACACAAAATGTGTTGCCGTCCCGGATACGGCATCCAGTGTGGATAACTTCGTTGAAACAAACATGGAAACCTCTTTCAGCGTCTTTCCCTCCAGAAATACAACGAAGTCAAAGGCGCCGGACATCAGATAAATGGATTTGACTTCCGGATAATTGCTGATACGCTCTGCCAGTTTTTCAAAGCCCTGTCCCCTTTGTGGAACAACCTTCACCTCAATGAGCGCCGTCACCTTTTCTGTATCTGTTTTATCCCAGTTGATCAGGGTAGGGTAACCACAGATTACCCCTTCCTGTTCCATTTTTTCAATTTCCTGTAAAACCATGGTTTCGTCCGTTCCCAGCATGATCGCCAGATCGTGTAAATCTATTTTGCTGTTATTTTCCAGCATCCTTAAAATTTCGTTACGCATATCTTCCTCCGTTTCCTGTCCCTTTTTCTGTGCCGCCTGTACATGGGCAGGAGAAAAAGAGACTAACGCTTTGCTTTTTATTTTATGATTTTATTTCTCTGCTGCTTTATAATATTCGTCTTCTTTCGGTGGTTCTAAAAATCTGATTTCATCGTCATAACGAATAATCCGGTCTTTCCCTTCGGTCGTTCTTCCAATCACCGCTGCTGAAAATCCTTCCTGTCTTAGCGCCTTCACCACGTTATCTCCATGGCGACAGACCGCCAGCAATGTTCCTCCTGACCGGAGCATGTACGGATTCAGATGAAAAAACTCACAAATCTCAATGGTATGCTGTCTGATCGGAATACGCTTTAAATCAACATTCAGACCCACCTTGCCGGCGGCAGCCAGTTCCCACAGCCCGCCAAAAATACCGCCCTCTCTGCTGTCATGAAGATAGACATCCTCTTCCTTTCGGGCAATATCCGCCGCTGCTCTCATGGAACCATCATCAAATAAATGCTTTGCCTCTTCTATAAAAAAAGACGGATACCGGGTGAGAAGTTCCTGTGTTCTTTCCCGGGCAAGCATTGCCGCGCCTTCACGGCCCACGGTGCCCATCACCACAATATCCCGGTTGGCCTTCGGCTGCTGGATTTTGCTGCCTTCCTCTTTTCCTTCTGCCGCTGTTGCGTTTCGGACACCCATGGCCGTAACCGAAAGGAGCAGATCCTTCACCGCAGGCGATACCGCCGTATGCCCTGCCAGCAGGGTCAATCCTTCTTTTGCACAGCAAAAACCGGTTTCTTCCATCAGAATTTTTAACTTCTTCTCCTCTGTCCCCGGCGGCATCAACACCGCCATGGCCAGAGATTTCGGCAAGGCATCCGCCGCCGCAAGGCTGTTGACTGCGCCATACACGGCCCGCTGCGCGGCCATCGTCCATCCCTCCACCGGGTTTACGCTGACTGCAACGGAGACATTGTCTTCGGATAACGCCCAAAGCCCGGCATCTTCCACAAGCCCCGGCGCCTGTCCGGTATTTTTATGTAATTGTCTGAGAACGGAACGCTTTAGAATGCTTTCCTTTACTTTACCCAAACGCATGCTTTCTCTTTTTCCTTTAACTCTTTTTCTTCTTTGCGGATTTTTTCTTTTTTCCGTTGTCATGACCGGTGGATTTTTTCTTATCCTTTTTCTTTTTTTCTTTATAATCCGCTTTTTCCGCTTTTTTCTTTGTTCCTACACGGGTGACTTTTTTTACCGCCATGTATGCGCTTTTATTGACCAGTACCCGGTCTGTTTCCTTCCCTTTTTCATAAATCACCTTCCACAGGCGTGCGGTATACCCGGTTGTTCCCGGTTCTTCCACAACTTTTTTCCCTTCTTCCAGGGTTTTATCCTTGATGATTTTTTCTCCCATGGGACGGGTAGAAGTTCTCTCCGAGACAAACTCTATGGTTCTGTCCTTATCCCGATATTCCTGCCCGTAAATGGTGAAAGTGATGGAATTGCCCCCGGCCTGTCCTTCAATGTAAACCGGCGCGTCCAGATTATTTTTAAAACGCAGATCTTTTTCTGTCCCGGCAATCGCCGCATCTTTGGACAAATCCACATAATGTACGGTCATGGAATGGGGCTGCCGTTCCAGCACCTCAAGCTCCGCCCGAAGCACTGCGTTATAAAGTGTTGTTGACACCTGACAGATTCCTCCGCCATAAGTCTGTACGGTCTTTCCATTTTCATAGGAACCAGCCAGACGATACCCATGCTCTGCCGTAAACGGAGCAACTTTATCGTACACGGACAGGCTCTCTCCGGGATAAAGAACAGTCCCGTTAATCAATCTGGCGCCATTTTCCACATTGGCGCATCTTCCTTCCGAGGAACCGGCATAAGATGTCGTAAAAGAACCCAGCCTGTCCTGAATCCCTTTTAATTCTTCCTGCGTATGTTCCGCCGGGTCGGTCTCATAGTCCATGGCAAACACCATTTTTTTCTGATCCCATTCCGGATCTTCCAGACGCCTGATCAGTTCTTTCGCATTTTTATTAAAATCAATAGAAACGCCATTTACTTCTTTTTTCAGAATAAATTTTCCATCTTTTCTGGTCAGTTCAGCATTCTTTTTTTCCGTCAGAAATGCCTTCCCTTTTTCTTCCAGAATCTTTGCTGTTTTCTTTTCGCTGGCCACAAAAGTCAACGGAATATCTTTACCGCCATGGGCAAGAGCATGAATCTGCAACACCCGCCTGAACAGATTTCCTTTTCTGCCCAGATCATCGGCCTGCTTCACCACCTCCGGAAGATTCGCCGACAGGCCTGTGCGGGCAATGGCGAAGTTTTTTTTCTTTTCCCCCACCTTGAGCACAACCTTTTCCTTCAATACCTCATCCACATAGGCAGCAACCTTTTTCTCTGCTTCCTCTTTCGTCAATCCGCCGACGTCCATTCCCTGTATGGTCACCCCGGGATAGATTGTGGCAATATTCACATACTTTGTATAATAATTCCAGCAGAATATGCCGCCGCCCGCCACCAAAAGGGCAAGGATCAGCAGCACAATTCCGATTTTTTTCTTCATATTCACTCCCAGCTTCCTCCTCCTGTTGCCATCGGCTGCCTTTCCCTACAGCATAAAAGGAACAACAGAAGTAATCACCATAGCAATAATCACAATCGCAAAAACGATTGCAGATATTCTCTGTTTCTTCTTTG
>ENA-ORMO01002964-ORMO01002964.1-human-gut-metagenome-genome-assembly--contig:-NODE-2964-length-12098-cov-3.839741_pt1 | contig 12098 bp, 16 predicted proteins | sample MGYA00242106_ERZ509001 | MGnify/ENA primary metagenome ERZ509001 (study PRJEB26280, sample SAMEA2338736) | human gut metagenome | biome: human gut; feature: human-associated habitat; material: faeces... | reverse complement strand
CCCCGTTCCAATATGAGAAAAACCAAAACAATGTCTCCTCGAATTCCATCCGCTCAGAACCGGCAAAGACGCTGTCCACAGGGATACAGCACATGAAATCCATCATATCGCGCAGTTCAAACAGACAGTGCAGATGCTTGTCCATATTCTTGATATATGCACGCTATACATCCATCCCTCTATTGCAATTTTACCGTGCAAAATTTACATAGAGGGGACAGGGCATGCCCCGTCTCCTCTCTGCCGTAAGGAGGCGAATCCCATGCAAAACAGCGAAGTCCAGAGCCGGCTCCTTTTACTGCTGCAGCTTCTCTTGGAACAGACAGACGAGATCCACTCAGTGTCAAGCGGAGACATTTTGCAGTTTTGGGCATCCAACGGCATTCAAGCCAACCGGAAAAACGTCTACAGCGACATTCAACTGCTCATGGATTTCGACTTGGATGTTATCTGCGTCCGCAGTGCACAGAACCGCTATTTCATCGGTTCCCGGCTGTTGGAGCTGCCGGAACTCAAACTGCTGGTGGACGCCGTGGAGTCCTCCCACCTCATCACGGAGAAGAAGAGCGCTGCTCTCATTGAGAAGTTGGGCCATCTCACCAGCCGGCACAACGCCGCACTCCTGAACCGTCCCGTCTACATGGGCGGCACGGCCAAGCCGGACAACGAGGCCGTGTATTACGCCATCGACGCAATCCAGACGGCGCTCCACGAACAGCGGGCCATCTCCTTCCAGTATTTCGAGTATACGCCGAAAAAAGAAAAGATCCTGAAACACAAGGGATACCGCTATGGATTCAGCCCCTACGCCCTCATCTGGAGCCGAGACTTCTACTACACCGTGGGCTGGTCGGAAAAGCACAGAAAACTGGCCCAGTTCAGGGTGGACCGCATGACGGCCATCCAGGAATCCGACGCTCCCTACATAGTAGACCCGACTTTCGATCCTGCAGCATACATCCGAGAGGTCTTTGGCATGTACCACGACGCGCCCCAGTGGGTGACGCTGCTGCGCGAAAACCGCACTATGCGGAGCGTCATAGACCACTTTGGCGAGGATGTGGCCACAGAGGTGGTGGACGACAACCACTTCCGGGCCACAGTAAATGTGGCGCCTACCCCGCCATTTTTCTCTTGGGTGTTCACCTTCGGCGGTGCCATCCGCATTAAAAGCCCAGCCGATGTGTTGGCAAGGATGAAAGACATGGCCGCATGGCTGTGTACATAAAAGCAAGAGGGATCTGTCCAGAGAGGTCTGGGCAGATCCCTTTCACCTTTATTGGGCAGGAGAACCGCCGCGGGGGATATATCTCCGCAGCGGCCCTTCTGGATTCTCAGTCTGAGAAGTATACCGGCCTGCCGATGGCCGTAAAGCCCTCGATGCCTGTGATCACCACATTGTTGTATCCGCTGGCACAGTGGATGATGAGCAGATTGCCGCTCTCATCCCTGCCGCCCACGATGCCGACATGGCTGTCGCCAGGGTAGAATACCAAGTCGCCTGGGAGCGCATCGTCCCAGGAGATGGCAGTGCAGTAACTGTGCTGGCTGGCTGCTCCGCCGCCGTGGCCGATGATGTACTCGCCGCCTGTGGCGTTTAGAATACCCAATCGACATATCCCGAGCAATCCATCCCGTAGGGGCGGTAGGTACCGGAACTGGAACTGCCAGGGGCGGTGACCTGCATGGTGGTTCCCCAGCGGGAGTCCCAGCCAAGGACCAGGCTCTTGCCACCCCAGAAGTAATTGACTTTACCCACCAGCTGGCAGGCTGTTTTTACGATCTCCCGGCGCTCGGCGCTCAGATCCTCTGGCAGCGAAGCAAGCAGTTCCTTGGCGTCAGCCTCTGTCACAGCCAGATTCCCAATGGCCCCGCCCAGCAGATCGAGGTTCTCCAACAGGTCGTCCAACATATCGTTCTGCTCATTAGTAAAGGCATTGGAAGACGAGCCGATGAGGATATAAAAATTCCGTGCGGATATAGGCAAGTAGAAACTGCTCCAGCGTCATGCCGTTGTACTGAAAAAAGCCACCGAGGGCGAACAGGAAAGCGCACAGGACGCAAACCCATCCGATCTCGGCGGTAGCCAGCACGGAGCGCAGGCCGAAATATACGCCTACGGCAACGGCGACGGCCAGCAGCGCAAAGATGAGCTGGCGAAGCGACAGCCCGAAAAACAGGCTCTCCTGATAATTTCGGACTTCTTTGTTGATGCGTACCTCGATTGGATTTCACCTCCGTTTCCATTCCTGAACTTTTGGCAGACAGGAGTTGCCGTGTCCGCCGGGATATGCTAACATCAAAGTGAAAAAATACGAGAGGGGTGTACCCATGTTATATGCATATATTTTTCTGGGAGCCGGGATTCTGATCCTGTCCATTCTGTTCCGTCTGGCTGCGGTATTCCGTTTGACCATCCCGCTGCTGTATGCGCTGGTGATGCCGATGCTGCTGAGCGATTGGTACTACGCCCACTACACGCTGGCCAATGCAATATGGTACGTCCTGCTGGCGATCACGGTCCTGTCTTGGGTGTACTCTCTGGTGCGGAAAATCTCCGCCAGCATGGAGCGGCGCCGGCATGAAAAAGCGAAAGAGGAGATCTTGATCCAACGGGTGCGGGAGGCCGGCCGCAATGGCGGCGGCATCGTCCATGTTGACGACCTGTCGGATTAACCAAGGCCCATCAGTTCCCGCACCAGCCGGTCGCTCATCTTGATGGTGCCGACTAATACAAGCATGTTGAAAATCAGTTCCCCGACGTAGTTCCAAACGATGGTGGCGGCAGCCATTGTATCATCCGCGATGGCTGGCGGCGCCGCGGCAAACTGTGAAAAAATAATACAGGCTAAAACGATCATACAGCCCTCCAGGCAGATGGCGGCGTAACTCTTGATAAATGCCACGCCGATGCTGCTGGAGGGCTGTCCTGCGAAACTAGCCAGAGGGATGGGTGCAATGGCCGTCGCCATGTAGAGTTTGAAAAAGCGGGAATACACGGTGAGAATCATCACCAGCGAGAGGACCCAGATAAACAGAGACCCCAGGAGCGTCACCGCCCACAGCGGGATGCTCTCCAGAAAGCCTACATCCTCGATGATAGTCACCATCTCGTCCGGCAGGGCCGTGTCGGACATAGCCGTGAGGCCAGAGGCGTCCATGATGGTGGACACCGCGCCCTGGGCAATTCTGAACAGGGCCATCATCAGTTCCAAACCGTAGGTGACGGCTCCCTGCGCCAGAGCGAACCGAACAAAGGTCTTGACCGCCACCTCCGGTCGTTTGAGTTCCGTAAAGCTGCCGCAGGTTTTGACCACGCCGGCCACGAAAAACAGCACCAGCAGGGCGTAGCCAATGGCTCTCAGCGCGTCATGGATATTGAGAATGACGTCCCAGATCCCGCCGCCTTTGAATTCTTCCGGCGATGTGGAGATGAGCGTCCAGATCTCGGTGAGTTTGTCATTCCAGGTAGCAAGGGCTGAGTTTAGGTTATCAACGATCCAGTTTCCACTTCCGATGGTTTTTCACCTCCATTCTCGTAAATTTGTGTTGATATTTACTCATAATTTCGCTATACTATTTACACAAGGAGGTGACAGCAATGCCGAGCATCCGTCCCATTTCTGATTTACGAAACAGTGCGAATGAAATCTCGGATTTCTGCCGGCAGACAAAGGAGCCTGTCTATATTACCCGCAACGGCACCGGGGATATGGTGGTGGTCAGTATAGAAGAATATGAGCGCCAGCAGGCTCTGATCGACCTGTACGGGAAATTGGCGATTGCCGAACAGGAGATTGCCTCCGGCGCGGAGGGCGCAGATTTCGCGGACTTTGCCAAGCGTATGCGGGAGCGTGTCCATGGAAAACTATAAGGTAAAAATCTATCCTACTGCCCAGCAGGATTTGCTGGAGATTATAGAGTACCTAAACACGCTGTCGCCGGAGGCGGCACTGCGCTACTACGATTTGCTGACGGAACAGATCGCGAGCCTGTCGAGGATGCCGGAGCGATGTCCGAAGCCGAAGGACCTGGCACTGGCTGCCAAGGGCTACCGCTATCTCATTGTAGAAAACTATCTGGTGTTCTACATCGTATCCGATGACACGGTCCAAATCCGCCGCATCCTCTATGGCCGCCGGGACTACCGGCTCTTGCTGTAATATAAACTACGTCGCAGGAGGGCGCATTTGCGCCCTCCTGCTTTTACCCCTCAGCCGGTGATGAGGGTGAGGATCTCTTTGGTGAATGTGATCACAATGCCGCCTGCGATGGTGAGCATGCCGTTGGCACGCTGGGAGGGGTCGTGGCTCTTGAGTGACAAACCCAACTGGAGGACGCCGAAGCCCAGCAGGATGAGGCCGATGGCCCGGATAAGGGAAAAGATAAAGTCACTGAGTTTGTTGACCACAGAGAGAGGGTCGTCTACTGCGAAGGCGGGGCAGACGGTCATGACGGCGACCAGCACAAAGCAGGAAAGCATGGCGTAGATGCGTTTGACCCGCTTCTCGAATTTATGATTCATGCTGCATTCTCCTTTTCTTCGTTAGTGTCATCGGTAGAAAATGCCGCGAACAATTCATGTCCAGGAATCATCGATGCGTGATTTTGTCCATGGTGGATGTAGGGCGGACCGCCGGCCAGAGAGGTTTGGCGGACCGCAGGATGTTTCATCAGATCGTATTTCAAGTCCATCACCGGCCCAGCGCCGCGGATGAGCAGGACGGCATAGCGGTTATCCAGCCGGCGCACCTCGTCCGGCGTCAGCAGTTCCCGTCCGCTGATCTGCATATTGGTGGACCAGGAACCGGACTTGCCCTTGGTTTCCCCGTGGGTCTTGGTGTCGATGGTTGATTTGCCGAGCGCCTCAGAAATATACTTGTGGGTGCTGGACTCGTTGCCGCCAAGGTACAGCAGAGTGTCCGAGTTGCCGGGGATGGTTTCCCAGGAGTCCTTGAACTGCTCCTTGATCTGTGCCATGTTCTGAATGATGGTGCTGCATGAGATGATGCGTGAGCGCATCGTGGCCAGTTCACGGGGCAGACCCGGCAGGTTGACCGAGGGCGCCTCATCCAGAATAAAGTGGACATGGCGTGGCAACGGGCCGTGGTGGATCTGATCGGCGCAGTAGTAGAGGGTTTGGAACACTTGGGCGTAAAGCAGACTTACCAAAAAGTTGTATGTATTGTCATTATCTGGGATGGCGGCGTATAGAGCACACTTCTTATCCCCCAGAGTGTAGAGATCCATATCGTCGTGGTCGGTGATGGCCCGGATCTGGGGCAGGTTGAACGGTGCCAGGCGCACAGCGGTGGATACAAGGATACTCTTGGAAGTTTTGCCCGCCGCCATCTTGAACACCTTGTACTGCCGGACGGCGACACTGTCCGGCTTTTCCCGCTCAATGGCGCTGAACAGCAGATGGTTATCGCTCATGGTGGCCCTTCTTTCTGCCTGGCTCTTCGCCGGAAAACAGATCCATCTCCTGCATGCGCTCGAAGTGCCGGGCCTGTCGCACCTCGTCATGCACATTTTTCAGCGCGGCCTCCAGTTCCGGCACCGGCAGACCGTTCTGACGGTATCCCTCCAGAATGCCGCCATAGTAGGCGGGAGAAGGGATGGCGGGATCCCGCCACAGTTCCCCTGTCATGATGTAGGCCATGACAGCCACTTCACTGCCGTCCCTTGTGCGGACCGTGATATCCTCTTTCTCATACAGGCGCGGGTACCCTTCATAGACATCCAGAGATCGCTCACACTCCGGCGTCAGCTTCCACAGCAGGCCGTGAACCTGACTGCCGGGCAGAGGCTCGATGGTGGCAACGCCGCATCCGCTGCGATTGCCGCGGAACAGCAGTTCGTAGCCGTCCAGCACCGCAGACCCAACCACTTGGGCGGCAGGACAGCGGACAGCCATCTGCTCCAGATTGATGTTGCTGCCATAGGCAAAATACAACCGTTCCGCCATATCAGTCCTCCAAAATCGTGAGGGCGCCCACTTTCGCCAACTGTGCAAACACGGTCTGGGCCTGCTGCTCTACATCTCCATCCGGCAGGGGAAAGTCCAGACCGGTGGTGCGGATGATGTTGTTTCGCAGGAACCAGATGTAACTTTCCGTATCCGGAAATTCCGCAGGGTCAAAGACACGGGCGCGCAGATAGTCCATGATTTCCGTTCCGGTACCCTGCAGTACATCTTCTTCAATTCGGTTCTTCATCTTGTCACCTCTCCATCTCTCGGTTCTTTTTCTTCTTTTTATTGGCTTCGTAACAGTCTTTGTCATAGCGCCATGCCCGGTCCCCATCCAGGTTGGCCAGCAGGTGGTCGCGGGTGTTCTTGAACTCCGGCCCATTGAGGCCCAGACGCACCAGCCAGACTCGGAAGGTAAACAGTTCATTATCGCTATGCGTTTTGCGCATGACAGTGCTGCGCTGGGCGATGGCCTGGGCGGAGATAGCGAGACACAAGTTGATGTATGCCGCCGCCCGTCCGGCATGGAGGGTGGAGTTGAAGCAGCGCCACTCCACCGTACCACGGAAGAATACAGAGTGAAGATTCAGGGCGTAGTAGCGTGTCCAGTTATAATGTTCGCTGCTCTGTATATTCCCCTCGTACCAGATACTTTCCAATTTGGTCAGATCCTTGGTTTCCTCGGAGGAAAGGGTGCGGGCTTGGCGCAGCATGGGTTCCCGCACTTTCTGACAGTATTGATTTACCCTGCTCTGGTTAACCTGCAGTGCCTTAAACAAAATATCCTCCTTGGCGTACATGATGCCAAGGAGGTTCTTGAGGCTCTGCCGGTTGTGGTTGGCGGCGTCTACATGAACATGCAGTCCGCAAGAGGAATTGACCTTTGCCCCTGCTTTACGCACCCTCCGCACACACTCCTGGAACTTGGGCAGTTCCTGATAAGTCAGTTTTGGGGAAACCATCTCAACAGAATACTCACTGTCGCGGATTCTTTCATATCCGGCGCTTGTCTTTTTCTCCAGAGTCAGGCTTCCATCATACATAAACCGCCATTCTTTCCCATTGGGATCTTCCACATACCAACTGTCATAATAATCATCGCCGTGGCGCGGCTGGGTGCCGAAATAATCTGCCAGCGCCTGCGCGGCCTGTTTGCGGGTGATGCCGGTCATCTCCACTTCCACGCCGAAATACTGGTCCTTCAACCCGGTCACGCTGCCGCCTCCTTCCACAGGTCCTCATCCACAGCGCGGATGCGCCGGCCAGGCACTCTCTGGGCATCAGGCGGCGGATCCGTCCGCCGCGCTCCACGATGCCCTGTGTACTGCCGGTATCCAGAGTATGCGCAATATCATGTCCGACTCGGCCACGTCTGGTATTACTTCCAGCATAGCCGAGATTCACGCTGTCGCCGATGCCGGCTTCCTTGTATCCTTTTTTAGTTGCCTCTTTAATCAGCAGCGCCCCGGAGCGTTCTGCCTTGTGGTTGGACAGTGTAGTCTGTCCATAGCGAGCAGTGATACACCGGGATTCTTTTGTCCGTTTCGGGTGTCCGGCACACAGGTCCACAAAGGGCGCATCCGGTGGCAACAGGTACAGCCCAGTTTTCACACCGAGTCCGCCACCGCCTGCCGTCTGGGTGCAGGCTACTCCGCTGACGTCGTAGACGCGATGTCCTTGTGATCCGCCGATGAGTTGAATAAGAGTTTTTCCGTCATTTCCGAAGACAGGAAGTATTTTTCCGGCGCATCGGGAATCAAGATAGCAGACAAGGAACACCCTTCGTCTTGACTGTGGGACTCCAAAATGTTTGCTGTTAAGCACAGACCATTCGACATAATACCCCAGGTCAGAAAGCGTGGAGAGGATGGCCGCAAACGTCTTGCCGCTGTCATGGTTAAGCAATCCCATGACGTTTTCGAGCAGAAGATACGAAGGCCGTCTGGCTTCAGCCAGGCGGGCAATTTCAAAGAAGAGAGTACCTCTTGCATCGTCAAATTCTTTTCTGCAGCCAGCAAGAGAAAATGCCTGGCAGGGGAATCCTCCACATAAGAGATCGAAGTCTGGCAGGTCGTCGGGGTCAATGGTTCGGGCGTCTGGATAGTATCGTTCCTCCTTCCCAATGTCGTGGATCGCACGGTAACTGGCGTCAGCGTATTTGTCGATCTCGCAGTGGCCGATACACTGAAATCCACCGGCGCGGGTGAGTCCGGCGCGGAACCCACCGATTCCAGCGAACATGTCAAAATATCGAATCAGATGATATCATCTCCCTCCTGCAGCGCACGGAGAAAGCCGAGGACGTCCTCATCGACGGCCCCGGCCTGCTCCGGCTGCGTAGTGGTTTTTGTAAACAAAACACCTGTCAGTTCCTCACGGATGACGCCTCGAACGGTCTCCAGCAGTTCCTGCTGTTCCATATAGCCGTTGATCATCCTGCACACGGCATCCATGCGCTGTCCGGGCGCAACAGCGGACAGACGCTCCCAGGCATTCCGCTGCTCTCGCTGGGCCAGGGAGAAGGAGAGGCTGAGCCGTCGCTTTTCAGCCATCACGTCGTCGCAAAGTCCGTTCCGCTTCATTTCCACCCATGGTGAAAATTTCACTCACTCCCTTGCGCCTCCTTTCCCAACCGAATCCGCTGCGCTGGGTTTCGGTTGGGGACCCAGCGACATCTGCCGTACAAGCCGTTCATAGCCCTTGGCGTTCAGGGATATGTCGTCGAGGATCACGGGCCGACACAGGCCGTTTGTGGCCGGAACATGGCGCTTCAGAAGTGCCGCTCCGCCTCCCATAAAAATAGTGGGCATGGCGCGCGTGTCCAGACCGCACTCTGTGATAGCGGAGAGCAGGTTCTGCACGTATAGGTCCGTCTGGGCATGGATGATGCTCTTCGCCTCGTCCGGGAGACTGCTGGCGTCACCCCGCAGGACGCACTCGATCTGCGTCGCCGTCAGGGAAACACCTAGAGCACGACGCACCTGTTCACCGATCTCATCGATGCAGCGGATCATCCCCAGTTCCAAACTGCAGCAGGTGGCGGCATTGGGGAGCCGGTTGTCCAACCGCATCAGGTCTACCGTCCAGCCGCCGATGTCTGCCACGATGACAGACGGCTCATCTATCAACTCCGCCTGAGTCAGTACAGCGGCATAGCCCTGGGGGAACAGTTTCACATCTCTGATGGTGACGGTATAGTCCCGGCCCTCATAGCAGAAGGACACCGGCTTGCTGTCCCGCAGCAGATAGGAACGGAACTTTTTCTTGTCCCTGCCAAAACTGGTCAGAGGCAGGCCGGCGGCCAGAATGACGGAACAAGTGCGCTCGGCGCTGCGGCAATCCAGTTCTCTGGCGATGGCCGCCAGTGTCAGCAGATAGTAGTCCTCCGTTCTGGTCTTGTCCTTCTGCAGGGGCTGTCTGCCGCTGCCTACCACATAGTACATTCCGCCGTATTCCAGCACATTCTTCTGGGTGTACGGCTCAAGTATAGCCGAAAAGCATCACGAAAGCCATTGCCATCAATGACAATGTGGACACAGAAAACGCCGAGAGCAACGACCTGATGCCCTTCAAAAACCTGTTCAACGAATGGTTTGTGCGGGACACCAGCCGGAAGATCCGGGCGGTCCAGCGGGCCAAGGCTCAGCGCGGGGAACGTCTGGGGACACGGGCGCCCTACGGCTACAAAAAGGATGAGAACGCCAAGGGGAAACTCATTGTGGACGAGGAGGCTGCCGCTGTGGTGCGCCGTATCTTCGCTCTCTGTGCCGCCGGTCGCGGGCCGAGCCAGATAGCCAAACAGCTGAAGGCTGAACGTGTGCTTTGTCCGGTAGTCTACACCTACCGCAAGTTCGGATCCGGCCATACCTGTCTGGATCTGTCCCAGCCCTATAACTGGTCTAACAGCACCATCGCCAACATCCTGGAAAATGAAGCCTACCTTGGGAACACAGTCAACATGAAGTTCACCACGAAATCCTATAAAGACAAACGGTATGTACAGCATCCCAGGGAAGAGTGCTTGGTGTTTGAGGGAACTCATCCGGCGCTGATCACGCAGGAGGTTTGGGATATCGTCCAGCGGGTACGGCAGCACAAACGGCGGCGCACCAACATGGACGAGCAGAACAAGTATTCTGGGCTGGTAGTATGTGCCGACTGCGGCTCCACGATGGTCTTGCATCGGGCACACACAATGTCTGCCTCGTACAACCACTTCACCTGCCGCACCTACAAGAAGGAAGGCGCTGAGGTTTGCACAGCCCACTACATACGGGAGTGTATCCTGGATGAAGTTGTGCTGGAGGGTATCCGCAGGGTAACGGCGATGGCGAGGGAGCATACCCAAGAGTTCGCCACCTACATCTGCGACCGGCAGTCTGCCGAACTGCGGCGGGAAATCCGAAAGCAGGAAACAGAGTTTGCAGACCTGAGAAAGCGCGAGGCAGAATTGGAGGCTATATTCAAGCGGCTGTATGAGGACTCGGTGCTGGGGCGCATCACCACGGAGCAGTTCCAGACCCTCTCTGCCAGTTATGTGGCGGAACAGGAGCAACTGAAAACCGCCATCCCGCAGAAGGCGCAGGCTATCACTAAACTGAAAGCCATGGTATCCGGCGCAGACAACTTCATTGCCAGAGCAAAACGCTATACCGACATTCAGGAACTGACGCCGGAGCTTCTGCGGCTGTTCATTCAGAAAATCGTAGTGCATGAGAAGGATGTGAAATGGTCCAAGCACGCAAGGCAGACCGTGGAGATCCATTACACGGACATTGGCGTGGTTGGGAATCTGAACATCTACCAAAGTGCATAAAGGAACAGGCAGGTGCTGTCAATGCAACCCCTGCCTATCCTTAAAATTTGTAGTTGTCCTTATGAGGCCGGACATGATCCGGCGGACATGTTTTGATTGAGGCGGATCAGCCCTCCTGGGCGATCTTGCGGCCCATGAGCACGCCCATGATGGACGCCATCATCAGTCCCCGGGTCCAGCCGGAGCTGTCACCCAGGCAGTGCAGGCCCCGCAGGCTCGTGTTGAAGTCCGTGTCCATCTTCACCCGGTTGGAGTAGAACTTCAGCTCGGGAGAATAGAGCAGGGTCTCCTGGGCGGCAAAGCCCGGCACCACGTAATCCATGGCCTGGATGAAGCCGATAATGTTGGTCATCGCCCGGTAGGGCATGGCGGCGGTGATGTCGCCGGCCACGGCGTCGGGCAACGTGGGCTTCAGGTTGGAGCGGGACAGCTCCTCGGGCCAGGTGCGCTTGCCGTCTAGAATATCCCCGTAGCGCTGCACCAAAATGTGCCCTGCTCCCAGCATATTGGTGAGCTCTCCCACTTTTTGTGCGTACTCAATGGGTTGGTGGAAGGGTTCCGTAAAGTTGTGCGAGCAGAGAATGGCCAGGGTGGTGTTGGAAGATTTTTTGTCTTTGTAGGAATGGCCGTTGACGACAGCCAGGTTGTTGTCGTAGTTTTCTTGGCTGACAAATCCTCCAGGATTTTGGCAAAAGGTGCGCACCTTGTTTTTAAAGGGTTTGGGATACCCAATCAGCTTGGACTCGTACAGCACATTGTTGACTGTCTCCATAACCTCATTGCGCACTTCCACCCGCACGCCAATGTCCACTGTGCCCGGAGCGTGGGCAATGCCGTGTTGGGCGCAGAGTTTGTCAAACCAGTCGGCGCCCCGCCGTCCGGCGGCCACAATGGTGTGCTTGGCAAATACGGAATATTCCGTTTGCCCTTCTGTCAAATAAGCGCCCAAACATACGCCATCCTGCAGAATCAGGTCGGTACAGGCGCAGCCAAAACGAATTTCCACCCCGTTTTCCAGCAGATAACGCTCGATGGCCGTGTAAATTTCCTGGGCTTTCTCCGTGCCCAGGTGACGGATGGGACAGTCCACCAGCTTTAAACCGGTTTGAATGGCCCTTTTGCGGATTTCCTTAACGGCCTCTTTTTCCGAGACGCCTTCCACGTGGGAATCCGCACCGAATTCCAAATAGATGGAGTCCGTATATGCAAGCAGAGATTGGGCCAAATCGTCTCCAATGAGCTGGGGCAGGTCGCCGCCCACTTCGGTGGAAAGAGAGAGCTTTCCATCGGAAAAAGCTCCTGCCCCGGAAA
>ENA-ORMO01002963-ORMO01002963.1-human-gut-metagenome-genome-assembly--contig:-NODE-2963-length-12099-cov-2.168798_pt1 | contig 12099 bp, 10 predicted proteins | sample MGYA00242106_ERZ509001 | MGnify/ENA primary metagenome ERZ509001 (study PRJEB26280, sample SAMEA2338736) | human gut metagenome | biome: human gut; feature: human-associated habitat; material: faeces... | reverse complement strand
TACTACAGTACGTCCTCTGCCGTAAAGCATATCTCCACCAAGATATACGCCGTCTTCAGCTTTCAGTCCTGCGTATTCTTCTGTCTGTTCCTGACCGATAGCGAAAACGATCTGATCTGCTTTCAGTACCAGTGAAGAATATCCATCACGTCCAACCGCTTTTAATGCAGCAACTTTTCCGTTTTCTCCCAGAATTTCTGCAGGAGCAAACTGAGTAAAGATTGGAACACCCATGTTCTGTACAGTAGTTACTTCTTCCATGTTCGCTGGTGCTTCTTCGATTGTACGACGATAAACGATCGTTGCGTTAGCGCCTAACTGTTTTGCTGTAGATACGCAGTCCATGGCAACGTCTCCACCACCGATTACGACTACGTTTTCACCCAGTTTAAAGTCTTTGCTTTCGCTTCTTGCTGCTTTCAGGAAGTCGATCGCATTTTCTACACCGGCAAGGTCTGCTCCAGGAACATCAACCATTTTGGATTTCCAAAGACCAACACCTACATAAACTGCATCGTATTCTGCTTTTAATGTTTCCAGTTCAGCTAAGTCTACTTTGTGGTTGCATTCAAATTTAACGCCAGCCTGACGGATGGTTTCCAGATCGAAATCAACAACGTCCTGTGGAAGTCTTGATGGGGTGATACCATAAGTAAGCATTCCACCAACTTTTTCATTTGCTTCAAATACGGTTACATCAAATCCTTCGCGAGCCAGTTCACGAGCACAAGCTAAAGAAGAAGGTCCACCACCGATACAAGCAACTTTTTTGCCATTTGCTTCGCCTGGTTTGATGAAGTTCATCTGTTCTTCTTTTTCCTGTTCAACCAGGAATCTCTGTAATTTACCGATATTGATTGGTTTGTCGATACCACAACGGCTACAAGCCTGTTCACACATCTGATCGTAAGGACATACGTCTGCACAGCATCCTGCCAGAGGGTTGTTCTCACGAATAGTTTCTGCAGCGCCCCAAACGTTTCTGAAACGCAGAGAACGGATAAATTTCGCCGGATCTGTTCCTGCCGGACATCCTTTACTACATGGTGCGTCGTGGCAAAGAAGACAACGGGAAGCTTCTTCCATTGCTCTTCTTAAGTCATACCCTTTTTCTAATTCCTGGGCATATGGTTTGATGATTGTTTTACTCATAATGTAAAAACCGCCTTTCTCCATTTTTCCTTTTATGTTTTCCTTATTATCTGCTTCCACATTACTTGTTTCCACATCGTCTGTTTCCACAGGGGAATACATTGTTAATAATTTAATGAAAACTTATTCGGTAGTTCCTTATGTACTCATTCTAATACATACAGTTTTGGGCAAGTAAAGAGTTTTTTTTCTGTTTTTCGTTTTTTTCTTGTGCACATCGCATAAAACTCTCCACCTATGGACGGTTACTCTTTCACATTTTTTCGGCAATTTTTCTTTCTTCTTCACTGTTTTTTTGTCAAACTCTCTCTTCACGAACGCTTTTCTTCTATATTATATAGAATTATATAGACATTTTTTATTTTTCTTCCCCACATAGCAGAGAATACCGGATCGATTTGCGAACATTTCCCTCACGCCCGATAGAGTTTCCTCTCAAAGAAAAAAGCCGGTTTTGGAAAGGAGCTTTCGTTCTCTCTCTCAAAACCAGCTTCTCATTTATTTATGTTTCTTTTTCCCTTTCGGCTCTTTGATGGGCACGATAATTCTCGTAATATGTTCTTCCACATTGGTTGTATCTATAGGAGAAACAAGGAATTCTTCCATCACATCCCCGCATATTTCGTAATTATTTTCGTCAATCCACCGTTTTAATGCGATATAGGTTTTAAAAATATCTTCATAATCTCCCCGGTAAATCGCTGTTGCTGCGGTAAATCCTCCGAAACTGTGAATGTTTTCATTGACCGAAGGGTCTTCCTTCACCTGAATCGAAAACTCAATATCACAGTCTTTGGAAAAAAACTGACCAAAAATCTCTGTATGGAAAGTTACATAAATGGGTCCGGCAATTTCCAGACCATGGTTAACAGCCTCCTCGTTGATGGCGATCCATCGTTCCAGGCTGACTTCTTCGTTGCGATAGGATTTAATTATTGAACGCGTGCCTAAAACATGGATTGGCGGAATCACTTCGATTTTATATTCTTCCTCTTCTCTTCGATCCTGCAGATAATTCTGTCCTTTGATAAAACGCTCCAGTAAACACTCATTTTCCCTTCGTCTTTTCTCCAGCTCAGCAATCTCATCATCAATTTCATTCAGATGTATATAAATGCTGTCCAGATAATGATCCATGGTATTATCACTGATAATCTCTTTAATATCTTTTAAATTAAAACCCAGAGAACGGAACTGGCGAATCATAAAAGCGGTGATCAACTGTTCTTTGCTGTAATATCGATAATTGCTGGTTTCCTTTCTGATTTTAGGTACGAGCAATTTAATCTCATCATAATAACGTAGGGTTTTGATTGGAATTTTACAAATATTTGATACCTGTCCAATTGAATAATATTTCTTTTCTTCCATAGGTCATCACTCCATTGCCAATTTCTTTTTACTTCGGTAAAATGTTTTGCTTCTATTCTACCTGTAATCTCATTTGCCGTCAAGTTTTCCATCGTGTCGACGGCAAGCAGACTTCTATGCACAAAGAAGAGTTGCCCGTGGATCAGGCAACTCTTTTTTTATGATAGATTTAATTATAACAAAATATTTTGGCAATGACAAGCGTAATCTCATCTTATTCCAGAGCAAAATCCTGTTTTTCTTTGATCTGCTCGATCATCGCCGGAATAACCTTATGAAGATCGCCGACAATACCATAATCACAGACTTCAAAAATCGGCGCTTTCGGGTCTTTATTGATGGCAACAATATATTTGGACTCGCTCATTCCTGCCAGATGCTGGATTGCTCCGGAGATACCACAGGCAATATAAAGATCTGGTCTGACCGTAGTTCCTGTCTGTCCCACCTGATGGCTAGCATCGATCCATCCTGCTTCCACGCAGGCACGGGAAGAGCCCACAACTCCGCCGATGGTATCTGCCAGTTCCTGTACCAGCCCGAATCCTTCTGCGGTTTTTAATCCACGACCGCCGGAAACGACGATTCTTGCATCCACCAGATTAACTTTCTTATGATCGTCCACAATTACCTGTTCCAGACTTGTACGAATATCTTCTTCTGTCAATGCCGGAGCAATTACTTCCACCTCACCGGTTTTTTCTTCATGGAAACGAGCTTTTTCCATTACGCCCGGACGTACGGTAGACATCTGTGGACGGTTTTTCGGGCAAACGATCGTTGCCATAAGATTACCGCCAAAAGCCGGTCTGGTCATGAGCAATTTATGGTCGGTCTCATCAATTTCCAGTTTGGTACAATCCGCAGTCAGACCGGTTCCCAGTCTTGCTGCCAGACGCGGTCCTATGTCTCGTCCCAGAGAAGTTGCGCCCACCAGAACAATCTCCGGTTTTCTCTCCCTGATCAGATCGGCAAAGGCCTTCACATAACCGTCTGTGGAAAAATCTTTTAACAACGGACTTTCCAGATAGCAGACTTTGTCTACGCCATAATGCAGAAGTTTTTCCGTCTCTTCTTTCATTCCATAACCACAGACTGCCACCATGAGTTCTCTGTCTAAAATATCCGCCAGTTTTCTTCCTTCACCAATTAACTCGATGGTTACCGGTGCGATTTTCCCGTCTCTTTGCTCTGCAATGATCCAGACATTTTTATAATCATTCAGACAAATATCCTGATTTACTTTTGCTCTCATGTCTGTTCACCTCCTAAAATAATTTCAGCTCAGCCAGCTTTTCCGTCAGGGCTTTTGCTTTTTCTTTTTCGTTCATTCCTTCGATGATTTCACTTTGTTTGTCTTTTACCGGAACAAAGGAACGATACACGTTTGTCGGTGAACCCTTTAATCCGATCTGCGTCGGATCGATGTCAAGATCGGCAAAGGTCAGCACATGGATATTATCTGTTTCTTCATCATAGGCTCTGAAAATATCTGCCACCGTCGGGAATCTCGGATCATTGAGTTCCTTGATGGCAGTGAGAAGACAAGGCGTCTGCACGCGATAAACGAGATCTGCATTTTCTGTAAATCTGGTCACGCGAATGGCATTCTCTTCCGGTTCAATTTCTTTAGCATAGGTCACCTGTGGGATTCCTAAAAATTCTGCAATTTCCGGTCCCACCTGCGCAGTATCCCCATCAATCGCCTGACGACCGCAGAATACTACGTCATAGTTTCCGATTTTTTCAATGGCAGCGGCAAGAATCGTTGCTGTTGCCCAGGTATCTGATCCGCCAAAAGCCCGGTCAGAAAGAAGCCATGCCTCATCGGCACCCATAGCCAGTCCTTCTTTTAATGCTGCTTTTGCCTGTGGCGGTCCCATACTTAAAATGGTTACTTTTCCTCCGGTCTGCTCTTTTAAGACCAGTGCGGCTTCCAGAGCATTTTTATCATCCGGATTGATGATACTTTCCACACCCTCACGGATCAATGTGCCTGTTTCTTTATTGATTTTTACCTCATTGGTATTTGGCACCTGCTTAATACATACAATACTATTCATCTTTTTTCCTCCCGATTATTTCAGCACCGCTCTGGAAATGACAACCTTATGTATTTCTGAGGTACCTTCATAGATTTCGGTAATTTTGGCATCACGATACATTCTTTCCAGTGGATAATCCTTCATATATCCATATCCGCCGTGAATCTGTAAAGCTAGATTCGTCACAAAGGTGGCGGTTTCCGAAGCATTTAATTTGGCAATAGCCGCTTCTTTGGAATATGGCTGTCCGCTGACTTTCAGCCATGCCGCACGGAAGATCATCCATTTTGCACATTCAATCTTTGTTGCCATATCAGAAATATACCACTGTAATCCCTGTAAAGCTGCGATTGGTTTTCCAAACTGCACTCTTTCTTTCATGTATTTTACACTTTCATCAAGAGCTCTTTCCGCAATACCCAATGCCTGTGCCGCAACACCGATTCTGGCGCCGTCCAGGGCAGTCATCGCGATCTTAAATCCCTGTCCTTCGCGGCCGATCAGATTTTCTTTTGGTACACGGCAGTTATCAAAGATCAGTTCTGCTGTTTCTGAACCGTGGATACCCATTTTTTCTTCAATTTTTCCAACGGAAAATCCCGGTGTTCCTTTTTCTACCAGAATACAGGATAATCCTTTTGTTCCCTTGGACGGGTCAGTCAGGGCAAAGATCAGAAGATTTTTTGCCTGGCTTCCACCGGAAATGAAACATTTGGTTCCATTTAACACATACTCGCCGGTTTCTTCATCAAGAATCGCCGTGGTCTTCGCACTGCCGGCATCCGATCCCGCATTAGGTTCGGTTAAGGCAAACGCACCCAGCGCACCGCCATTGGTTGTCTCCGGAAGATATTTCTTTTTCTGCTCTTCCGTACCAAATTTACTTAATACAGAAGCAAAAATCGTATGGATGGAAAGAATTGCTGCACAGGAGGCGTCTTTTTTGGCAATTTCCGTTACTACCAGCACCTTGTCAATATCTGTTCCTCCACTGCCGCCATATGTAGTTGGCGTACCTATGCCGGCAAATCCCACCTTACACATTTCGTCAAAAATGTCTCTTGGAAATTCCCCTGTACGGTCAATTTCTTCTGCTCTTGGTTCAATATATTTTTCTGCAAATTCTGCTGCGGTTTTCTGCAGCATCAGTTGTCCATCGGTAAATTTAAAATCCATAGTTTCCTCCCGGTTTTATAAAACGCCCTCATCCTTTAACTTCGCATAGGTTTCGTCATCCAAATGGAAGATTTCCTGATTATGCTGTCCCAAAAGCGGCGCTGGCGTATCAATGCTTGGCGGAGTTTTGCTGAGTTTAACCGGGCATCCCTGGAAATACATTTCTCCGATTGTCGGATGCTCCATATGTACCATCATTTCTCTTGCCTGAATCTGTGGGTGTTCGATGGCTTCTTTCATATTAAGAACAGGGCCGCAAGGAATACCTGCTTCATCAAAAATCTCTTCCAGTTCAGCTTTTGTATGGTGTTTCGTCCATTCGGTAATTAATTGCTGCAATCCATTTTCGTAGTTCTGACAACGCAGATCGTTGGTAAGGTATAAAGGATCTTCCACCAGTTCAGGACGTCCGATCACATCACAGAACGCACGGAATAACTTATCATTACCAACACCCAGCGCCACATAACCGTCAGAAGTAGGGTAAATATCAAACGGAGAAATCGACGGATCGACATTTCCCTGTCTTTCCGGAATGATGCCCTGCATAGTTGTCTTCACGATGGAGTTTTCCAGTAATGTGAAAATGGTATCCATCATGGAAACGTCCACCTGCTGTCCTTCTCCGGTCTTTTCTCTGTGATAGAGAGCCAGAAGGAATCCAACGCATAAATAAATTCCCGCCACATGATCGGCCACGGACGGTCCTACTTTTACCGGCGGAGCATCCTTATATCCGGTAAGATTAACCATTCCTCCCATGGACTGTGCAACAATATCGTAGCAAGGACGGTGAGAGATCGGGCCATACTGACCAAATCCGGAACCTGACGCATAAATGAGTCTCGGATTGATTTTTTTCAGCGTTTCGTAATCCACACCCAGTTTTTTTGTTACGCCCGGACGATAGTTTTCGACAACGGCATCAGCATCCTTTACCAGTTCATAGAACATTTCCCGTGCTTTTTCATTTTTTAAATTCAAAGTACAACCTTTTTTATTTCTATTTAAAAAGGCATAGAATCCACTTTCTCCGCTCTTTTCATCCAGCGGTCCCCATGTTCTGCACTGTTCTCCTGCAGGCGGCTCAAATTTAATGACATCTGCACCATGATCAGCCAGCATCGTTGTACAAAACGGTCCATTCAGCGCGCTGGTTAAATCCAATACCTTTAATCCTTCTAAGGCTTTCATCATTTTCCCTCTCTTCTGTTCTTACTCTTCTTCTGCTTTTTTTGCATTTTCCGGAATATCATATTCGAAAATTGCTACTGTAGATAATGGAGGATCTACCATCATATCGATAGAACTTGGGAATGGAGGATCCACTGGCAGTTCACAAACTTTAAAAGAACGAACTTCGATCACTGCTTTTCCATCTACTTCTTCATTTAATCTTGCTTTAAATTCCATATAATCGCCGGCGTGACATGGCACAAAGAGACGAATTTTTCTTACTTTGCTGCATCTGCTGATGTTTCCATATAATTTTGCCATCAGACGGTCTGCCACATCTCCCATGTAAGTAATGGAACGAGCGCCATTGACTACTCCGCCACCGTAAAATACATCTCTGTCTGACATTCTATATCTCATCGTTACTTCTTTGGACATGATTCTTCTCCTTTTCTTTTTGTCTGCATATCTGTTCTGCTTATTTTCACATTCCTGCCTGATTTACAGTTCAAGTTCTCTCCATGGATCAAGGACAGCGCCATCCGGCTGTTCTCCACGCTGTAATTCTTTCTTTACAACAAGAACTACTGTTCCCTCTGTGATCAGTTTCGGTTCATCAAAATAGTACATATCTCCTGGTTTTGCATCTTCGATTCCCATTCTGGAAGCCAGAGTTGCTACTTTATATGTACGGATCTTACAGGTTCTTGATGTTCCGCCAATTTTGACCATCTCTGCAGTAAAGTCAAGCTGATCTCCTACATAAGCATCTTCGAATAACTCTACATCGGTATAACCAAGACATAAGGATTCATCTCCATCATTTAAGATCATTAATTCTGTTTCCACGTCTCCGATAAAATCGAACTGACGACCGAAAGGAATTCTTCCTTCTGGATCATTGGCATCTGCTGTAGTCATTTTGTAACTTAATACGGCTGTTTTTCTTGCACTCACGTTAATACCCTCCTGTTAAATATTTCACTTTTTAATCTTCTGCATATTCCTATGCGTTATGTTCATTCTAAGTCATCCCACAAACGCACAGTCAATGACCTGAATAAACTTTTTTTCTTTTTTTTTATTGGTTTTTCCCAAAACTCTCCCCTTTGTGATAGTTTTTTTGTGCAAAAAAAGAACGGCAATAAGGATATTTTTTTCTTTTCTCTCTTATCACCGTTCTTTTTACTTTTTTGTTATTTCACCCTGGCACCTTTTTATTTAAAGATGTTTTTACTGATGATCATCCGCTGAATCTCATTGGTTCCTTCATAGATCTGTGTAATCTTGGCGTCACGGAACATTCTTTCCACATTCTGTTCTCTCATGTAGCCGGCGCCGCCCATGTTCTGTACGCATTCCGTTGTCACACGCATAGCCAGGTTCGTGCAGGCAAGTTTTGCTTTACATGCCTCCACTGCAAAGTTCTCTCCGTTTTGCTGTTTCCATACGGTATGATAAAGCAGCAGTCTTGCCATATCAATTTCGGTTTCCAGATCTGCCATCTTAAAAGCAAGGTACTGATTTTTGTAGATTGGTTTGCCAAACTGTACACGTTCCATCATATGTTTCTTGGCAATTTCATAAGCGCCTTCTGCCAGGCCCAGACCCTGTGCTGCCACACTGATTCGTCCTGCGTTTAATGCGGTTAATGCATAGCGGAGACCGCTGCCTTCTTCACCGATCAGTCGATCAGCCGGAATCACGCAGTCTTCAAAAATAATTTCCGCAACTTTTGCAGAACGGATTCCACATTTGTTTTCCACATGACCAATACGTACCCCTGGTGTAGTTTTCAGATCAACCAGGAAAGCGCTTAACCCTTTGGAGCCTTTGGATAAGTCGGTGCTGGCGATCAGCATACAATAGTCTGCCACCGCGGAGTTGGTGATGTATCGTTTCTTTCCATTGATCACATAAGTATCTCCACGTTTTTCCGCCGTTGCTTTTGCGTTACCCGGGTCAGAACCAGCGTCGGGTTCTGTCAGCGCAAAACAACCCAGCGCATCTCCGGAAAACAGTCTTGGAAGAGCATGCATTTTCTGTTCTTCTGTTCCGAACTTAAAAATACCTGTGGTAAAGGTGGAGGAAATCGCATAAGCGATACCAAAAGAAGAATCCACCTTACATAATTCTTCTACGATCAGCGCAAAGGAAAGATAATCGATTCCCTGTCCGCCATATTCTTTCGGGAACTGTACCCCAATGAGACCTTCTTCTCCCAGTTTTTTCAGAATATCCATCGGAAACTCTTCCGTCTGGTCTCTTTCCTGTACGCCCGGCAGTAATTCTCTTTGTGCAAATTCTCTTGCCGCCTGTCTGATCTCTTCCTGCTGTTTTGTTAATGCAAAGTCCATCATTGTTCCTTCTCCTTTCTTTGATGGCGCGTAGTTTCTCTTTTTGTTTTACTTTTGTTCTATACGCTTTCTGCCATCATAACCCTTTTTCTTAACTTTCCCCCGACACGATACTTTTCTGTCTTTCTTTTCTTTTCTGTCACTGAAAAACTCAACAGAAAAAATCATGTGCTTTTTGGTGGAGTGGATTCTATCACGAAGAAAAAAAGAATGCAAGAGAAAAAACAAAAAAAACGGCTTTTTTTCGCTTTTTTTTCGTTTTTTTACCCTCTCTTTAGTGGAGAGTTCCCCCTTTTATTTCCCCAGGAAAAACGCAAAAAACGGAATGGTAAGGAAACAGAGCACGGTGGATAACATCACCGCTTTTACCACAAAAGTTTCATCGCTTTTATACTCTTTACTGAAAATAGCGCTGACAGAACCTACCGGCATGGCAAAGCTCATGACGACCACTTTTTCCAGCAGGGAAAACTCCCTGGTCCACAGACAGAGCAAAAGTATCGTAATCGCCGGAACAGCCAGAAGTTTGACCACGGCCACCGCATAAATATGCCGGTCTTTCCATAAATCCTTCCAGCAGATCCCTCCCAACTGAAATCCAATCATAAACATGGTCAGCGGCGTGGTGGCATTTCCCATGATTTTTACGGCGTCTCCAATCACTGGAGGGAGTGTGATTTTTGCCAGAAAGCAAAACAACCCCAAAAGGACGCCGATCATTCCCGGACTCAACAGTTGTCTCCACTGCATATGCAGGTCTGCTCCCACTGACATCTGAATCAGTAAAATGCCCACCGTAAAAATCAGAATATCGTTGATCAGCTCCACGATGGCCACATAAAAAACCGCCTCTCCCCCATAAAGCGCTTTCATGACCGGAATACCGATGAACCCGGTATTGCCAAACAACAGCATAAAGGTCGTCAGGTATTGTCTTTGTTTCGTCATTTTTAATCCCTTTGCCAAAGGAAAACTGAACGCAAAAAGCAAAACGAACACAGCCATGCAAACCAGAAATATGTATCCGCTGTCTTTAACGATCTGCACGGAATATTTCATCTGCATGGCGTCGATCACCAGACAGGGCCAGGTCAGATTAATAATGATACTGTTTACCCCCTGACTCTGATTTTCGGTCATCCACTGCTTTTTACGAAAAAATATTCCGGGAAGAACCAGTAAAAACAACATCGCCAGCGATTGAAAAATTGATTGTATAAGCATAGGCAATCCTCCATTTTATTCTTTTGCCGAAACCCTCTCTTGTTTCGGATTCCTGCATTTTTTACGTTAAAAATGGACTGTATCTTCCGATGTACACCATCCGAATCTTACAGCCCATTTTTCGTTTCTTCTTACAACCTGTATTCTATTGCTTATTATTCTGCACTTTCATCCTGCGGATCTTTGCCACTTACTTTTTTATAGAGCCATGCTCCGCTGGTATCGCAGGTCCATCCTAAAAATGCACCTACAACAATGGATGGTACCAGAAGTTTCCAGTCTCCGCCTGCTGCAAAAGTAGCAAAGCATCCCAGGAAAGTTCCCGGTGTAAAGTTAAACCACTTAAATTTGGTAATGATGCAGATCACAAAGGAAATGATTCCGCTCCAGATTCCCAAATTTCCCAATTGCGGAGAAAGCTGACCCAAAAAGATGATGGTCATTCCACACACAATTCCCATCAGATTAGGAATAATTGCATTTTTCAATCCTTCCGCACCATGTCTGCCTGTAGCAAAGTAGGTGGTACATCCTGCAAATCCTGCCCAGCTTAACAAGCCCAGCGGCACAGAAATGAATGACCACACACCACAGAAAAATCCTGTAGTAATACTCAGCGCACATAAAAAACTCATTTTCTTCATTTTGTCCCCCTCCATCATGTTCTTTTGATATTTTTTATTTGATGGGGAAATTCTATCATGTTCTCTTTTTTACAACAAGGACATTTGTCCTTTTTGAGAAAAAAAAGACAAAGACAGAGACCCGAAAACCGGGTCTCTGCCTGCAATTCTTTTAATCTTCGTCCAATTTTAATACGCTCATAAACGCTTTTTGCGGAATTTCCACGTTGCCGATCTGACGCATTCTCTTCTTTCCTTCCTTCTGTTTTTCCAGAAGTTTTTTCTTACGGGAAATATCGCCGCCATAACACTTGGCAAGCACATCTTTTCTCATAGCTTTTACAGTTTCTCTTGCAATAATCTTGCTTCCAATCGCTGCCTGGATCGGGATTTCAAAAAGCTGACGCGGAATCTCTTCTTTCAGCTTTTCACACATCTTTCTTCCACGCTCATATGCTGAATCTGCAAAAACGATAAAGGATAATGCATCCATCTCTTCACGATTGATCAAAATATCTAGTTTCACAAGTTCAGATCTCTCATAGCCTGTCATTTCGTAATCAAAGGAAGCATAACCTCTTGATCTTGATTTCAAGGCATCAAAGAAATCATAAATAATCTCATTCAAAGGCAGACGGTATTTTAATACAGCGCGGGTTTCCTCAATATATTCCATTCCTTCATAAATTCCCCGGCGTTCCTGACACAGATCGATGATTGCTCCGATAAATTCAGATGTTACCATAATCTCAGCCCGAACCATCGGTTCTTCCATATAGTCGATCTCCGTCTGATCCGGAAGATTGGACGGATTCGTCAAGTCAATGACTTCTCCGTTCATCTTATGTACTTTATAAATAACACTCGGTGCCGTTGTCACAAGATCCAGATTGTATTCCCGCTCCAACCGTTCCTGAATGATCTCCATGTGCAGCAGTCCCAAGAAACCACAGCGGAAGCCAAAGCCTAAAGCTG
>ENA-ORMO01002962-ORMO01002962.1-human-gut-metagenome-genome-assembly--contig:-NODE-2962-length-12103-cov-5.612633_pt1 | contig 12103 bp, 10 predicted proteins | sample MGYA00242106_ERZ509001 | MGnify/ENA primary metagenome ERZ509001 (study PRJEB26280, sample SAMEA2338736) | human gut metagenome | biome: human gut; feature: human-associated habitat; material: faeces... | reverse complement strand
TTGCAAGAAGCAATGAAATCATGCTCATGCTGGCGAAATAAACAGTATGAAGAAACAATAGAAGATGTGAAAGTAAGAAAAGGAGATGCACAGGCAGGATATGTCCCCATAAATAAAAGGGAAGGTATCCTGCCTTTTTCCATGAAAATCTCTAGACATTGCCAGTGCAATGAGGGAAACTAAAGAAAAAAACGGCTCATATCAACCCCTTCCAGGGTCAGCAGTTTCACCTTTTTATCCATGCCGCCTGCATATCCTGTGAGGCTGCCATTGGTTCCCACAACCCGGTGACAGGGAACCAGAATGGAAATTTTGTTGTGCCCCACAGCCCCGCCTACTGCCTGGGCAGACATATGCGGGATGCCTTTTTGAAAGGCAATCTGTCTGGCAATTTCTCCATAAGTCATGGTTTTTCCATAGGGAATGGAGCATAAGATTTCCCACACCATTTTCTGGAAATCCGTGCCGAGAAAGTGCAGAGGAACCATAAAATCTGGATCTTTTCCAGAAAAGTAAATGGTAAGCCAGCGTTTGGTTTCCTTTATAACAGGAACTTCTTTTTCCTCAAAAGGTTCTTTTAGGGAAGGAGGAAAATATTTCTGCCCCTCAAACCAGATGCCTGTTAATCCAAGGTCATCTGCGGATAAAAGGAGTTTCCCCAGGGGTGATTCACAGTGACTGATATATTGCATGATACGCCTCCTCTTTTGCGAAGTATAAAGCTTTTAAGTATCCAGGCCTTTTTTGAATTGCAGCATCATTTCCCTGGTAAGGCTTACATCGTAATCCTCATAAGGAATTTCTTTCCGTTCAAACCATTCTGCTACAGCCAGTTCTGTTTCATCCAGGGTAATCTGGTCATCTCCATCCAGGTCACAGTAAAAACCAGACAGGAGACTGCCGGAGAGTGCCCAGGGCTGGCTTTTATAATAATGGATGTTTTTGACTTTCAGCCCCACTTCTTCCATGACTTCCCGTTTGACCGTTTCTTCCAGTGTTTCACCGATTTCTGCAAATCCGGCAATGAGAGCATACCGGGTGTGGTTTCGGCTTGCATACTTGGAGAGCAGAAGCTTTTCACCATTTCGCACAGCCACAATCACAGCCGGAGAAATTCTGGGATACTGGGTGTTGCCGCATGCAGGACAGAGCATCATCCGCTCTTTTTTGTCATGGACATTTTCGTGACCGCAGGCACCACAGAAGCGGTGGGTCTGATACCAGGTAAAGAGATGGAAACCAGTAATCAGGGCAAAAGCATGCTTGCGTGGCCCAAATGCCCGAAATACAGAGATATCCTCCAGATTAAAGTCCGGTGCCCATTTAGGACAAAAGGACGGAACCAGATAATAGCGGGTTTCATCAATAGAGAATAAATAGACATAGTTTTTATAAATATCAGGCACCGTCTGCTCTAGTTCACCGAAAGAGGGAAATGTGAGCAAATCGTGAGAAGTATGTACCAGAACAGAGTGTTTTTCATAGTATAAGATGCAGTCTGTTTTTTTGGGTGGAACCGGCTGGTATTCATTGTGAAAAATATGATTTTCTAAGTCTTGAATCATAAGTAAATGCTCCTGTTCATAAAATGCTTATAATTGTTCGTAAGGAATTTTTTGCTGCCGGAAGAATTTCTGAATCAGCTCATCCCACACATGCTCCAGTGTTTTGTCCAGAGTAAACGTTTTTATGGAAGTCCCTGTAGTGCAGGTGAGGTGAGTTCCATCATACTGGAAATTTACGAAAAGCCCGAAGATTTCTTCCTTGGTAAGTCCTGTGGGGTGATCCCGCAGCAGCTTTTCCACATTCTTCTGAGAAAGTAGAAATACAATTTTAAAGTGAAGGGGTGTTTTTTTTCCTTTCATGATGGAAAAGCAAAAGGGTTTTAAATCCCGCCAGAGAGCATAAGTTCTGCCTTCTGCATCTAAAGCTTCTTTTTCTTCTGTGTCGAAAAAATCAGGGTGGAGTGCACCATCCAGGGTATAAGTCACAGAAGTGGTAATGGACGCTTCGGACAGCCAGAATGGGTCGAAAGCATTTCCAATTAAAAGTTTTGACATAAAGTCTTTAATATCTAACATTTGTAATGCAATCATGACAATCGTTCCTTTATTATGTGAATTTTTATAAAGAGAATTAAAGATACTAACAGTATAAACGAAAAAGAAAAAAAATCCCAGTGTTTTTAGGAAAAACCTTTTCAAATGGTGTGATATATGTTATTATAAAACATAGTATTAAAAACTACATAAAGAGGTTGTGTGAAATGAATTATAAAATTGTAATAGACAGTTGTGGAGAATTATTAGAGAGATGGAAAGAAGATGAGCGTATTGAAAGTGTACCGCTCACACTGACCGTAGAAGGAGAAGATACTGTAGATGATGAAACCTTTGACCAGGCATCATTTTTGAAAAAAGTGGCGGACAGTCCGAATTGTCCAAAGTCTTCCTGTCCTTCTCCGGAGCGTTATATGCAAGCATATGACTGCGGAGCAGACCATGTATATGCAGTAACATTATCTGCGAACCTCAGTGGTTCCTACAATAGTGCAGTTCTTGGAAAGAATTTGCTTTTAGATGAGAAGCCGGGACAGAAGATTCATGTTTTTGATTCCCGTTCTGCATCTGTAGGAGAATCTCTCATTGCCTTAAAAATTGAGGAATGTGAGAATCAGGGGATGGAGTTTGAGCAGGTGGTAGAGACTGTGGAAGCCTATATTGATTCCCAGAATACTTATTTTGTACTGGAAAATCTGGAAACCCTTAGAAAAAACGGCAGACTCAGTAATTTAAAAGCCTTTGTGGCATCTGCCCTGAAAATTAAACCAGTTATGGGGGCAACACCAGAGGGCACGATTGTTCAGTTAGATCAGGCAAGGGGAATCAACAAAGCCCTGATGAAAATGGTAGATTATATTGCCGAAAATGCCAAAGACAGTGAGAACAAGGTGCTGGCAATCAGCCACTGCAACTGTCCTGAGAGAGCAGAAATCGTAAAAGAAGCAATCTTAAAGAGAATATCCGTAAAGGATGTCTTCGTTCTGGATACTGCGGGAGTCAGCACCATGTATGCCAATGACGGCGGGATTATTGTAGTAATATAAAGTTAAAGAAAACAAGATAAGGGAAAACGTTATTGTTCTAAAAATGTACAATAGCGTTTTTTTTGTTGGAATAGAAATTTTATTTAGTGAGCAACAAAAAACAAAATAGTTGCGCTGAAATGAGGAAAAAATAGAAAATCAGTACAATATTTATAAAAAAACTTTAGAAAATATGCGAATTGAAGTAAATACAGACAAAGTATATAATATGTTTATAACAAAACAAGAATATGAGCAACAAAAAAATTGCTCAAAGGAGGGAGCTATGAAAACGAAAAGAAAAGGATGGAAAGAATTTTGCAAGAAGCTTTATAAGTACAGAGCATTTCTTCTTATGCTTTCACCGGCAGTTATTTATACTTTGGTGTTTGCCTATTATCCTATGACGGGAATTGTAATGGCATTTAAAAAATATAATTACGCTGGTGGTATTTGGGGAAGTCCATGGAACGGTTTAGAGAACTTTAAATTCTTTTTCCAATCAGGACAAGCGGGTTTGGTAACGAGGAATACGGTTCTTTATAATGTGTTGTTTATTGCAGTAAATACGATTGCACAGATTGCAGTTGCGGTGCTACTAACAGAAATTCGTAATAAACGATACCGTAAGGTTACACAGTCATTAATGTTTCTGCCGTATTTTATTTCCTGGGTTATTGTAGGGGTTATGGCATTTAACATTTTTAGTTCGGATTATGGAGTGCTGAATCAGATTATTCAGGTATTTGGAGGAAAGCCGATAAAATTCTATACAACTCCTGAGGTTTGGCCATTTATCCTTCTGTTTTTTAATGTATGGAAGGGAATTGGATATGGTTCAGTTATGTATTTAGCAGCAATTATGGGAATCGATACATCCATCTATGAAGCAGCAAAAATTGATGGTGCTAATGTATTCCAGAGGATTTTCAAGATTACGATTCCAATGATTAGGCAAACAACAGTAATTCTTCTTTTGTTATCAGTAGGAGGCATTTTTAAAGGGAATTTTGATATGTTCTATAATTTAGTGGGTACCAATGGACTGTTGTATAATTATACAGATGTAATTGATACTTTAACATTCCGGACATTAATTAGCAGTAACGATTTTGGTATGTCGGCGGCAATTGGATTATATCAATCTGTATTGTGTTTTATTACCATTCTTATTGTGAATAAATTAGTTGGAAAATACGAGAAAGACTATACTTTATTTTAAGGAGGGAGAAAAGTGAAATCTACAAAATGTATGAACAAAATAAAAAAAGGGTCTGATGCAAGAATGTTGGATATTATTTCATATGGTTTTTGTGGAATCGTGGCTCTTGTTTGTTTGATACCCTTTATCATGATTATATCTGGTTCCCTCTCATCTGAAGAGGCAATTACTCAAAATGGATTTAGCCTCTTGCCACAAGACTTTACTTTGGAAGCTTATAAGACCGTATTTGAGGAACCCATGGTTGTGATTCAGGCATATGTTACAACAATTGGGCTTACATTGATTGGAACGGTTCTGGGGTTATTGCTGCAGACTATGACAGCATATGTTTTATCCAGAAAAGATTTTGAATGGAGAAATAAATTTTCGTTTTTCTTTTATTTTACAACGTTGTTTTCTGGTGGTTTGGTGCCATACTACTTGCTAATTACACAAACATTGAATCTTCGAGATAGCTATCTGGCCTTGTTGCTCCCATTGGTTTTTAGTGTATATAATCTTTTGATTATGAAAAGTTACATTATGGGAATTCCGGATTCATTAATTGAAGCCGCTAAAATTGATGGCTGTGGAGAGTTTAGAATTCTATTTCAGGTAGTTCTTCCTCTCATTAAACCAGCTTTGGCAACCGTTGGGCTTTTCATAGCATTAGCATATTGGAATGATTGGTATAATGCAATGTTGTATATAAAAGATACGAATAAATATCCATTACAGTATTTCCTATATGAAAAAGTGAATAATATTGAGGCTTATAAGGATTTAATTGCAAGCAATGCAGTGGGCAGTGGGGCATTAAGTGCTATTTCTTTACCAACACAGTCCTTAAAAATGGCGTTGACAATTGTAGTGACAGGGCCAATTGTATTGGCATACCCACTTGTTCAAAAATATTTTGTTCAAGGTATTACCATTGGTGCGGTAAAAGGTTAATGATACATATTAAAATTAATTTTTTTAAGGAGGATCTTATGAAAAAGAGAACAAAAAAGGCAATATCTATTTTACTTACAGCTTCTATTGCAGCAGGTGTGCTGGCTGGATGTGGCACAAAAAAGAATGAAGCTGGCAATCAGGAAAGCGGTGGGGAGATGACGTTTGACACTTCAAAGCATGAAGAACTGACCATGTATCTGATTGGAGAGAGAACACCGGATTTTGATGAAGTATATGGGAAAATTAATGAAATTCTGGAAGAAAAATTAAATTGTTCTTTAAATGTTGAATTTTTATCCTGGGGTGAACATGATACGAAATACTCTCTTTTATTTTCTTCGCAGGAAGATTTTGATTTGATTTTTACAGCATCTAGCTGGTGTCATTATGAACAAACGGTTGCATTAGGCGGTTTTGCACCCTTGTCAGAAGAATTTATTCAGACATATGCACCAGATATCTGGGAAGTAGTGCCAGAGGTTGCCTGGGATCAGGCTAAGATTGATGGACAGATTTATATGATTCCAAATTATCAGAATGAATTTAATCAGGATGTTATGGCAGTTCGTGGTGATTTGCTGGAAAAATATGGTATGACAGATATTACTAGTTGGGATGAATTGATGGAATTTTATAAGGCATGTGCAGCAGATGGTATTTATGCAAGTCAGGATGGACCGTGGTATCAGTATTTTCAATCCCAGGGCTATATCAAGACAGGAGGAGCACCAAAGGGTGGTGAATTAGTTCTTTATCATGGACAGAATCCGGAAGATTTAGAATTTACATATGTGCCGGAATGGGAAGGTTTTCGTGATTACTGCTTACAGGCAAAAGAACTTGCAGATGCTGGAGCGTGGTCAAGTGATGTATTAAATGCAAATGAAGAGAGACAGACAGGGCTTCTTACAGGAAGAACCGGTGGTATGATTTGGAATTTGGGAAGCTGCAGAAATTTTGCAAAAGAAGCAAATGCAGCACATCCAGAATGGAACGTGACTATCGTAGATCCGATAGCTTCTCAGGCAAAACAAGTAGTTCCTTATATTAATAATGGTATTGGAATTAATGCAAGCAGCGAGAAAAAAGAAAGAGCTATGATGGTAATTAATGAATTTTATACAAATCCAGAAGTATATGATCTGGCAATGCTGGGAATCGAAGGCAAACATTGGGAAGCTGTAGGAGACGACCAGTATAAAGTTCTTGATGAAAGTGGATATGGTGTTGGAAGTAACTGTAACTGGGGATGGACAAACTGTGAAATTCAGAGAACCGAATATATTGAAAATAGAACAGAATTAGATGATAGACATGATGGGTTGTTAGAAAACTTTAATGCCAATATTAAAGCAGAACATATATATGATGGATTTAATTTTGATTCAACCAATGTAAGTACACAGTTTGCAGCTTGTGAGGCAGCAATTGGTAATTATTATGCTCCGTTGGTAAATGGACTTGTAGATGATGTGGATCAGGCTATTAAAGAGATGAATGCTGCACTTGAAAGTGCTGGAATTCAGAACGTTTTGGATGAGTTAGAGCGCCAGGCAACTGAATATGTTAAAGAAAAGCAGGCGAATTAACCCTTTTTGGAGAGCTGTATATATTATTACAGCTCTCACTTTCATAATTTAGTATCCATTTTATCAAAACGATATGAATGAAGTGAAGGAGAAGGCAAATGACCTTGGATGAGATTGCAAATGAATTAGGTGTTTCAAAAAGTACAGTATCAAGAGCTCTGTCGGGAAAAGGGAGAATTGGAAAAGAAACCAGTGAACGAATCCGCACTTTTGTTCAAGAACATGGAGGAGAAAAATGTAAAAATGAAAGTGGACAGATTGTTACGCATAATATTGGAGTGGTGCTTCCAGCAGACGTATATTATGGGGGAGGTGCTTATTTTCAAAGCTGTTTACTAGGTATTTGTGAAGCGGCTTCCATGTATGGTTACAATGTATTAATTACAACAGGTAAAATCCACGATATATTAGAGATACAGTCTTTAGTGGAAAATCATAAGGTGGATGGTATTATCCTTACAAGGGGAGTCGAGGATGATAAAGCCCTGCAATATCTTGTGGAAAAGAATTTCCCAACAGGTGTTACAGGAATCTGCAATTATGAGGAAGTCATTCAAGTAGATACAGATAATCAAGGGGCAGCTGAAAAGATGACTTCCATGCTTATTGCAAGAGGGTTTCGGAAATTTGCTTTGTTGGTAAAGGATATGAATTTTATTGTGGACAAGGAACGCCACGATGGATTTTGTAAAGCGTTACTAAAAAATGGATTGTCAGAAAAAAATCAACTTTTCATTAATGGTTCCATAAAAATGGAATTTTTAAACTCTATTATCGCTAATATAATTGCACAGAAAGTAGAGTGTATCATTTGTGGAGATGATGAAATTTGTACTATGATTATGTCCAGGCTACAGGCAGAAGGTTACCGTATTCCAAAAGACATTGCAATTGCATCCTTGTATAATAGCTCCAATTTAGAATGCTATTCTCCGGCAGTTACAGCAGTAAGTGTGGCAGCGACACAGATGGGTAATATTGTAGGAAAACAGTTAATTCAATACCTAATGGGAAAACAATATGAGAAAAAAAATATTGTCGATTATGATATTTTATTTCGGAAATCAACAAATTAATAGGGTGAGGTAAAAAGGTGAGAGATTATTATAAAGGAATGGATATTTCTTCTTTGCCAGAACTAGAGGAAAGAGGAGTATTATTTAAAGACTTTGACGGAAGTAACATGGATCCATTTGATTTGATGAAAAAATATGGCGTGAATGCAGTACGTCTTCGTTTATGGAATAATCCAGAAAATGTGGAAGAGGCAAAAGGATACTGTGATTTGGAACACACCATATCTATGGCAAAAAGAATTAAAGAACATGATATGAGTTTTATGCTGGATTTTCATTATTCTGATTTTTGGGCAGATCCTGGACAGCAAAGAAAACCAAAGGCATGGGAAAAACTTAACTTTGATGAATTAAAGAAAGCCATGTACATGTTTACCAGAGACACGCTTTTAAAATTAAAAGAGAATGGAGTTCTTCCGGAAATTGTTCAGATTGGAAATGAAATCAGAAGTGGACTTTTATTTCCGGAAGGTGAACTTCCAGATTATGTCCATATGGTAGAGCTAGTGAATGCAGGAATTTCAGCAGCACGCACAGTAGCAAATGCTGATACTATGAAAGTAATGATTCATTTAGACCAGGGAGGCCGTTATTTTTATTTGAAGGAGTGGTTTGAAAAATCCATGGAAGCGGGACTTCTTGATTTTGACTTAATTGGTTTATCGTATTATCCATTCTGGCATGGAACGTTTATGGATTTGCGAGATACGCTCATAAAGTTGATTTCGGATTATGAGAAACCGATTATGATTGTAGAAACAGCTCACGCATGGAGAAGAAGTAAACAAGGATTTATTGACGAAAGCCAGGAAAGGGTTGCCGGAATTCCAGCGACACCGGAAGGTCAGAGAAGAGTGTTGGATTTTGTTAACAACATTACTGCTTCGCTTCCGAATAATATGGGACTGGGCGTTTACTATTGGGAACCTCTTTGTGTACCAAACAATAGTGAAGGCGGATGGTCTGAAAATATGGGAATCTTGGATGAAACCGGAAGAGTAATGGAATCTGTCCATGCATTTGAATTTTCAAGAGGACAACTACGTGCCAAGGAGGCAGGAAAGGTTTATGAACCGGATATTATAAAAATTTTAGAGGGTGAGAGACCTGTTTTTCCAGAAAAAGTACCGGTTTTGTTTTTTGATGGTACTCTTGAGAAAAGAGATGTTGTCTGGCAGATTCCACAGGATACATGGGAGTTAGGAGAATATGTCATAAGTGGAGAGGCTCAGGGAATAGATTTGCCTGTTTGTTGTAAGGTAATGGTAGTAAAAGAAATTCCTCAAAAAGAGAATCTAATTAAAAATTCAAACTGGGAAAGTGGTTTTGCCCAATGGGAAAAGGAGCAGTCTGATGCAAGCGTATGGGTACAGTTTTTTCCAGAATATGAGCATCCTTTTCCGGCTCCTCCAATCAATGCTCTTCGGTTTGAAGCACCAAAAAATTTTGTTATTTCTATCAGCCAGCAAATAGAAATAACAAAAGAGGGATACTATACATTGCAGGTAGAATATAAGGGTGCAGACACAACCAATGTGGAAATCGATCTCTTTGTGAAAACGGCAGATAAGTTACAGGAAACAAAGATACATCCCACTGAACACGCATGGGATATCTACGAAGTAAATATGGTATGGTGCAAAGCTCAGACAGTGACAGTAGGAATTCGGATTTCAGCTCCTCCGATATATGGAATGATGAGAAAGTTTAGTTTCTTTTTAGAAGAGACGAGAGAATAAAAGATGGAGTGTATGTTATGAAGCAGACAAAATTTATTTATGGTGGAGATTATAATCCAGAACAGTGGTTGGATACACCAGAAATATTGGAAAAAGATATAGAATACATGAAGGAAGCACACATAAATTCTGTTACATTAGGTGTGTTTGCTTGGTCAGTGCTGGAGCCGGAGGAAGGGATATATCAATTTGAGTGGTTACACAAGATTATTGACCGGCTTTATGAGAATGTGATTATGGTAGTTCTTTCTACACCATCGGCTGCAAGACCGAAATGGTTGTCAGATAAGTATCCAGAGGTATTGCGGGTGAATGCAGACAGAACGCGTAATTTATTTGGTGGGCGGCATAACCATTGTTATACTTCTCCAGTATATAGGGAAAAGGTTGCAGAGATTAATAGAAGATTAAGCGAACATTTTGGAAAACATCCAGCAGTAAAGCTTTGGCATATTTCTAACGAACTGGGAGGGGAGTGTCATTGCCCTTTATGTCAAAATGCATTTCGCAGATGGCTAAAGAAGAGATACGGAACCATCGAGAAGTTAAATAAAGCATGGAATACTATGTTTTGGAGTCATACGTATCAGAACTTTGATCAAGTAGAAAGCCCGTCTCCTCTGGGAGAAACAACACTTCATGGATTAAATTTGGATTGGAAGAGGTTTGTCACAGATCAAACAGCAGATTTTGTGGCTTGTGAGAAAGATGCAATTCAAAAAGGTGGTTCTGGACTTCCAGTTACAATTAATATGACATATGATAATCATGAATTGAATTATCATAAATTTAAGGATTTGATTGATGTAGCAAGTTGGGACAATTATCCCCTATGGCATAAAAATAGTGATGTTGAAATTGCAGCAGATACTGCTTTTCAGCATGATTTTATCCGTAGCCTGTTAAAAAAACCATTTTTATTAATGGAATCTTGTCCTTCTTCAACAAACTGGCAGGGTGTCAGTAAGCTGAAACGCCCGGGTATGTTAAGTGCAGCTTCGTTACAGGCGGTTGCACATGGGGCGGACAGTGTACAATATTTTCAAATTCGTCAAAGTAGAGGTGCATCTGAAAAATTTCATGGTGCTGTAATTGATCATTATGGAGGTAATGATACAAGAGTATTTAAGGAAGTAAAAGAGATAGGAATGCACCTAAAAAAACTAAAGGAAATTGCAGGAAGTACAACAAAAGCAAAGGTTGCAATTATTCATGACTGTGAAAGCAGATGGGCAATGGAAGATGCACAGGGACCTAGAAACAATGGATTATATTATATGGAAACCGTAAGAAAAATTTATAATAGCTTTAGAAAACTGGGCTTAAATATAGATGTTTTGGATATGGAAGAAAATTTGGATGGGTATGATATTGTTTTAGCCCCTATGCTTTATATGTTCCGTTGTGGTATTGAAGATAAAATCAGAAATTTTGTAAAAGAAGGCGGAACTTTTTTGATGACTTACTGGTCTGGAATTGTAAATGAGACAGATTTATGCTATCTGGGAGGTGTACCTCATCAACTACAGGAAGTATTTGGACTTAGAAGCACAGAAATAGATAGTCTGTACGATGGAGAAAAGAATTATGGAATCTCTAAAGGAAACTTTTTTGAAAAAAACAGACAGTATCAATGTGCAAATTTTTGCGATTTGATTCAAACAGATACAGCAGAAACATTACTTACATATAGAGAAGATTTCTATGCAGGATACCCAGCAGCAGTGTATAATTGTTTTGGGCAAGGAAAAAGTTATTATATCTGTGCAGATTTTGAACAGGTTTTTTATGACGATCTTGCAAAAAAGATTATACATGAAAGAGGGCTTGAAGCAGAGGTTTTTTCGCTCCCTAGTGGAATAGAGGTTACTACAAGACAAACCCAAGATAAATGTTATGTGTTTGTGCAAAATTTTAGTAATGAAAGTGTGCAGTTGGACTTTTTAGACACAGAGTATCAGATAGTATCAGGCAATCAAAATGGTAGACTGGAACGTTATGAGACTTGCATATTTGAAAAAAAATTATGAAATAATTCCTTTTAGGAGGCTGTTCAATTTGGACAGTCTCTCTTTTTTTCTTTTTGCATATGGTAAAAGAAAAAGGCATTTAAAAATTTGTTAAAAACAAGTTTAAATAGAATTGCAGTTTTTGGCGGTGATATGCGTCAGGTATATCTGGCAGATATTTTGGCAGAACAAGGATTTGAGGTGAGGGTTTACGGTTTATGCAAAACCTGTAAAAATCCCAGAATCCAAAGAGCCTCTTCTATAAAAGCGGCCATGGAATATGCAGAGACAGTGGCGGCTCCGGTTCCTTTTTCTAAAGGACTTTCTCTGATAACAGAAGAAGCACTTCTTAAAACTTTAAAACCAGGAACCTGCTTTTTTTCGGGAGGGATGAGCCGTCCCCGTCAGCATAGACACCTAAAACGAAAGAATTCTATCCTGTTC
>ENA-ORMO01002951-ORMO01002951.1-human-gut-metagenome-genome-assembly--contig:-NODE-2951-length-12160-cov-3.027922_pt1 | contig 12160 bp, 8 predicted proteins | sample MGYA00242106_ERZ509001 | MGnify/ENA primary metagenome ERZ509001 (study PRJEB26280, sample SAMEA2338736) | human gut metagenome | biome: human gut; feature: human-associated habitat; material: faeces... | reverse complement strand
GAATCAGCACGTAATACCCCTTCTAGGGGTTGTTCAAACCACTAGTTAACTAGTGGTTTTGATTTTGGTATGGATTCTGTTTTTTATGGATATGCTTTTTTGTGACACCATGCCCCATGGATTTGGGTGGGATACATATTTCCATTTGACGGCATATCTGCTATAATAAAGCAAAACAAAGGAAGAAAGGCGGTGGCACGGCATGCAGCTCATTGAAAACCTGTTTGTGGGAGAAAGTGTGGGAAATCTGGGTACAGTGGTTTATAGTCTGAAACGGGATATTCCTGTTTTTCGTCTGTATTGTCTGGTGTATTTTGCGGACAGAAACCGCATAGAAATCCTTTCCTCCAAAGAGCTGTTCACCAAGAAATATCGCAGCCGGAAAGGCATCATTGCCGGTGTTGCCATGGGACGGCATGAAGCCGTTGACCTGCTGTGCTACATGCTGGAAGAGGTGGCAAAAGCCGGACGGGATTTGACAGACCCTTCGGCGTGGCTGCAATAAAAAGAGGATGATGAAGTGAAGAAATTCGGTTGGCGTTTTTTGGGGTTTGTAGCATCTCTCGCGTTGATGCCTGCCCTTCTTTTGACCTGTGTCCAGTGGCGTGTCAGCTCCATGGATTATTTCCGGGAGGAATACGCCAAATATGACGTACTGAAACGGGTGGATATGAACATGGATGACCTTTTGTATCTGACAGAGGAAATGATGGCATATCTTTACGATAAGCGGGAAGAATTACAGGTGACCGTTCCCATTGGCGGAGAGGAACTGCCTTTTTTCAGTGAAAAGGAAATCCGTCATATGGTGGATGTGAAAAACCTCTTTTCCGCTGGCATGGACATTCGTAACGGCTGTTTGGTGTTTACTCTTGCAGCGGTTATTATTATGTTCGCCAAGAAAAAAGGAAGGACATTCCTGCGTACCTTGCAGGCGGGCATTGGTGTGTTTTTTGCAGCCTGCGGTTTGCTGGTGGCATTGATGCTGACAGACTTCAATAAATATTTTACTCAGTTTCACCTGATATTTTTTGATAATAATGACTGGATACTGGATGAGCGGGTGGACCGCCTCATCAATATTGTGCCCGAGGGCTTTTTCAGTGACACTGCCTTTTGGATTGGCGGTGTGTTTCTGGGGGTGTGCCTCCTGCTGTTTGTGGGAGCAGAAATCATCCTGCGCCTTTGGGGCAGAAAATACTTGACGGAAGAACAGAATGGGAGCGTTGAAATCCATTGATTGGCGTATTGTTGTTTATATTAAAGTGCATAGGGATTCTTCTGCTGGCGCTGGTATGCCTGTTGCTGCTCATCACGCTTGTGGTGCTTCTTGCGCCCATTCGCTATGAGGCTGGGGGCGAGAAGACCGATGCCATCCGGGCAGATGGTCAGATAAAATGGCTGTTTGTGCAGGTGGTGGCAAGATGGCAGATGGGGGACAAAGAACCTTTTGTGGATTTGTGCATCTTCGGGAAATCCTTGCTAGAGAAAAAGAAGGCGAAAGCCAAAGCCGCAAGGAAAAAACGGAAGAAACCCCGTCCCCAGAAAGAGGGGGATTTGATTTATACCCGGGAAAAGGCAGCGCCGCCAAAGGATACGCCGCCCAGACCGGTTATGGAGCCGGAAGTTCCTAAACAGCCGGAACCCAAAGAGGTTATGAAAGAAGAACCTCCGAAGGAAGAAATCCGAAAAGAGGAAATCCAGAAAGAAGAAATCCCGAAAGAAGAAATTCTGAAAAAGGAACTTCCAAAAGAGAAAATTCCCAAGGAAGCACCGGAAGAAATCAAAAAAGAACCCAACACCGTCCGCCCCATGCAGAAAAAACAGGGCATGCGGCGGGTACGTTTGGAAGATATTGAAGAAGAAAAGCCCACCGAACCGGAAGCGGAGGACATTCCTGATGATCTGGATGAAGCCTTTTTCACCGGAGAAGATGGGGATACAGAGGAAAAGGAAGAAAATCCCCTGTGGAAGCAGCTTCTGGCGGTGGAGGACAAAAAAGGCATTGCCAAAGCCTTATGGAAATTCATCAAGCGCATGGCAAAGGGCATCCTGCCGGGGCACCTCATCATCAAAGGTACTTTTGGTACGGGGGATCCTGTCTGGACAGGGTATCTTCTGGCAATGGCAGGCATATTGAAAGGAAAATTCGGCAAAGATCTGGAAATCAAAGGAGATTTTGCCAAAGCCACAGCGGAAAACATCGCCCTGCGGGTGAAAGGGAAAATCGTTCCCGGCTATCTCCTTTACAGCACACTGGCTTTTGCACTGGCGAAGCCTGTACGCCGTTTACTAATTACACTGTGGAAAGGAAGAAAACAGCATGAGTAAAGAATTTGACACTTCATTGGATGTATTATTCGGAAAAGTAGACGAACTGGTTTCCACCAAAACCGTTGTGGGGGAAGCCATTGTTCTTGGCGACGTGACACTGCTGCCTTTGATTGAAGTTGGTGTTGGCGTTGGTCTGGGGGGCAAGGACTCCGGCGGCTCCGCTGGCGGGATGGGCGCCAGAATCACACCTTCCGCTGTGCTGGCAATCCAGAACGGCAGTGTACAGCTCATCAACATCAAGAATCAGGACGCTGTCAGCAAGCTCATCGACATGGCGCCCGGTGTTGTGAACAAACTGAACTTTGGCGCTGTTTTCGGTCATAAGAAAGAAGAAAAGCCCGAACCGGAAGTAAAGTTTGAAGAAGAATTGGTGGTTGAGGAATAAAAAAACTGGGGGGATACCCATGACAAGAACACTCATTGAATATTATGACAAAGACGTTTTGAAAAATATCATGGGGTCGCTGACACTGCATCCCGATAAGGTGATTTTTCTTTATGACAGCGGCATGCAGGATATGACGGCTTTTCGCGCCCTTCATACCTGCTTTAAGCGGCATATTCCCCATATCACATTGGAAAAATACCCTGTGGACATTCTGTCCATGGATAAAATTTACCGCAAGACTGCCCAGGTCATTGAAAACAACGAGAATTGTTTTCTGGAACTGACAGGCGGTAGTGAATTGATGGTCATTGCCGGTTTCCGTGCCGGTATGGAAAAAGGGGCAAGGCTCATCCATACGGACTTGGTGCATAACCGCATTACAGACCTTTTGACAGATGAAACCGTTGCGCCTACGGCCACATTATCTCTGGAGGACTTTGTGGACGCCAGAGGGGCATGCTTCATCGGCGAGTCCCATCGCCCGCCGGAACCAGCCCGCTTTGATGCTATCTGGGAAATGGCGCGATATCTCTTCCGCCATCTGGAGGAATGGAAGCACACATGCAGTTATCTCCAGACCGTAGCGGCAAGGTATCTGCCTCATGAAGTCTATATGGACTCCAAAGAACAGATTTACATGAAAAACGGCAAGAAAACCTATCCCGACAAAGCCATTCTGAAAGAATTTCAGCGCTTAGGCTTTCTCAAAAATCTGGTTATGGATGGGGAACGGGTGCGGTTTTCCTTCTGTTCCGTGGATGACCGCCAGTACTGCACAGGCTATGGCGTCTGGCTGGAACTGTATGTGTATATCGCCGCGAAGAAATCCGGCGTTTTTGATGATGTAAAACTGGGTACCATGATTGACTGGAACGCCTATGACGGCGTGGTAGTGGCAGGTAATGAAATCGACGTGATCCTCATGGAGCAATCCCTGCCGGTGTTCATTTCCTGTAAGCTCCGCAGTGCCGATACGGCAGCTCTTAATGAATTGCTCATTGCCAAAAAACGTGTGGGCGGCTGGTTTTCCAAAGGGGTCATGGTCACATTCAGTCGGGAAAAAGCCGAGAACAGCGGTACATATAAACGCGCCCAGGAATTGGGCATTGAACTGCTGGATGCCGGAGATATTCTGGCGGAGGATTTCCCAGCTCGTCTGGTTCGTGCCATCAAGGAGCATGACCTGGTGAGCCTGAAATGGAAGAAAGTATAAAGGAGAAGTACCTCTATGGCAAAAAAGAACAACCGCAACACCAAAAGCCGCATCATCGCCGCCGCTTGGAAACTTTTTTATGAGCAGGGCTATGATGATACCACCGTGGAGGAGATCGTGGAGGAGTCCGGCACATCAAAAGGCTCTTTTTACCATTATTTCAATGGCAAGGATGCCCTCCTTGGTTCCCTGTCGGAACTGTTCGACGATAAGTATACAGAACTCATTCCTACATTAAAGGATGATATGCATTCTTTTGATAAACTTATGTACCTGAATCGGGAAATGTTCCGCATGATCGACAACAGCATTTCTCTGGATTTGCTGGCAAGACTTTATTCTTCCCAGCTCATCACCACTGGTGAGCGTCACCTCATGGATCACAACCGCGTTTATTATAAACTCCTGCGGCAGATCACCGCCGAGGGACAGCAGAAAGGGGAGCTGCGGGACGACATTTCCGTCAATGAGTTCGTTAAGACTTATGCCCTCTGTGAACGTGCCCTCATTTACGACTGGTGTCTGTGCAGCGGGGAATATTCCCTCAGCAGATATGCCGCGGAAATGATGCCTCGTTTCTTGGGTGGATTTCGAAAAGACTGAATTTTTCAAAAACAAGCTGAAATCTTTTTCATACGAAAGATTTCAGCCTTTTTTATTTTCTGCGGAAGATTTCTCTGTCGGAAATTCTCTTTTTTTCTGCAATTTTGTTGTTTTTTCTTCAGAAAAAATAAAATTTTATTTTTCGCCGATGATTTCATATGGAATTTCGTCTAGTTATTTTTATTGTATTTATCATAAAAATTTAATTTATAATCAAAAATCGTATAGAATATATTCTATACTTCATTCTGTATTTCAGTCTAATTTGTTTTGTGGTATACTGCATGTGAATGTAAGACGAAAAGCCTTTTTTCGGATCGGCAACGGGAGGACTGACCCGAAAAAATGCTTTTCTCTATAAGATATGTAAGAAAGGATTTGAGAAAATGCTATCAGCAAAAGTATGTATTATGATTGCCATCGCCATTTACCTCATTGCTATGCTGGGCGTCGGCATCTATTGCTCCAAGAAAAACAACAACGTAGACGACTTCTATCTGGGCGGCAGAAAACTGGGCCCCTTTGTAACAGCCATGAGTGCGGAAGCATCCGACATGAGCAGCTGGCTTCTGATGGGTCTGCCCGGCGTTGCTTACCTGACAGGTGTGGCAGACGCGGCGTGGACAGCTATCGGTCTTGCCATCGGTACTTATTTCAACTGGCTCATCATTGCCAAGAGAATCCGTATCTACTCCCATGTGGCAGACAACTCCATCACTGTTCCTGACTTTTTCTCCCGCAGATACCGTGATAACAAAAACATCCTGATGTGCATTTCCGCCATCGTCATTATCGTATTCTTCATCCCTTACACAGCATCCGGATTTGCTGCCTGCGGCAAACTCTTCAGCAGCTTGTTCGGCGTGGACTATGTTTGGGCAATGATTATTTCCGCTGTTGTTATCGTTGGCTATACCGCAACAGGCGGCTTCCTGGCAGCCAGCGCAACAGACCTGATCCAGAGTATCTTCATGACCGTAGCGCTGATTATCATTCTGCTCTTCGGCGTAAAAGTAGCCGGCGGCTGGGATACTATCATCACAGACGTACAGGCAATGCCCGGTTATCTGAACATGACCGAAACATACAGCGTAACCACCGGCACAGCGGAACCTTACAGCCTGCTGACCATCGTTTCTGTTATGGCTTGGGGTCTGGGTTACTGCGGTATGCCTCATATCCTCCTGCGTTTCATGGCCATCGAGGATAAAGAAAAACTGGCTCTTTCCCGTCGTGTGGCATCCATCTGGGTTGTCATCTCTATGGCCATTGCAGTCAGCATCGGTATCGTTGGCTATGCCATGACAAAAGCAGGCGCCATTCCTTTCCTGGAAGGCTCCACATCCGAAACAATCATCGTGCGTATTGCCGATCTGCTGAGCCAGCAGGGCGTTGTGGCGGCATTTGTTGCCGGTATCATTCTGGCTGGTATCCTGGCAGCGACCATGTCCACAGCGGACTCTCAGCTTCTGGCGGCATCCTCCAGTGTGTCCCAGAACCTGCTGCGCGGCTTCTTTAAAGTAAATATCTCTGAAAAAACAGCTATGACCATTGCGCGTATCACCGTTATCGTGATTTCCATCATCGCTATTTTCCTGGCACGTGACCCTAACAGCTCCGTATTCGGCATCGTATCCTTTGCATGGGCAGGCTTCGGCGCATCTTTCGGCCCCGTTGTTGTATTCGCTCTGTTCTGGAAACGCTCCAATAAATATGGCGCGCTGGCAGGCATGATCGCCGGCGGTGTCATGGTATTCGTTTGGAAATACCTCGTTGCCCCTCTGGGCGGTGCTTTCGGCATCTATGAACTGCTGCCCGCATTCGTAACAGGTGCGCTGGTGAACATCATCGTCAGCCTGGCAACGCCCGCGCCTGAAAAAGAAATCGTGGAAGAATTCGAACTGGTACAGAAACTTTACAAACAAAAAGCATAATGTCAAAATCAAAAGCCTTTTGGATTTCCAAAAGGCTTTTTTGTTTGTGAAAAAAAGTGAAATGAGTTCATGAATCGCAAATCATTGTAAATTTTATTCATAAATTGCGAAGCTTTTTCCGGAGAATTTGACTTTCGGGCAAAAAAATAAACCGGGACATGGTCTGTCTCCATCCACAAGGTTATCCCCAGAATTGTGGATAACCCTGTGGAAAAGTGGATAACTTTTTATGAGAAAACACTTATATTACATGAAAAAACCCTTAATTTACACCAAAATTACAGTTATATTACAATTAGAAAAAAAGTATTGCCAAAAAGTTTACTGCCTGATATTATAGGTCATGCAAAGTAAATCTGTACGTTCTGTCCGTTCCTGACAAACGGGCGAAGGAGAGCCGGCGGCGAAGAAGGAATCCTCATGGAATGGGGAGAGGGGACTGACGGACCCAAAGGAGCTGCTTCAATCGGGCGGCAGAAACGACAGAGGCACAGAGCGAAATGCGCTTCGTTGTATAATTATAAAACGAACACAGAACGAAAAACAAAATTTTAAAAGGAGGAATGAACCCATGAAAAAATTTCTTTCCATGGTAATGGCTGCGGCTATGGTCGTATCTCTGGTTCCTGCAACAGCATTTGCAGCTTCTAGCGACTTCAAAGCAACAGCTAAAGTGGTTGACGCTCAGAATTTCGCAGATGGCGAACTTAGTGCTGGCGAAGCAATTGGTGGTTCCGAACTGCAGCTGACACTGACAACCGCTGACACAACAAAAGGCGTTGATAGCCTGAAATTCACAGTTACAACAGATAACGTTGTAGATCTGGTAAAAGACACTCATATTAAAAATGATAGTGTTTATGTTAGATATGACGGCGCAGATGTAACTAAAAGCTTCGAAACAATCACTGTTGATGTAACAGACGATAATGAATTCGAATTCACAGTAGCTGAAAAAAATGAAGAAAATGCAACACAGTTTGAAAGAGGCATGGTAATCGGTATCGACCTGTCTAAGATGGTTATGGATAAAACATCCAAAGGCAAAACAGCTACAATCTCCGTTGATTCCGACGATGCAACAATCACAAACGGCGATGACCTGGTATTTGCTTCCGTAGAAAGCAAAGGTATCAAAGCTTCTGTTAAAGATACAGTTGATGTAGCTACAGAAGAAGTTGCTGAAATCAAAGAACTGAAAATCGAACCCGCAGTTGGTGATACTCTGGGTGCAGTTGCTAAAAACGGCACAGACATCAGACTGAAACTGAACAGCGGCTTTGAATTCGTAAAATCTGACCTGACACTGTCTACAGATAAAGGTACACCTGTTCCCGATGTTGCATGGGACGATGATGAAGTAACATTCGAAAATATCGGTAACGGTATCACAGGTGCAGAATGGTTCAAAATTGCTGGTCTGAAAGTAGAAGCTACTTCCGCTAAAGCAGGCTCCACAGCTACAATCAAAGTATATGTTGATGGTAACGACACAGTTTCTGTAGAAGTTGCTAAAGTAGTTGACTACACAGTAACAATGTCCGTTGATAAAGACGAAGACGTACCTGTAATCTACAGCGGCGTTAACGTTAAAAACGAAGGTATCACAGACGACAGCGATCATGAATCTCTGGAAGTAACAATCGAAGAATCCTTCGCTGGCGCTTGGAACAACAGCAAAGACTTCACACTGTCTGTTCCTGAAGGCGTTTACATCACAGATGTAGTAAGCCCTACTCTGGAAGAATCCGAACTGAACGGCTATGATAATGAAAAAGCTTGGTTCGAAGCAGCTTATGAAGAAGGCGACTATGTTGACCTGACATTCAAGAGAAGAGGCTGGACAGAAACAGATCCTAACGGCAATGGTGACGCTTCTAAAGACCCCGCTAAACTGACATTCACACTGGTTCTGGTTGCTGACCCTAACTTCGAAGGCGATGTAACTCTGAAACTGACAGGCGATGCAGTTGACGAACAGGAAGTAACAATCGCTAAATTCGTTAAACCTTATGTAGTAGAAGCTCAGCAGAACGACATGCAGATCGACTACAGAAACACAGAAATCCCTACATCCGTAGTGGTTAAAGAAGCTGAAGCTGGTCTGTGGGACAAAGGTACAAAATTCGTACTGTCTCTGGATAAGATCGACTTCGATGACGAAGGCAAAATCACAGTAGACAACAAATCCGGTCTGGAAGTTAAAGACGATGAAGTAAAAACAACAAAAGTTGATGGCGATGACGCTGTTTACTTCGTAGTAGACTCCAGAAGTGATGACGAAGCTGCTACAGTAACAATCTCCGGTCTGCAGCTGTACATGGACAGAAGCCTGCCCGCAGGTGCTTATGATCTGGAAATGGTTTCTCCTGAAATGAACAAACCTTACGAAGAAACAGTAGTACTGAACGGTACTAAAGACAAAGTTGATGGCAAAAACAACAGAACAATCGCTGACATCAACGATGATTTCGTAAGCTACACAGCAAAAGCTGGTTTCGTTAACATCGTAACAGCTGGTCGTGAAGATACAGATTCCTTCACAACTAAAGTTGTAGTTCCCGTTGGTGAAAAATACCTCATCTCCGGTGAAAACAAAGTAGAAATCGATGCTCCCGCATACATCAACGCTGATGGTTACACAATGCTGCCTCTGAGAGCTGTATCCGTAGCTCTGGGCATCAACTCCAACAACGTTCTGTGGGATCAGGCTACAAGAACAGCTACAATCATGTACGGTTCTAAGATCATCTCCATGACATATGGTCAGAAAGTTGTATATGTAAACGCTGCTCCTATCCCCGCATCCACATCCGTTGAAATCACAAACGACAGAATGTTCCTGGGCCTGAGAGATCTGGGCAACGCTCTGGGCGTAACAGATATCACATGGGATGCAGCTACAAAGACAGCTACACTGAACGGCAACAAATAATTTGTTCCCTCTAAGTGTAAAACCTTTGTGAGAACAAGAGACCTCCTCTTTTGAGGAGGTCTTTTTTTATTGTTTTTTCTGTGCTATCATATACTTTCCATAGGTTAGCGCTTCTTTATTAAGAAAACAAAGAAAGCTAAAATCTTTGCAGAAGGCTTCCGGTTTTCTGATTTTACAGGATTTTAGTAAGTATGTTTTCTTCTAAAGAGCCCCTTTAAAGAAATTTAAAACAATGTTTTTTAAAGAGGAGACTGCTTTTGATTTTCCTTTTCTTTCTTACGCACATCCTTAGCCACCTTTTTTACCTTATTTTCCTTTCCATATATTTCATATTACATTTGTATATTTATGTATTATATAAGTAAATAATTGTATGTTATTAGTGTATTTTTCGGTATGCTATGAAGTCGACATGTAGGAAATTTGTAAGATTTTTATAAGACACTCTTTTTGGAAATGACTTAAAAACGTTGATATATCAATGAAAACTCATGTTTTTGTTGCCTTTAAAAATTTGTCAAAAGGTTACAGTTCTGTTACATCCTAAATTTTCTCTTGCCAAAAATGCTGTGCATAAGTATAATGAACTTGCATACGAAATCTGTGCTTTCTCTGTATCTCTTCGGCACAGACGAAGATTGTACCAAGGAATCCGAGGCTCTTTGCGGAATGGGGGAATGAACCGCAGTGACTGAGGTGCCGTTTTTGCCTGTGGCGGACGGTAGAGAGGCGGTACAGACGAGTGGCAGGTTCGTTGTATAATTATGAAACGAAAAAGAGATGAAAAGACGAGACAAAAGGAGGAATGAACCATGAAGAAATTTCTTTCCATGGTGATGGCTGCGGCTATGGTCGTATCTCTGGTTCCCGCAACTGCATTTGCGGCTTCCGGCGACGTAAAAGCTACAGCTAAGATTGTAGGTTCCAAGAACTACACACAGGACGAGATCGAGTCCAAAACGATCAACAAAAAAGTTGAAGGCCCTGAAGCACAGCTGACATTTACAACAGCTGACTATGCTTCCAATTCCGATACAGCAGTGAAATACACTCTGTCTCTGGATAACGCGGATTTCTACAAATCCGGCAGCGCAATCGCTGACAAAGGCAAGCTGTCCATCACACTGAAAGGTGACAAAACAGTAACAAAACAGGCTGGTGAAAGCGACAAAGATGTTGAATTCACAGATGTTTATGACAACGGTAACAAAGTAAAAATCGCATCTGTAAAATTTACAGATAACGATGAAGTAGAAGTTGTTATCGACGGTAAAATGGAAAGAGGCTCCGTTCTGGCCTTTGACCTGACTTCCGTAATGGACAAAACAACAAAAGGCAAACAGGCAAAAGTAACTGTTGAATCCGACGATATCACAATCTCCAACGGTTCTGACCTGACATACGCTTCTGTTGAAAGCAAAGGCATCAAAGCATCCGTAAAAGATACTGTTGATGTTGCTCCCGAAGAAATGGTTGAACTGAAAGAACTGAAGATCGAACCCGCTGTTGGCGACAACATTGGCGCGATCATCAAAACAGACGGCAAACTGAAACTGAAACTGAGCAGCGGTTTTGAATTCGCAGGCAAAAAGACAGATCTGAAATTCAGCGTAGGCAACCCTACTATCGACAGCTTCGAAGACGATGAAATCGTACTGAACATCGGTGATGTTATTCGTGGCGCAGACGTTCTGAAAATCACAGGTCTGAAAGTGGAAGCTACTTCCGCTAAAGCAGGCGCAGTTGCTACTCTGAAAGTTTACGCTGACGGCAACGACACAGTTTCCGTAGAAGTAGCAAAAGTAGTTGATTCCGCGGTAGTAATGTCCGTTGATAAAGACGCAGACGTACCCGTAATCTACAGCGGTGTTAACGTGAAAAACACAGGTATCACAAGCAGCAGCGACCACGAAGCTCTGGAAGTAACTGTGAAAGAAACATTCCCTGGCGCTTGGGACGATGCAAAAGATTTCACATTCAAACTGCCTCAGGGTGTTTACATCGCTGACGTACAGAGCATTTCTGCAGACAACATGCAGGTAGACAATGTTCAGACATGGTTTGAAGGCGCTTACGATAAAGGCGACTACGAAACACTGACATTCAAGAGAAGAACTTGGACTGAAACAGATCCTTCCAAGAAAGACAAAGCAGAACTGAAATTCACACTGGTTCTGGTTGCAGACCCTAACTTCGAAGGCGATGTTACTCTGACTCTGACAGGCGACGCTCTGAAAGAACAGAAAGTAACAGTTGCAAAATTCGTAAAACCTTTCACAGTAGAAGCAAAACAGAACGACATGCAGATCGACTACAGAAACACAAAAGTTCCTACAGATGTAGTCATCAAAGAAGCAGAAGCTGGTCTGTGGGATAAGAACGCAACATTCGCTCTGTCCCTGGATAAAATCAACTTCGACGACGATGCAAAAGTAACAGTTGACGATAAGAGCGGTCTGAAAGTAAAAGACGCAAAAACAACAAAAGGTGTTGTTACTTTCAAAGTAGACTCTAAGAGCGATGACAAACCCGCAGAAGTAACAGTATCCGGTCTGACACTGTTCATGGACAGAAACCTGCCCGCAGGTGCTTATGACCTGGATGTATTCTCTCCCGTAATGCTGGGCGCAGACAACGGCAGCAGAGAATCCGTTGCTGACAAAAAAGGCACAATCGAAGACAATGGTTTCCTGTCTCAGGATATCTTTGGCAAATCCACAAGCAAACGCGTGGTTGCTGACGTAAACGATGAT
>ENA-ORMO01002948-ORMO01002948.1-human-gut-metagenome-genome-assembly--contig:-NODE-2948-length-12173-cov-2.272405_pt1 | contig 12173 bp, 11 predicted proteins | sample MGYA00242106_ERZ509001 | MGnify/ENA primary metagenome ERZ509001 (study PRJEB26280, sample SAMEA2338736) | human gut metagenome | biome: human gut; feature: human-associated habitat; material: faeces... | reverse complement strand
ATGGAGGACGGAAGGCAGCTTCTGTGCATGTGCGCAAATAATTATCTCGGACTGGGGGATAATCCGAGGCTGATCGAGGCGGCGAAAAGAACGTATGATGAGAAAGGCTTTGGCGTTGCGTCTGTCCGCTTTATCTGCGGCACGCAGGATATCCACAAAAAGCTGGAAGAAAAGATCTCACATTTCCTTGGAACGGACGATACGATCCTTTACTCCTCCTGCTTTGACGCAAACGGAGGACTGTTTGAGACAATCCTTACCGCAGATGACGCTGTGATCAGTGACGAGCTGAATCATGCCTCTATTATCGATGGTGTTCGTCTGTGCAAGGCGAAGCGTTTCCGCTATAAGAATAATAATATGGAAGATCTGGAAGCACAGCTTCAGGCAGCAGATGCGGCAGGCGCGAGGATCAAGCTGATCGCAACGGACGGCGTATTTTCTATGGACGGAATTATTTGTAATCTGAAAGGCGTATGTGAGCTGGCAGATAAGTACAATGCGCTCGTGATGGTAGACGACAGCCATGCGGTCGGATTCATCGGAAAGCATGGAAGGGGAACACCGGAGCATTGTGGTGTAGAAGGAAGAGTGGATATTATCACAGGAACGCTCGGAAAAGCACTGGGCGGAGCAAGCGGCGGATATACGTCAGGAAGAAAAGAAATTATAGATCTGCTGCGCCAAAGAAGCAGACCGTACCTTTTTTCAAACTCCCTTGCGCCGGCGATTGCAGGAGCAAGTATCGAGATGTTCAACATGCTTGAGGAAAGCACACAGCTTCGGGACCATCTGGAGGAAGTTACGGCATATTACAGAAAAGAGCTGACAGATCATGGATTTGACATTATCCCGGGTACGCATCCGTGTGTGCCGGTTATGCTGTACGATGAAAAACTGGCAGTCGAGTATGCAAAGAAGATGATGGAAAAAGGTGTGTATGTTGTCGCATTTTCTTATCCGGTCGTTCCGAAGGGAAAGGCAAGGATCCGAACGCAGGTATGCGCAAGCCATACGAAAGAGGACATTGATTTTATCGTAAAATGTTTCAGGGAAACGCGTGATGAGATCGGAAAATGAGAGAAAAATTGTTAAAAATTACTAAAAAATGTTGTGTATATTCTTGAAATATGGTATGATGTATACCAACATCAGTCGTCCGTGACACAGAGAAGCGTTTGGAATGACTGTCCCGGTTTGGATGATGAAATCATAGTGAAGCGTATGGAGGATATGCGTATGAAAATGAAGAAACTCTCACTTTTGTTTGCAGCTATGATGCTTTTTGCAGGTTCGGTTTCGTCTGCAGAGAGCGTGGCGGAAGAGGTACAAACAGAAGCATCATCAGAGGCTCAGGCAGAAACGTCATCAGAGGCTCAGACAGAGGCGCAGACCGGGGCGGATGCAGCGGCAGGTCAGACCGGACTTTCAGAGAAATGGTCTGATTTCCAGATACAGATTGATGATCAGGTGTATCAGTTCCCTATGACGTATCAGGACTTCGTATCTTACGGCTGGACGAGTGAGGACTCTGAATTTCCCACGCTTGAGCCGAGTCAGTACGATCTGCTCTACTTTACGAAGGACGATGTAAGGTGTATGGCTTATGTGATCAATCTGGCGAAGAACAATATGGCGGCAGATCAGTGTCTTGTCGGCGGTATTTCCATTGACAGCTTTGATTGGGATGTATCAGCCGGAAATGTAGTGCTTCCGGGCGGCATCGTCAGAGGAGAAGCGTCTGCTGCAGCGATCGAAGAGGCTTACGGTACTCCGTCTGATGTATACGAGGGGGACTTATACAAGAAACTGACGTACGAGACAGATTCCTACTGCCGTCTGGAGATGAGTGTAGATAATGAGACAGGCGTGCTCAGTGACATCGAGGTGCGCAATTTCGTTGAGCCGGAGGGCTTTGACGCAGGTGAGATCAGCGAAGAGATCCCGGCTGAGGTGACGGCATACGCAAAGCCGGATGCGCTGGGAGACAGCCTTGAGGAATTCCGTATTTCTTTGGATGGAGCAGTGTATGAGGTTCCGGTACCGGTCAGCGTTCTTATTGCGGACGGATGGGAGCTGGATACATCTGACAGCGATGCGGAGGTCGCTGCTCATGACATCGGATGGGTGACGCTTCGCAAGGGCGGACAGGAGATCAGAGAGATCGCCGTGAATTATGCAGATTATGCGACGATTCCAGAGAATTGCTGGTTTGAGACACTGTCAGTCGGCGGTTACACACTGGAAGCCGAAGGAGAGCTGCCATGCGGGATCAAAACAGGTATGGCTGAGGCGGATCTTACGGCAATCCTTGATCAGGCAGGAGTTACTTATACGACAGAGGCGGATGAAGGCAGTGACTTCGCCTACTATAAGATCAATGAGCTGGCATACGATCAGTGCTATGAACTGACAGTTTACAAGGGTGATGACGGACATTTCGGAAAAGATACCGTTATGGAGGTGCCCTGCCGCAATGTCCGTTCCGAGCAGGAATAATGAAAAACAGCTTTTTTACAGGGCTTTTACCAAGCTTTTGGAAAAGAGGCTTGCATTTGCCGGAAAATGGTGCTATGATGAGATAGAATGAAATATTACTAGTTGAATGAGAGTGGGCCGACGGTCCACTCTTATTTGTGAAGGGAAGGAATGCCGCCAGGCTGCGGCACCCCTAAGTCTGGAGGAATGTGGATGAGTAAAAAAGAGATGTACGAACAGAAGACAGAGGAGCTTCTGCTGCCGATCATCGCGCAGCATCAGTTTGAGCTGGTGGATGTAGAATACGTAAAAGAGGGCGGCAGCTGGTATCTTCGCGCTTACATTGACAAACCGGGCGGCATTACTGTGGATGACTGTGAGACAGTAAGCCGGACGCTTAGCGACCTGCTTGATGAACATGACTTTATAGACGAGGCGTACATCCTTGAAGTAAGCTCACCGGGACTTGGCCGTCCGCTTCGCAAAGATAAGGATTTTGCACGCAGTATTGGGGAAGAAGTGGAAGTGCGTACCTACCGTGCAATCAGCCACCAGAAGGAATTTACGGGAATCCTGAAGGGGTATGACAAGGAAAAAATAATTATTGAGATGGAAGATCAGGAAACGATGGAGTTTGCTCGCGCAGACGTAGCGCTTGTGCGGCTCGCATTTGATTTCTGACAGGGAGGAAACGATCATGAATAACGAGTTGTTTGAAGCACTGACGATTCTTGAAAAAGAAAAGAATATCAGCAAAGACACGTTGCTGGATGCGATCAAGCAGTCTCTTTTGCAGGCGTGCAAAAATCACTACGGAAAGACAGAGGCGAATAATGTTGTCGTCAATATCGATCCTGATACGTGTGAATTTGAGGTATATGCGGAAAAGACTGTCGTGGAGACGGTGGAGGATGAGCTTTCTGAGATCAGCCTGACCAATGCGAAACTGCGCGATTCCCGATATGAACTCGGAGATGTGGTGCGTGTCGATATTAAGTCAAAGGAGTTTGGCCGTATTGCGACGCAAAATGCGAAGAATGTCATTCTGCAGAAGATCCGCGAGGAAGAAAGAAAAGTCCTTTACAATGAATATTATGAGAAGGAAAAGGATATTGTGACGGGTGTGGTACAGCGCTACGTCGGCAGGAATGTCAGCATCAATCTGGGAAAAGTGGATGCGATGCTCAATGCCGAAGAAATGATCAGAGGCGAGACGTACCGTCCGACAGAGCGTATCAAGGTATATGTGCTTGAAGTAAAGGATACGCCGAAAGGCCCGAAGGTACTCGTATCAAGGACGCATCCTGAGTTTGTGAAGCGCCTGTTTGAGTCGGAAGTAACTGAGGTAAGAGACGGCATCGTTGAGATCAAGAGTATCGCAAGAGAAGCAGGCAGCAGAACGAAAATGGCAGTCTGGTCGAATGATCCGGATGTTGATTCTGTTGGCGCATGTGTAGGTGTAAACGGTTCCCGTGTCAATGCAGTTGTGGATGAGCTGCACGGAGAGAAAATAGATATTGTGAACTGGGATGAGAATCCGGCGCTCCTGATCGAGAACGCGCTCAGCCCTGCAAAGGTTATTTCTGTAATCGCGGACGGAGATGAAAAGACGGCGAAGGTAGTCGTACCGGATTACCAGCTCTCCCTTGCAATTGGAAAAGAGGGACAAAATGCAAGACTCGCAGCCCGTCTTACAGGCTTTAAGATCGACATCAAGAGTGAGACGCAGGCAAGAGAGTCGGGAGATCTTCTGGAATATGAGGAAGATTATTACGAGGATGAGGAAGAGTATTACGAAGACGGAGAATACTGCGAAGACGGATACGAAACAGAAACTTGCGAGTTGGGAGATCACAAAGAGGATGCCTGTGAAAACGGCAGCTATGAGGAAGATCTCTCAGTGGAGGATTTGGAGACAGACGGACAGGAGTAGCCATGGCAGTGCAGACAAAAAAGATTCCGCTGCGTAAATGCACGGGATGTCAGGAGATGAAAAGCAAGAAAGAATTGATGCGGATCCTTCGTACGTCAGAAGGGGAGATTGTTCTTGATACGACGGGGCGAAAAAACGGGCGCGGCGCTTATGTCTGCTGTACAATGGAATGTTTTGAAAAGGCAGTCAGGAACAAGGGACTGGAGCGCTCGCTGAAATGTAAGGTCCCGCAGGAGACGTATGAGATCCTGAAAAAGGAGATTGAATCGATTGAAAAAAGATAGCGTATTATCGCTGGCAGGATTAGCAAAGAAAGCCGGAAAGATTGCGGCCGGTGAGTTTCAGACAGAAAATGCAGTCAAATCAGGCAAAGCCAGTCTTGTGATTGTTTCGGAGGAAGCTTCGGAGAATACGAAAAAGAAATTCCGAAACATGTGTGACTTCTATCATGTGCCAATATTTTTCTATGGTACGAAGGAGCAGCTTGGCGCGGCGATCGGATGTGAATTCCGCGCATCGATCGCGGTGCTGGACGCAGGGTTTTCAAAAACGATAGAAAAGCATTTGGAAAGCAGGAAAGAAGGAGGGAACGGGCATGGCGAAGATCAGAGTTCATGAACTTGCAAAGGAATTGGGCAAAGACAATAAAGAAATCATTCAGGCTCTGCTGCAGGGAGTAGAAGTGAAAAGTCATATGAGCAATGTGGAAGAGAAAGATGCAGGAAGGATCCGGGGATTATTTGGACAGAAACCGGACAGAATAAAGGAGGATGAACGTATGGAGCAGAATCCGGATAAGATGGTTGAAAAGGACTCCGTTAAGAAAACTGAAGCAGAAGGCGGCGCACAGCCGAAAAAGAAGAATATTATTCAGGTGTTCCGTCCTCAGAACAGTAAGACGGGTATGGTAAAGCCGGGAAGCAGGCCGAGACCGCAGGGAGCAAAGCCTCGTACACAGGGGCAGACGGGGATAAGGCAGCAGGGACAGAGCGCTCAGCCGTCCCAGGTAAAGGGGGCTTTGCAGGCTCCGGCAAACAGCGAGGTACAGAAGTCTTCTGCTGAGGTAAAGGCACAGACAGTAAAGGCACAGGAGAATATTGCTGCCGAGACAAAGACAGCGCAGACACAGAGCGCGCCGCAGGCAAGGGTGCAGACACAACAGGGCAGCCGTAATGCAGGTGACGGAGGAAACCGTCAGGGCGGCCGTTACTCAAATGACGGAGGAAACCGTCAGGGGAACCGCAATACAAGCGACGGAGGAAATCGTCAGGGTGGCCGCTACTCAAATGACGGAGGAAACCGCAGTCAGGGCGGCCGTTATTCAAATGATGGAGGCAGCCGCGGACAGGGGGGTCGTTATCAGGGAGATGGAGCAGGAAGAGGCCGTTCGGTAAATATCCCGAAAGCTCCCGCAGAATCAAAGCCGCTTGAAAAAGAGAGCAGAAAGCGTACGGAGCGCGGCGACAGAAACCGCAGCGACAAGGGCGATAAGCTTGAGAGAATGGAAAAGAACGTTCGTCAGAACGGCAAGAACGGCTTCAAGAAGAACCAGAATACAAAGCCGCAGGTACAAAAGCCGGTAGAGAAGCCGGAGGAGACGATCCGCACGATCACACTGCCGGAGCGTCTTACTATCTCAGAGCTTGCCGAGGCAATGAAGGTACAGCCGTCTGCTGTTGTAAAGAAGCTTTTCCTGCAGGGAACGATGGTTACTGTGAATCAGGAAGTTGACTTTGACAAGGCAGAGGAAATAGCGCTTGAGTTCAACTGTATCTGTGAAAAAGAAGTAAAGGTAAATGTGATCGAGGAGCTTCTTAAGGAAGAGGATGATGCAGAAGAAACACTTGTACCGCGTTCTCCGGTTGTCTGCGTTATGGGACACGTTGACCACGGTAAGACATCTCTTCTGGATGCGATCCGCAACACACATGTGATCGATAAAGAAGCGGGAGGCATCACACAGCATATCGGTGCATACGTTGTATCTGTGAACGGGCAGAAGATCACGTTCCTTGATACACCGGGACATGAGGCATTTACAGCGATGCGTATGCGAGGTGCGAACGCGACAGATATCGCGATTTTAGTCGTTGCTGCAGACGACGGCGTGATGCCGCAGACAGTTGAGGCGATCAGCCATGCAAAAGCTGCCGGTATCGAGATCATCGTAGCGATCAATAAGATCGATAAGCCAAGCGCGAATATAGACCGCGTAAAACAGGAGCTTTCTGAGTACGAATTGATCCCGGAGGACTGGGGCGGAAGCACAATCTTTGTTCCGGTATCCGCACATACACAGGAGGGTATAGACACATTGCTTGAGATGGTTCTCCTGACAGCAGAGGTGTCAGAGCTTAAGGCTAATCCGAAGAGAAAGGCAAGAGGTCTTGTGATCGAGGCAGAGCTTGACAAGGGTAAGGGACCGGTAGCGACTGTTCTTGTACAGAAGGGTACGCTGCATGTCGGCGATCCGATCGCGGCAGGTTCCTGCTACGGTAAGGTCAGGGCGATGATGGACGACAAGGGACGTCGTGTAAAAGAGGCCGGACCGTCTACTCCGGTAGAGATACTCGGACTTAGCGATGTGCCTAATGCCGGTGAGATTTTCATGTCTATGGACAACGAAAAAGAAGCAAGAAGCTTTGCCGAGACATTTATCAGCGAAGGCAGAGAGCGGATGCTCGAAGAGACAAAGGCGAGAATGTCGCTTGACGATCTGTTTACACAGATTCAGGCAGGCAACCTCAAAGAGCTTGGAATTATCGTAAAAGCAGATGTACAGGGATCGGTAGAGGCAGTAAAACAGAGTCTCTTAAAGCTCTCCAACGAAGAAGTGGTAGTCAAGATCATCCACGGCGGCGTAGGCGCGATCAATGAATCCGACGTAACGCTTGCCTCAGCATCGAATGCGATCATTATCGGATTTAATGTACGGCCGGATGCAACAGCAAAGGCGACAGCAGAACGCGAAGGCGTAGACGTAAGACTGTACCGTGTCATCTATGATGCGATCGCAGACGTAGAGGCGGCAATGAAGGGTATGCTCGATCCGGTATTTGAAGAGAAAGTGATCGGACACGCAGAAGTACGCCAGACATTCAAAGCGTCAGGAGTCGGCACGATTGCAGGATCTTACGTACTCGATGGTATATTCCAGAGAGGATGCTCCGCAAGAATCACGCGAGACGATAAGGTCATCTTCGATGGTGCAGTAGCATCATTGAAGCGATTCAAAGATGACGTAAAAGAAGTAAAAGCAGGATATGAATGCGGACTCGTATTTGAAAAATTCAACGATATCAAAGAAGAAGATAAAGTCGAAGCCTACATCATGGTGGAGGTTCCGCGATAGCAATGAGCCGTGCAAAATCGGAAACTGACAAAATGACTGCTTGCAGTCAAATTTGTCAGGAGACGATTTTATAGGGCGAATGCCCGCGACCGAGCAGGAGCGAAGCGAAAGCGAGGGCCGCACGGCGCGTTGCGTAAAGTGCAGGAACCATATTTTATAAAGCAGCGAAAGGAAAAGGCAGCAATCGTTATGAGAAAAAACAGTATTAAAAACACGAGGATCAACGGCGAGGTTCAAAAGGAACTGTCAACGATCATTCAAAATGAGATCAAGGATCCGCGTATCGCGCCTATGACATCGGTGGTAGCGGTCGAGGTTGCGCCTGATCTTAAGACATGTAAGGCGTACATTTCCGTTTTAGGAGATGAGAAAGCAGCCGCGGATACGCTGGCAGGATTAAAAAGTGCGGAGGGATATATCCGCCGTCAGCTTGCACGCAGCGTCAATTTGCGCAATACACCGGAGATCCGGTTTATCATGGATCAGTCGATCGAGTATGGCGTAAAGATGTCGAGGCTGATCGATGAAGTGGTAGGTTCTGATGAGGCAGATGAGTCAGAACAGGAAGAAGAATAAGATTTAAGAATATGGAATGTAAAGAAATCAAGCATATCAGAAGATATTAGGTAGCAAAATAAAAAACAATACAGGGGATTTATTTTAAGAGAGGGTGGTTTTGGTGATAAATCTTGCAGAAGAGCTTAAATGCGTGAGATCAGTCGCCATCGCAGGTCATATTAGACCGGATGGCGACGCGGTAGGATCAAGCCTTGGACTGTATCATTATCTGAGAAATAATTATCCGGATATTGAGACAACAGTGTATCTTGAGACTGTGCCGGACGCTTTTCGGATCATTCCGGGTGTTGAGCAGATATGTCATGATTTTGAGCAGAAAAAAGAATATGATCTTTTTTTCTGCCTCGACTGCTCAGATGTAAAGAGGCTGGGGGCTGCTGCTGATTACTGCATGGAGGCAGCAAAAACAATTTGTATCGATCATCATATCAGCAACGGTGGGTTTGCGCAGATTAATTATATCGTGCCGGAAGCCAGCTCCACCTCAGAGCTGGTCTTTACAATCCTCGATGAGGAAAAACTGCCTCGTGAGAGTGCAGAGGCACTGTATATGGGAATCGTCCATGACACGGGAGTATTTCGTCACTCCTGCACGTCACCGGAGACAATGGAGATTGCTGCCAGGCTGATGCGCAAAGGAATCGACAGTTCCCGGATCATAAACGAGACGTATTACGAGAAAACATATCATCAGAAGCAGATTCTGGGACGTGCGCTGCTTGAGAGCATTCTTGTTATGGATAAAAAGGTGATATTCAGTGCGGTGCGTCAGAAAGACATGGATTTTTATGGTGTCGAGCCATCTGATCTTGACGGTATCGTTCAAGAGCTGATGGGGACAGCCGGCGTAGAGGCCGCAATCTTTATCTATGAGATTGCGCCCAGAGAATATAAGGTAAGCCTGCGCTCTAAGGAAAGTGTGGATGTAAGTGTAATAGCCGGATATTTCGGCGGCGGCGGCCATATGCGGGCAGCTGGCTGTTCGATGCAGGGAAGCATCTACGATGTGGTGAACAATATCACCTTACATATAGAGCAGCAGATGCAGAAGGTGGATGAACTTGATTGACGGTATTATCAATGTGTATAAGGAGCGCGGCTATACTTCGCATGATGTAGTGGCGAAACTGCGCGGGATATTAAGGCAGAAAAAGATCGGTCATACAGGAACTTTAGATCCGGAGGCACAGGGAGTGCTTCCGGTTTGCCTTGGAAAAGCAACGAAAGTGTGCGACCTGCTGACGGATAAGACGAAAGAGTATCGTGCGGTACTGATGCTTGGGCTAGTGACAGATACGCAGGATATGACGGGAAACGTTCTTGCAGAGGCGGATGTTGAATGCACAGAAGATCAGGTCCGTACATGTATTATGCAGTTTGTCGGAGAACAGGATCAGATTCCTCCGATGTACTCTGCGCTTAAGGTAAATGGGAAAAAGCTTTACGAACTTGCGCGGCAGGGAGTTGAAGTAGAGCGCAGACCACGCCGGATCGTGATAGAAAAGATCACGATTGAAAAGATAGAGCTGCCTGAAGTTACAATTTCGGTCACCTGCTCCAAAGGGACATATATCCGCACACTTTGTCATGATATAGGCGAAGCGCTTGGATGCGGCGGCTGTATGAAGTCGCTTCTTCGCACGCGAGTTGGAACATTTACACTCGATCATAGCTTTACGCTTGCAGAAATAGAGCGCTGTCGCGATGAAGAAAAGCTCTCTGAAATTGTTTACGGGACAGATTCCGTTTTTCTGGGATTGCCGAAAGTTATTTTGTCAGAACAGGCAGAACGTCTTGTCAGAAACGGGAATCCTCTTACAGCAAATATGATGAAAAAAAATATAGACGGACAGGTACGCCTGTACAGTACGGGCGGCGAGTTTCTTGCAATATATGAGTGGAGCGCGAAAAGGGACAGCTACAAAGCAGTAAAGATGTTTCTGTAAAATATGCGGCGGATAAGCGTCTGACGGCGCAGACGGCGCGGGAGAAGGAGCTGACGAAAGAGAAGAATGAAGTATATTGATCATAGAACACAGTTTCAATCCGATGTGCCGACGGTCATCACACTTGGAAAGTTTGACGGACTGCACCGTGGTCATCAAAAGCTGCTGCGGCAGGTATGCAGATATCGCAGGGATGATTGCCGGTCGGTTGTATTTACGATCGCGCCGGATCACGTTCCTGTGCTCCTGACAGTGGAGGAAAAACGAAAAAAACTGGAGGAGTACGATATAGACTGCATGATCCGCTGTCCGTTTGTGCCGGAAATCCTTGGGATGGCTCCGGAGGAGTTTGTTTCTGAGATTCTTGTAAAAGGACTGAAGGCAGAGCATATTGTCGTAGGGACGGACTTCCGATTCGGATACGAGCGAAGAGGAGACGCGGGGACACTCTCGGAGCTTGGAAAAAAGTATGGATATACGGTAGAGATTGTCGAAAAGGAACGGTACGGAAAACGAGAGATCAGCAGTACATATGTACGCGAGGCGATTGCGAAGTCTGATCTGAAACTTGCAAATGAGCTGCTTGGCAGCGCTTATTCCGTATATGGGATCATACAGTACGGAAAGCAGCTCGGAAGACAGATCGGAATGCCTACGATCAATCTGATACCGGATCCGTACAAGCTTCTTCCGCCGCAGGGGGTATATTTCAGTCTGGCAGAAGTGAACGGAAACCGCTACCACGGCGTGACAAATGTCGGATATAAACCTACTGTAGACGGCACATTTCTGGGAGTAGAGACATATCTTTATGGTATGAATGAAGATGTTTACGGGTGTGAGGCAAAGATAGAACTTTTGGAGTTTCTGCGTCCGGAGCAGAAATTTGCATCTGTAGAAAAGCTGAAGACGCAGATGGAGTGCGATTTAAGAGCAGGAAAGGAGTATTTCCGTGTATAGTATCATGTGGAACATCAGTTGTCTGCTTTTTGTTTTGGGGCTTCTTTGTTTGCTTGTCGGAGAAGCTGTGAAGCTTTTGTTTCACCAGAATGGCCCGTATACGGCACGCGCGCAGGCGAAGGTGGTAGATATTGTGGCCAGACCGCGCAGAGCAGAGGCATCCCTATCAGAGTTTCGTAATAATCAGATAGCGGTGTTTGAGTTTTTTGCGAATGGCCGTCCGGTCAAGGTGGATGATACGGCTGACACATATCCTTGCCCTTATCATATAAACCAGAGTGTTACTATCTGTTATAATCCAGAGAAGCCGGAACAGTTCTGTATTGCTTCGCATGATATGAGACGGCTGGTGACACGTGCGCTGGGTGCCGGGGGCGTGGTTTTGATCTTGGCAGGCTGTGCGCTCTTTTTGATGTATGCGGCAAGAGTATAGGTCTGAAAAATGAAAATGAGATGGTGCAAAATACTGATCACATTGTATTTTGCACCATCTCATTTTCTGTTACATAATGTTTTATTTTATATCAGTATGTATAATTTTCTACTTCGATTTTGTCGGACTCCTGGAATGGAGCAAGCGTAGAGATCATTTTGATCGGCTTATCGTAATTATTGATGCAGTAATGCACCTCACCCGGCTCGATATGGATAAACTGTCCGGGCAGAAGATGATTCACTTTGCCATCGACCACGATGTCGATCTCTCCTTCGAGAATATAGAAATTTTCCTCCATGATATTGTGATAGTGCGCCTTAAAATCCTGTCCCGGCATAAACTGCACAAGCGCAAAATTCATTCTCGGTCCTTTCATGAGATACTTTGGACCACTGTCTTTGAAACGGTATTCCTTATCTTTTTCGTCTACAATATACATAATCAATTCTCCTCTCAGATTTTTTATTTCTTCTGATATGTTCTTTAAAG
>ENA-ORMO01002947-ORMO01002947.1-human-gut-metagenome-genome-assembly--contig:-NODE-2947-length-12174-cov-4.038865_pt1 | contig 12174 bp, 8 predicted proteins | sample MGYA00242106_ERZ509001 | MGnify/ENA primary metagenome ERZ509001 (study PRJEB26280, sample SAMEA2338736) | human gut metagenome | biome: human gut; feature: human-associated habitat; material: faeces... | reverse complement strand
GTGCTGACAAAGGAAAATATACTTGCACCAAGTGTATATATGTTCCAGCGGACGGGCAGCAGGTCGGGACAGCCGGAGACGTCGATCTCCACCTCTCCCGGCCGGGCCAGCTTCCAGTAAAGCTCGCTGATCACCTTGTCGCCCTGGGCGGAGTTGCCGTCCAGACCGGAGAGGGTCACAGGGTGGTCCAGAAAGGCGGCGGCATACCAGAACCCGGCCTGGGACCAGTCGGCTTCCACCGAGGCGGTGAAGGGCTGGTACGTCTGATTTCCAGGGATGTGAAGGACATCTCCTTCCCACCGGCTGGTGATCCCGGCCAGGGCCTGGGCCTGCCGGGTCATCTCCAGATAGTCCCGGCTCTCCAGGGGCGTGGCGGGCACCAGGGTGGAGTCCCCGCTCAACAGGGGCAGGACGAAGAGAAGCCCGGTAAAAAACTGACTGGACACGTTCCCCGGCAGACGGTACTCCCCGGGAGCGAGGGCGTAGTCCTCATATCCCTTTCTGCCGTCCAGGTCCAGAACGCCGTTTTCTAGCTTCCAGGCAACGCCCTTCTCCCGGAACAGGTCTTCGTAAGGCTTCAATGGCCGCTCCATCAGCCGGCCATGGCCGACGAATTCTGCTGCTCCGTTGACCAGCAGGGCCACAGGGATCAAAAAGCGCAGGGTGGAGCCGGACTCCCCGCAGTCCAGAATGGGGGCGGGGCCGGCTTCCACAATGGCATTACCCAGCCCGTGGACCCGGACCGTGCCGGGCGAGAGGTCCTCGATCCAGGCTCCCAGGGCGGAAAGGCAGCGCCGAGTGGCCTGAATATCCTGGGAGTCTGCCAGGCCCGAGATCACGCTGCGGCCGCCGCTCAGGGCGGCAGAGATCAGCAGCCGGTGGGCCATGGATTTGCTGGGGGGCGGCGTGACCGTGCCGCAGAGGCGGCTGGGGGTGATCTTAACGTCCATAAAGGGCCTCCAGAGTTTCCAGGACAGCGTCCTTTTTCAGCGTGACCGGCAGGGCCTCCCCCAGCTGCCGGAGAAAGATCATGGTGATCTCGTCGCCGGCGCTTTTTTTATCCAGGCCCACGGCCTGGGTGAGGCTGCCCCAGTCGCAGTCGATGTGGGTGGGCAGGCCAAAGGTGGTCAGCAGGGTCATCAGCGTCTGGATGCCGTTGTCATCTCCTCCGCTGACGCCCAAGCCAAAGCCCATCTGGGCGGCGGCACACATGCCGGCGGCCACGGCCTCTCCGTGGGTCCAGGTCTGGTAGTTTCCCGCCAGCTCATAGGCGTGGCCGATGGTGTGGCCGAAGTTCAAAATCATCCGGCGGCCGGTGTCCCGCTCGTCTTCTTCCACTACATTTCGTTTAATATCGCAGCAAGTATACAAAACGGACTCGATTTCGCCTGTAATCGCCCCTCGGCTGGGGTGGGCGGCGAGGAAATCAAAGAAGCTCCGGTCGGCGATGCAGCCATATTTGATGACCTCCGCCATGCCGCCGGCAAAGTCTCGGTCCGGCAGCGTGGCCAGGACCTCCGGGTCCATCAGCACCAGACTTGGCTGCCAGAAGGCGCCGGCCAGGTTTTTCCCGGCCTGGAGATCGATGGCCACCTTGCCGCCCACGGAGGAGTCCACCTGGGCCAGCAGAGTGGTGGGGATCTGGACATAGCGGACGCCCCGGAGAATGGTGGCGGCGGCAAAGCCTGCCAGATCTCCCACCATGCCGCCGCCCAGGGCGGCCACGGCGTCGGTGCGGGTCAGTCCGAAGGCCATCAGGGCCTCCCACAGCTGCGCCAGCTGGTGGGGATTTTTGGAGTGCTCTCCGGCGGGGACGGTGAGGCAGAGAACCTGGAAGCCGGCTTGCTCCAGACTTGATTGGACCCGGCTGAGATAGAGGGGGGCCACAGTGCTGTCGGTGATGACAGCCAGCTTGCCCGCCTTGGGCAGGGCGGCGCGGCAGAGGGGACCGGCCTGATCCAGCAGTCCGCCGCCGATCAGGATATCATAGGGGCGGTCAGTGCCCACGTGGATGGTTTTCATCAGTTGCCTCCCGCCGTGGCTTTCAGCTCCCGGCCCTCCCGGAGCAGGGCGCGGACCTGCTCCGCGTCGCCGGATTTCAGGGCCTGGGAATAGGCGCTCAGATTCTCGATCAGGATATCCAGTTCCTTTACCAGATAGTCGGAGTCATCTAAAAACAGCTCCGTCCACATGGTCTCGTCCAGCCGGGCCACCCGGGTCATGTCCCGGAAGCTGCCGGCGGAGAAGCCCCGGCGGCGCTGGGCCTCAGGGGATTTCACATAGGCGCTGGAGGTGATGTGGGCCAGCTGGGAGGTAAAGGCGATGATCCGGTCATGCTCCTCCGGATCGGAGAAGGTGAGGCCGGCAAAGCCCAGGTCCAGGAAGAAGGCCTTCAAGGTCTCCAGCAGCTGCATATCCGTCCGCTGATCCGGGGTGAGGATCATGGAGGCCCCGTCAAACAGGTCGTCGGTGGCGGCGGTGAAGCCGCCCCGCTCCTTGCCGGCCATGGGGTGGCCGCCGATGTAGGCAAAGCCGTGAGCCTGGGCGATGGGAGCCAGGGCCTGGACCACCACCCGCTTCACGCCGCACAGGTCCACCAGGATGGCCTGCTTTCCGATCTTGTCGGCGTGCTCCTCCACCCAGCGGATGGCGGCAGCGGGGCAGATGGCCACCAGTACCAGATCGCACTGGGGGAGCGTCTCTTCAGTGAGGGGACCATCGATGGCCCCGCACATCCGGGCCAGGGTCATGGTCTCCCGGTCCAGGTCCGCGCCGTAGACGATGTGGGCGGTTTTGGCCTTGATACTCTTGGCCATGGACCCGCCGATCAGGCCCAGGCCGACAATGGCGATCTTCATAGCTTATTCCTCCAGAGCCTTTACCGCAGAGTGGAGCCGCAGCAGCTTCCGGGCCAGGGCGTCGAAGTCCTCGGGCCGCAGGGACTGGGGACCGTCGCACAGGGCGTGGGCAGGATCGTTGTGGACCTCGATCTGGAGGCCGTCGCACCCGGTGGCCACAGCGCCCATGGCCAGGGGATCTACCAGCCAGCTCTTGCCGGTGGCATGGCTGGGATCGATGATGACAGGCAGATGGGTGAGCTTGCGCAGCACGGGAATGGCGGCCAGGTCCAGGGTGTTGCGGGTGTAGCTCTCAAAGGTCCGGATGCCCCGCTCGCAGAGGATCACGTTTTCGTTGCCGCCGGCCATGACATACTCGGCGCTCATGAGCCACTCCTCATAGGTGGCGGACATGCCCCGCTTGATCATCACGGGCTTGTCCTGATGGCCCACGGCCTTCAAAAGGTCGAAGTTCTGCATGTTCCGAGCGCCGATCTGGATCACGTCCACATCCTTGAACAGGGGCAGCTGGCTCAGGTCCATCAGCTCGGTGACGATGGGCAGGCCTGTCTCCTGCCGGGCGATTTTCAGGTACTCCAGACCCGTGGCGCCCAGACCCTGGAAGGAGTAGGGGGAGGTCCGGGGCTTGAAGGCGCCGCCCCGGAGCATGGTGGCGCCGCTGGCCTTCACCGCCTTGGCGATGGCCACCACCTGCTCCTCAGATTCCACAGAGCAGGGACCGGCCATGATGGTGAGATTGCCGCCGCCGATCTGGGTATTTCCCACCTGGACCACGGTATCCTCGGGGTGGAACTTGCGGTTGGCATTTTTGTAGGGCTCCTGGACCCGCTTGACATCCTCCACGATGTCCAGCGCGGCGATCAGGTCGGTGTCCAGCTGGGAGGTGTCGCCCACCAGACCCAAAATGGTATGGGCCTCGCCGATGCTGGTGTGGATGATGATGCCCTTTTCCTGGAGCCAGGAGATCAGACTCTCCAGCTGGTCCCGGTTGGGGTTGTGTTTCAGAATGACGATCATGGAAAACTCCTCCTTACACGTATAAAAAAGACCTGCGGCCGGTTTGGCCGCAGGTCTGTATGGACTGACAACGATAAAAAGATTGCGTCACGCCCGTACACTTTCAGCCAAACCACAATAAGCCTTACCATAAAAGTAGGTAAAGCTGAAATAGCGGTATGCAAAAGTACGGGCGGAAGCAGTCATGGGAACGATCCTCTCTAACACTTTAGATACTGAAAGCATAACACGATGGAGAACAAATGAAAACTGGGAATAGCTCCTAAAATTTTAGGGGAACTCTATAAAAATTGCACAGATCCGTCAATCAGACGGCGGGCTGGGGAGCGGGGAGACAGCCGGCCATGAGCATGCTGGTGGCCTCCAGAATGAACTGGACGTCCATCTTCTGATCGCCGGAGGCCTGGGTGTAGTAGTCGTGGAGTCGGGAGATGGAGTCGGTCACGTCGGCGCGGAACTGCTTTTGCCGCACGGTCCGGTCCGCCAGATATTCCTCCAGATAGGCCCGCAGGTCCGTCTCATAGCGGTGGTGATCCATCAGGGTATCCGGGAAGGTCTCGTTGTGGGGAAAGGTAAAGGCGTCTGCCAGGTAGTGGGTGAGCTTGCCCAGCGTGTAGTAATTCCAGACCGTCCAGCGGGAGCGGCGCTGAAGCCGCTGGATCCGGGAGAAGATGTAGGACTGGGAATTGGTGAAATTGTGGCCCTGGAGCTTATATTCCCGCCAAAAGCCCTTAAAATAGGTCAGGGGGTTACAGTCCGGCTGAAAGGAACCAAAGAGAAAGGCCAGTTCAAATCGTCTGGCGTCAAAACCCTGCCGGCTCTCCAGCAGTGCAGAGGCAAGGAGCTTGTGGCTGCGTTTCTGCATGTAGGTAACCTCCCTGAATGAAAATTTGCTCACTGCGCCAGTATATCATCCTTTGTCAGTTAGGTGCAAGAGGAAATGTTGAAAATTCCAGTAAATTTTTGCAGAAAACCGCCTGCCGGCGGCCCCAAAAGGCGGGCAGACGGCAGGCGGCGGTCAAGACTCGGGGGATCGGGACCTCAGACGCTGAACAGCAGATCAGAGTAGACGGGGAAGGGCCAGGCCTCGGCGGCGGTCAGAGCCTCCAGATGATCGGCGGATTCCCGGGCCTTGTTCATGTCAGGTACGATGACGTCATGGCAGTAGGCCATGGCCTTTTTGGCGTCGGCGGGGACCTTGGCCATGTCCTTTTCCAGCTTGTCGCAGGCGGTCATCAGCGCGTCGGTGAGCTTGGAGATCTCCCTGGCGGTGGTGGTCTCATATTTGCAGGCCATCCCCATGGCGTCCTTGTGATAGGCCCGCTGGCACAGCTGGTCGGCGTAGCCGGAGACGGCGGGGAGGATCTGGTGGCGGATCATGTCGACCATGGTGTTGGCCTCGATAGAGATCACGGTGACATAGTTGGCGATGTGGATCTCCGCCCGGGCAAAGATCTCCTCCTTGGTGTAGATGCCGTGCTTGACGAACAGATCCACATTTTTCTTGGCAGTGTACATGGGCAGGGCGTCGGCGGTGGAGGCCAGGTTGGCAAGGCCCCGCTTCTCCGCCTCCTTGATCCAGGCCTCGTCATAGCCGTTGCCGTCAAAGATGATCCGCTGATGCTGGGTGAAGACCCGGCGGATCAGCTTCTGAAGATTGGCCTGGAAATCGCTGGAGCCCTCCAGCTCGTCGGCAAACTGCTCCAGCTCCTCGGCCATGATGGTGTTCAGGGCGATGTTGGGGCCGGAGACGGACATGGAGGACCCGGGCATCCGGAACTCGAACTTGTTGCCGGTGAAGGCCATGGGGGAGGTCCGGTTGCGGTCGGTGTTGTCCTGGCGGATGGCGGGCAGGGAGTCCACGCCGATTTGCAACGTCCGCTTATCGGCTTCCTTGTACTCAGTGCCCTGGATGATGGACTCCACCACGCCGGTGAGCTCGTCTCCCAGGAAGATGGAGATCACGGCGGGAGGGGCCTCCAGCGCGCCCAGCCGGTGGTCGTTGCCGGGAAAGGCCACGGTGGCCCGCAGGAAGTCCTGATATTCGTCCACGCCCTTGATAAAGGCCGCCAGGAACAGCAGGAACTGGGCGTTCTGGCTGGGGGTGGAGCCGGGCTTGAAGAGGTTCTTGCCGGTGTCGGTGCCCAGAGACCAGTTGTCGTGCTTGCCGGAGCCGTTGACGCCGGCGAAGGGCTTTTCATGGAGCAGGCAGACCAGGTCGTGGCGGTCGGCCACCTTCTTCATCATCTCCATAGCCAGCTGGTTATGGTCGCAGGCGGTGTTGGCGTCGCAGTAGATGGGAGCCATCTCATGCTGGGAGGGGGCGGCCTCGTTGTGCTTGGTCTTGCTGAGCACGCCCAGGGCCCACAGCGTCTCGTCCAGATCCTTCATGTAGGCGGCCACCCGGGGCTTGATGGCACCGAAGTAGTGGTCATCCAGCTCCTGGCTCCGGGGGGGCTTGGCGCCGAACAGCGTCCGGCCGGTCATCCGCAGATCCTTGCGCTGATTGAACAGGGCCTTGTCCACCAGGAAATACTCCTGCTCGGCGCCCACCTGGGCGATGACCCGGCGGGTCTCCGTGTCGCCGAAGAGCCGCAGGATCCGCAGGGCCTGGCGGCTGACCTCGTCCATGGACCGTAGGAGGGGGGTCTTTTTATCCAGAGCGTGGCCGGAGTAGGAGCAGAAAATGGTGGGGATGCAGAGAGAGCCCTCCTTGATAAAGGCGAAGGAGGTGGGGTCCCAGGCGGTGTAGCCCCGGGCCTCGAAGGTGGCTCGCAGGCCGCCGGAGGGGAAGGAGGAGGCGTCGGGCTCGCCCCGGACCAGCTCCTTGCCGGAGAATTCCAGCAGGATCTTGCCGCCGTCCACAGGCGTGATGAAGCTGTCGTGCTTTTCCGCGGTGACGCCGGTCATAGGCTGGAACCAGTGTGTATAGTGGGTAGCACCCTTTTCCACAGCCCACTGGCGCATAGAGTCGGCGATCTCGTTGGCGGTGGAGATGTCCAGAGGCGTCCCCTCGGTGACGCTGGTTTTCCAGGCGTTATAGGACGCCATGGAGCAGCGCTCCTTCATGGCCTCCTCATTGAACACAAGGCTGCCGAACAGCTCTGGGAGTTTCTTGGTGTCGGTCATGACGGTCTCCTCCTTTGTTTCTATGTAGTATCGTATCATAAAATGGCGGGAAGACAATAGGTGATACCTCTAAAAAATTGTCTTTCCGCCGCCCGATCGCCTTTCAGTTCGTCAAAATGCCGGGGCATCGGCGCTGGGGGCGGGAGATCCCGGTTCAAAAGCGGCGGGGGACTTCTCCGGACCATGAAAAAAACCGCCACCTTCCGAAAGGGGAAAGGCGGCGGAAACTGGGGCGGGGAGTACGGATCAGCTCTCCATGTGGCGGCCGAGGAACGCCGCGATGGTCTGGGCCAGCTTATATTCGGCGTCACCAGGGATGACGCCGGGAAAGGGACTGATGAACAGCACCAGCCCCAGCAGATCTCCCTCCGCCAGGATGGGGGCGGCCACGGTGGCGGCCAGCTTGTCGGTGCTGTCGGAGACGGGGATGGGCTGGCCTTCACCGGAGAACTGGTAGATCCGGCGGCTCTCCATCACCTGCTCCAGCTCCGGGGAGATCCGCTTGCCGGACAGCTCCCGCTTGGCGCCGCCGGCGATGGCGATGATGGTATCCCGGTCCGTCACGGCACAGATGCTGCCGGTGGAGCGGCTCATGGTCTCACAAAGATGCCCGGCAAAATCCTCCACGCCGCCGAGAAGAGAGTATTTTTTGAAAATGACCTCCCCATCCCGACTGGTGTAGATCTCCAAGGGGTCACCCTCCCGGATACGCATCGTGCGGCGGATCTCCTTGGGGATCACCACTCGGCCGAGATCGTCGATCCGCCGCACAATTCCTGTTGCCTTCATATCGAAAACTCCTTTGCGTGTTGATGATGCTGACTCTGGCAAAAGATAGTATCCACAGCTTTTTCCGGCTTATCCGGAAATCCCCGTGGAGAAGTCTGGAAATCGCCGCTGAAGAAAAAACTCCCTGCCGTTTCGTAACGGCAGGGAGTTTTGAGATCCGGCAGAGGGATCAAGTCCAAAATTCCGGAAACAGCAGCTCGCTCCCGACCTTTAAGGCCAGCAGGAGCAGCACCACCGTGACCACCGGGCGGACCAGACGGCTGCCGTTTTTGATGGCCAGCCCGGCCCCCAGATAGTGCCCCAGCATCGAGGCGACAGCAGCGATCAGCCCTACCTGAATAAAAACGCGGCCTGCCACAAGCGCCGTGGCCAGGCTGCCCAGGTTGGAGGCCAGGTTGATGAGCTTGGCCGCTCCGGCGGCGTGGAGCGTGTCCAGCTTTCCCAGGCGGATGAAGAGGATCATCAAAAAGGTACCCGTGCCGGGGCCATAGTAGCCGTCATAGGCGCCGATGACCAGGGCGCTTCCCCAGACGATCAAGGCCTGGCGCCGGGGATCGATGTCTCCCGGCTGGTCGGGCCATTCCCGGCCCCGGAGGATCACCACAGCAGCCACCGGCAGCACGGCCAGCAGCAGATATTTCAGGATCACGTCCGGCGTTCGCAGCTGGAGCCAGGTCCCGCCCATAGAGCCAAGCAGGGCCATGACTACGGCAGGGCCCGCCAGACGCCAGATGACAAAACCGCCCCGCAGAAAGCGGGCGGCAGAGAAGATGGTGCCAAGGCCGGAGGAGAGCTTGTTGGTGCCCAGAGCATAGTAGGTCGGCAGCCCGGAAAAGGCGATCAGATAGGTGGGAAGAGAGATGATCCCGCCGCCGCCGGCGATGGCATCCATAAAAGAGGCCAAAAAGACCCCGGCACAGATCAGCAGAACGACCCAGAGGGGAAATCCCTCGACGGTGATATCTGTAAAGACATTTAACATGACAGCGGCTCCAAACAGTGAATTTCCTGCACATTCTACCAGAGATGAGACGGAAAAGCAAGGGCTGGCCCCGCCTGGGAAGGGGGGTGGCAGCGTTTGTAAAAACCGGGAAAAATTAACGAAAATAAATAAATGAAATTGGGAAAAACAAGTCGGTTCTAGTCAGAATTCATAAAAACAACCGGCTTTTTTGACAGAAGACGGCTTGACGCTATTTTCACCAGGCGGTATAATAAGGAAAATGTCACCATGCAAACAACAGAGGACCCGCGTTTGGAAAAGGCGCGGGAGAGAGGAGACATCTATGGCGGAAAACCATCAGGCTGCGCGGTTCCACGCCGGCACCCTGACGGACGGCTGGCGCTGGTTCGGCGCCCATCCGGCGGAGCGCAGAGACGTTCCCGGCTGGAAGTTTCGGGTCTGGGCTCCCCATGCCCGGGCCGTGTCCGTTGTGGGAGATTTCAACAACTGGGATCAAAGCGTCAACCGCCTTGCCCGCAAGGGGGAGGTCTGGGAGGGCTTCATTCCCGGCCTGGAGCAGTACACAGCCTATAAATATGCGGTGGAGGGCGCTGACGGCCAGACTTATCTCAAGGCGGACCCCTATGGGTTCCACGCAGAGACCCGGCCGGCCACGGCCAGCAAGCTCTATGACATCAGCGGCTTTGCCTGGAGCGACAAGGCCTTCCGGGAGCGGAAGGGAAAGAACCAGGTGTACAGCTCTCCGCTGAATATCTATGAGGTCCATCTGGGGTCCTGGAAGAAGCGGGATAATGGGGACTTTCTGGACTACCGGGACCTGGCCCGGGAGCTGGCTGCCTATGTGAAGGACATGGGCTACACGGCCATTGAGCTGCTGCCGGTGACGGAGCATCCTCTGGATGACTCCTGGGGCTATCAGAGCACCGGCTATTTTGCCCCCACCTCCCGGTTCGGAACGCCCCAGGACTTCATGTGGTTTGTCAACCACATGCACCGCAACAACATCTCGGTGATCCTGGACTGGGTCCCGGCCCACTTCTGCAAGGACGCCCAGGGCCTTTATCAGTTTGACGGCACCTGCTGCTATGAGTACAGCGATCCCAACAAGTGGGAGCACGCCTCCTGGGGCACCCGGGTCTTTGACTATGGACGTCCGGAGGTGCGGAGCTTCCTGTACTCTTCGGCCCGGTTCTGGCTGGAGGAGTATCACATCGACGGGCTCCGCGTGGACGCGGTGGCCTCCATGCTGTATCTGGACTATGACCGCCAGGGCGGCGCCTGGACGCCGAACGTCTATGGCGGCCATGAAAATCTGGAGGCCATTGAATTCCTCAAGGGCCTGAACGCTGTGGCCTTCCAGACGGACCCCAACGTGCTGATGATCGCCGAGGAGTCCACCGCCTGGCCTCTGGTGACCCGGCCTGCCGACGTGGGCGGCTTGGGCTTTAACCTGAAATGGAACATGGGCTGGATGAACGACATGTGCCATTATCTGAAGATGGACCCCTGGTTCCGCCAGGACCATCACAAGGATATCACCTTCTCCATGATGTACGCCTTTTCGGAGAACTATGTGCTGCCCATCTCTCACGATGAGGTGGTCCATATGAAGGGCTCTGTGGTGGGGAAGATGCCCGGCGATTATCTCAACCAGCTCCGCTGCACCCGGGGCTTCTACGCCTATCTGCTGGCCCATCCGGGCAAGAAGCTTTTGTTCATGGGCGCGGAGCTGGGGCAGTGGCATGAGTGGGATGACCACGGCCAGCTGGACTGGTATTTGCTGGAGCATGAGGAGAACCGGCAGATCCACCAGTTCTTCAAGGATATCAACGCCTTCTACAAGAAGACCCCTGCGCTGTGGGAGATCGATTTCAGCTGGGAGGGCTTTGAGTGGCTGGTGCCGGACGACAACCACAACAATGTGGTGGTCTTCCTCCGCAAGGACAAGAAGGGCCGGGACCTGATGTGTGCTGTGAACTTCTCGCCCAATACCTATGAGAATTACCGCATGGGCGTTCCGCCCCACCGGAAGTATGTCCCTGTGTTCAACACCGACGCGGAGATCTACGGCGGCGACGGCTTCGGCGACACAGAGTCCGTTTTGGTGGAGGCCATTCCCTCCCACGGTAAGGACCACTCCGCCGCCATCCGGATCCCGGCCTTTGGCGCGGTGTTCCTGCGGGGAGAGGGCGTATTCCCCAAGTCCAAAGCGACCCGAGCGAAAAAACAGGCAAAGGAGCTGGAGAAGACATGAAAAAAGAGTGTATCGCCATGCTGCTGGCAGGCGGCCAGGGAAGCCGCCTGTACGTATTGACGGGAGCCATGGCAAAGCCCGCAGTACCGTTTGGCGGCAAATACCGGATCATTGATTTCCCCCTGTCCAATTGCAGCAACTCCGGCATTGACACCGTGGGCGTGCTGACCCAGTACCGCCCGCTGGAGCTCAACAGCTACATCGGCAGCGGTCAGCCCTGGGATCTGGACGTGTCCACCGGCGGCGTTCACATCCTGCCGCCCTACATGGGCAGCCAGGGCGGCACCTGGTACAAGGGCACCGCCAACGCCATCTATCAAAACATCGGCTTTATCGACCTGTATGATCCGGAGTACGTGGTGATCCTCTCCGGCGACCACATCTATAAGATGGACTACTCTGAGATGGTGGCCCGCCACAAAGAAGCCGGCGCCGCCTGCACGATCTCCGTCATGGAGGTGCCCTGGGCAGAGGCGTCCCGGTTCGGCATCATGTCGGTAGACGAGGAGGACATGATCACGGAGTTTGCCGAAAAACCCAAGGAGCCCAAGAGCAATCTGGCCTCTATGGGTATCTATGTGTTCTCTTGGCAGACGCTGCGCCGGTACCTGGCGGAGGACGAGGCCAATCTGGACTCTGAGAACGACTTTGGTAAGAACATCATCCCCAATATGCTGAGCCGGGGCGAGCGGATGGCCGCCTATCGCTTCTCGGGATACTGGAAGGACGTGGGCACTCTGGAGTCCCTGTGGGACGCCAACATGGATATGCTCTGTTCCACCTCCGGCCTGGACCTGCGGGACGATTCCTGGCCCATCTATGCCCGCTCGGTCAACGCGCCGCCGACCTTTGTGGGGCACAACGCCCACATGGCTCACTGCGCCATTAACCGGGGCAGCGTCATTGAGGGAACCGTGGAGAACTCCGTGCTCTCTCCCAAGGTGATGGTGGGCGAGGGCGCCCGGGTCAGCTATTCCGTGCTGCTGCCAGGCACCGTGGTGGAGCCCGGCGCGGTGGTGGAGTACGCCATTTTGGGCGAGGACTGCCACATTGGCCGGGACTGCCGGGTAGGCGGCACGCCGGAGAGCGTGGCGGAAGGCGGGACCTGGGGGCTGACGGTACTGGCCCCGGGCTGCCAGCTGGAAGCAGAGCGGCAGGGGGGG
>ENA-ORMO01002946-ORMO01002946.1-human-gut-metagenome-genome-assembly--contig:-NODE-2946-length-12177-cov-8.477314_pt1 | contig 12177 bp, 15 predicted proteins | sample MGYA00242106_ERZ509001 | MGnify/ENA primary metagenome ERZ509001 (study PRJEB26280, sample SAMEA2338736) | human gut metagenome | biome: human gut; feature: human-associated habitat; material: faeces... | reverse complement strand
GACTATTTGAATAATATTAAAGCGCTAACTTTAACGTACTAAAGTTAGTGCACTTTAACGTGCTAAAGTCTTGGCATTGTTAAAAATTTTTATGAGTAAACTATTATTGAAAATATAGAGACTAGTAGAAAGGCAGCTGTCGATTGCGTATCATTTGACGCAATCATGGCATTAGCAAATGCCGGACTATTTGAATAATATTAAAGCGCTAACTTTAGCACACTAAAGTTAGCGCACTTTATCACAGTAAAGTATCGACATTGTTAAAATTTAACAAGCAACACAGGAAATCACCAAACATATACATTGTTAAAGAAATAAGGGACATTACGCCCCTAAAATTTTAGATTATAATTTCCGCTTGTAATTGTGAAAAAAATTGATGGAAGTATAACCATGTCCCCGTTATTAAGCGGTAGCATTGTTAGGATTTCACCGTTATCGGTAATATTGCATGGTAACGCGGAAGGATTACCCGTTTTTGGCACTAGCACAGCAATGAAAAACCCGTCTCTAGCTTTAAAAGGAAGTTGACCTATTTTACCGTTTTTATTTACAGGGGAATCTAAAGTTATATAAGTTCTCATAAATTGCGCACCGTGCTCACGAAGTATCACACCTCCTTCTGAGAAACCTTGTATATTTTGGATAATTCCATAAGCGTTAGCGTTGTTGTTAAACTCTGATTCCGCAAGTATTTTAAGTCCTGATAATACCCCATTAAATTTGATAGATATGGGCTTGTTATAGATAAAGTTAATGGGTATTCTGATTTTACCGCTTTCAACAGTTGTTACCTGACCGTCCATGTTTAGGGTGAATGAACCTGTGCAATAACCAGTTAAAATACTTTTGCCAGTTATAACTATGTTACATCTCGAGGTTATATAATTGGTTCCATCAGATTTTATAAAAGGCTCGCATTTATACTCGTTTGGGATTGAATTTATATCTTCCAATATCGCATTAGAAATAAACGCTGCTGATGGAAGCGTGTTATATATATAAGACTCATCACTTGTCTGATAATTGGATACTGAAATATAGGCAAGTTGCGCCGCCATTCTTTGGGCGAAGAACTTGTTTGGGTGCACAAATATGCCTGTTGAGTTGCTCTCATCTAATAGCGCCCTGTAGTTTCTTTGGTTACATCCGCTTATTTTATACAAATCGACAACCATACAACCAAAATCTTCACATACATCCGATATTGCGCGGCAGTAATCCTTTATTTTTAGGTTGCGGTAATTAGCCGTAGGTTCTTTATGTGCTCCGAAGTTACGATACGAGCTAAAAGGTGTACACCATATCACCAAAGTCGTCGGTGAGTAGTCGAAGATTCTCAAAAGCACGTTCGTAACATGCGTTTTAAGGCTGTCGATTTCCACACTATTTTGCCAATCGTTTATTCCCGCTGTGATGATAATAACTTCCGAATTAGCCACGTTATCGGGCGTGAGTTGATCTATTACGTTGTTACTATACAACGGCGTGATACTAGCTCCGCTTTTGGCGACGTTTGTTATTGTGGCATCTGGCAGGAAGTCCTTTAAGAATCTAACGGCACTATTTGGTTCAGCCGCCGTAGAATCCCCTACGCACAATATTTTCTTTCCGTTGAGGAACGCGTTTACTTTTTTAACAGGTTCTGTTGTTTTTATATCATTAACCTTATCTTCAAGATTTTTCATTTTTTTAATAAGCCAATTCAAATTCATCTCATGAAAATTAGTATACGGAAACTGTTCCCAAAAACCCATTATAGTACCCCCTTTAATAAACAAGTAGACAAAATTCTTTTTTAAAATCATCTACTATCCGTTTAATAATATTAAATTCTACAACTTCTCGTTCTTTCATAAGCATATCCTGTGTCATGGTGACTCCAATGTTACCTTGCTCTTTATCCACATACTTACGCTCAATCGTTCCTACATCATCATTATTATATATGTTGCTATCGCTAGCAGTAATATTATTATTACTACTACTAGTATTAGTTCCATCGCTACTGATAGTATCGGTATTATTTCCAGTGGTTCTGTCCCTGTTAGAAAAATCAGAGCTATTAAAAGCAGATACAGAAACAGTAGTATCATTATTATGTGTTCCATTTTCTTCCCTGTGCGACGTTACGCTGTCCTCTCCAATGTGCTGTTGCGTTCCATTCACTTCGCTTTTACCGCTTGTGTGAAGGTCACGTTTTTCAGTTTCGGTTTTTTCTGTAACTCCGTCCTTGTTCCAGATCGGATTGTACTTATAAAAACAAGAATTATATAACAGTTGCCACGGTAACTCGTTAGTGTAACCAAAATTGTCAATCATAATTCTCATTACATCCGCATCAGGATAGATCAACTCTAAGTCTGAGCACTCCGCGCATATCCTTGTTTTAATTTTCTCAAAATCCAAGGTCGGCAGATTTACGTGTTCATATTCTTTCGGGAAATGATTAGGATTAGGAAGATACAGGCGTAGTCCGTCTAATATTGTACTTTCGTACTGTATCAATCCCATTATTGATAAAATCATTACTATCTCTCCATTCTACTTTTAAATTCAATCCAAACATCTTGTTGATTTTTTCAAAACTTTTATCAATCGAGTCGAACCAAACCGAAACCAGACTGTGAGTTTCTATGTTGTTTGAATTGACTTCATCCGTAATCATCCGTTCTTTTTTGTCCGTATTTGAATTCGGAATTCCCACAGCGGTACAAAACATATTTTCGATTTTGCGCATATCAACCAGTAGCTTGTCTACAATGTAGTTTTGACTGACGTTCTGCGAGAAGTACTGCCACCGTGGGCTTCCGTCAGGATTAAATAGAGTCTTGTCAACTACTGCGGCAGGTTCGCCGCTTGCAATTTTATCATACAGTTTTTTAAGCGACTCGGCAGCATTTTTTCCGTCTGCGGCAAAAACATACGACATCTTAGAGTTAACAAGATTTACACCCGCGGCTTCCGCACACAGCGCAAGCATATCTGCGTAATACGTTACCATGTCCAATACGCTGCCATAATCCGGTTGCAACCTTACAATCTCGCATTGAGTTCCTATCCTCAAATCATAGGTCTTTTTAAAAAGCGGATTAGTAACCACTGCATGTGTAGGTTGATACATTACGTTATAACCTCTCAATCCGCAGGCTTGTGGAATGACTCCGAACCTATCGGTGTTGAGCACCGCAACGAAACCAAAACAATATAAGACATATGAGAAGTAATTTTCAGCCCAACTTTCGGGAAGTGTAAACTTAAACGGACTCATAGCCTTCTGGAGTAAATAACGTTCGAAAAAACGTGATAACCCCGTATTTCGGCAATGCACAGTATTAGGGTTAGCGCGACTGGTTTCATAATTTATATAGTCAAAACTAAAAGGTGCGTCAAACACTTCTATCCCTCCGCTTCTTTTTAGAGATTATGCCTATCAGATACCATTCACTTTCGGTTGGTTCACTAGGTTTTTCCGGGTAACCCCCCTCTGGTACTTCGGGAGTTTTCCCGTGGAATAAGTCGTATGCGTACTGTCCCCACTTTACTCGCGCTTCAAAGTTCACCCATTCTGGAATTCCCGACGAATGCCATTCCAAACAATAAAACCAGTACGCCACGGCATCTCTGATACTACCCGAAAACTTTTTGTACTCCTCAAAAGAAACCGACGGATACGATGAGCTTGTCATCCACCCCCATCGAGGACCTTGACCATACCCCATTGAGGTATACTTGGAATCGTCAGCCTTGGTGAGCAGCCAACATTGAAAAGTTCCCGAGTACCAAGGGAACGTCTCTTTAATAGCCGACCACCACAGGGGATTTGGGTATTTCCCTGTGTAGGCGGGATAGTCTGTCCACTGCGCCAATCCCATGCCACCTGCAAAATATGGCGGTCGTTCAAGATTACCGCCATGTGAGGTTTCATAGATTGCGGGGTTCATGCCTGACTCTTCATAAAAACAACCGCACATTCCTGCGATTGCTTCATCGGAGAAACCGTAACCTTTCATAGCACCATAGATGCACAGAATATTATTGTCAACCTCTTCCTTTGTGAGAACCGTACCCGTTCCGCCGATTTTGTATACAAAACTCCTAGCCAAAATCAACACCCCACTTTTTAAATACTTTGTAAATGTCGTTAACACAGCTTTGAATCCTATCAGGATTATAACCCGATTCTTTTAGCAAACGCTCACGCTCCTCTCCAGTTCCATAATAGCCGCCTAGAACGCAGATTGAAACGAGTACATCTTCGCTAAGTTTTAACCTAAACATTTCCCCACTATTCAATGAAAAATCCCCCCTCCAGATAATCTCGAATTTTTCGTTGCTCTTCTAAGAGCATGTGACCTTTTATCAAACCATTATCGACTTTACAGAATCCTGTTAATGTTTTAAGCTGAACAGTTTTAAAACATGGTCGTCCGTTTTCTTCCACATCCTCATCAGTCATATTCAAAAACATCCCGACCAACGTTATAACACCACTGTTTTGCGCGGCAACTATACCTTCGTTTATTCCCGCCACTTGCGCCTTTATCATGTTACTGGTAGCAGAACTGAGCACATCCCCATCGCTAATAAGCGCAGATACTGTTCCTGCAGCTGCTCCTATTGCAGTTTCGACTAAACCTCCTAAAGAAATATCAGTCTTGAACTGAGTTCCTGCGATAGCCATTGTTGCTCCAATTTTAGCAACCGATACAGTAAGCGGATTTATAAGGGGATTAGCAGAGTTGCCGACGGTCATTTTCGCGTTACCGTTAACTAAGTCAACATCAACATATATGTAGACCGCTTCTGTTTCAAACCATTTTCTTCTAAGCGGGATTATCCCAAACACCCCCGCGTCAAGCCAATACTCCGCATAAGGTTCGTAATTTGTAAAAATCCTTGAATCGTTAGAACTTGGCAGAGTTAATTGTACATTAAATGTTTGCTGAGGATTTACTAGCGGACGCGCACTAATTTTACTATCCCAAAACCCAAATTTTATAGTGCTGACAGCGGTGTGGTTTTCGGGAATTTCAAACGGAAAAAACATGCATCCTGTGACATATTGAAATGGGTCGATAAATGCCTTTGCTACATCTCCGCTAAAATCTGTTATACTATTCCAATCGGGCACTCCGCTTAACATAAAGTTTATAAAATCCTGCGCCTGTTTTGCAGAACATACATAGTAAGTTATTGAACCCTTTGCATACGGTGTTGACGAAATTGTTGATATTATGTAACTACCGCTTCCACCCCACCCTGTTAATCTCTCACTTATTTCGTGTTTACTTATTGCACTTGCCTTAGAGGGGTAAAGCGTGTCTATTATTTCCGTATCAAATAATGACGAACTCCTGAGAACAAACTTATCTGTGTCAAGTATTGTAGTTTTCCAACTTGCCAAAACATCACATTCACAAGTTAGTTCCCAAACCCCAAGAATCCATTTGCAATCGCGAATAAAATAAAAACGGGAAAACTGCGCAATATATAAGTAATTATACTCATAAGCGTTAACACTTGTGTCAACAGCCACCACGGGATTGATAACACTAGAGGAGTCTTTGAGATTTAACACAATGTCTACAGATACAAAATCGTTTTTTGTGCTGTTTTCCCGCTTAACAATATTGCCGATTTTCCCGTTCATATTTTTCTCCTTTTAATGTTTCACGTGAAACACTATTCCATTAAGAAGACCACTGCGTTTTCCGTAAAGTCATTCCAGTAGCGGTCAGTAAAATGCCAGAACTGATTGTAGTACCCGCCTTTAGCATTAAACGGTGTCGGTGCCGACCACTCATTTACTACTGTATAACCCGCTGCTTCCCTATCAAAAATGACACCGAGAATTGTATTTTTGTTTACTGCTTCTCCTTTTTCTACAGTCCCATCTGTTGTCATCTGCGCAGGCGTCACGTTGATACCTGCTGGAGTGGTGATTGACTGCCAAAAATTTGTAAGTTCATAATCAATAGTTTTCAAATAATCGTCATTGAAAACAGATGAGAAAACCATCGTACTTACTTCATTCATAAACTTCGCACTAAGGTAGAATTTCTGGTCACGAACTGGCGTATGCCTAGCCACTACTTTACCTGTAACGTTCGCATGGAAAATCGTACTGCGCTCCGTCAGCAGATTTGAAACGGATTTGATTCTTGCAAACGCCCACTTTATAAAGTTGGCGTAATTTTCTGGTAACATAACCGTTTCAGCTGTAAGCGGCACCTCTACTCCAGTCGCAGTGTTGTACTCGGTCAGCAACTTAACAACCTGTGGGGTTTCCTGTGTTTCACTCATATTTATAGTAGCCGCAATTAAATTAACCACTGTTGCTCTCGCAGTCTCTTCATGCGCCTGCTCAATCATATCAACGGCGTTCTGCATCATCATAGAGAGAAACCTAGCAAATTCGTCTGGAGACGAAAACGCAGTGTCAAGTTGGTCACGATAAACAGTCATACTTTTCTGGTACTGATTTGCACCATAAAAATTAGTCTGCAAAACCTGCGGCTTGTTTACTTTATATTGGTCGATGCTCTGCCCGTCAGTCAGAGTTAACCTGTCATCATTTTCAAAATCCTTATCGATGGGGGTCAGTTTACGCACATGGTTTCCGTAGCGGATGTTGTCAACCTCCAGTCCTCCAAACTTACGTTCATACGGGCGATTTGAGAAAATCGTTTTTGATAGAACCTGAGAAATAGAAGTTGCAAGCGCGTCATAGCCCGATTTAAGTGCTATGTTGGCAACCGAAATAAAAGATGATGTATCAACAACCGCTGCCTGAGTCTGTCCTGTTGCCTGCTTTACAATTGCATTAAGTACCGTTGATAACTGATTAAAAGTCATGGAATCTAACATTATTTAATCTCCTTTGGGTTCAAAATATTCGCAAGAATATCGTCTACGCTTTCCTCTTTTTCCGTCTGAACTGTCGCAAAATTAAGCGCAATTTCTTGTCTTAATTTTTTAATTTCATCAAGAAAATCAACTGTCTGCTCCTGAGGCTGCGGCTCAGTCTGCTCCTGAGGCTGCGGCTTAGTCCCTGACTGCTGATTCATTCTTAAAATATCGTCTTTTGTGAATCCCATTTTTCCCAATTCTAAAACCTCATTTAATGTCATCGTTTTCTGCTCCTTTCAAATAAGTTGCTATCTCTGTTAGTGCGATTGTATTATTTTCAATTGCCTGAGTAAATTTCAATCGCTCATCACGATGAGAAATATCTTCTTCGCGCATTCTCCAAAACATTGCGCAGAACGCAACGATAGGGAAGCCAACGTTCTGAACCATCGAAATAACAATATTTGCGATGTCCATCATGTCACCCCCCCTATGTGCTCAAGTAGGTTAACTGTAGCGCACTACTACACCCCCGCGCTTCCGGCGCTGTGCTTGGGTAACCTATTATTACTATATCACATTAAAGTAATAAAGTCAAGCCTTTCCGAAAGCTTTTTCAAATAATACTTGGCACAAAAAAGTTTCAAAATAAACCTTTTCATCCAAGTGTGCCCACCATAGATACAGGTAGTTTTTCTTAAATCTCTTCATATCCATGTCGGAAAACAAAAATGTTTCACGTGAAACACCTGATATTAAAGTTGAAACATAAAACATCCCTTTTGATTTATGTTTATAAATAGCAATTTCCCCGATTTGAGTTAATAGCTTAAACTCTGCTACATTTAACCGCTTTATATTTTTACTCTGCTCGTTCATAAACTCTGTTTCGAGCGAAAGTTTTGAAAAATCACTTTGTTCCCCAACAAGATTGTATAGTGCAGTGTTCTTTTTCTTTTCTGCTATTTTTGAGTGGCGAGAAAAGATAACTGAAAACCCTCGTTCCTCGTCTATCATGTAATCGTCTTTCATTTTGAGAACCTTATTTACAATTCCAAGATACAGGAAAAGAGCGTTAGCAACATTAAAACTATTAGCAGCAAGAATACATTTAAGTGGGGGGTTTCCTTTCAATTCACGGTTTCTGTTTATAGTTTCATAAGCATGGAAAAATAACTCCGCTTCTTCTTTTAAGGGTTTTTCAGTAGGGCGTGCTATAAATTCATCGAAAAACAGGTAGCAATACTCTGTAGCGTCAAAACCGTTTAAATTACCAAAAGTTGACAACGCGACATTTGTACAAATTTCTTCGCCAATTTCGTCCCCGTATTCGAAATAAAAACGCCGCACGCCTTTCGCAATAGTTTTTGATGTATATTTTTCTTCCATATCGTCAGCGACGGACTTCACGGGTGTCAATTCCTGCTTACTAATCAAATCAGATTGTGTTTGTGTCCGACGCATAAAAAGAAATTTCTCCTTTCTTTCCATCATATACTTTATGAATCCATACGTTTTTCCGCACGCACGTTCTCCTAAAATAAAAATAAATGGGGTTTCCAATTTCATTATTTCCGCCATATCAATCCATCCATTTTCGTCATATATTCTCATATTAAAAGGGGCGGAATTCCGCCCCATCCTCCTTATTTTAATTTTGCTGTTTCCACAATTTCGGCGTTCTGCCTAAAATCCTCTATACTCATTCTATACAAAGCCTGACTCTGTCTAATCTCAAAGTTGAGGACTTTCATGTCTGTTTCTTTCTCGATAAACTTTTCAATCACTCGGTCGTTAGCGCGGCAGGATGAAACATCGATTTCCTGCTTTACAATGTTTTCACCATCATACAGTGTCGCTGTCGCTGTCATTGTTGTAATAGTTCTTGTAATGTATTTCATGTCACTCACCTCTCAATCCGCAGGAAATAAACTCTCTGTTATTCTTGCTTGTAGACTTGTATACCACAATGGATAACGTTCCATCGTCATTTAAAACTTCATCCCCAAAAGTTTCATAAAGTTCAATAATGGAACTCTGGAAAGAATCCGAACGTGTTGCGAATACCCCGTCAGTTGTTGAAATAACCATGCTTTCAAAAACTTCGCCAGTTTCGTTGTTTACAATCTCCTGAATGACGTATCCTTTAACGTCAAGTTCTGTACGGTTGTCTACTTTCTTAAGTTCGACAACGTCTCCTGCTGTGAGTGCCGCAAGGGCGTCTCTTTTTGTTAAGTTTTTAATGTCTAAGATTTTCATTTCCTTTTTTTCTTCCTTTCTTTTGTTCCTTTGTTTATTACATTTACAGTATAGCAAATTATACCCTAATTGTCAAGAGCTTCTGCAAATAAATTTGCATCTTTTAGTATTTCTGCATACTCTGTGTCAATTCCTAAAAGATATGTGGACGGTCGTAGAGTCACACAACGAGTTACATGCACGTCATGTCCGCTAACTTCCATATGATAATCCGCGGTGTCATTATATACTGTCTCAAGCTTGTCTGCCTTAAACAAAAAGCCTGCCTTAAACGCTTCTATACCACCCCGCGCGGCAAGCTCAAGCCCCCCTTTAACTTTGGGGACTCCCGCAACCGTAATCTCAATAGTGCCGTCATAGTTCTCAACACAGTACTTTTTAGCACCTAAGGTTTTAAAACGCTTGTACTGTCCCTCATATTCAAACAACCCTAAAACGTGACGGTTACCTTTTATATCGTTCTCAAACGCCCCGTTTTTCACCGATAATGTTTCACGTGAAACATTTATGTCATCAAACGAAACAATGTTTTTAGTTTCTATGTATTTTACCGAATCGGTGTCGGCGTATATAAAATACGCTCCATCAGTTTCCTCAACTCTGTTGATTACTGTTTGTAATTCCATTCGCGAATGAGCTGTACACCAAACACCCCATTGATACGCCAAAAACGCTCTTTTGTAACTTTCATTCAAACGCTCCGATAACTCGCTATCTTTCACTTCATATAGATTATCACTGTTATTAGTATACAATACTACGTCCTTAGCAGAGTCCTGCGCCATCATTCCGTATACAGCGTTTATAAGCTCCTTAAATCTTGCGTAATCATACGCCTTGTCAGCGTCCCCCTTTAAGCGTGTTTTGTCCTTATAAAGTTGTATTATTAGTTGTCGCAATCCTTGTGGTAAATAACTATAGTTTGATATGTAACAATCTGTAACAGTCATATTATATGTATACTGCGTTTTTAAAATCTTATAATCTATATCAGTCAACGTTGTTTCTAAATAATCGGCATGTATGATTCTACCATTATCCAAGATTTTACCCTTAACTTTTCTGCACTTTGAATATGATAGGTATGGACAAGGGTTAAAAATGTCCAACTCAACATTTTCTAATACACACCGAAAAACAACCGCCTTTTTTCTGATTCTTATAAGTCTGTCTAAATCATCTTCACTTTCGCAATTATCAGCACGAAGAAATCTCGACATTGGATATTCCTTATTAACCAAAGAATCGGGATATGATGAGGACTTATCATAGCTTTTAACATCAGCAACTATCTTATTAGCAAAGAACCTGCTTGCGTGAGTATTTCCCCCCCTAAATGCTTCACGCAATAACAAGTACACAGCTGGCGGCGGCAATATATTTTTAATCTGTCGATTAAAAGCTCCCATGGAACGTCGTGCCATTCTTCGTATGTAGCCCGTAGATGTGAGAGGAATCGACCTTAAATCATCACCATTGTTATTCATCCTATTGCGCACTGCCTGCACTAACCCTTTAACATCATTTATACAATATTCAAGTTCCTCTGGCGTCAATGGCGTAAACCAAAATCTTTTAACATTGTAATCAAAACCCTCAACTTTCTTATTCTCTACATTCTCGTCTTTTAGAAACTTATCAAGCGATTTGTTAGTCAAAAGATACGAGCATCTGAACTCAAAATCAAGATATGTAGCTTTTAATATCTTTCGGCTTTTTATGCAAAATACGTCGTCTGTATTAAAACTCAAAATACCAGACAAAAACTGAAACTCAAAAGAAAGGTTATGAACAAATATAATTAAACGTCTGTCACAAGTGTACGCTAATAACCCCTTAAGAAACGCTCTAAACTCATCCCATGTGCGCCCGATTATTGTGAACTCTTCTAACTGAAATTGCCATATATACATGACGGAATCAGTTTCGTTTATACGTGTTGTTTCAATGTCAAATGCACAAACACAATCTATTATGTCTCTATTATTTGCGGCTCTCATTCCATTTCCATATTGTAATACGCCGTACTTATTCAAAAGACAATATGGAAAGGATTGAACGTCATATATTATTCCTGTGTCGATACCCATTCTCTAAACCTCTTTTGTAACGTTTCTTTATTAACTCTTCGGTTCTCATAAAAGAATTTTACTATTTTTTCTGAATCCCACAACCTATTCTTAACTTTCTCTGTTGCGTACTCCATAAACTCTGTAAATTTTTGGTAGTTTTTAACATTTACGAAAGTGTATCCCTCTGCGTGTAATGTCTCTATCGTTTTTCTACGAGTCTCATACAACTTTCTAACAGACAAGAGCGGGCTATACTCAAACTTTTTCAATTCAGTGATTGCTTTTGCAAGATTTGATTTACTCAGTCCATCCTTTCCTAAGTACCCCTTAAAACGTTGATAATACGTATGCTCCTTAAATCGGCTACGTTCTAACGCCGCTATTCGCTTATTCGCTAATTTAGATAATCTATTATATTCTCTTTTTAACTCTGCTTCTGAAAAATTCTCCACCAGATATGACGGCTGAAATTCGTACAATGGTACTTCTTTTATCTTCTTTTTACTAGACATGGTAAACTCCTTTATTTCTTAAATCTGCTAAGTTGTACTCTCTTCCATCATCACAACGTAAATCATAAATTAAGTCCTCCAACTCCATTAGGCTCACTTTAGGTGTTATAATATCCACCCTATGGCTTATAATAAGTTTAAATAACATGTTACTAAAGTGTTCCTTAGACATAATAGCTTTATCAGTCGGAAACAAATGCCTAACATAGTGTCTGTCTAACAACTCATTTTCGTTTATGACTGAAACAATAACAGTATTGCAGTCTAACTCTGTTACTAATAAATTGACTTTATTCATCTTATTACCTCTCTTTCTTTACTTCATTCTTGTTACAACTATATTATTATATTATACCACAACTGCGACATAATTCAACAATTATTTTCAAATTTACACAACTTAACGTGTTAAAGTGAACAGAGTTCATTTTGGCTGTTTCTTCGGATGTTTGTTAAATTTTTTAACAATGCCAAGACTT
>ENA-ORMO01002944-ORMO01002944.1-human-gut-metagenome-genome-assembly--contig:-NODE-2944-length-12188-cov-2.733289_pt1 | contig 12188 bp, 8 predicted proteins | sample MGYA00242106_ERZ509001 | MGnify/ENA primary metagenome ERZ509001 (study PRJEB26280, sample SAMEA2338736) | human gut metagenome | biome: human gut; feature: human-associated habitat; material: faeces... | reverse complement strand
CTTTTAGGAAGGGGGATCCCCTTTGACGCCCAGGTGGAGACCGGCGGCTACACCGGTTCTGCGACAGCCGGACGGGAAGAGATCGATACTGCGGATATTAAATTCGGCTACTGTACGGAGTTTATCATTAATGTAGAAAAAGAATACGGAGAAAAAGAGGAGAACAGCTTCAAGGGCTACCTGGAATCCCTGGGCGACTGTGTGGTAGTAGTCTCCGACGAGGATGTGGTCAAGGTCCATGTCCACACCAATAACCCGGGCCTTGCCATCGAGAGGGCTCTGACCTACGGCTCCCTTTCCCGGATGAAGATCGACAATATGCGGGAGGAGCACCACGAGCGGCTGATCCAGAACGCAGAAAAGGCGGCTGCGGCTGAACGGGAAGAACAGAAGAAGAAAGAGGAGCCCAGAAAGCCCTACGGCTTTATTGCGGTCTCCATCGGCGAGGGACTGGGAGAGATCTTCAAGGGCATCGGCGCCGACTATCTGATCGAAGGCGGCCAGACCATGAATCCCAGCACCGAGGATATGTTAAACGCCATTGATAAGGTCAATGCCGACGTGATCTATATCCTTCCCAACAACAAGAATATCATCCTGGCGGCAGAGCAGGCAAAGAGCCTGGTGGAGGATAAGAAGATCCTGGTGGTCCCCTCAAAAACCGTACCCCAGGGGATCACAGCCCTTATCAACTTTATGCCGGACGCCTCTCCGGAGGAAAATATGGAGAGCATGACGGAAGAGATGGGACGGATCCGCACCGGACAGATCACCTATGCGGTCCGGAATACCACCATTGACGGCATGGAGATCCGGGAGGGCAACATCATGGGCATCGGGGATTCCGGTATGCTGGCTGTGGGAGAATCCGTGGCAGAGACCACCGTGGAGACCATCCGGCGCATGGCAGACCAGGATGCGGAGCTGATCAGCATCTACTACGGCGCAGACGTGACGGAGGACGAGGCGGAAACACTGGCAGAGCAGGTGCGGGCACAGTTCCCGGACTGTGAAGTGGAGTTAAACGACGGCGGACAGCCCATCTACTACTATCTGCTGTCTGTGGAATAAAAAGGAACAGAACCAATGGATATGCGCCGCGGAGGCCCGGGATACGGGCCGGTACGCGGCGTTTTTTAAAGGGTTGGAAATATGAATACAGATAATATGCAGCCGGTGGAGACCTTAAAGGGCATCGGAGAAAAAACGGCAAAGCTGTTTGAAAAGGTGGGCGTAAGGACTGTGGACGATCTGCTCCATTACTATCCCAGGGGCTACGATACCTTTGAGGAGCCAAAGCCCATGGGAGCCCTTGTGGACGGCTGCTTAAAAAACGGCGCTTCGGGCCATCATTTCGGCTCTGCATCCATGGTGACGGCATCCATCAGCGACATGACCGGAAAGCTGCGGCTGGTGTGGTACCACATGCCCTATCTGAAAAACACCTTAAAGCCTGGAAGCCGCTATATCTTCCGGGGGAAGGTGAGCCGGAAAAAAAACGGCCTGGTGATGGAGCAGCCCCAGATGTACCGGCCAGAGGTCTATGAAACACTTCTAAAGCGGATGCAGCCGGTCTACGGCCAGACCAGGGGGCTGGGCAATAAGACCATCACCTCGGCCATGGAGCAGGCCTTAAGCCTCCGGGTCATGGAAAAGGATTATCTTCCGGCAGGGCTCAGGGTTTCCAATGAGCTGGCGGAATATAATTTTGCCATCGAGCACATCCATTTCCCCGAGGATCAGGCAGACCTTATGGCTGCCAGAAAGCGGCTGGTATACGATGAATTTTTCTTATTCTTACTGGCAGTCCGCCGCCTTAAGGAGAGCCGGGAGGACTTAAAGAGCAGCTTTATATTTGAAAAGGACACAGAAAGCCGCCGCCTGGAGGCTGCCCTTCCCTACGCGCTCACAGAGGCCCAGAAGCGGACTCTTTCGCAGGTTTACGCGGATCTTAAAAGCGGAAAGGTCATGAACCGGCTGATCCAGGGAGACGTGGGCTCCGGAAAGACCATCATCGCCGTCCTGGCGCTGGTCTCTGCCGCAGAAAACGGCTTCCAGGGGGCCCTTATGGCTCCCACAGAGGTGCTGGCAAAGCAGCATTATGAGACTGTGGAGGCCATGTTCCGGAAATATGACGTTCCCTTTTGCGCCGTGCTGGTGACCGGCTCCATGACGGCAAAGGAAAAGCGGCTGGCCTATGAAAAGATCGCCTCCCACGAGGCGGACATCATCATCGGAACCCATGCCCTGATCCAGGAAAAGGTGGTCTATGACCGGCTTGCCCTGGTGATCACTGACGAACAGCACCGGTTCGGCGTAGCCCAGAGGGAGCTTCTTGGAAGCAAGGGCAGCTTTCCCCATATGATAGTCATGAGCGCCACGCCCATTCCCAGGACCCTGGCCATCATCCTGTACGGGGATCTGGACATTTCGGTCATCGACCAGGTGCCAGCCAACCGGCTTCCCATTAAAAACTGTGTGGTGGATACCAGCTACCGGGGCCGGGCGTATAAGTTCATCGCCGGAGAGGTGGAAAAGGGCCGTCAGGCCTATGTGATCTGTCCCATGGTGGAGGAAAGCGAGATGATCCAGGCAGAAAACGTCCTGGATTATACAAAGGTCCTGCGGGAAAATCTTCCCGGGATCCGGGTGGAGTACCTCCACGGCCGGATGAAGGGAAAGGAAAAAAACGGGATCATGGAGGCCTTCGCCCGGGGAGAGATCCAGGTCCTGGTGTCCACAACAGTGGTGGAGGTGGGGGTCAACGTTCCCAACGCCACGGTCATGATGATCGAAAACGCCGAGCGGTTCGGCCTGGCCCAGCTTCACCAGCTGAGGGGCCGTGTGGGCCGGGGCGGGGACCAGTCCTACTGTATCATGGTCAACGCCTCCGGGGATAAGGGAAAAAACCAGAGGCTGGAGGTCTTAAATAAATCCAACGACGGCTTTTTCATCGCATCTGAGGATCTGAGGCTCAGGGGGCCGGGAGATATTTTCGGGATCCGCCAGAGCGGGGACCTGGAATTTAAGCTGGCAGATATTTATACGGACGCTGTGACCTTACAGAAGGTCTCCGAGGATGTGGAACAGCTCCTTAAGACTGATCCGGAGCTTTCCGCTCCAGAGCATGCGGAGCTGAAAAAGCGGCTGGACCTTCATTGCATAAACAGCGATCTTATGCTATGATGGGACATAGAAAATAAAAAAGGAGAAGGTACTATGGACAATAAAAAATACGTGGATTACATCCTGGAACAGGCAGAAAACCTCATCAATATCGACAGCCCCTCGGGCTATGGAGAGGGCGTGACCCAGTATCTGTTAGACGAATTCGGAAAAATGGGCTATCACGCATACCGCACCGGAAAGGGCAGCGTCATCGCAGACCTGGGCGGAGAGGATGAGAATGACGCCATCTTACTGGAGGGGCACTGCGATACCCTGGGAGCCATGGTCCATGAGATCAAGGCAGACGGCCATTTAAAGCTTACCAACATCGGCGGGATGCAGGCCAACAACGCTGAGGCGGAGAACGTCCGCGTGATCACAAAATTCAACGGCATTTATGAGGGAACCTGCCAGCTTGCCAACCCGTCGGTCCATGTGAACGGAAGCTATGGGACCACACCCAGGACCTGGGATGTGATGGAGGTGATCCTGGACGAGGATGTAAAGACGAAGGCCGACGCCGAGGCCCTGGGGATCATGGCCGGCGACTATGTCTGCTTCGAGCCCCGGTTCCGTGTGACGGAAAAGGGCTACATCAAGAGCCGTTTCCTGGATGATAAGCTGTCCTCCGCCATCCTCATGGGCTATGCCAGATATCTGAAGGACGAGAAGGTGGCCACAAAGCGCCGGATCTACCTGCACTTTACCATCTATGAAGAGGTGGGCCACGGCGGCTGTGCTCCGGTGCCCCAGGGCGTGACCGAGGCATGGTCTGTGGACATGGGCTGTGTAGGCCAGGGACTTTCCTGCACAGAGCATCAGGTATCCATCTGCGCCAAGGACAGCGGCGGACCGTATAACTATGACGTGGTAAAGACCCAGATCCGTCTGGCAAAGGAAAATGGCATTGATTTTGCCGTGGATATTTATCCCCACTACGGCTCCGATGTGGAGGCTACCTTAAAGGCCGGAAACGATATCCGCCACGGACTCATCGGACCGGGCGTGTTCGCCTCCCACGGCTATGAGAGAAGCCATGTGGACGGGGTGGAGAATACCTTCCGTCTTATTAAAGCATATCTGGGATAAATAAAAGGAGTGTTTTGGGATGATCCAGTATCGGAGACTTGAAAAGCATGAGCTGACGCCGGAGCTGTTCCAGGACTTCATAAGACATCAGACGGTACAGGACTGTTACCGTAAAAGAGAGGGCCGGTGGGTGATCGAACCGGCCCCTTTTATTGATGACTGGAGCCGGGAGGAATACGATTTTCTGGTGCAGTGCCTAAAGGATACCATAGATGGAAACGGGGCCGTATACGGGGCGTTCCAGGCAGAGGCCCTGGGACTTCCAGGGATCCTCAAAGGATTTGTGTCCGTAGAAGGCGGACACATGGGAAGCCGGGGCCAGTACAGGGATATGACCAGCCTCCATGTATCTGAGGATCTCAGGGGACATGGGGCCGGACGGCAGCTTTTTTTACTGGCAAAGGACTGGGCCCGGGACCATGGAGCGGAAAAGCTTTATATCTCCTCCCATTCGGCGGTGGAGACCCAGAGGTTTTATGAATCCATGGGCTGTGTGGACGCAGAGGAGGTCATGGAAGAGCATGTAAGGCAGGAGCCCTACGACCGGCAGCTGGAATGTCCGGCGGATGGGCCGGGAAAAACAGACCGTCTCCTGCTGGCCATGATCCGGTACGACGCCGGAGATGCCAGACGGATCCAGCATCTCACCAAGGTGTATGAATACGCTGGGCTCATGGGCCGGATGGAACGGCTTAAGAAGGAGGATCAAGAGATCCTGGAGGCCGCGGCCATCGTCCACGACATCGGGATCCATAGATCGGAAGAAAAATATGGCCGCAACACAGGAAGATACCAGGAGATCGAAGGTCCCCCGGAGGCGGAAAAGCTGCTGGCCTCCCAGGGATGGCCGGAAACCGTCATACAAAGAGTATCCTATCTGGTGGGCCATCACCACACGTATACGGACATCGACGGAACGGATTACCAGCTCCTGGTGGAGGCTGACTTTTTAGTGAACCTTTTTGAAGAGGGAGCCCTCCCGGAGACACGGGAGGACGTGTTCCGGAGGATCTTCCGGACGGAAAGCGGAAAATATCTGTTCCGGCAGATCTTTTCCCAGAAGACAGAGTAAGGGAGCCGCAGAATGAAAGAACTTGTGATCGCAGAAAAGCCGTCCGTGGCCAGGGATATCGCCAGGGTCATAAAATGCCAGAAGCAGTTAAACGGGGCCATGGAGGGCGAAAAATATATCGTCACCTGGGGCCTGGGCCATCTGGTGACCCTGGCAGACCCGGAGGACTACGACAAAAAATATAAGGAATGGAAGCTGGAGGATCTTCCCATGATGCCTGAGACCTTCAGACTGGAGGTGATCCGGCAGACGGCAAAGCAGTATAATGCCGTAAAGGAGCAGATCCACAGGAAGGATGTGGGCGGGATCATCATCGCCACCGACGCAGGCCGGGAGGGGGAGCTGGTGGCCAGGCTGATCCTTAAGAAGGCCGGGGCCAGAAAGCCTTTAAAACGTCTCTGGATCTCCTCGGTCACCGATAAGGCCATCCGGGAGGGCTTTGCCCATCTGAAGGACGGAAGGGAGTATGAGCCCCTTTATGATGCCGCCATGTGCCGGGCGGAAGCCGACTGGCTGGTGGGGATCAACGCCACCCGGGCGCTGACATGCAAATACAATGCCCAGCTTTCCTGCGGCCGCGTCCAGACGCCGACGCTGGCCATGATCGCCAGCCGGGAGGAGGAGATCCGCCGCTTTGTGCCAAAGCCCTATTACGGGATCCGCGGCCGGGCAGGCAGCCTCACCCTGGCCTGGAAGGACAAAAAGAGCGGCAGCGGAAGCTCCTTCCAGAAGGAGAGGATCGAGAATATCCTTAAGGAGCTCTCCGGGAAGCAGGCTGTGGTGGAGCGGGTGAAGAAAACGCCGAAGAAGACCATGGCGCCCCTGCTTTACGACCTGACGGAGCTCCAGCGGGAGGCCAGCCGCCGGTTCGATTACTCAGCCAAGGATACCTTAAACATCATGCAGAGGCTTTATGAAAACCATAAGGTCTTAACGTACCCCAGGACAGACTCCAGGTATCTGAGCTCGGACATCGTCCCCACCTTAAAGGAACGGTTAAAGGCATGCTCCGTGGGCCCGTACCGGGTCCTGGCGGGACGGCTCATAAACCAGCCGCTGCCTGCAAAGCCCTCCTTTGTGGATGATAAGAAGGTATCGGACCATCACGCCATCATCCCCACAGAGCAGTTTGTGGACCTGACCCATATGACCATCGACGAGCGGCGGATCTATGACCTGGTGGTACGCCGCTTCCTGGCAGTCCTGTACCCGCCCTGTGAATATGAGCAGACGGAGATCACCGTAAGGGCCGGTGAGGAGCTGTTCACGGCCCACGGAAACGTCATAAAGACAGCCGGATGGAAGGCTGTTTATGAAAATCTGGATGGAGGCATAGAGGCGGATCCAGAGGATGCCGGAGGAGATGGAAGCTCTGCGGCAGGCCAGATCCTTCCGGACCTTAAGGAGGGAGACGTGCTCCAGGGAATTTCCTTTGCCATGACCGAAGGAAAAACCAAGCCCCCGGCTCACTTCAACGAGGCCACCCTGCTTTCTGCCATGGAAAATCCGGTGGCGTATATGGAGTCCCAGGATAAGGCCATGGCAAGGACTCTGGGGGAGACCGGAGGCCTGGGTACTGTGGCGACCCGGGCGGATATCATCGAAAAGCTGTTTTCCAGCTTCCTTCTGGAGAAGAAGGGGAAGGACATCCTTCTGACCTCCAAGGCCCGGCAGCTTCTGGAGCTGGTGCCGGAGGACTTAAAAAAGCCGGAACTGACGGCAGACTGGGAAATGAAGCTCTCCCGGATCGCCAGGGGAGAGCTTTCCAGGACCGCGTTCATGTCTGAGATCCGCAGCTATTCGGAGGAGCTGACCGGAGAGATCCGCCGGGGAGAGGGGAAATTCCGCCATGACAACATGACAAGTAAAAAATGTCCCAGGTGCGGAAAAAACCTGCTGCTGGTAAAGGGAAAGAACAGCGAGATGCTGGTCTGCCAGGACCGGGAGTGCGGATACCGGGAAACGGTCTCCAGGACCTCCAACGCCAGATGTCCCGTGTGCCATAAACGGATGGAACTGCGGGGAAAGGGCGACGGACAGATCTTCGTCTGCTCCTGCGGCCATAAGGAGAAGCTTTCCGCCTTCCAGGAACGGAGGAAGAAGGAGGGGGCAGGCGTGTCCAAAAGAGATGTGGCCCGGTACATGAATCAGCAGAGGAAGGAAGCGGAGGAGCCGGTGAACAACGCCTTTGCCAAAGCCCTGGCTGGCCTTAAGCTGGATCCGAAGCAATAGAATCGTAAGAAATTATTTCGAAAATATCTATATTATCAGACAGCGGATTGTAGTATACTTTAAGCAGAAAGAAATCCACAGTTGAGATAGATGGAGAGGAGGGCTTTCATGCGAGGAGTAAAATACCAGATCCTTGGACTGGGGATCATTCTTCTGGGAATGACAGTGCCGTCGTTTTCCCACATATCGTATATATGCGGAGCCCTGGGATTTGGGCTGGCGGTAATTGGATGCTTTTGTATGAGAGATATGGAGTCTGACGCCGAGTAGGCGTCGGGCCCTTTTTGAGGGGAGACGTGCAATATAGGGTAGGAATTGTCCGAATTTACGCCTGTGGAGATGGCAGGTCACGAGGTCGATGAAACAGGAGGCCCATTGGCTTTAGACAATGGGGGTTCACATATTTCCCCCGGAGGGGTACAATGTCTGGAGGATTCACAGAGATGACACAAAGCTGTGATATACTGGTCAAGCATGATCGAATTTTAAATATGGAAGGATGAAAAAAATATGAGACAGAAAAAGATCGTATCGGGAGCCGTGGTGATGGCTCTGGGACTGATGTTGGCAGGCTGTTCCGGAGGAAAGGCTTCTTTTTCGGAGGCTCCCCAGACGGAATTTAAGGAACTGCGGGACGAGTCTTTCGTAGCGGATATGACCGGAGCGGAGATCCCGGTCCTGGCTCTGGAAAAGCCCATTGACTTCTGTTACAGCAGCCCGGAGGCGGAAATGCTGTTTAAGATGGAGGACGGTGTCTGGCAGGACGCCACAGATAAGGAGATCCCCATTGACCAGGAGCGGTTCCAGGCCATGGCGGATGTATTTTTAAATCTTCGTGCCGTATCAGAGGTGGAGAACGCAGGGGATCTGGACCAGTACGGTCTGGATGACGCGGATCGCTCCGTTTATATCACAGACGGAGAAAAGGGAGAAAAATATCTTTTCATTGGCGATGCAGATCCGGACGGAAACTATTATATGACCATTGAGGGAAGTGAAAATATATACACCATAAAGCCAGAGGCTCTGGACGCCCTGGTCTTTGATTATGACAGCCTGGTGGTCCGGGACAGCCTGGATCTTACGGCTTCGGCCGGAGATCTTATAAAGGCCGTGACTGTTGTAGATGGAAAGACCGTTTCCTATAAGACGGCGGATACAGAGGCCATGACCCGGATCGCAGCTGGAATGACAGCCTTAAAGCCCCAGGAGTTCGCCTCCTTCCATGCAACCGGACCGGAGCTGACCTCCGCGGGTCTTACAGAGGATCAGAGGATGACGCTGGATGTGGAATTTTCCAACGGCGGGAACACAGAGTCCCTGACGGTCTATGTGGGGAATTTCGTGGATGTTATGGGTGAAAAACGGTATCTCCAGATGGAAGGCTCCAATATGATCGCCATTGTGGACGCCGCTGTCATCGGAGATCTTCTGAACCTGACTGAGGAGCAGAACTCCATACAGAATACGAAATAAAAAGCGAAAGAAAAAAGAGCCGCAGGCTCTGGCGGAGAGGATATCTCCAGGCCAGGCCTGCGGCTTTTATGAATACCTGCGTGCAGAAAAATGACTCCAGGAGCCGGGGGCAGGCTTACACGCCGCCAAACTGGAAGATAATACCAATGACAGCGGATGCGGCGATGAAAACCACCGGATGAAGCCCCTTGGTCTTTTTGCAGACAGCGGTAAAATAGTAAAGCACTGCCAGAAGGACCAGGTTGGGAATGCTCACCAGATCCAGGATATTCCCGGACGCCGCATAAGCGTCTTTATGGAACATGATCAGCGCGAATACGGAAAATCCGGCGGCGGCGATGAGACCGGTGGATGCCGGACGCAGACCGTAAAAAGCGTGCTGGACGTATTTATTATCCTTGAAGGCCTTTAAAAAACCTGCGATGATCAGGATAATGATGATGGACGGAGTGATGAGTCCCAAAGTGGCGATCACAGAACCAGAGATACCAGCTGTGGTAAAGCCCACATAGGTAGCCATATTGACGCCGATGGGGCCGGGGGTGGACTCGGAGATGGCCACCATGTCGGCAAGCTGTCCGTATGTAAACCAGCCGGTCTTGTCGGAAATATCGTAGAGGAAGGGAAGCGTAGCCATTCCTCCGCCGATGGCGAAAAGCCCGGCCTTGAAAAATTCAAAAAAAAGCTGTAAATAAATCATCATTTTGCCTGTCCCTCCTAATTCTTAAAAAGGAGGCCAGCCACAGCGGCCAGGATCACGAACAGGATCGGAGACAGGTTAAAGAACGCGGATCCGGCAAAGACAACAAGAAAAACTGCCAGGGTCGGCTTGTCAATGACGGATTTTTTCCAGAGCTTTACCACTGCATTGAAGATCAGGACGCAGACGCAGACGCGGATGCCGGCGAAGGCGTTCTGGACGATGGCCAGATCGGAAAAGTTCTGGATAAAGGCGGCAATGATCGTGATGATGATCAGGGACGGGAATACAACGCCCAGGGTGGCGATGATGCCTCCGGCGATACCAGCGGTCTTCTGACCTACAAAGGTGGCCGTATTCACCGCAATGATGCCCGGTGTACACTGTCCGATGGCGTAGTAGTCCATCAGCTCCTCCTCCGAAGCCCAGCCGCGCTTTTCCACGACTTCCTTCTGGAGCATCGGGAGCATGGCGTAGCCGCCGCCAAAGGTCAGGCCGCCGATGCGGGCAAAGGTAAGGAAGAGGTCAAGAAGTTTGTTCATAGTAACTCTCCTTTTTTGTTAAAAATAAGACCAAATATTAATATAACAGAAAAAGGAAAAAAATCAATATACAAATCCTTATCCATTCCATAAAGGAAGCCGTCCATGCAGACGCCCGGCGCTCCTTGTCCGCTGCGGGCAAGCAAAAAGATGCGCGGCTGGGCGGATACAATAAATCGAACATGGATTCGCTAAAAGCCTTGCAAAATCTCTCCGGGTGAGTGTATAATGGGTGGGACTATGTTTTATGGATCACAGGAAACGGCGCGGGATATGACGGCCGCGCCATAAGAATTTTGGAGGTATTTCATGGCGAAAGTACAGTATAATGCTGACAGTATCACAGTTTTAGAGGGCCTGGAAGCCGTCAGGAAGCGGCCTGGCATGTATATTGGAAGCGTTGGCACAAAAGGCTTAAACCATTTAATATATGAGATCGTAGACAACGCAGTGGACGAACACCTGGCGGGATACTGTACGGAGGTCCTGGTGGCTCTGGAGGCCGACGGCTCCTGTACCGTAAGGGACAACGGCCGCGGGATCCCGGTGGGTTTACATAAAAAAGGCGTTTCCGCCGAGCGCGTGGTGCTTTCCACGCTCCATGCGGGAGGTAAATTTGATAATGATTCCTATAAGACCAGCGGCGGTCTCCACGGGGTGGGCTCATCGGTGGTGAACGCGCTGTCGGAGCGGCTGTCCATTAAGGTATACAGGGACGGATATATCCATTTTGACGCATACGAAAAGGGGATCCCCACAGTGGAGTTAAAGGACGGACTTCTGCCTGTCCTGGGCCGCACAAAGGAAACGGGAACGGAGATCAACTTTCTCCCGGATCCCGCGATCTTTGAAAAAACGCGCTTCAAGGCCGACTGGCTCAAAAGCCGTCTCCATGAATCGGCCTATTTAAATCCCCGTCTGACGATCCGCTATGAAAACCGCCGCCCAGGCGAGGAGGAAAGCCTGATATTTTCTGAGCCCGACGGCATCGTGGCCTATGTAAGGGAGCTGAACGGCGGGAAAGAAGCGGTCCATGAGCCGGTATATTTTAAGGGAACCGTTGAAAATATCGAGGTAGAGGCGGCCTTCCAGTTCGTGGACGCCTTTGAAGAGAACGTTCTGGGCTTCTGCAACAACATCTTCACCCAGGAAGGCGGCACCCACCTGGTGGGCTTTAAGACCCGGTTTACGAACCTGATCAATACATACGCAAGGGAGCTGGGGATCCTTAAGGAAAAGGACACAAATTTCACCGGGGCCGATACCAGGAATGGAATGACGGCAGTGGTGGCAGTGAAGCACCCGGATCCCATCTTCGAGGGCCAGACAAAGACGAAGCTGGCCAGCGCAGACGCTACAAAGGCCGTATTTTCCATCTGCGGCGAGGAACTGCAGCTTTTCTTCGACCGGAATCTGGAGGTTCTGAAATCCATCATTGCCTGCGCGGAAAAATCGGCAAAGATCCGGAAGGCAGAGGAAAAGGCCAGGACCAATATGCTGTCAAAATCCAGGTTTTCCTTTGACAGCAACGGAAAGCTGGCCAACTGCGAGAGCCGGGATCCGTCCAGATGCGAGATCTTCATCGTCGAGGGAGATTCTGCCGGAGGATCGGCAAAAATGGGCCGGAACCGCCAGTACCAGGCGATCCTGCCCATCCGGGGAAAGATCTTAAACGTGGAAAAGGCCTCTATGGATAAAGTTCTTGCCAATGCGGAGATCAAGACCATGATCAACGCTTTTGGATGCGGCTTTTCCGAAGGATATGGAAACGATTTCGATATTACCAAACTCCGTTACGATAAGATTGTGATCATGGCCGATGCCGATGTGGACGGAGCACATATCTCCACGCTGCTTCTGACATTATTCTACCGTTTTATGCCGGAACTGATCTATGAGGGACATGTAT
>ENA-ORMO01002941-ORMO01002941.1-human-gut-metagenome-genome-assembly--contig:-NODE-2941-length-12197-cov-2.668588_pt1 | contig 12197 bp, 10 predicted proteins | sample MGYA00242106_ERZ509001 | MGnify/ENA primary metagenome ERZ509001 (study PRJEB26280, sample SAMEA2338736) | human gut metagenome | biome: human gut; feature: human-associated habitat; material: faeces... | reverse complement strand
TGGACATGGGGGAGCCCATGAAGATCCTGGACCTGGCGAAGAACCTGATCCGGCTTTCCGGGTATGAGCCTGACGTAGATATCCCGATCATATTTACAGGTCTCCGTCCGGGAGAAAAGCTGTATGAAGAGCTGCTGATGGATGAGGAGGGACTCCAGGATACGCCCAACAAGTTAATTCATATCGGAAAGCCCATTGAGTTTGATATGGAGCGGTTTGAGGAGCAGCTGGAGGAACTGTATCCCATCGCAAACCAAGATGGAGACCGGATCCGGGAAGCAGTCATGAAGATTGTGACAACCTACCATCCGAAATAGTTTTTTAGATGAAATGTATGCATAGAAAATAGAAATAAGGTGGAATCCATCCAGAAAAGAGGCATAGAAATGTCATATTTAGTAGTAGTTGCGCATCCGGATGATGAGGTTCTTGGTGCCGGAGCCACTATATATCGTTTGACACAATCCGGAGAGCAGGTGTCCGTATGCATTTTATGCGGACAGGCTAATGCAAGATCCTTTCGACCGACAGACAATGAACTTGAGGCAGACAGTAACCGCAGTATGAAAACTCTGGGAGTCAACCATGTATTTAAAGGGAATTTCCCTAATATTAAATTCAATACAGTTCCGCACCTGGAGCTTGTGCAATTTATAGAGAATGCCATCATTGAATCCGAAGCATCTGTTGTTATTACACACCATCCATCAGATTTAAACAACGATCATCTGCATACCTCTTTAGCATGCCAGGCAGCTGTGCGCCTGTTTCAGAGAAGAGGAGACGTTAAACGACTGGACGAATTTTTATATATGGAAGTACCTTCGGCAACAGAGTGGGGGGTAAACACGGCGTTAAATAAATTCCAGCCAGATACATTCGTTGAGGTCGGGAAAGTGGCAATAGAGAAAAAAATAGAAGCTCTTGCACTGTACCGTGGTGTTATGAGGGAATATCCGCACCCTAGGAGTGCAGAAGCAATACTGGGGCTCGCAGCATTCCGGGGCAGTCAGTCAGGATGCTGCTATGCGGAAGGTTTTGAATGCGCAATAAGGAGAATCGTTTTTTGATGTACAAGAGATATATTAAGCGCCTGTTGGATATTATAGGATCTCTGACAGCAATCATAATATTACTGCCAGTCTATATATTGATTGCATTTGCAGTTTTTTTTGGAATGGGGCATCCGGTTTTATTTGCACAAGAAAGAATAGGACAAGGGGGAAAGACTTTTAAGCTTTACAAGTTCCGTTCCATGACAGATGCAAGAGATAACGAAGGGAATCTGTTAGAAGAGGAAAAGAGACTTACTAAACTGGGAATTTTTTTGCGTTCCTCATCTCTGGACGAATTACCTGAACTTTTTTTGATTTTAAAAGGTGATATGTCCTTTATTGGTCCTCGCCCTCTTCCTATATATTACGCTCCCTATTTTTACAAAAAAGAGTGGGCACGTCACAAGGTCAGAGGCGGGCTGATACCTCCAGACAGTCTGTCACATAAGGTCTTTACTACATGGGAAGAACAGTTTGAATATGAAGTTTACTATGCAGAGCATGTTTCATTACTTCTTGATATCCGGGTAATGGTTACAACATTAGAAATTCTGGTAAAGAGGGTAATATTCAATTATGGGGCAGAATTCAGACCACATTTGAACGTATACAGAAAATCCAAGATGGGTGCAAACGACGAGGTACATCATGCTAATTGATACGATCAACTTTTTAATCAGGGAACAGGGTTCTCCTTTTTATTTTTTTGACGCAGATGGTTTTATAGAAAATTACAAAGAATTGGATCAGACTTTCAAGTCGGTTTATCCATATTATCAGATTTCTTATTCTTATAAGACAAACTACACCCCATATATCTGCGAACTGGTAAAGAAGCTGGGGGGATTTGCAGAAGTAGTTTCAGATATGGAATATATGCTTGCCAAAAAAATCGGTTATAACAATCCACAGATTATATATAATGGGCCGGCTAAAGGACCACTTTTGGAAGAGCATCTTCTTAAAGGTGGTTTTGTTAATGTAGATAACTGCGAAGAAATGAGACGAATCTGTAAAATTGCGGGGGAGAATCCAGATATCCCGATAAAACTGGGGCTCCGTATCAATATGGATGTGGGGGGTGATTTTGTATCCAGATTTGGATTTGAACCGGGAAAAGCAGACATTGAACAGGCTATATATCAGGCAGGAATGCAAAAAAATATTCAGCTTGTGGGGCTGCATTGTCATATTAGCCGCGCCAGGGGAATTGAGGCCTGGAAAAGACGAACAGAAATCATGCTGGAATCTGTAAAAAGATATTTTCAACATACACCCGAATACATCAGTCTGGGCAGTGGAATGTTTGGAAAAATGTCTCCGGAATTATCACAGCAGTTTGGGCTTGCAATTCCTACATATAAAGAATATGCAGAGGCTGTCCTTAGACCTATTTCAGACTATTTTTCTGATTCTGAATTTAAGCCGATGATACTGACAGAACCGGGCACTACATTAGTATCTAATTATATTTATTTTATTACTAAAATTCTTCATATCAAAGAGATTCGCGGACGGATGATGGCGACAACAGATGGCAGCTTTGAAAATCTTGGTGAAATATGTACTTTGAAAAAACTTCCAGTGAGACGAATTCCGGCAAACCAGACACCTCAATTTTACAGTAGTCTGGATATCATGGGATATACATGTCTGGAGCAGGATCTGATGTATGAAGGATTGGAAGGCGATATGGCTCCTGGCGACTATCTGATATTTGAAAATGTAGGAGGATACTCCATTGTTTCAAAGCCGCAGTTCATCAATCCCAATTGTGCGATGTATGCGGTTAGAGGAAATCAGAAACCATTCCCAATTATGCGTTCAGAAACATTTGAGGATGTATTTTCTAAATTTATTTTTGATACAGAATAATCATAAAGCGAAGGATGTCATTATGAAAAACATAACTGTTTTAAGTACTGCATGTGGTGCAATATTCATGCCTGGCTTTTTTCAATGCCTGAAAGGAAATGGAGAGCGAAACATACGTATCATTGGATGCGATATTGTCGGATCCAGATTCATGCATGCACTGGTGGACGAATACTACCAAGTGCCTCGCTATACAGATCCACAATATATAGATAGGATTCTTGATATCTGTGTAAAAGAGAAAATAGATATTGTATTTCCTCAGATTTCAATGGAATTGTCTCTGTTTAGAGAGCGGCTCGCCGATTTTGAGAAGCTTGGGATCAAGGTTTCGGTATCTTCCAGGGACACATTGGAAATTGCAAACAATAAATACTTACTATATGAGGTAATGGAAAAGAATGGTTTATCTGTACCGGAGCATTATAAAATCACCTCTGAAAAAACTCTGTTATCAGCTGTCTCAAGGCTGGGATATCCACAAAGAGATGTCTGTGTAAAAGTGGCGGATAATAGTGGAAGCCGGGGAGTAAGGATTATTAGTGTCAATCATTCAAAAGCTGATATTTTTCTTCATGAAAAACCGTCTTCCCTATATGTCACTTTGGAAGAGATGAGAGAGATCCTAAAAGAATGTGAAAAGAGGGAAAGTTTGCCCGATCTATTTGCGATGGAGGCATTACCAGGATGTGAATACACAGTGGACCTGCTTGCGGATAAAGGAAATGTGCTGTGCATAGCGGGCAGACGGAATATCTCCAATTCCATGAGCATTGCACAGGAAAGTATTGTAGAAGAAAAAACAGATGCGTTCCAGTTATGTAAACAAATTGTAAAACTATTAGGATTAGACGGTAATATTGGGTTTGACTTCATGCTTGATGCCAATGATAATCCTGTACTTACAGATCTGAATCCGCGGATTACAGCAACGATCGTATTATATGCGGCTGCAGGGATTAATTTTCCATATTTAAGAGTTAAGCAACTTCTTGGAGAAAAGATAGGCCCTGCTCATATAAAAGATGGGGTTTCCTTAATACGAAAATATGATGATCTGATTATTGATTCTGATGGTAAGCGTATTGTGGTATAGAGTGTTTGGGATATGATATGAAAAAAATATTGATTTTAGGCAATGATGGGTATATTGGCTCCCATGTGGAAAACTGGTTAAAAAAGGATGAAACACTAGAGGTGGATGGACTCTGCATTAAAAATGATGCCTGGAAGGACAAGGATTTCACGGGATACGATGTAATTATTAATGCGGCAGGGATTGCACACATACAGCCTCGGGAAGAATTAAGGTCTTTATTTTATTCCATAAATACAGACCTTACAATTAGATTATGTGAAAAATCGAAGCTTTCGGGAGCCGGACAATTCATTTTTTTAAGCTCTATGAATGTTTTCGGCGATCACTGCGGAATCGTAACAAATACAGATAATCCATCTCCAACCAGTTTTTATGGTGACAGTAAACTAAAAGCCGATCAGGCGATACAGAAAATGAACACAGATTTTTTTAAGGTCGCCAGTGTTCGCCCTCCGGCTGTGTATGGAAAGGGATGTAAGGGGAATTTTCCAACGTTGGTCAGGTATGCAGCCAGACTTCCGGTTTTTCCAGATTATGAGCAAAAAAAGAGTATGATCTATATTGATAATTTATGCGAATTTATCCGGCTTCTGATTGAGCATGAAAGTTTTGGGGTATTTCATCCTCAGAACAGAGAGTATACCTCTACAACAGAGATGGTGCGGGAGATAGCCCGGGTTCAAGGACACTCGATTAGATTTACAAAGATATTCAATCCCTTGCTGCGTTTGCTGGAGAAAAGAATCCGGATTATAAATCGTGCGTTTGCAGATGATGCATATGAGCTGGAGCTAAGTGGGGATTTTAATAGAGAGTACTGTATAAAAGAGTTTGCCAATTCGATTAAAAATAGTATTTAGCTTAATTTGAAAATTGATTTTTGAGGTAGGATAGTAAAAGTGAAAATAATGTATTTGACAGACGTTGGTTTCGATACTCCAAATTCAAACAATAACATAGTTTTATCTATGTTGAAAGAATTTTTAACTGCTGGTGAATATGTATATTTAATCCAAAGTCATTCAACTGGTACATATCCAGATATTCCAGATGAATTAATAAATCATAGTAAATTTGAATATGATATAGTTTTTAAGCCTATTATAGATAAAAAAAATTTTATAAAACGCTATTTATTTGGTATTAAATATGCTTTTGATGCCAGAAAAAAATGGTCAAAAAAAGTAAAAGAGATGGATGTTATACTAGTCCAATCTCATTTTACGGCGGTATTCTCTATCTTTTTGTTGAGAAAATATCATAAAAAACTTATTTTTAGTATATATGATATTTTCCCTGGTGATGCCTATACGAATGGAAGTATGAATAGAGCGATATATGTTGGATTAAGTATTTTACAAAAATATATATACATAACCTGTTCACGCTTTTTTGTTCTCGCAGAAGATAATAAAAAAACATTGGTAAACCTAGGTGTGAAGGAAAAACAGATAGATATAATTCCGATTTGGGTGGATGACCGTGTAATGAAGCCAATAGAATTAAATGATAATAAATTTATTGCACAATATAATCTGGATAAAAGAAAACAATATGTGCAATATGCCGGTAGTATAGGAGTATCCTATCAATATCAAATGTTCGCGGAAGTTGCTGAGCATTTGCAAAACAGAAAAGATGTAATAATTCAAATAGTTGGAGATGGTATATATTTAGATAATCTGAAAGCTTTGATAAGGAAAAAAGGGTTAACAAATGTACAATTTATTCCTTGGCAACCGATGGAATTATTATCAGATGTATATAGCGCATGTACAATACAGTTAATTCCATTAAGGAAAGAGGTTATTTGTAATTCCTTTCCAAGTAAAATAATGCCTCTAATGGCTTGCAAAAAAACTGCTGTCATAGCTGTCGAACAAGATTCAGCATTTTATCGTTTAGTTAATCAAGAAGGAATCGGTATTGCAACACCACTTAATGATTCAAGGGCACTAGCAAATGCGATAATATATTTATTGGATAATAAAACACAACGATTCGCGATGGAACAAAATGCAAAAACATATGTAGAAAAAAAACACAATGCGAATGAGAATACCAGAAAAATGCTAGATATATTTACAGATCTGATAAAAGGAGAATAAATTTATGGAAAATAAAAATCTATTTTCAGGAAAAACATTATTAATAACAGGTGGAACCGGATCTTTTGGAAATGCTGTTTTAGAACGTTTTTTAAATACTGATATAAAGGAAATTCGAATATTTTCAAGAGATGAAAAAAAGCAGGATGATTTAAGGCATGCATATCAAAATGATAAAATAAAATTTTATATTGGTGATGTACGTGATATCGCTACCCTACAGTATGCTATGCAAAATGTTGATTATGTATTTCACGCAGCTGCTCTCAAACAAGTTCCTTCATGCGAATTCTTTCCTATGGAAGCAGTGAAAACTAATGTTTTTGGCACAGATAATGTGTTAACAGTTGCCATAGAAAATAAAGTTAGTCGTGTAATTTGTCTTTCCACAGATAAAGCTGCATATCCAATAAATGCAATGGGAACAAGTAAAGCTATGATGGAAAAAGTAATACTCGCCAAGGCAAGAAATGTAGATGAAAAAAAAACAAGAATTTGTTGTACTCGATATGGAAATGTTATGGCTTCACGCGGGTCTGTAATTCCATTATTTATTGAACAAATTAAAAACCACATACCTTTAACTATTACTAATGGAGACATGACCCGATTTATTATGAATTTAAATGAAGCAGTTGATTTGGTTTTATATGCATTTGAAAATGGAAGACAAGGGGACCTATTTGTTCAGAAAGCAGATTCATGCACGATTTTTATATTAGCAGAAGCAATTAAGTCCTTGTTCAAAGTACCTGATTATCCAATTAAACTAATTGGAATTCGTCATGGAGAAAAAATGTATGAAACTTTGCTAACAAATGAAGAATGTGCTCGTGCAATTGATTGTGGAAAATTTTATCGTGTGATTGCGGATAACAGAGATCTTAATTATGATAAATATCTGTCTACTGGAAATATTGATAGAAATGGACTAAACGAATTTAATTCTAATAACACTAATTTACTAGACATTGAATCAGTAAAGAAAAAACTGCTAACATGTGAGTATGTACAAAACGAATTGTCTAGAATGAAAATTAATTTTTAATAATAGTTAGAGGTCACTTATATGAATGATACATTATATCACTTTATCAAAAAGAAATGTATGCTTATGGTGCTATTTCCGCTACGGCTCTTAAGGGTGAAAAAAAACAGAATCATGCTTCATAATGATTTGGCGGCAAAATTTTCTGATAATTCAAAATATATTGCAAAATATCTTGTTGAACATTATGCAGGCGATTTTGATATTGTTATGACTATAGATAATTCATCCGAAAACGACTTCTTTAAGCGCAATAATATAAAAACCTGTAAATTCAATTCTTTGCAGTATTTTTATTATATTATGTCATGTAATGTATTTGTGACAAATAGTGGGGGGTTTTCGTATATCCCTATGCGGAAATCACAGTATGTAATAAATACATGGCATGGCGGTGGTGCCTATAAAAAAATGGGCATTGATATGTATGAAGATACTCCTATGTTTCGTATTGATTTAAAATTAGCCGCAGATAAAACAGATGTTGTTTTATCAACCAATAAACGGTTTAGCCAAGTTTTCTCCGAATCAATGTTAATATCTCAAACAAAAATGTGGGAAATAGGCATGCCTAGAAATGATTTTTTGCTAAAAGGAAATGAGATCTTACGCCAAAGCATTCGAAAAAAACTCCAATTGTCAAATTCAGACAGGCTAGTTTTATTTGCTCCTACATACCGAAAACCAAATGATAATTATTTTAAAGATTCAATTGCAATTCAATATGGACTTGACTATGAGAAAATAAGTCGTGCACTCGCAACGCGTTTTGGAGGAAATTGGAAATTTGCAATTCGGTTGCATCCACTTGTAACAAATAAGAAGGAAGTCAATAATAAAAATATTCTGGACTTATCGCCGTATGAAGACATGCAAGAACTTCTTCTTGCGGCAGATGTAATGATTAACGATTTTTCTTCCTCAATATGGGATTTCATGTTGACCGGTAAACCATGCTTTATATTCGCTAAAGATATGAAACATTATATAGAAACAACAGAAGTGTATACACCAATAAAAGATTGGCCATTTCCAATGGCAACTTCAAATGAAGAATTAGTATCTTCAATTTTAAACTTTGATGAAGCAGACTACAAAGAGAAATGCAAACGCCATTATAGCCTTTTAGGGGGATGTGAAAGCGGTAAAGCAACAGAACTTGTTTGTCAACGCATTTATGATGTTTGTAACCTATAGGAGAAAAAGATGCCTGATGTAAGTATAATTATACCCATGTTTAATTGTGAAAAATACATAGAAAAATGTATAAAAAGTGTTATTGCACAAACTTATAAAAATATTGAAATAATACTTGTAGATGATGGAAGTACGGATCACACATTTAGCATTTGTAAGAAATACGCAACCCTCGATAACCGGGTAAAATTAATATATCAAAAAAATAAGGGAGTTTCTAGCGCAAGAAATACTGGTATCAAAAACGCCCACGGGAAATGGATCATGTTTGTTGATAGCGATGATTGGATAGATGATATTGCTGTCGAAATTTTATATAATACCTTAGATCTTTGTTGTGATTTAGTTGTGGGGTTGCATACGTGGGATTTTAACGGAACATCCAAGATTTCTTCGTCATTATGCAATCAAATACTAAAATTCGATTTAAAAAAAAACAAAATACCTATATTGGGGACTTGTTTAGTACGCCCAGCAGATGCTTCTGAATGGTTTCCGGATGAGATGGAAGAATTACCAATGCTTTCTGTGCCAGTGGCAAAGCTTTATCGAAAAGAAATAATTATTAAAAATCACTTATACTTTCCAGAAGATATAAAGATTGGAGAAGACAAAATTTTTAATTTATGCTACATAAATAGTATTCGTTCTGTGTATGTAGTTGGAACCTCAATTTATCATTATATTATTAGATCCGATTCGGCATCAAACTCTCAAATACACTTTGCAAGAGCGGAATATACCTCTTTTCTCAGAAGACTTTATCACTTAGCTCACGATTGTATTGCAGAGAAAAATATATATCCGTATATAAATTACAGTTGTATTCGCCTTATAATTGAATTAGGGCAAAGGTATGGCATGGCAATTCAAAATTGGAATGATTTTATCTATTTAAGCACACAGATTAAAGAATTTATTAGTCAAGAGGAATGTTTTAGTGCCCTTTCCAATATATCAATCTTATCAATTCCGGGAAAGCGTGAACAGATTATGACCTTTTTATACAAGCACTCTTTTGTTAAAATCGCATTAATCATCTGTTTTCTATATTATAAAATTTTTCCTCAAAGAAACCGATTTAAAACATAAAAATATTATACTGTTAAAAAAAGAATATGATATTTATCATTTTTAGGTTAAAGGAAGAATATGAATTTAGAACGAGTACATAACGCGTCCAGGAATATAGCCTGGGGATTAATTAATACTTTCCTTATAATAATATGTCCGTTTATAACGAGGACAGTTATGCTTTATACTCTAGGAGATTTATATACTGGCTTAAATGGTTTGTTTACATCCATCATTCAGGTATTAAATATTTCAGAGATGGGGATTAGTTCAGCAATTACTTTTAGTATGTATCGTCCGATTGCTGAAGGTAATATAAAAGAAGTTTGCGCATTACTCCAATATTATAAGAAATGTTATCGTTTTATAGGGGTAATCGTTTTAGGTGTAGGCATTTGTATAATGCCCTTTCTTCCATTAATGATCCTAGATGATTTACCCCGAGATGTAAATTTGTATACATTGTATCTTTTACAATTGATAAGTACTTTTTTATCATATGAGTTATTTGCACACAAAATATCACTGCTTATTGCCTTACAAAGAAACGATCTTATAAGTAAAGTAGCTTCTATTGTTAAGGTGATCCAGACAGCTTCTCAGATATGTATATTGATCATCTTTAAAAATTATTATTTATTCTTGACTGTATCAATTATAACCTCAATAGGAGAAAATATTTTTAATGCAATAATTTCAGTGAAAAGATATCCAGAATTTGTCTGTAATGGGGATATCTCAAAAGAAACAAAAAAAGAAATTTATTATCGAGTACAGGGAATGCTTTTTCATAAAATTGGAGGAGTGGCCTTACGTTCTATTGATACAATAATTATTTCAAGTTTTTTAGGGCTTAGTGCACTAACTCAGTATCAGAATTATTATTATATTATCACAGGTGTAACCTCTATTTTTGGAGTAATACAAAAGTCATTAATTCCCATTGTTGGAAGTTCTATGGTAACAGAGGGGGATGAAGAAAATATAAAAGATTTTGAAAAAATAAATTTTATATATATATGGTTATCCATATGGGCATCTATTTGTCTTCTTTGTTTATATCAGCCATTTATGGAGTTATGGGTAGGTAATAGCTATTTATATTCTAAGAAAATTGTATTATTATTTGTTCTCTACTTTTATTTTTTTCGATGGTGCGATGTTGTATATATATATCAAGAAGCTTGTGGATTGTGGTGGGAAACAAGGCTTTGTCCATTACTTACTGCAATTGTAAATTTTATATTAAATATTATTCTGGTTCGTTTTATTGGTATTTCTGGAATATTAATTTCAACAATTATCAGTTTGATCTCATGTTATAATATCGGGACTGTAAAGGTAGTTATGACACAAAAATTTAAAGTTAAAAATGGGATCTCGTTTTTCTTTAAAAAACAAGTTCAATATTTTTTTGGGGGTATAATTGCTGCATTAGCTTGTATATTGTTGTGTAATATAATAATCCTTCCAATTTTAGAACAATTTCTAGTTAATCTTCTTATCTGTTTTTTTGTTCCAAATATCATATTATATAGTATATGGTATAGATCTGAGGAAATTAGAAGCATAAAAAACTTATTAAGGTATATTCTAAAAGTTCGTATTTAGGATTGAGTAGTCAAAGTAATCTAATATCATAAAATCCAAACTCAAATTAGAACACCGTGTCATTTTGAAAGTAGAATAACCAACTAGGGAGAGCAGATGAAGTCAATATTCATATATCTTAGTGTATTCGTTACAAGTTGTATAGCCTTAAATATGCTACAAGCTAGGCAGGGTATTAGTAAAAATTGTAAAAGCATATGTATTTATCACGAAATGAACACATATATTTTTTTGGGCATATTTTTTACAGTTCCTATTATCACACTATACAGTTTACGAGATGGTGTAGGAACCGATTTTTACTCATATCAAATAGATTACCTTCGCTATCAAGAAATTACTATTAAAGAATATGCATCCAAACATTTTTCTGGAGACAGCGAATATTATTGTGAAATAGGATTTTTCTTGCTTAATAAAATTGCACCTTCCTATGTGGGCCTCCAATTTATAGTAGCTTTTTTAATGTGTTTTTTAATTTTTAAATCTGTTACAAATATAAAAGACAAGTATTCTCACCCACTATCATTATATATATTCTTGTGTTTAAATTTTAGTTATTCAATGAATGGCATCCGATATGTAGTGGCATTGAGTTTCATCCTATTAGGATACACATATTTGTCCCAAAACAGAATAAAATACTTTGTAGTCTGTGTTATTTGTGCATCGCTTTTTCATAAATCTTCATTGATTTGCCTACCATTTATATTACTTAAAAACTTTAACTCTAACAAAATCAACCGAATTAGAGATATATTAGTTTTGGGCTTTATCTTTTCTTTCCCATTATTGGTAGAGCTGTTGCTTACTATGGCAAGCTATATACCAGTATTTGAAAGATATTTTAATTCAGCTATATATTCGCTAAATAAAAGTGATATTTCTTCAAAACGATGGCTTTTACATATTATTCCCGTGTTGATACCTATTTTATTTTTTTCGAAAAACAAAATAAGACAAAGCAGGCAATATAAGACTATGTTTCTTATCTATTTATTGGAATTTCCATTTCGCAATATTGGATTATATAATGAATGGTACGGACGATTGGCAAGGATTCCACAAGTAATAGAAATGTTATTGGTACCAATAATGATAAAGTCTGTAAAAAATAAAAACCAGACGGT
>ENA-ORMO01002939-ORMO01002939.1-human-gut-metagenome-genome-assembly--contig:-NODE-2939-length-12201-cov-6.752840_pt1 | contig 12201 bp, 11 predicted proteins | sample MGYA00242106_ERZ509001 | MGnify/ENA primary metagenome ERZ509001 (study PRJEB26280, sample SAMEA2338736) | human gut metagenome | biome: human gut; feature: human-associated habitat; material: faeces... | reverse complement strand
ATCAAGGTTTTAAAGGATTTAGAACAATAAAAAACAGGTAGTTTTTGACACTACCACAGATATAAAGGAGGACATGAAAATGATGAGAAAAATTGACAGAATGTGGATAGGGATCCAGAACCGTATGCGTAATTTATGGGAGGATTTCAAAACAGAAGAGAAAGGCGCAGCAGAGATCGTGGCGATTATACTGGTCATCGTAGTTGTGATCGCAGCGGCTGTGGTATTTAAAGATAAGATTGGAAATATTGTAGAAAAGACATTGGGTCGGGCAGAAAAGTTTGCAATTGATGAATTGCCAAAATGAAAAAAACAGACAGCAATGACCAGAGAGGTGCAGTCATGGTGGAGGCAGCCATTTATTTTCCTATAACCATAGCGATCGTTATGGTGGTGATCTATTTTGGATTATTTAAAATGCAGGAGAGCTACTTCTTCTTTCAGGTGGAAAGAGCAGCCCTGGAGATTGCCAGAGAAACTGCTTATCCGGGCTATGACAGCTTTACACCGGAAACGCCGATGACTAATGCCCGTGTGGATTTTGGATGGGAGGAAGGTCCTTCTGAGGCTCAGGTGAAGCAGTATTTTGCTTCCTATAAAGGAACCGCGTCTAATATATACCGCTGGGGAGTGGACAGTAAAGCCAAAAAAAGAATCTCTGATTATCAGGAGGCTTTGCAGAAAAACAGCGCCATGTTTTCCCTGGGGAGAACAGAAGCCTATGTGGGAGTGGAGAACTCGCTGCTGAGCAAGGCGGTCCGTGCGGAGTTAAAGTATGTGATTCCCATGCCGGGGATCATTAGGCTTTTAGGAGTGACAGAGGATGTGACGATCTATTCCGCGGCGTATCAGCCGGTAATGAATACGACTGATTTTGTACGGAATGTAGACCTCGCCTGGGATATGGGGAACTTTTTGCTGAAAAAATTCGATAAAGACGGGAAAACGCAAAAAATAGGAGAAGCTTTTGACCAGGTCAGCAATCTCTTATTCTAAGCAGATAATTGTGAAATTCGTGAAAGGAGAGGAGGGAAGCATATGCAGTTTTTTTGTGGAAAACAGAGAGGTTCGATCTGTGTGTTCTTAACACTGATTCTGGTTCCTGTTCTGTTATTCAGTGGGATCATTGTAGATGCTTCCCGTCTTTTTGCGTCAAAGACAGTGGTCTCCGGAGCCGGAGATCTGACCATGAATGCAGCTCTTGCCCAGTATGACAAGAATCTGAAGGACGGATATGGTCTGACAGCCATGGCAAAGGCACCGGATTCTCCGGAGGAAAAGCAGAAGCTGCGGCAGATATTCTGTGAATCCATTTATGCAGGAAATCTGGAAAATAAAGATGACGAAGAATTAAGCGCTGTCATTCAGCTTTCATTGGTGGAAAATGGCTTTGAGGCAAAAGGGGTGGAGACATCCTCTCTGGCAGATACGGATGTTCTGCGTCAGCAGATTGTAGAATATATGAAGTTCCGCGGACCTGTTTATATCGCAGACGATATTGTGCAGAAATTAAAAAAACTGCCGTTTGATCATCTGGATCAGCAGAAAAAATATGTGGAAACAAAGACGGATTACGGGATCAAGGCTTCAAAACTGGATAAACCCTTAAAGGAGGCAAAAGAAGCCATTGAAAGTCAGGCGGCAGCTATTGATCTTTTGAAAAATACAGACCCTTTTGCAGCTGTAAATACATATAAAGAGAAATCAGTTTTCCGGCTGGCAGCAAAATCTATGGAAAAGTATGTAAGCGGAGAACTGCCGCCATCTTTTCCGCCGGATACACCTGATACGATAACACAGGATATGATCGTGCGATATCTGGATTATAATGTGGAATTTTATGAGGGAGATATGGTATTTGATCAGGAAAAATACCGTCATATGATTACGCTTCTGGCATTAAAGCAGCTCATCCATGCACAGCCACAGGCAGAAGCCGGCATTTCTACAAAAAATGGATATACGGAGGATCAGGTAAATGCATATAAAGATATTGAGAAAACGGTAAGAAAAAATATCAATACCATGGATCATAATTATAAGACGGCAGCAAAAGAATATAAAGATAACATAAAGAGAATCAAAGGAGCTGCTGATTCCATCATAACAGATGGAAATACAGCCATCAATAAACTGAAGGATGTAAAAAAGAAATGGAAAAATGTGGAAGATGCGAAAAAAAAATACGATCAGGCAAAAACAGACCTGAAATCTACAGGGGAAGACATCAGTGGTCTGGAGACAGAACAGGAAAATATCGATATTAATATAAAGGCGCTGGAAGAACTGATTGAGCGGATCCAGATGAATATCAATGGGGCAGAAATATACAAAAAATCCCTGAAACAGTTAGAGGATCTGCCGCAGCAGCTGGAATCTCAGCAGATATCTTATTCCGAAGGAATACTTTTGGAAAACATGACAGCTTCACAGGCGGCAGATCAGTTCTGGAGCGGGCATAATCTTCTGGATGGGATACAGGATGTAAGTACAGCAGGCTTCAGCAGTCCTTTAAATACTGATTTTTATCAGAATACACTTGCTGGTGTAACAGAAGAGCCTGTAAAAAATGAAAACCAGGAACAGAATCGAAATGATGCAGCACAGAAAGAGTCTGATTTTAATGACCAGAAGAATAATATCCTGAATGCAGCTGAAAGCGAATGGAACTTGAAAGAAATAGAAGGTTTTCCGGATATGTTCCCAAGTGGTATCGCAAGAACTGCCATCAATTCCGGTCTGGGAACCGGAGACAGAAAGACAGATACTTCCAGTGATGAAGATACTGTAGAGGCAGTCAGCGGTGATATGGCATGGCTGGGGAGTCTGGCTGCCTGTTTGGATTCTATGTCAGGCAAGATCCTTGAGCAGACATATCTGATGGAATATATGTCAGAAATGTTTAACTGTATGACTACCAAGGCAGGAGATCAGTCTCTTAGTGGGATGCTTCTTTCTGAACATAAAATCATAAATGGTGAGATTGAATATATTCTTTATGGTAACTCAAATACAGCTGTGAATAAAGCAACGGCATATATGCAGTTGTATGCTGCAAGACTGGCTATTGACCTGATCTATGTTTTTACGGATTCGACTATTACCAAAGAAGCGGATGCTGTTGCAAAGGCAGTTGTTGCGGCTTCTCAGCAGGCATGGCTTTATCCTATTATAAAATATGGATATCTTACCTGCCGTGCCATTGCTATGGCCGCAGAAGAAACAGGCAGCCTGATTTCCGGCAAAGAGTGTCTGGTATGGCCGGGAGATAAAGGAAAAAAATCTGCTATTTCTTTTTCCTACAAGGATTATATGAAGCTGTTTTTATTGATTGCTCTGACAGGTGAAAACGGAAAAGCAGATCTTGTGGCACGCACCGGAGATTGTATCCAGTTGAATACAGGTGATATCCTGAAAAATAAATATACGATGCTGACTTTGAAGGCTGATGTGGAAACATCTACCATTTTCCTGCCGAAGGTACCGGCCTTTCTGGGACAGTCCGGAAATAAAGATAATGGGAAACGTCGGATAAGATACAGAAGTGTTCTGGCATATTGACAGGAGATAGTATATGAAAAAAGAAAGACAAAAAGGATCCATCACTGTAGAGGCAACTTTATTTATCCCTATGTTTTTGTTTGCCTTTATGAGCATTTACAGTTTAGTTTTCTTTGTAAGAGCGCAGCTTGTGATCCAGTATGCATCGGATCAGGCTGCAAAAGAGGTTGCCCAGTATAGTTATATACTGGAAAAAACAGGAATTTTGGATTCTTATCAGAATCTGGGACAGGAGGCAAGCGATTTCAGTCAGGAAATGGAGAAAATGAAAGAAAATCTTTCAGAGCTGGATTCAGCGGCACAGAAGATCGCATCCGGTCAGGGAACTGCACAGGATATGACAGGGGCTGGACAGGCAGGGCAGGGAATTTATGATACGGTGGAAAACTATGTAAGAAATCCTGTGGAATTTATCAACGGAGCTCTGGGATCAATAAAGACATCTGCCTGGGACGGACTATCTTCATATATGGTAGGAACCGTAGCAGAATCCTGTGTGGCTCAGCAGATTGCTGTTGCATCCGGAACAGAAGATATTGAGTCTTATCTGAAAAATCTGGGAGTTTCCGGGCTTAGCTACAAAAACAGCTCCTGGTGCAAAAATGGAAGCAATGATATAAAAATTGTTGTGGATTATGATGTGAAGAGTCACTTTCCGTTTTTTGACCTTCCTTCAAAACATTATCGTGTATGTGCATCGACCCGTGTGTGGTCTGGTATTTAAAAAAGAAAAAGGAGTGTCCGATGGACTACATCAGAGAAGTATTTAAAGAAAAAAGATATTTACCTGTGATGATCGCTGCGGCTGCAGCAGTGGAAGCGATTTTATTTTATATATATGGATATCATTGGCTGAAAAGCGTCCGCTATATTCTTTTGACGGTTTTTCTTATTTTGCTTGGCTTTATAGATTCAAAAAAAACGATCATACCGAATAAAATCCTGGTGGCGATGGTTATTTTTCGTGGGATCGTTCTTTTAGGGGAGATTACAGTAGTTCCGTCCTGGCGGACAGAGATGGTGAAATCTGCATTTGGTGGAATGGCGATTGGTTTTTTTATATTTCTTATGGCATGGTTTTTGTCCAGGAGAAGTATTGGACTTGGGGACGTGAAACTGGCAGCAGTGATCGGATGGTACCTGGGGGGATCGCTGATCTGGTTTGATCTGGTGTTTTGCCTGATTCTTGCTGCGGTTTTTTCTGTCATTCAGCTTTTACGTAAAAAACTTACAATGAAAGATTCGATTCCTCTGGCACCATTTTTTTCAGGGGGAACGATATTGATCTTGATATTAGGATTTTGAGGTGAAAAATTATGAAAAAGCTGATGATATCTGCAGTGGTGCTCCTTTTAGGTCTGTCCTGGTGGGTCACTTTTTCAGCAGCAACAAAAAAGCCTATGGAGTATCGAAGACATCTGGCAGAGGCACAGAAATATGAGGAAAAAGGAATTTATTATGATGCTGTGTTAGAGTATCAGAAAGCGCTGGAATTTGATACGGATAATGAAAATATATATTTGAAGATTGCAGAAAATTATAAAAATCTTCAGGATGAGACGTCCTTTATTCAAGCCTGTAATGATGCGATTGCTGTTGGAAAAGACAATGAACAGGCTGTTTTGATCCTGGTGGACTACTATCTGGAAAAAGGGGAACGGGAAAATGCAATTGCCCTTTTGAAGACACAGATAAAGGAAAGTAATATAAATGGTTCTTTGCGCGCAAAATTAAGTTCTCTGGCAGGAGGATTCCGTTATCTTGGAGAGGAGTATGACAGCATATCGAATACCTGTGCTTCCTGTATGATGGTTAAAACAGGGGAAGAAATGGGCATGATCGATGGGGAAGGAAATCCAGTGATCCGGACGGAGTATGAAAACATCAGCCTTTTTGGAGAAAATGGTTTTGCACCGGTGAAAAAAGATGGAAACTGGTACTACATTGACAAAAATAATTACAAAAGACGACAGCCGGATGAAGTTTATGGATTTCTGGGAATCTGCAGCAATGGAGTCATTCCGGCAGAAAAAGATGGAAAGTGGGGATATTTAAGTGAAGATTTCAAAAAGATGACAGAATTTGAATACGATGGGGTTACGCCTTTTTTAAACGGGATTGCCGGAGTAAAAAAAGGGGATAAATGGGCTTTGATCCACGAGGACTTTCATCCTTTTACAGATTTTGGGTTTGATGAAATCGTTTGTGATGAATGGGGATTTTGTTCCAGAAATGAAGTTGTATTTGTAAAAATCGGAGAAAAATATCATTTGATCAACAAGGACGGCGTACAGGTCGGAGAATCCTATGATTCGGTAATGCCTTTTGTTTCCTCTGGTCCGGCTGCTGTTATGCAGGCCGGTAAATGGGGATTTGTTTCTTCACAGGGCAAACGAGTGCTGCAGGGAGCTTTTGAAAATGCAGGAAGCTTTTCGGAAATAGGATATGCGCCGGTCAGTTCAGGGGGAAAATGGGGATTTATCAAAGAAAACGGAGATTTTATTATAGATCCGCAATTTGAAGGGGCAAAGACATTTAACCAAAATGGTATTGCGCCTGTGAAAGAAAATGAAAAATGGCAGTTGATACAGCTGGATATTTATTAGGAAGGGAGAAGAAAAATGAAATTTGAGTATGATTTTGCCGGAAGACACTCTTTATTTAGTTATTATTCCGACCAGAATGAAGTTTTGGATAAGGAGGCCTGGAGAATTATAGAAAGCGGTTCTGTGAACAGGAATCTTCTGCCTGTTTCGCTGCACAGAGAAGGAGGACACTGTGTATTTACTTATGATATTTCCGGTACTGTAAATATGATGGCTTGGAGAGAGGATCTTGCACAGGAAGAGCGGGACGCACTGGAGGAAAAAATTCAGAAAGCAATTGAGAATCTGACGGGAAAAGGGATTCCTCATCCGGAAATAATGACGGAAAAACAATATATGTATGCAGAAATTGCCACGGGAGAAGTGAAGCTGGTCTGTATCCCTGTAAAGCAAGAGGGGAAAAATCCATCATATCCATTAAAATCTTCAGAATCCAGAGGGCTGCCACTGATCCCGCCGGAACCAATGGGGAATCTGTCGGATGAACTTTTTGAAATGAAATCTGACAGTTCCGGTCAACAGCCATGGCGAGATGTCGTACCGGTAACAGAAGAGGAGATATGGGAGAAAGAAGATCCGGAAATGCCGGCAGAAGAGGCGCCATGGGAGAAGGAAGAAATCCTGGAAAAACCATGGGAAATGCCGGCGGAAGAAAGGCCGTGGGAGAAAGAAGAAAAATCGGAAACACCGAAGGAAGAAAGATCATGGGAAAAGGAAGATGCTCCAGGAGTTTATGAAGAGAAGCTTCAGGAAGAAGACAATGATTCACAGACAGTCCTTTTGCGGGATGATGGTGACAACGAAACGGTTCTTTTGAAAAGGACATATAAGATCCATGCAGAGCTTGTGAGAGAAAGGACACAGGAAGTATTTTCGATCACAGTTGAGAATTGTAAGGTAGGAAAGAGAGCTTTGATGACAGATATCTGTATCCGTAATAATCCTACGATCAGCAGAGAGCATTGTGTGATACGGTTCAGAGAGGGTGAATATTATATCGAAGATCTGAATTCCAGCAATTATACTTATCTGAATGGGATACGTGTGATGCCTGCACATCCGGAAAAACTGGAGCAGGGAGACAGGATTCGGCTGTCGGATGAGGAATTTATCTTCAGGAAGGAGAGCTGACAGATGAAGTGTCCAAAGTGTGGGAATGAATTAGAAAAAGAACAAAAATATTGTAATATATGTGGAACGCCTGTAAACCAGCAGACTTCTGCGAATGATAGGAAAAACAAGAAATCAGGAAGAAAACTGGAACCCAGGATATTGATACCTGTAATTTCCGGAGCAGTATGTCTTTTGATCATCCTTGGAGTAGTGCTGTTTGTAAATCCTAAAAGGACCATTGCAGATCAGTTTCAGGAAAAACTGGATGTTGGGGACAAGTATCTGGAAGCCGGGGAATATAAAAAAGCGGAAGTTGCTTTTAAGGAAGCTCTTGAGATCAATGAAAAGTCACCGGATGCAACTATGAGACTGGCAGATACCTATAATCAGATGGGAGACCCGGATAGTGCGTTGAGAATGCTGAACCGCACAAATGAGAATCTTGAGAACATGCCGGAGAGTGTGATCACTTCAGATCTGGATAACTGGAGAGACCGGATGGACAGATACCAGAATATTTATAATCAGACGATTGATATTTATCAGGAAAATAATGATGAGAATGGTGCCAGCCAGGCACAGAATACAATTGACAGATTTAATAATATCTATGTTTACATTGAGGTGATCACACCGTCTCCGGAAAAAGATCCAACTCCAACGCCGGAAGAACTTTTTACTACAGAACTTCAGGAAGGTTGGGATGATGAATTGACACCAACTCCTATGCCAATGGAAGAAGATGATCAGATAGAAGAAGACGGTTCAGAATCTGCAGGAGGATCTGAGCAAATTACGACTCCGACACCTGTACCGACAGAAATGCCGGAGACAGAACTCCAGATGGAGACGCCGTTTATTGTTTACCTTGTAGAGGAAATCACACAGGAACAGATTGATGAAGTTGGCAGACAGATCGAGGACAGAGAGGAAGTGCTCCGAGTTGAATTTTATCCTGCCAATGTTGCGTGGGAGGAGTTTCGACAGGCATATTTTTCAAAAGCAGAAGGTCAGGAACAGACAGAAACAGATACGGCTGTGATCAATTCCTCTAACTACAAGGTCTATGTAAAACAGGGGACAGATGAAGATGAATTGGCAGAATATCTCCAGAGTCTGGAGCTGGTGCTCCAGGTCATCCTTCCATCAGAAAATACAAGCACTTCTTTGGAGGGGGAGGAAGTGGAAGCATATCAGGATGGAAATTCTTCAGCAGATACGGGAGAAATTTTGGAGCCAGAGCCAGATCCTGATACAGAGGAATGGGAGATAATAGATCCTGTGGAAACAGAACCATCCGCTGATGAAAACGGAGATGGAATTCCAACAGAAGAATTTCCGGCAGAGGAGTTACCAACAGAAGAACTTCCAACAGAAGAATTTCCAGTAGAGGAGTTACCAACAGAGGAATTTCCGGCAGAAGAGATCCCGGTTCAGACGGTAAGCCCGGATCAGCTTCTGGATGCTTATGCAGCAGAGTTTCTATCTGCAAATCCGAGAGTAAACTTAAGTACGCCGATTTCCTATACTTGTGGAGATGATTCCGGTATGGGAGCAGTAAATGGGGTTCTTGGAATAGAAAAAAGAGATTTTAACGGAGATGGTACTCAGGAACTCCTTGTTGTTTCCGTAAGCGGCGGGCAGCTTGTTCTGGACACTTATGTGGTTACAAATGATACAGTAACTTCTGCGGCTGTACGGATTGGATCGGGAGAAGGATTTGGAAGAGCCATTGAAGGTGTAACTTACGGTGGCACGCAGGAGTGTTTTTTGAAAGACAATGGAACAAGTGTGGATATAGGAATTGCCAGTCATTATTTTGGAATGGATACAGGGGATGGAAATCCTTCGGCAAAGACAACTGTTGTATTATACAAAATGGGACCGGATGGAATGCTGAATATGGCGGCGTCAGCTTCTCTTGTAAACGGATCAGTTTCTTCTCCACAGGAAGGCGGAAAAGATGCTTTTGCAGCAGCTCTTGCCGCAGGCGGATTAAGTGGTGCCTGGATATCTGAAAGTGCAGATGTATTGTCAGGAATGGATCTTGTAAATAATCCGTTTCAGGATCTGGCAGGGGTACCAAATCCTCTGAGCAGCGGACTGGCTGGAAAAGAACCGGGTGTGCAGGATCTTGTTATGGTAAATGCAGGAATGCAGCCAGGTTCCGGAACTATGAACTTCAGCGTAACGGATAACAGTACATGTGGAAAATAAGGGAGAGGGAGAAATGCTGAGCCATCTTTCAGAAACTTATGAGATTATTGGAAAAATTGGTGCCGGGAACAGCGGTGAGGTCTACAAAGCTTATCATAAAAATCTAAAAAAATATGTTGTACTGAAAAAAATCCGTACGGAAATAAAAGATGTTATGAACAACCGGGCAGAGGCAGATGTCCTGAAAAATCTCAGGCATTCCTGCCTGCCGCAGGTGTTTGATTTTCTGGAGGCAGACGGGGATGTATATACTGTAATGGATTATATCCCCGGGAATTCTTTTAAAGAATATCTGGATTCGGGAACGAAGTTTAAGGAAAAATCTGTGATCATCTGGGCCAGACAGATCTGTGCTACATTGGGTTACCTTCATAGCCAGAAACCACCGATCATCCACAGTGATCTGAAACCCGGAAATATTATGCTTATGCCAAATGGCAATATCTGCCTGATCGATTTTAACATTTCAGCTACTTTGGATGGAGATACTGCCTGGGTAACAGGATACACCAATGGATACGCAGCTCCGGAACAGATTTATGCACTTCATTATAATCAGGATCAATTGGATCGCTCTCTTTGGAAGACGATTGACGGGCGTGCAGATATCTACAGTCTTGGGGCAGTTCTGTATCATCTTATGACGGGAAAAAAACCTAAGCAGGATGAAAATGGATACGTGGAGGATATCCGGAATTCGGGGACCAAGATCAATGATGTTTTTGCCCATATTATAATGAAATGTCTGGAACCAGATCCGGCAAAACGTTATCAGACAGCTGAGTTGCTGCTCAGTGATCTGAAAGAGATACAGAAGAAGGATAAACGGTATCGAGATCTCTGTGTAAGGCAGAAAGTGATTTATGTTTTAACATTCTGCCTCATGGCCGCAAGTGCGGCACTTACGATCGGAGGATATTTCAGAAGAGACATAGACAGGCGAAAACAGTATGAAGAACTGGTGAGAATGGAATCACAGTGTGTTACTTCAGGAGAATTTGAAAATTTTGAATCCTATTATCAAAAGGCTGTGAGACTGATACCGGAAAGGCTGGATGCATATTTTCAAAAAGCGCTTGCACTGGACCAACAAAGACAATATGGCGATAATATTATATTTATCAAAGAGGTTATTTTGGAAAATCCAGAGCTTCAGGAAAAAGAAACTTCTTTGAATAATGTATATTATCTTCTTGGGAATTCTTATGAAAAACAGGAAGATTATGAAAATGCGGCAATGTGTTATAAAAAAGCAATAGAGATCAAACCGGATAACGGTGATTATTATCGTGATTATGCTATCGCCCTTGCCTATACAGGTGATCTGGAAAAGGCACGACAGGCTCTTGAAACAGCAAGAAGCCAGGGGCTTGATTCAGTGGAAATTGATTATGTACAGGGGGAAATCCTGTTTAATGCAGAAGATTTCCAGGGTGCAAAAGACATTTTTATGAATTGTATTAAAAAAGCAGAAGACGACTATGTGCAGATGCGTGCGTATATTATGGTATGTAAATGCATTGATGGTCAGGGAGATGGTGTGACTGGATATAGTGAAAAAATAGAATTGCTTGAAAAGGCCAGAAAAGAATTGTCTGTAGAATATAATATCGGGATACTGGAACATCTGGGACAGGTATACAGTGATATGGGAAATGAAACCGATGACGTTTTTTACTATGAGAAGGCGGCAGAGGTGTTCAGACAGATCAGTAAACAGGGAATGGGGAGTTATGACACTGATTACAATCTGGCAGTTCTTTATCAGAATATGAGTAAATATGGTGAAGCTTCCAGTTTGTTAAAACAGATGCTGGAGCAATATGGTGAAAATTATAAAACATATAAAGCTCTGGCATTTCTGGAGGTTGCTGAACAGGAGAAAATGGATATCGAACAGAGAAACTATGCAGAGTTTCGTGACTATTATAAAAAGGCAAAAGTTCTTTATGAGCAGCAGCTTAAAAATAATGCCAATGATATGGAAATGGACAAATTAAAGGAACTTTATGGTCAGGCTGTATCAAATGGATGGATCACGGGGGAATAAAGAATCAGGAGGGCAGAAAATGAGTATGGGGATTGTGATGATGACTGCAGGTATCGTCGGAATGTTAGGCAGCATGGTACTTTTGTGCATATTGCCACATATTTTTGAAAAACAGAGAAAAAAGCTGCTTAGTGAAATTGAAAGAGAGTTTTAAAAGGTTTGGTAAAAAATGAAAAGGAGGATGTTTTATGTATTGCAAAAAATGTGGAGTAAAAAATGCAGACGAAGCTAAGTTTTGCCGTCGATGTGGTGCGGAACTGAAAGCACCAGAGACAGATGAGAAAAACTCAGATGCAACTGTAAATTGTGGAAATAAGGAAAATAATATGATGCCTGCTTTTCCGGATATGATCCCGGAAGAATATAAGCCTATCAGTATGTGGGGATACCTGGGATATGAACTTCTGTTTTCGCTTCCTATTGTAGGATTAGTACTTTTGATCGTATTTTCAGTAGGTGGAACTAAAAACAGAAATCTTAAGAATTTTGCAAGATCTTATTTTTGCTTTTTATTGATCGTGATCTTTCTTATTATACTGATCATGATCCTGTTTGGTGCGTTGGCTGGCGGTGTCAGCAGTGTGGCTTATTTTGAAGGTTTGATTTAAGTAGGTAGTGTCAAATGATTTATGAAAAAACAGAGTCAAAGAAAAA
>ENA-ORMO01002936-ORMO01002936.1-human-gut-metagenome-genome-assembly--contig:-NODE-2936-length-12217-cov-2.352902_pt1 | contig 12217 bp, 12 predicted proteins | sample MGYA00242106_ERZ509001 | MGnify/ENA primary metagenome ERZ509001 (study PRJEB26280, sample SAMEA2338736) | human gut metagenome | biome: human gut; feature: human-associated habitat; material: faeces... | reverse complement strand
GTTTATTCAAATAAAAAGTGCTCACCGAATGATCCATTGCCAAGTCCTCCTTTTCTCTTATCCAACCCATCCGGCCTATCGCGAAGCGATTGGAATGGCCGGATGCCGTTACAATTTGGCTGAAGGCTGAATTGTAACGATATTTCTTATCTTTTCAGCCCCGTTTCTTCCATAAAAACTTCTATTGTCCCCGACTGTGCAGCAGCCCGCAGCCAGCTTTCCAAGAGAGATGCATCCGTCTGCATAAGAATCTGCGCTTTTAACTTTTCCGGCACGGTTCCTTTCAGCCCAAGCAGTAAAACAACCGCCTCTGCTTTTCCTTCCGTTCTCCCCTTCTTTATTCCTTCCTGTATTCCTTCCTCTTTCCCAATCTGGAATTCTGCCTGTCTCAGCTTCTTCAGTTCCTCTTCCTCGTTATACTCAAAGATTGACATAGCGATCACCTCCGCTCTCTGGCTGCGCAGGAAATCTGCAAGGATCCCTTCCTCGATGCATTCCGCCACAGCCCTCTCCACCGCTTCCTCTATCGCTGCACTGCCTCCTGCATAGCTTCTGATGCGCGCTACGAATTCGCTGTATTCCCGTAGCGTCCGGCACCGCTCCATCAGTTCCTGGTTATACCCCTTATTGATATTCAGAAACCTTACCTTCAATTCCAATTCCGGTTCTTCCCCGTCCGTCTGTCCCGGACTTGCAGCAAAGGCATCCGACAGTTTCAGCAGTTCCTTTTTATCATGGAACAGCATCCGAAAAACCGAATCCTTATACTTCCTGTTAGCGTGTACCTTTCCGTTCATGGTTTGCTCCTTTCCAGCACAGGCATTCAGGAAGGAATTTGCAGCCTCATCGTCTTCCTTCCCCTTGCCCCGCGCACAATGGGCGGCAGGAGCGGCATTCCTTTTCGTCCGCTCCTGCTGATGTCAAATGTTGCAAAATCAGGGAATTGATCGTCAGCATAGAGTTTCCGAAATGAATGTCAGAATGAACAGACGGCGGATATTCCGCCAAAAGCCGAACGGCTCCACAGAAAATTTATGCCTGGGTGTATTGTATCACCTTACGCAGTCTCGTACAAGCAAAGCTGCAAATAATTTTTACAGCTTTTTAGCTGTACTTTCTGAAGAAATGCGGTATACTAAAGATGGGAGGGATGCTTATGTTTGCTTGGTTGATGTGGATTTTTCAATTTCTGAAAGACAAAGCAAAATCGTAACTGCTGTAAAGGAACAATGCAACGGGCTGTTCATATGGTTCTTTTCAAAATGATCCAGTTATAAACGGCCCACAGTAAGCAAAAAGCTTCCGGGATATCCGTTGGGCCTTTGTTGGCTTCGGATATTCCGGAAGTTTTTGCTGCATTACCTTTCCGCTCCTGCATCCTGCAGCAGCAGCTTCACAATTCCCTCCTGTGCCCGTTTTGTATAATAGAACACCTCGTACTCGTTTCCCTTTGCGCTGAGGCGCGTCTGGGCCTCAATGCCGAACTGCGTTCCTTTTTCTGAAATCCTTCGCACCGGCATCCGATTGACAAAGGCCAGTTCAAAATATCCCTCCCGCAGGAGTTTTTCTTCCACAGATTTAATCGTAAGGCGCTTCATCACCTTATCGTCCCGCAAATCGTTCATCTGGCCCACCAGTTCGCTCAAGGTGACTGTGCCGTCCAGGGACAGCTTCTTTGCGATTTCCGGCGTCATGGAAAACTCCGCTTTTGGCTTTCTCTCCCTTCTGCCGCCCGCATCCTGCACGTCAAAATCGCTGGTCTCATAATCCTGCGGCGCATCATAGTCCAGGCTTGAGAAATCCACCGCGCCCAAGCTCTCCGGCCCGTCCGTCTTGGCGTGCGTTCTGGCAAAATCCGCCACACATTTTAAAAAGGCTTCCCCGTATTTATCATACTTGAATTCCCCTACGCCGGATACGGAAAGCATCTCATTTCTGTTTTCCGGCCGGATCAGGCACATGTGCGCCAGGGATTTATCGGAAAAAACGATGTAGGGCGGAACGCCTTCCTTTTTTGCGATTTCCGCGCGCAGCCGGCGCAGTTCGCCAAACAGCGCTTCGTCTTCCTCATCCAGGTCGAACCCGGCTCCTTTTCTTCCCTTTTTCTCCTTCTCCGGCTTAGGAACGCGTTCCTGCTGCTTCGCCATCTTCATGGTGAGCGTTTCTTCCCCTTCAGATACCTTCCCGGAATTCCCGGTCAGCTTCACCACCGCATATTCATCATTGGTGGTGGTCAGATAGCCGTTCAGCATCAGGTAATTCATCACCTGGCGCAGCTTATAGGTGGGAACGGACGCCAATTTCCCATACCAGGGATTGCGCTCCATCCGATACTGCCGGATCTTCGCCGTATTCGCCCCATGTACCGTATCGATGATGACATTGGTTCCATATCTCTGATAACAGGCTTCCACACAGCCGATCAGCGCTTTGGCGATATCCGTCACATCCACTTCCTCAAACTGGCTCAGACAGTTGGCGCAATTCCCACAGTAATTGGAACCATACTCGCCAAAGTACCGCAGAATATAGTCCCGCAGGCATTCGTTCGTAAAGCAGTAGAACGTCATCTTTTTCAGCCGTTCCCTGTCGCGTTCCTGCACGATCTGGCGGGTGATCGGATCCAATTCCTGGTTATCCACATTGTTATCGATAAAAAACTGGTTCGTGATCACATCCTGGCCGCCGTAAAGCAGAATGCATTCTGCAGGCTCGCCGTCTCTTCCCGCACGTCCGGCTTCCTGATAATAGCTTTCCATGTTTTTCGGCATGTTATAATGAATCACATAACGCACATTCGATTTGTCAATTCCCATTCCGAAGGCATTGGTTGCCACCATGATGGGCGCTTTATCGTAGATGAAATCATCCTGGTTCTCCCTGCGTTCCCGATCGCTAAGGCCTGCATGGTAGCGCGTCACAGGAAATCCATCTGCCCGCAGCCGTTCGCAGACCTCTTCCACCACCTTACGGGTCAGGCAATAAATGATGCCGCTCTCTCCCCTGTGCAGTTCCAGATAATTCTTCATGGCCGCATACTTGTCCTTGGGCGTCTGCACGGCAAAATACAGGTTCGGCCGGTCAAATCCGGTGGTGGATACCACCGGATCCTGCAGCTGCAGAATATCGATGATGTCGTCCCGCACTTCCTTTGTGGCAGTGGCGGTAAACGCGCTGATCACCGGCCGGCTAGGAAGCCGGTCTATGAATTCCACAATCTTCAGATAGCTCGGCCGGAAGTCCTGTCCCCATTGAGAGACGCAGTGCGCCTCATCCACGGCCACCATGGATATCTTCGCGTGCAGGGCAAAATCCAGAAATTCTTCCGTCATCAGCCGTTCCGGAGCCACATAGATGATGGGATATCTTCCCTGGGCCGCATAGGAAAGGGCTTTATAATACTGGTTTGCCGTCAGCGAGCTGTTCAGGTAAGCGGCATGGACGCCCGCCTGATTCAGCGCCGCTACCTGGTCCTTCATCAGCGAAATCAGCGGGGAAATCACCAGCGTAATCCCGTCCATCAGCAGCGCAGGCACCTGAAAACAGATAGATTTACCCGCTCCCGTGGGCATGATGCCGAGCGTATCCCTGCCTTCCAAAATGCTGTCGATCAGGCGCTCCTGCCCTTCACGGAAGCCGTCATATCCGAAATATTGCTTTAATACTGTATATTTATCCATTCATGTACTCCTGCTTAAGCTTTCTGTTCTGATCCTTTCTTCTGATTCGTCTCCCCCCAATCCGGCTGCTCAAAACGCATTCTTTCCGTCCCTCAGCCTGCGTCTGTCAGATAATTGCTCACCGCATAGACCGTCTGGCCGTTATAGATCAGTTTGGTCCATCCCCTATCCACATCCTGTGCCACGCGCTGAGCCGTCGCATCCCCGATCAACTGCCCCACCACCTGAGAAGGTTCATTCGTGGTGGGAAGCGTGCGCAGATTGGTCTGTCCGTCCTTCGCTTTCACCATACCTGAAGCCGCAGTAAAGTGCATGCCCGCTTCCGGATTCTCCGGACTCGGCTTCTCCTGTTCCTTATAATCCATGCTGGTGGCAAGCAGCCGGGAAGAGGCGTAGACCACCTGGCCGTTTACCTTCAGTCTCGACCATCCGGTATCGCTAATGCCGGTACGCACGACGGCCTCCCCATAGCTGAGGCTGCCCACTATATTTCCAGTCACCGTGCTGGGATAATCCCTCAGGTTTACCCGGTCTCTGGCCGTCACCGCCTCGCTGACCGCCTGGAAGACCGGCCCCTCTTCACCGCCCGAAGAGGCGGATCCATCCGCGCCGGAAGTGCCCGTACTCGTATCCGAAGAGCCGGCATCCGAGCCTGAAGTTCCCTCTCCGGCCGCAGCCTGCGCCGCGCCGCTCTGGGTTTCTTCCCCCTGTGCCGCATCCCCCTGCGGCGTCAGATCGGTGGTGAGGAAATTATGTACCGCATACAGCCGCTGGCCGTTATAGATTACCCGATCCCAGCCATTGCTTCCGATGCCTGTACGCTGTACCGCTTCCCCGTTCGGAAGCTTGTAGACCACCTGGCTTCCCTCCGTGGTAGGAAGGTTGCGCAGATTGGTTTCATCCTTGGCCGTCACCAGCTCATCCACCTCCGTGAAGTTCAATCCCACCTCAGGATTGGCCTCCACAATCTCAGCCGGATTCGGATCCTTCGCCTGTGCCTCTTCGCTATACCCAAAATACGCCAGATTTACGTCCACGCTGCCATCAATGCCGGCCACCCGGCCCTGACTCGTATACTGCCACATCGCGTGCGTCCCGCTGTAGGTGGATGCAGGCGTCTCCGGATAAGGCTTCTCCGGGTATTGGGATACCCACACCCGATATTTGCTTCCCAGTGTGTCCATATCCCACAGGGCATTTCCCTCCATTTCATTCCGGGAGGCGTAGAACATGGGCGTATATCCGCGCGCAGCAATGGTATCCAGAAAGGTACAGGCGATCTGTGTGCGCGCAGCGCTGTCCAAGCCATATTGTCTGCTGTCCTGCGACTGGAAATCTTCACAGTTATACGCCACAGGATAGGTGATCTTATATTTAGCAATGAAATCCGCCACCCAGGAAGCTTCCTGCCTGGCTTCCTCTTCTGTCACCGCGGAGGAAAAGAAGTATGCTCCGGCCAGGATGCCGTTCTTCGTGGCCTCCTGCAAATTATACCTGGCGCCCGGATCTTCATAGATGATCCCGCTGACTTTGGTTCGATATCCCACACGGATCATGGCAAAATCCACGCCCGCATCCTTCACCTGTTCCCAGTCAATCGTTCCCTGATACTTGGACACATCGATGCCAAGCGTCAGTTCATCCGTCTCTCCCTCCGCCAGGGCGAGCTCTCCAACATCCACAGCAGCGCCGCTTCCGCTTCCTGCCGCATTGGCCGACGCCTGGGGATCCTCCGAATCATCCTGACTTCCAACCTCCGCTGCGATCGCAGTTTCTTCCTCGGAAGCCTCCTGGGTTCCAGCCTGTTCGCTCTCCGCCTCTGAGCTCTCCTGCGCCGCCTGCGTCTCCTCCACTGCCAGTTCTTCTTCCCGAACGGAGGTCTCTGTTTCTTCTGGCTGCGCAGCCGCCTCCTTTTTGCCGCCTGTCCCAATCAATACGGCAATGCCGATCACCGCCAGCACCACCACCGCTGCCCCGGCCGGAAGGAAGATCTTCCAGCTTTCCTGCCTTCTTCTCCTGTGCCTTCTTCGCCTTCGTCCTGACATATGCCCCTCCTTCACCCCCCTTTCGTACATTCCGCTTTCCCTACAGCCCCGCCTTTTTATCCAGATACTCCTCCACATACGTTCTGATTCCGGCAAACTGCTCCCTCGTTACAGGATTATCAGAAGGAAACTGCATCAGTTTCTCCAAATACCCCTGCCTTGCCACGACCCGGAGGCTCTCCGGATAGACCAGTTCAAATATCAGGGAAATATGCCCCACCAAATGATCCACCGCGGTCCGCTTCTTGCTGCGCAGCACCGCGCGGCCCGCATACAGATCTTCCAGCACCGCCTCCGTTACGGCACAGGCCCTCAGTTCTTCAGACGTCACATTATAGATATCCTCCGGCGAAAAATCCACGTTCACCTTCAGAATATCGATCTTATCCGCATCCCGGAGTATATTGCAGCAACGCAGCGTCCTGTCATCCAGCCCTTCCGGAAGGCGGTAGGCGCTGTGATAGAATACAGCCGTCCGCAGCAACCCGTCTTCGCTTTCGTCCTCCGCATATTTCCTGATCTGGCCTTCTCCGAACAAAATCTCAGCCCCCAGGGCAGCATGATCGATAGAGTCTGCATCTATAAACGTTCCATACCGCTTCAACTGTTCAAACCGCCCCACATCATGCAGAAGCCCGGAAAGCCATATCAGACCCCGTTCCTCTCCTTCCAGCCCGCAGCAGGAGGCCAGATGGTCACACAGCCCCGCCACCCGAAAAGTATGTTCGATCTTCAGGCACACTTTTTCATCCTGATCATTATAACGGCTCACATACGCCCGGAAAGCGTCTTCAGCCCGCTGCCTGTCTATTCTCATCCGCTGTTTCCCATCCTTTACACACGTCAACCCATTCCTTGGAGCCGGAGAAACGCTCCAGTTCCTCCATGGTCACTTCGATCGCACTGTTCGCGCTGCCACAGGCAGGAAATACGGTATCAAACCGCTTCAGGGAGACATCCAGACAGATCTGCACTCCATCTTTCACCGCAAAGGGGCACACCCCGCCGATGGCGTGTCCCACCTTTTCTTCCACTTCGTCCGGGGAAAGCATCTTCGCTTTGGTTCCGAACCTCGCCTTATATTTTGTATTATCGATCCGGGCATCTCCTGCCGCCACGATCAGAAGGCTTCCCTCTCCCAGCTGGAAGGAAAGTGTCTTTGCGATCCGGCAGCCTTCACAGCCAAGCGCCTGTGCAGCCAGTTCCACGGTCGCGCTGGAGACGTCAAACTCCTGAATCCTTCCGTCCGCATTCCACTGTTTCAGATATTCTCTCACTTTATCGATTGCCATATTTACCTCCTTGTCTCCCGTTCAGAGAACAGCCCTTTTACACATCCAGACGGCCTCAAAACGAATCACCCGTCCTTTATGATAATTCCCAAAAGCCTGGCCAGGGAAGCTGCCTGATACAGATCCGTCACCGCGCCTTTCAGTTCCCCCTTTTCCTCCGAAACGATCAGCCCGTCGATCTCATTCCCGCGCAGATCCATTCCGCGCAGGGAAGTATGGAACAGGTTCGCCCTGCCCAGTTTCACCCCCCTAAACACCGCCTTTTTCAGAACGCATTCCTCCAGATAGCCATCCTGCAGGTCACATCTTACCATACACACGGTTTCCATCCTGCTTCCGCTCAAATTGGCAAAGGAAAACGCACAGTCCTCCATCTGCACATCCCGAAACAGGCTCTCATGAAAGTCCGCTCCCACCCCTTTTACAGACTGGAAACTGCATCTGTTAAAATAGGAATCCGCCAAGCTGCTGTTGGAAAAGTCGCATGAGCGCAGCTTCACATCCACAAAACTGGATTTTTCAAAATTGCAGTTCAGGAACGTACAGTTCTCCAGGAGCACACTTTTCAGACTGAGCTTATAGAAATCTGCCCCGCTTACGCTCACCCCTTTCAGAACGCATTCTTCAATCTGCACATCCTGCCTGCAGCACTCCTGCAGATAGGCGAGCCCTTCTTCCTTTCGCTCCATCCCATCCGGAAGGATGGGCTCCGCCGGCATATCCCCTTTTTTCATTCCCATTCATCCCTCTAATATTCAATCTGTAACCGCCCGCTTATGCGATGATTCCGTTCTTAATTATACACCCATATGCCAAAAAAGCAACGATATGCGGACTTAGCACAATGGTTCAGCACATGAGGCAATGGCCGGCTATGGTCTGGACAGAAGACGCAGAAACCTTGACGAAAGGCCCAGAAACCTGACAGAAGACTCCGAAACCTCAAATTGTGGCTGGGCAGAAAATCTGATATAATGAAAAACGAAACGATCATGCATAATGAACTTTGTGTCCTCCAGCCGGTTCTTATTACAGGTTCTTACCCGGCATGAAGCACAAATATCCCCTTACGGGCAGGAGAAAATACAGGATGAATATCACTTGGAATGCTGACAAATATACGAAAGATTTTTCTTTTGTTCATCAATACGGCAACGAGGTGGCGCAACTGCTTAACTGCGCTCCGGGCAGCGACGTACTCGACCTGGGCTGCGGCAACGGCGCTCTGACAAACCGGCTCAGGGAACGGGGATTCCATGTGATCGGACTGGACGTTTCTTCTGAACTGCTGGATACAGCGCGCAGCGCCTATCCGGAAATTGCGTTTATCCAGGCGGATGCCACCTCCTTTTCTCTGTCCGAACCGGTTGATGCAGTTTTCTCTAATGCAGTATTCCATTGGATCGATCAAGAGAAACAGCCGCTGATGTTGTCCTGTGTATCTCGTGCACTCAGAGAAAACGGGCAGTTTGTCTTTGAGTTCGGCGGAAAAGGGAACAATGCTCTCATTCACGAAGCGCTGGAGAAAGCCTTTCAGCATTATGGTTTTTCCTATAAAATGCCCTTTTATTTCCCTTCCATCGGTGACTATGCCCCTATGGTTGAGCAGGCGGGTTTCCAGGTGCAGTATGCCGTATTATTTGACAGGCCCACGGAACTAAAGGGCGCAGCAGGCCTTGAAGACTGGATCCGCATGTTCGTGAAGACGCCTTTTGCTGTTGTTGGAGATACGCAGATACAGGATGAAATCATTCGGACCGCAGTTCGGGATTTGAAACCGGTTCTATATAAAGAAGGAACGTGGTATGCGGATTACGTCAGAATACGGATGAAAGCGTATAAGCCAACGTCTATTTAGAGACGCTGTTCGTCTAACAAAAGGGATTGTGTTCTGCGCTTCTTTTTTGTGCAAAAAAACTGCCAGCAGAGTTCAACTGCTGGCAGGAACTTGATATGATTCAATTGCTCACCCTTCAATGGAGATATACTTGTTCTCTTCCACCGCGGGTTTCTCCTCTTTCTTCGGAATGCTCAGCTTCAGGATTCCGTGCTTGAAGCTTGCCTTCACATCCGCCTGTTCCACTGCATCTCCCACATAGAAAGTCCGGCTGCAGGCTCCGCTGAAACGTTCCCTGCGGATATACTTACCTTCCTTCTCGTCATCCTTTCCGTCGTGAGATTTCGCCGCGCTGATGGTCAGATAGCCATCTTCCAGTGAAACCTTGATTTCATCTTTGCTAAATCCCGGCAGATCCACATCCAACTCATAGGAATCCTTCTTCTCTCTCACATCCGTTTTCATCAGACGAGATGCATTCTTGCCGAATACCGGATTCTTTCTTCCGAACAATTCCTTGTTCAGTCTTTTTTCAAATCTATCGTCAAATGGAAAATCCATAAAATCATCAAACAAATCCTCACCAAAAATACTAGGCATCAACATAACTCATTCCTCCATTCTTCTATGATAAATCTATTTTCCAATAGAACTGATCTGATTCTGTTTCCAGGAAGGGCGGCTTTCCTTCTCAGGCTCTGCCGCCTTTCCTTCTTAGGCTCATCCCTCGATGGAGATATATTTATTCTCTTCCACTGCAGGCTTCTCTTCCTTCTTCGGAATGCTCAGCTTCAGGATTCCGTTCTCGAATTTTGCCTTCACATCCTCCTGGCTGATCTGGTCACCCACATAGAAGCTTCTGCTGCAGGAGCCTGCATATCTTTCTCTGCGGATGTACTTGCCGTTCTCATCCTTCTGGTCATTGTCCTTCTTGCTGGCTGCGCTGATGGTAAGATAGCCGTCCTTCAGTTCCGCTTTGATGTCTTCCTTTGCAAAGCCGGGCATATCAATATCCAACTCATAGCCATCCTTCATGTCCCGCACATCGGTCTTCATCAGGGTGTTGTAATTATAACTCCTGCTCCACGGCCAGTTCATCCAATCATCAAATAAATCTTCACCAAAAATACTAGGCATCAACATAACTCATCGCTCCTTTTCCAACATCTGGCGGCCCCTTTGGCCTGCCAGTCAATCTATATTATTAGGTTACCAACTTCTTTAAGAACCAGGGGACGATTCCCTTCCGGAGGCTTCCGCTTTCTTTGCTTTATGCCTTTCGTTCTTCTGATCTTCGTCCTTTCCTTTGTTCTAGATGTAATATAACACGCATTATTAGCGCTGTCAAGAGGTGAGTGCTAATTATTTTGTGAAAAAAGTGTGAAGTCCCGATTTTCCTTGATTTTACGGGCTTCACGCCGGTTTTTCTTTTTGTAATTTCTTTATTTTTTGTTCTGCCAGACCACATTTGCACCATTTTCATGCAGGTTACGACCTATACGGCGACAGCTGTAACCGACCGAACATGTTCGTGAGGTGCATTGCGGATTTCCTCCACCACTTGAACAGTGTCCATTTGGGCAATCTCATTTTCAATCTTTGCCCAATCTGAATTTTGAGTATGAAAAAGCGGTTAATCTTCAATGGAGTAACCGCTTTGTGTGCGAGATATGAAATTGTTTATTGCTTTATATAGACACTTAACCGTTCTTCAATATTGCGTCCGCTGTATATGACACGCAGAATTGTTACCGCCTGTCCTTCTACATCTGGAACATAAAACACGATATAATTATCTACCGCAACAAAACATAATCCTCGACTATGCCATGTTCTTTCCTATATCTCGGCAAGCGTTCCGGCACTTCTTCTAAACTTACTATCTGTTTTTCCAGACGTTTCAGTTGCTTTTCTGCATTTTTCGACGGCAAAAGTTCAAAAACCGTCTTTGCGTCTTTGGTTCGACCAGCTTTCATATCCGCATATCCTTTCTCCAGTTCTGCATACAATTCTTCTGTCCCCAACATACTTATGCCTGTAGGCGTTCTGTCTGGGATTTTCACTTCAAAGGGAAATCCTCGCTGTAAAATAATCTGTTTATAAAACATATTGATAACGTTAGATGCAGGAATACCCAGTGTGGAAAGGATTTTTTCAACCTGTTCTTTGATTTCAGGCTCTATTCTCGCATATAAATTTGCTGACTTTACCATAATAACAGCGCTCCTTCCTCGTGCATATCTTTTTCTTCATTACACACTTACGTCCGCACAATAGCAATACTTTTCTTATATTGCCTTTCGCTTTTTCACCGCGAATATCTGATAGAGCAAATTTACAAGGATCGCAATGAATATTCCAATCTGAACCAAGTCCTGATATGTTACACACATTGGCTTGCCCTCCCTCTTTCATCTGAAGGGTTAGCGCCTCCGAAAATGACTACATTGTAACTAAAGCCATCAGCTTAGGAATCATTTCCTTGATTTGAACATAGCGTGACGTATTAATACATAAATCATAGAATTCTTTTTTCCCCCAAGCCTGATTTGTATAGAATTGATAATATCTTGAGCGCTTTTTATCCACAGACAATATCTTCTTTTGCAGTTCCGGAACAGCAAAATTTTCGGCATCTTCGCCTTTTGCTTTGCAGCAGACAATCTTATATTCCATATCCGCATAAATAAACAAACGCATAGGCTTCATATCACGCAGCACATAATCAGCACATCTTCCAACAATCACGCAATCCGATTTTTCCGCAACCTCGCGTATAATTTTGCTCTCCTGCATATAAAAGTTCAGATTTTCTGCAACGGCATAATTTGTCGGCAGGCCGAATGTATGTGCGGTTGTGATTGGGAGCAGCGGAAGCGGGCGTTCATTTTCCATATAACGGACATATTCTTCCGCTTTTTTTGTACGCTCTATCAGAGTTGCTACGATTTCCTGGTCATAATATGCTATCTTCATTGCTTCCGCTAAACGCCGTCCTATTTCCCGGCCGCCGCTTCCAAATTCCCGACTGATTGTAATAATTTTATTCATAAAATAATCCTCCCAAAATAATTCGAATTTTCATTTATATAAGCGACGTTACGCCATAATATACGAAAAGGACGCCAACCAAACCGGTACAATGTACGATGATACTTTATCCAATACGCTTTCTAATTTTTTGATTGTAGCCGTCCCCTGCAATTTGTTATATCCAAAATAGAGCAGGATAAGCGGGAGTATATACATAAAGTTATAAATCATCATAAATAGCAGCACCAATGGAAATATCAAATGATACCCCGTCAAGAGGGCTAAGAAGCCAAAATATGGAAATGCGCTCGTCAATTCTACCATACAAAA
>ENA-ORMO01002934-ORMO01002934.1-human-gut-metagenome-genome-assembly--contig:-NODE-2934-length-12226-cov-2.520335_pt1 | contig 12226 bp, 14 predicted proteins | sample MGYA00242106_ERZ509001 | MGnify/ENA primary metagenome ERZ509001 (study PRJEB26280, sample SAMEA2338736) | human gut metagenome | biome: human gut; feature: human-associated habitat; material: faeces... | reverse complement strand
GCTGGAACTCTTCTTCGATGCGGAGCCGCTCGGTGGCGTATTTCTGCCATTTTTCCAACTGGTTTTGTGCGGTTTCCTGCTCTTCGGCACGATCGATCATCGCACTCTGTTTGTAGAAGTCCGATTCGCTGATATTACCGGCGTCGAGATCGTCGTTCAGCTTCTTGCGCATGGATTCGTAGGTCCGTTCCGTGGCTCGTTGTTTCCGTTCCTCTTCAGACAGGAACACATCGCCGAGCTGCCGATAGGTCTCGGCCGCCTGTTCGGCGTACTCTTTTTCGACCCGCGCCTGGTCCTGAAGACGCTTTTGTTCGGCGGTGGCGATTAGGGTATCGTATTGTGCCAGCGCGTTTTCCGATGCTCCATTATGGGCACTCTCTTTTCGGTCTTTGTTGATCTGGGCGACCGATTGCTGGTATTCGAGATCAATTTCTGCCAGCCGTTTGTTCTTCCCTTCACGCATGATGGCGATACGACGGGATTGAAGGTCTAAGTCGACCCGCGCGAACTCGTCAGCTAATTTTTGCTGTTTTTTTATCGCCTCTTGTCCTACTTTGTCGGAAACGTCACCACCTAAATCCGAATAGACCTTTCGGGCTTCTTTCTCCCTCTTCTTGGCTGCATCGTATTGTGCTTTCGTAAAAGCATCTTTATCCTGCTCGATCTTGCGCAATTCCTGTTTTGCGTCCTTCCACTCCTTGGCGGCTTTGGCATAGACGTCGGAGAATTTTTCAGATCCACCGGAAGTCGCCTCGGTCTGCAGTTGGTTAACTTGTCGTTCTGCCTGATCTTTCTGGCCTGATAAATATTGATACCGATATTTAATATCTATCGGGATAAAAAGCGGATTCTCTGCTTTCGCCTTATCCAGTGCTTGCTTTGCTTCCTCGTAGGCTTTATTTATCTGGTCGAGATTGGATTTCACTTCCAATAGTTTAATCTCCACAGGCTTTGCCTGCTCTTCTGCCTCTTTCTTTATTCGCTCATATTCGGCTAAATCCGCCTCTGCAAGGGCAAGGCTCTCTTTGGCCTTTTCCTGTGCCTGTATGTTGTAAAACAAATCACTACTCATCCCGGTATCGTCGGATGATTGCTGCTTAATCGCCTGATACCGTTCTTTGAGACGTACCAACTCTTCTTCCCATTTCCGGACATTGTCAACCAGCATTTGGTATCGTTCTGCTTCCGCCTGTGCGTTAATAGATTTGTCCGTCTCGCTGGGATCAACCTTCTTTAGCTCCTCCAAGCTGAAATTATCGGTCAGTGTCGGTGCAAGTTTCTTCAGCTCATCATAGGCTCGCGCCTGGGCAATAGTCGACTGGGTGTCGTCCCGAATAATCGCCAACCGCTCGTTAATCTTGTTTTTGGTGTCGTCCAGCCGTTGGTTGAACTCGTCCATTGCCTCATTGTGTTTTCTTTGGGCGCGCTCAGCGGCTGTTTCTGCCGTCACCAGCTTATAAACTCCGTACACAAGTCCGGCAATAGCTGCCGTTACCATCGTTACGGGATTGGCCAGCAAGGCGGCTGTGTTTGCCTTAATGGCGAGCGTCAAGGTTTTCCAACCCTTGGCAACCAGTGTAACGCGGGCAGCTTCCACGGCTTGCGCAGCAGTCAATTGACGCCCATACATCAGGGCGAGTTTCTTTTGCAACACCGCTTCTCTCAGAACAACCATATTGGCACGTTGGGCTGCCGACACCAGCATCAAGGCTGCTTTGTAAGAGCCGTAAACGGCTACCAACTTGATTAATAGACCGAGAACGATATCGTAGTTCTCTACCAGCGAGATCGTCCCCTGCAGTACCGATGCAATCATCCCCTGACTGGATTTTCCGATGTCGTTGAACATCGTATCGATCGCATCACCGAGGTTCGAAATAAAGCCGGTAATGGTCTTCGACTGATTCTCCATCAGGTTGTAGAACTGGCCGCCTTCGTTGGTCATGCTCTCAATGACCTTTTTCACGTCCTCAAACCCAATCTTCCCGGCAGTGACCATCGCATTGATCTCTTCGGTGGTCACACCGTACATTTTGGCCATCTCCTGCAACATCGGAATCCCCGAACTGGTAAATTGGAGCATATCCCGTGCATACAGTCGTCCCTGTACGGCGGTGGTACCGTACAAGTAGGTAAGACGTTCGAGAGGTAATCCTAACCCGGCAGCCACGTTGCCCAACCGGGTGAGGGTGTCGGTTACATCCTCAGCTGCAAATCCGTAGGCAAGCAACTGACGGGCACCATCGGCCACCCCCTGCAGGTCGAAAGGCGTTTTGGCGGCCAGATCGACCATCTGCGCCATCAGCGCGTCGGCCTTCTCCTTGCTCTGCAAAAGCGTCGTAAACGCTACTTCGAGCTGCTGGAACTCACCGCGAGTACGGGCAATTTGCTGAACCAGGCTTCCCAACGAAAACCCTACGCCAACTTTAGCAAGTGTCGCGGAGAATCGCCGCATGGCCATGTCCATTCGGTCCGAATCCGTGACGACGTTGGAGGTAACTTCTTTTGCTGTCTGCTGAATCTGTTTGAGTCGACGGAGTATCTCCTGATTATCGATTTCAGCGGTAAGGTCGATCATGGTTATTCCTTCCTGAGTGTTGGTTGTGTCGATACAACCGGTTACTATTTCCCGCTCGCCATCTGTATCAACATGTTCATGGCGTTCGGAGCATTCAAGTCAAGCTGTTGCGGCGCCCCTTCGTGGTGTTTGTAATCCACCCGAATGGAGTCACGGATCATCAGTTGCAGGTTTGCCCAGGCAATACCCCACAGGACGTAATCCAACGTCCAGTGGTACCTGCTGACGATCATGTCAATTCGTCCCCAGAGGGTTTGCCCGCCATAGCAGCTATCCGATCTGCCGGGGTCATCGGGGAAATCTCGACCTGAAGCATTTTTACCAATCGGATAGCACGCGTAAAATCCTCGCAATAGGACTGCGAGACGATCCACGATAGCAGCTGTACCACCGTCGCAGGTTGCATGGTAGGGGAGTGCATCAGCAGTTCTGTTCTTGCTCGAAGGTTTTTGTCGATCTCCTGTTTGGTTCTGAGTGTGGCGATGGCGATGATTTCGGCCACTTCCTGCGGCTTCTCGGCGCAAATCCGCCACATTTCCTTGACGTCATTGTCCGAGCCCGATAGAGCCATATCCAGGGCAAGCAGACGCTCGCTGATCATCATCAGCCGGCCCAACTGCAACGGGTAGAGATACAAGGTCACCTCCTTCGAACCGTCGATACTTCTGATTTGGAACGATTCGTCCTTTTCCATCAGCGTATCGATGGCTCGTGCATGTACGGATGCTTGAGATCTGTTTGGTTTCATGATTCAGAATGGATGAAAGTGCATCCCGCCCCGGTCTCGCTCCGGGATACCAGCCTTTAGCTGACAGCGGGATTCAGGAAGGTGGTTATACTCCGACACCATCGGTGTATGCCGGAGTCGCAATCGGCCACCAGGCCACGCCCCCTTCAGCAGGAGACAAAACATCTGCCGACACCGCAATCTGGAGCGGATCCGACGTGTTCATGCCGCCCGACAGCGTTGCTGCGTACTTGAGACGGGCAAAAGCGATGGAAGCTCCCGACAGCGCATCGAAGACGAACGCCTTTTCGCCTTCGTACAATTTGCCCTGTTCGGGCTCGGTGGTGCCGAAGTAGAACGCGAGTGTCTCGTCGTCGAAGTCGGCCACATTCCACGTCACCTCTTTCGATCCGGTCGTGGGATCACGCAGGGCGAAGAAAGGGTTTTCCTCACCCTCACGGTGGAACTTGTTGCTGGTGGCATTGGAAAAGTTGAAGGTCACGCCGCCCTGATAGGGCTGGGTGATCGGCTTGAGCGCCTTAATCAGCGCATCGGCGCCCTGGTCTTTTACTCCTTTGGGAAGCGGATCCCCGGCATGACAGGATTTCAGTCCTACAAGTTGCATGGTTTCAGTATTTTTTAAGTTTCAGTTTGATGTTCGAAAATGTGAAGGAGATCGCCTCCTCACTGATGAAAGTCTCGCCGTTCACGTCGAAAAACCACCGTTCGGCAACCGGATAATGCCCCAAAGATTCGAAGGCAATCTTCGTCAGTTCGGCCAAACGGGAGCGGTTGGGGAAACGTTGTTGTTCGCCGCCGATGGTGGGCGTCGTGTCCGGAACGTAAATGTTCACATTCATCGTGGCTACCTGTACCCCTTCGGTCACGTTCGTCAACGAGGTCACGACAAGAAATTCACCGGAGGGGCGATTCGGATAGTGATCCGCATACATCACCGGAACCGCTTCGCCCAATGGAGAGCGGCGCACATGGTCCCAAACCAGAGTGAATATTTCCGCAGAGGTCAGTTTCATCGTTGCTGTGATCTGAGGTATTGTCCGAACTCGGCTTTCAGCCTTTCGGCGGTGGCCTCCACCCAGTCCGCAGAGCCCTGCAGCACGTCGAATCCCTTTACCTCGACATAGCGGGCGTAGCGCATACCCGCCACCCACACCAGGCAGGTTTTGTGAGGCGGAAGCCGAAGTGCGACTTCGATGGCGTATGCGCGGCTTTCGTTCTGCACCGGCCCCGGAGCGAATTCGCTTTTTACTACTCGTCCGCCCTGTACCACGACATAACCGATCGAATGGCGGAGATTGCCCGTCCGGTCGGTATAGTTGCCATGTTCGCGGGCGTACTTTACCACACGTTCCCCAAGCATGGAGAGCCACTCAACAGCCTTCCGGTCGTATTCTTCCTGGGCCTGCCGAAACGAGCAGTCTACCTGCTGCCAGTTGGTACGATCCTTTATAGCCATAGCTTTGTGTCTTCATAACGTTGTCCGCTTTTGTAGAAGCCCTGCACGGGATAGGAGGTCGTATCCATCTCAGTGGGGCCGGCTTCGGTACGCCGCGTGTGGTCGAAAATGTTAATCCCGTGGCGGTCGAAAATGCGTACTCGTGTCCCGATGGGAATCGGCCGCGTTGCTGCCGGCATCGTCACCTCGTATGCGTACAGAAAGACTTGGCCGTTTTGCCCTTTGATCTGCTTCGCTTGACCGTTTTGTCGGGCGTTGCATCGGCCCACGAAGCGCCATTCGTGCGCCCCCTCGGTCCAGGAACCGTCGGGATTGAGTGTGGCATCCTCTTCGTACCATATTTCGAGCGTATGGGGGTAGCGAATCATAGGAACTTTACTTTGGGGCGCGGGTTGAACTCTTCAGCGATATCGGCAAAGCCGTTCTCCTTTGCGAGAGCGTGAATGCGGCTTCGCAACTCAGCAACATTATAGCCGAGCGAGAATCCGCCGTTACTTTCGGAGGCCAGCACCACGAGCTGCTTCAGCACGTCGATGGTGGCTTTGGCGACGGATTTCTTTGCGGCGGCAGAATACTCATCATCCGGGCTTAACCCTGCATCCATGCAGGACACATGGATCAGCCCGTCATCCACGTTGTAGGGATAGAGCCTCGCCGATATTGCTTCGTAGTTCGTCATGGACTATCCCAGTTTAGTGAGGTCGGCGATGGCCATTCGGTTCGGGATTTCGATGTCGGGAATGGCCTCCATGCCATACTCCATGAAGCGACCCTCAGAGGTGCGATACGATGAGATGAACATTTTGCCATCCTCGGCCATCGTATAGGTTCGGCCCGGAACCGGGTCGCGCATTTCATAGGGTACTTTCCACTTCATGTATCCGAGTTTGTTGGCTCCGAGGACCGGCAGGAACGACACATAGTCGTCGGGAACGGCGTTTTTCGCCTCGGTGTCGGAGACCTGCACCCACTCGTCCTTGATACGGAATCGGAACGGGATGTCCACAGCTTCCAGCAGACGGTTGGCCATCGGTTCAGTGACGATGTTGCCGGTAGAGAACTCCATGTCGCCGAATTTCATGGTGTACTTTCCGATGAACCCCGACGACGAGGCGATCCGCTTGTAGAAGGTCGCGCGGTTCACCTCGGCAATGGCGAACGAGCAGCCCATCGGACGCATTTTGTCCACGAACTCGGTCATCATCCACGAGAGAATATTCTCTTTGTCGCCCGATGTCGCCTGTTTCTTGGTGATGGGCAGCTTGATGTCGGCCACCGAGACGCCGCGCTTGTTCTCCTTGCCGTTCACGCTGGCCTGTCCTTTGAAACGCAGGTCGCCCATAATCAGGTCGAGCCGTTTCATTGGAGCCAGCAGGCATTGGCGAACATCGTCCGCCAGAAAGTTGATGATTTCGTCCAGTACGCTCGGCTGTGCGGCACGCAAGCCGTTGTTGTAGGTGTCGATGAGCGTTTGCAACCGTTCCAGACGGGTGTTGTCCATCTGGTAGGCATCGCCGAAGCAAGCCACCTCACCGACGCCGCTTCCAAGCGCATGACGCTTGCGGATCGGTTTGTTGGCATACCGGTCAATGACGGTACCGGCAACGACGCCGGTCTGGTTGCCGATGTAGGTTTTGAACGTGCCGTCCGGATTCGCCCGATCGTAGTTCAGGTAATCTTTCCAGAACACCCGGTCCATATCGAGCATGTTCACGGTAGCCCGATCGATGATTGCGGACAGTACGCCTTTATTGTCCAGCAGTGATTCGATAGTCAGTACCATTTTCTTTCCTGTGTTTTAGATGAACATGAACCGATCTCCCAGCGCCTCTTTATCGGCTTCAGTAACGGGAATGTAAAGCTCGTCCTCGACAATGCCGAACACCCGGCCGATGCATGCCACGGTGTTGATGTCAGAGAGTTTGCGCACTCCGTAGGAGAGACAGTTGGGCGTGTACTTAGCGGCGGGATCCGAATCGCTCTTCGCCTCCACGAGAATCGCGCCGGCCGTGAGTGCCGCCGTAAAATTCTCTGCGGCGGTAATTTCGTCGTAACCCTCCTTCGAAGTATCGACAGCGGCTACGGAGATGACGTTGGTACCGTCCGACAGATACATTCCCGCCTTGAGGAACGTACCGTTTACGAGGGGATTTTTGGCGACCTTCACAACTTTGACCGACGTGGCGGCCTCTTCGAGCACTTTCACGCGAAGACACACATGGGCCTTGCGCTCGGCTTTGTCGCGGTAAAGGGGAGCCAGCTCGGGAAGCCATCCGTCGACCGGAAGGTTGGTTTTGTCCAGATCCATGCCGCCGTCGTTGATGCGGTAGATGGTGGTTTCGTCGCAGACCTCCCGCATCACGGCGGGTGCAGTCTCGTACTTAATACCTGCAGGCATTACTTACTTTGGTTTTTTTGTTCGACAATTTGTTGGGTGCCCTTTTCGATCTCGGCAATCAGATTGTCCATGTCGGTTTTCTGTTTGCCCTCGGCAGACTGGGGCGGTTGTACCTGCTGAAATCCCTCATTGGCCAACTCCTGTTTGAACTCGCCGTAGTCCTTCACAGTTTTCTCCACGTAGGCGGCGATCTCTTCTTCGTCCTTGAAATCGCGGCCCTCGATGCGACCTCCGTAGTAGGATGCGGGGATTTTTGCTTCATCGAGTTTGGCGCGCAACGTCGCGGACAGGGCCTCTTTGCGTTTCTGCCCGCTGATCATGTCGCTGAACTCTTTGAGCAACTCGGATTTGAACTTTTCGGGATCGAAATCGGATTTTTGAACCGGCTCGGTTTTTCCCTGCGGTTCCGGCTCGGCGGCAGGTTGGGCGACAGGCTTCCCGTCTTTGAGGTTATGCCGTTTCTCGTAGTTGCGTACTGCGGTCTGTGAGGCATCCCCTGCGCGGTAATCGCCGTAGCTTTGTAATACGTCCTGAAAGCCGATCCCCTCCACGATGGCAGGTAATTGAGCTTCGTCCGTAACGTTCTCGACACGCTTTGCTGCGATTCGTTCGAGAATTGCATTGTCAACCCCCGGAAATTTGGTTTTGAGCAATGCCAAGAGTTTTTCTTTCATGTCGTTCCGTTCGTATATGGTTTGAATGTATCTTCACATCCATTAAAAAAGGTCTGCCAGCCGGTAAGCCAACAGACCTTGCCCCTTGTGGGGTATGATGTCGTTCCGTCTGGGTCTGTCGCCTGCATCCATACAAGCACATACAAAGATTTTTCGCCGCAACACAATATCCAAATTCAGGGTGCGGTGAAGAGGGAAAATTTTTCACTCCTCCTGCAAAATGTGTTCAATATTTCGTAAAACAGAATTATATTTTATAAAACAAAATATTTACCTATCTTTGTAATGACATTTAGCCAGGGTATGAAATGAGAATATTTACCGAACAGGCCATTAAAGAGTACGCGGAACAGCATCCGGAATCGAAAGTCGCCCTGCAGGAGTGGGCGCAGAAAGTCAAACGAAGCGACTGGAGTTGTTTTGCCGACATAAAAAGAACATTCAACAGTGTCGATAACGTAGGAAATCAGCACTATGTATTCAACATCAAGGGCAATGACTTTCGACTGGTGGCCGTTGTGAAATTTACCATCCGGTTCGTTTATATCCGGTTTATCGGGACGCACAAAGAGTACGATAAAATTGATTGTCGAAACATTTAACCGCAGAGCAAATGACGAAAATTGAGACCCAGGCCCAATACGATTGGGCTGTCAGTCGGGTAGAGGAGTTGCTCCCACTCGTGGATGACAATACCCCCAAAGATGATCCCAACCTCATTGAACTGGAATTGTTGTCGAACCTCGTGGCCGATTACTCGGATGAGCATTTTGCCATCGGATCGCCGTCACTGGCGGACGTGATCAAACTGCGGATGTACGAAATGCCCCTGACGCAACGCAGTCTTGCCACGCTATTGGGTATCAGCCCTTCCCGCGTCAGCGCGATCGTATCGGGCAAGGCTGATCCGACCTACAAAGTAGCCCAGGAGATCAGCCGGAAGTTGCATATCGACGCAAGCATCGTACTGGGTGTTTGCTGATCGCCGTTGCGCTGCGGTGGACACCTTAAATACAGGGGGGGGAATACATGACCGACCGGAATAAACTTACATCTGAGGAGTTGCAGCAACTTCGTCAGACAGATTTTAATTCCCAGCCCGGATTTGTATCGGCAGAGACCGTATTGGCCAAAGAAGTGGGCGCAAAAGGGACACCGGAGCGTGCTGAGTTTGATGCGAGAGCTTTTGCCTGGTATTCCGGGGAATTCTCCGGGGACAAAAAGGAGGCGTCGGAGTAAGCTCCAAGAGTGAGCAACGCCAAATCTGACAAAAGGAATTGTTCCACCATATAAAACACCACTCCATGATAACCCAAGCACAATATGAACTCGCCCGGCAGCGGATTGAGGAGCTGTTGCCCCTGGTGGATGACAATACGCCCGTAAACGATAAAAATGCGATTGAACTGACCCTGATGTCGGATACGGTCATTGCATACGAAAAGGAGCATTTCCCGATTAAAAAGCCAACCGTTTCGGAACTGATCGAACTCTCGCTGGAAGAGAAGGGCATGACTCAACGGCAACTCGCTCAGGAAATAGGAGTCAGCCCCTCACGGGTGAACGACTATGTGTCCGGCCGTGCGGAACCGACTCTGAAGATCGCACGCTTGCTGTGCCGGGTGCTGGATATTCCCGCAGCGTCCATGCTCGGATTATAACTCACCCCGCTAAACTGAGGTGGCCTGCTGTTTCGTGACGGCCTGTTCCTTCTGTATCTCGCTCACCTCGTCGTCCACATTATCGACAATCCCGGCCAGCATGACTCCGGTTCGACGGGATGCCACAGGCTGTCCGCACGCCGAAAGTGCAATGCGCACCTTCTCTTCGAGATCATCAATGCTGAAGGGTTGAATCTCCACATCCATGTCGATAGTATTGGCGGCATCTTCATAGGCCGGATTCAGCGAGCCGACGGCCGAAGCAAGAAAGTTGTATCGGCGTTGCAGATACTCGCCGACGATCTCGGCATGGTTATCGACGGCAAGCTGCGTTCCCATAAACAGAAAATCGAAAGCGCGGCCCGACGGAACGCTTCCCAGTCCCTTGAGATTTTCGAGAGAGAGGCGGGGAGTATTGGTGAGATGGTAGGCCATGTCGAGCAGGTTGTCCAGTTCGACCTTGGCGGCGCCCCCTACCTGGTCGAGGTTCAGGTAGTACACCTTCCCGCTGTTTTGCAGTTGAATCATGCGGTTTTTCCCGACCTTCTGAGGAAGCCCCTCGATATCGCCCTCCAGCACCAGATCGGGAAAAAAGACCATATCCACACAGTCGGCATAGTTGGACAGCAGCTCTTCGATACGGCGGCGAATCGTTTGGATGTTGTGGCACAGAGAGGTCGGACGATAGGCATACATCGTTGGATTTTTCCTGAATCCATGTTCGAAACTCTGATCCGGCAGAAACGTCCATGCGCCCGCGTCCAGTCTCCAGGTGTACACATTGGTGGCAGTCACGGTCATAAAATACTGCACCTCCATCTTCGTTTCATTGTCACGGACCGAATACCCCCGGGAGAGAGCCACATAGTCGCCACTGGCATCGAAGAACGGATACAGCGCATCGCCCCGGAACGGCGACCATATCGTACAACGAAGTCGGTACCTGTTGCTGTTTGCATACCCGAGCATCCCTTTGATTTTAGCCTTCAGGCGGGCCCAGAAACCGTTATCCGGAACCGCATACCAATACTCGGCCACCTCCTGCTCGGAGAATAACGAGCGGACGATACGCTTGTTGTTGTAGCGCATTTTATTCTTGCGGATCACACTCTGGATGATCTGCAACAGCGATCTTTCGGCATCGTCATTGGGAGCGCAATCCACCTGCGGATCTTTGCCCACGGTGAAGGCCGTATGAATGTTTACGATGTCCTGCTCCAACGGGATGGATATGCGATTGACCGGGTCAGGCTCATAGACGGCAGCATGGTGCGTCACCGTACCGTTCGGATTGGTTACGTCCTTCTCTTCGGAAACCAACAGCTCCCCATCTTTGCGCAGATGCTTGTCATTCACTTCGTGGCGGTCGGGATTCCACTCCCTCTGGAGCTCATCCACGCAGGGTTTGGGCGTCTTACGTTGCGCCTTCAACAGTTCAATCTTTGCCGATTCGTCGCTCATGGCGAGAATTTCATCCAATGTCTTCATGTCCTAACTGAAATAACCCCTGTAACTTTTGTTTGTCTTCCGGATTTTGCCGAGAATCATGCCCAACACATAGTAGCGCACGGCGTCGATCAGGTGATCCTCCTGCCCGTCTTTGGGTCGGTTGATCGGCAGGCCGTTTTTGTCCTCGTCCCACACATAGTTGCGGAACTCCTTGAACATGTGGAATGATCGTTCGGTAACGTATATCTCCATTTCGAGCATCTTCTCAATGCCGGCAATGACGGACGGGCCGCTTTTGTCAACCGGGTAGATATTGATCCCGGCATTATGTATCTCATCGATCAGCCGCGGATCGGCAGACTCCGATATGACCTTTAGATCGCGATAGGGTCTCAGCACATCGATGATCTCCCGGGTCAGCATCTGCGTGCGGTAGCATATTTCGTCGATGTAAAGAGCATTGCCGATAATTCCGCATTTGGCAATCGCCGTCGGGTCGTTCGAGTACCCGAAGTCTTGGCAAATGGCAACCTTCTCGCACCAGCGCGGAAACTCTTTGACCGTATGGACATTTTTGAAGATAGCCCCCTCGGCTACGTCCACCCATTTGCCCATGACCACATGGGCATACTTGTCAGGATCCTCAACCTTCATGCGCTCCACTTCACGCAGGAACTCATCCGAGAGGTTCTCAATATTGTCGAAATAGGTCGTGTGGATGTGCAGGACATTGGGGTGGGTGCTTATCTGAACGTCCACGCCGTCGATATTTACCAGTTTGTGGGTCTTCTCGATATACTTGCGGTAAATGAAGTGGTTGGAATCGGTCGGGTTCATGATGATGATCACCCGATTCTGTATCCCCTTCTGGCGTATCGAGAGCATCAGCTTGTCGAAGTCATTTTCGCTGGTCCACTCTTCGGCTTCGTCGCACACGAACGTCGTGATGCCCTGGATGGACTTGAGTTTTGCCGTCTGATTGCCGGACGAGGTTTTGATGCCCCGGAAGAGCACACGACTACCCGAAACGAGATTCTCGATATCCTTCTGGGTTACGTGGAAGAACTCGCCGGTACCGTCTGCCTCTATCTTCTCCGTAAACTCAGGAATAACGGACATGGCGGCCGACACCATGGTGTAGCGGCAGTACAGGATAACATGCCCGGCTTCGAACGTGAGCCGTTCGATGAACGTCCCCGCATTATACGATTTTCCCGACCCGCGTCCTCCGGTAATGAGAATGATGAAATGCTCGGTGTCGT
>ENA-ORMO01002929-ORMO01002929.1-human-gut-metagenome-genome-assembly--contig:-NODE-2929-length-12244-cov-2.596439_pt1 | contig 12244 bp, 6 predicted proteins | sample MGYA00242106_ERZ509001 | MGnify/ENA primary metagenome ERZ509001 (study PRJEB26280, sample SAMEA2338736) | human gut metagenome | biome: human gut; feature: human-associated habitat; material: faeces... | reverse complement strand
GATAACGCCCCGCGGCGACATTCGCAATTACCGTGAAACGGTCATGGGGCGCCCGCTGCTGAACGGACAGGCTATTTCCGAGAACGGAAGCTATATGGGCTATGCGGTTAAACCCACGGCGGTCATTGACTATAACGGCAATATTATCGGTACCGTGTCGGCCACCGGACAGGTAATGAACTATAACAATGATGTTCTGGGCTGTGTCGATAAAAGAGGTTTCCTGAAATCTGACGAAGGAATGTCTCTGGCTCATACGATTGAATATGCCCCTGTTATGAACTTTAACGGAATAATTATCGGCCGCAATATCCTGGACGGACAGATTGTCAATGACCAGAACCAGTTCATCGGCTACACTCAGGCCAACGGAAACGTTAATTCCAAAACCGGTATGCCGGTCGGCCACCTGTTTAAATATCGTCATGCTTTCAGCCTGGCCAACAAATATATCGGCCGCATTAATGAAAAAGCTGAAGTGATTGACGGCAGCGGCGCCGTCGTCGGAACCGTCGATTTTGAAGGCAATGTCTCCCGGGAGAACCATAAAATCGGCTATGCTCTGTATGATATGTATGTTTATGACAATGATTTTGAGGCAATCGGCTATATTCTGAAAGACGGTACCGTGCTCTCCTTTATTAACCAAAATCTGGGAACGTTGAGCAAAGGCTTTCTGATTAATAAAAACGGCGAAGTTACCGGCCGCGGCAACAGAGATTTTTACATTCGCGACGACAGCAACTTGATTCTCGGCGAATTATACCTGAACGGCGAATTGCGCGATAACAGCGGCAATGTTATCGGCACGGTCACCAAAAACGGCAGCATCATAGACAAGGACGGGCGCGTCGTGGCCATGGCCAAACCGCTGCAGTATTATGGAGAAATGGTTGCCCGTGAAAAAGTTTATGACCAAAACGGCAACTTAATCGGCTATGTTAACGCCGATGGTTCGGTAACCGACGAAAACGGAAATATTATCGGCTACGTCCAGAACGGCAAAGTCGTAGATAAATCCGGCAAGCTGTTGGGTGAGCTGGCCAGTGAGAAAGTGGCTTACGACAAAGACGGCAATATCATCGGTAAAGTTCTGCCGGACGGAACGGTAGTGGATGCCAACGGCAAAGTGATTGGCAAAGTCGGAGCCAACGGTGAAATTACCGATGCAAACGGTAATTTGATCGGTTCTATTAAAGGGCCGGGCAGCGGCGATAATCTTGCCTATGATGCAAACGGCAATGTCCTCGGACGGATTTTGCCCGACGGTTCGGTTATCGACGGCAACGGTAACGTTATCGGGCATGTTAATGCCAAAGGAGAAATCGTTGACAACAGCGGAAAGGTGATAGGCGTTTCCGGAAAAGAAATGCTGGCTTATGATGCTGACGGAAATGTTATCGGCCGCTTGTTGCCGGATGGTTCTGTTGTTGATTTGAACGGTAATGTTGTCGGCCATGTCAATGAAAACGGCGAGGTTGTAGATGCCGACGGTAATGTCATCGGCAGCGCCAGCACGGCCAATCTGGCTTTTGATGAAAACGGAAAAGTTATCGGACAGGTGTTGGCCGACGGAACCGTCGTTGACGCCAACGGCAAGGTAATCGGCAGGGTTAATGCTAAAGGTGAAGTTGTTGACAATTCCGGAAATGTCGTCGGCAAAGCAAATATTGACAGCTTGGCGTTTGACAAGGACGGGCGCGTCATCGGCCGCGTTAATGCCAACGGCGATGTGGTTGACAAAGACGGCAAGGTGATAGGCCGCGTTAATGAAAATGGTGAAGTCGTCAGTGCTGACGGCAAAGTCGTCGGCTATGCCAAAAAGCCGTCCTGGTACAAACGTCCCGGAGCTTTGCCTGAAATCGGCCTTTCGCCGGAAGAACGCGAAATAACCGAAAAATATCGCAAGTCTTTAGGCATTGCCCTGACGCCGGACGGTGAATATCTTGGTGAAATTATGGAAGACGGTCGCGTCGTTAACAAGGCCGGAGAAGTTGTCGGCCACCGTATGCCTGACGGTTTGATTATTGATGACGAAGGCGCCCTGGTCGGTATTGAGGAGAGTGAAAAGCCGGCCGCAGGTGAAATGTTTATTCCCGCCGGAACCTTCGGCAAAGGCGGTGCTTACGGCACCGGAACCGGACCGGGTGCAAATCTTGGTCCCGGCGGCGGCTTTGGCCCCGGTGAACGGTATGATCCCCAGCGAGCCGCTGCGCTTGATGCCGCGCAGCAGGAACGCCGCAGCAATATGCAGGTAGGCAAAATCAGCAGCAACATCAGTCCGGATGCTTTCGACGGTATGCAGAAAAACTGGGATGAGCAGGGCATTAAAAAGGCCATTTCCTCCTGGAGGGTTGACTTAAGTGAAATGATTTTCGCCGATAAGCCGATTCCCGCGGTTATTGCCCGTTCGATTGACAGTAACAATCCGACCCCGGTAACCGCCTATGTTGAACGTAATATTTACGCCGAGGAAGGACGTAAAATCATTATTCCTGCCGGCAGCCGTATTATGGGAACTCTCGGCGGCCTGACCGGAACCTCGGAAACCACGTCACAGTCGGCGAAAGTTCAAATTTCTTGGGAACGCCTGATTCGTCCGGACGGCTCGCTGTTTGTCTTCAGCGGTGTCACCGGCGATGCGCAGGGCCGCGGCGGTGCTTTGGGCTATCTTGACCAGCAGCTGTTTAAGAAATATACGTTGCCGATTATGACCACGGCTTTGACCAGCTATACTTCCTATATGATGGCCGATGACGAGAATACCGACAGCGGCAGCGTTAACGAAACGCCGAAACAGCAGGCCGCCAATGATGCCCGCCAGAACTTCCTGAATCAGATGAACCAAGTCTTTGAGCAGATTTTGTCGGATAAAACCAATATTCGCCCGCTGACTTATGTTCCCGCCGGCACCCGCATCATTGTTTATCCGAACGTTGATCTCTGGATGCGCACCCGTGAACGCAATCCGCAGGAATTGGGCGGTCAGGGCAAGAAAGACGTCTTTATTGATGACCCGCAGACCACCGGTAAGCGTGAGCTTGAAAAGAACCGCCGCAGCCTCGGCAAGACCGAGACTGCTCCGACCGGTGCCGGCAGCGTTGTTTATGAATCTCAGGATATAGACGTTGAAGCCGCCGGCGGAACGCCTACATTGATTGATGACAGCAAGCCGTCTAATTCCGGCAAGAAAACCAATAATCCGCCGCCGCTGATTTCCAGCCCGGTCGCCGGGGCAACCCCGCCGCCTCCGCCGTCTTTCGCCACATCCCCCACTCCGGGAGCGGCAACCGCGGGCAGCAACACCGGCAGCAGCAATAATACCAATAACAGCGTTCCGCAGCTGTTCTAAGGAGTTTAAACAATGAGTTTTAAGGTTCTGGAATCTGTTCTTCGTCCCTTGGCTTACTGGTATAACCAGGAAAACATCGAGGAAGTTGCCGTCAACCGCTCTGGGCAGGTTTGGCTGCGCCTGCGCGGCAAACGCGCTTATCCCTGGGTGATGTATAAAGATGAAAAACTTACTAAAGAATATCTGACGGATTTGCTTTATATTATTGCCAATACCTATGAACTTCCCTTTGACCCGGTACAGGGAACGCCGGTGGTTTATGCCACCATCCCCGGCGACCACCGTTTTTCTGCCGTCAGCGGACGTAACGTTATGTATGACCAGGATGACCTGACCGGCGGTGTCGCTCTGACAATCCGTGTCCACAGCGACGATGTTGCTTTCGGGTTGCAGGACTATGGCCTGAAACAAGGTGAAAGCCTGCATAAGGTTAATCCTCTGAAAGATATTCAGGACCCCGAAGATCCCTATGAGCGTCTGCTGTTGAGCATTAAACGCGGGGACCATATTCTCGTTTCCGGCGCTACGGCAACCGGTAAAACCACGTTCTTAAACAACCTGCTTAAGATTTTGGATATCCATAAGCGGATTATCACAATTGAAGATACGCGCGAATTGCTGGTGCCGCATCCGAACCGTGTTCATATTGTTATGTCCCGTACCGAGCAGACTAACGAGTTCGACTATTCGAAAATTATCGACCTGGTGGTTCGTTTTACGCCCGACGCCATCATCGGCGGCGAGATTTCTACCAATAACGCCGGCGCATTGTGGGAGCTGATGGGATCCGGTCACGATAACTGCCTGGCCACCATCCATGCCGAAAGTTCGGAAGCAGCCTATGAAGCTTTTGTTGACCGTATTCTGCACAGCTATCCGACAATTGACCGTGAAAAAACCATTAAGGAAATGCACCGCAAACTCCGTGTTGTCCAAATCAACCGCGACGGCAACCTGCGTGCGGTAACCGAAGTAACATAAATAAAAAAGCCCCTTTGAAAGGGGCTTTTTTTTATTGCAGCGGCGGAATGTTCAGCTGGGCAATGTCTCCGGGACGGATTTTTACATTTGAATAGCGCATGTTTCCAGTCTCAATAACAAATCGCTGACGGCTGGTCAGCTGGGACGCCAAATCATAGAAATCACGTCCGCTGAGCTCCTGCCGTTGAGGATTCATAATATATAAAACACAACCCTGCGTCCGTTCGGCCACGCCGCAACGGGCACGTCCCCGCGGCACTTCCGGGTTAATCACGACGCCTTGCAAACCGTCGCGGACAATCGTTTGCTGCGTAAAGAACAGTTTGGCAAACATAAAGCCGACGACAAAAACCATTGCCGCAATAATCGACATGCCTTTCATGGTGAACATATTGTTTTGCATCAGTTGTTCTTTAAACGGCAGTTTTTGCGGGGTAATGTCGCTTTCGTCAATAAACTGCGGCTGATAGCCTTCCTGCTGATTGTAAACGTTGCTTTCCTGATTGAGCGCCGGCAGATTGGCATTGCCGTCCAGAATATCGTCAATATTATAATCGCTGCGTCCCTGATTGCTTAAAAAGCCTCCCTGCGGCTCGCTACCGTGCATCTGCATGCCCGGAGCCTGCGGAGCCGACGGATTCGGTTGTCCGATATATCTTTTGATCGGGCGCTTGACTTTTTTAAGCCTGCGTGTCGGGTCAAAATTCTGCGGTTGGTTCGGAGTATTGGGATTCATGTCTGTCATGGGAAATCCTTACCTGTTATTTTGTAATGTTTTGTTTGTTTTCAAGGTTCTGATAATACGCGGAACCATAAAGACGACAGTCTCTGATTTCGGCGATTTTTTATCAAATATTTGATTGGGAATGCCGATAATCATAAAGTTTTCACCAATGCGGCTGCGAACGTTGAATTGTGTTATCTGACCGTTGGTCGCCTCCAGAGTAATGTCTGAAAAAATCCGGTTGTTATGTTCTAACGAAGCCTTGGCCAAAACCGACAATCCGGTCTCCAGAGAATCTCTGGCGCTGCATTTGCCGATATCAAAGCGGGCAAACCACAAATTCGGAACCACGAATTTTCCTTCTGCAACCGGGATAACCATTGCCTGTTGCCCCAAAAAACTGCGCAGGGTTGAAATGTTCAGGTCGTTTGACGTGGTCAGCGCGCGCCCGATAACGCCGGTCTTAGTGGTTTTAATAGTGCCGAAATCAAAGGTTTTCAACAAGTCTTGCCACTCAATGTCATCATCGGCACTGTAAGGGTAAATGCGGAAAACGTTAACGTCAAAGGCAATCAGTGTCGGATTGTCTTCAAAATAGGCCACCAGTTTGTTAATCTTATTGCGCAGTTCGAAATCGGCTTCAAATGTCACCGAGTAATCGGCCCAGTCCGTCGTCACGTCGGTAATGCCCGATCCGCGTAAAACGTCCAGCAAAGCCAGCAGGATAGGGCGTGATTTCGGTACATACAGGCTGAAATTAGCTTTACGGCTGATGGTCAGTGTTTTGGTTTCGGCGTTATAGGCATAATAAATTTCGGCGGCATCGGCAATCATTCCGATAACTTCCGACAGTTCGCCGCGCAGATTTTCCGCCGAAATGCTGGCATAGGGTGCATCTTTTGCCACCAGTTTGATGCCTGCTTCCTTGGTCAGCTTATACATGGCTTTTTCCGCCGGCATGGTTGCAAAGGTAAAGCCCGTCACCTCAAATCGGGGCAGCATGTCATTTTTGCCGTTGCGAACCATATTGAACGCCTTGACGTTATAGGGAATGGTCGTAATCATTTCCTGTGTGTTCCAGTTGACGTAACAGCGCAGCGGAGACTCCAAATCCAATGAACTGGCGCCTTTCGGAGTGCGTATCATGTTCGGATCTTGCGGCAGAATGGTTTCCGAGGCAATCTTTTCATCCAGTGTCAGTTCGCGCGGCTTCTCTTTGGGAGCGCAGGCCGCGATAATTCCGACTGCCATTAATAACCAACCTAAACGGCTTTTTTCAAACCAGTTCTTCATTATTCTTCCGTACCTTCGTTTTTGGGCGGAACTGCCTGGCCGCCCTCCGGATTAACCGGTTTCTTTATTTTAATTACTTTTTTCAGTTCTTTGTTGGCCTGGTCCTGAGCCATAAGTTTGTCCATCAGCTGATCCATGTTCATTCCCGCGCCGAGAGTCGGGTCGTCAGCCACGGTGGTTACTGCACCCAAAGCCTCTTTCATCTTTTCAATTTCCGAAGCGTCTTCTTTAATCATCTCCGGGGATGAATTGTTGCGCAGTTCTTCCTGATATTCGCTCAGCGTCTTTTTCAATTCGTTCAGGCCGCCGGCAATTTTCTTTTCCACATAAGGATATAGTTCCTTATGTTGCAGAATATAATCGCCGGTATCGCTGATTTCCTCCAAAACATCCAAAATATATCCGTAAAAAGGATATTCTTCCATGGCAATATTGCCCATTCGCACGCAACGCGCCGCAATCCGGGAAATTGTCCGGTCATAATAGTCTTTGAGCAGAATATAATTGTCCAGATACCAGAGGCTTTCCTTGCTGGCTCCGCCCTGAGCCTGCGGCTGGGACATGCCGGGATGAGGCTGTTGTCCCGTTTGAGGCCGGGCAGCCGCCGGTTGCGGAGCCGCATTCGGCATCGCCGCGGCCGGATTGGCCTGCGGTTTCGGTTGCGCCGGCTGCTGTTGAGCCGGAGCCTGCGGATTAACCGGATTTTGTTCCGTCAAATTATTTGGTTCCATATCAGCTCCTTAACTGTCTTTTCAATTTAATTTAGCCGCCGGGGTTTGTAAATTGTTTTCTCACAGCTTTACCCAATTATATGGTTCCCTGCGGCTTATAAGGTTCATTTGGGGCTTCTCCGGTCTCTAAATCGGCCAAACCGGGCCCGTCGCCGATGTCTTCGGGAATTTTAAATGTTTCTTCCTCCTTGGCGGTTTCAAGATTGTCATAAACATTATCCTGAAAATAAACTTCCCCGCTGTACATCGAGCTTAGTGAGGTCGTTTCGGTTTCCGCCGGTGTTTGCAAAGCTTTTTCGGGGCGATAGGGATCGTCTGTCGGAGTTGTTTCCGCACTTTCTGTTTGCTGCGGGAATTCGGCTGTGCTGCCGTCATCTTCGGGAACTTCTTCATATTCCCATTCCCAGTCGCTTCCTTCGCCGCTTTCGGCCTGATATGTTTCTTCACCCTCGGGAATTTCAACATATTCCCACTCACCGTCGCCGTTTCCTGCCTCGGCTTCTTCTTCCGGAACCTCGACATACTCCCAGTCTTCGTCGGCGCCGGCCTCGTCTTCGGGAATTTCGACATATTCCCAGCCTTCATCCTCACTTTGGGTTTGAATGGCAGAACCGGCATCTGCGGCAGAAGTTCCTTCGTCTTCGGAAACTTCTTCATAGTCCCATTCCCAATCCTGAGCCTCATTGCTTTCAGTGTCCGGGCCTGTCGGAACTGCTGCGGAGCTGTTCGCCGGTTGTGCCGTTTCGGCTGTGTTGCCGTCATCTTCGGAAACTTCTTCATACTCCCATTCCCAGTCGCCTTCCGCCGTATTTCCATCAGCACTTTCGGCAACGCTTTCTTCTTCGGGAACCGCAACATATTCCCAACCCTCGTCGGCATTTTCTGCCGGAGCTTCTGCTGTTACGGCGGTATCCGGCTCGGCCGCGGTTTCTTCTTCGGGAACCGCAACATATTCCCAGCCTTCGTCGGCAATTTCTGCCGGAGCTTCGGTGGTTACAGCGGTATCCGGCTCGGCCGCGGTTTCCTCAGGAGAAACTGTGTCTTCGCTAAGCGGAGAATTTTGTATCGGCTTGCTAATATCTTCCGTTTCCGCCGAAGAGGTATCGGACTCAATGCCCCAGTCGGTGGCAATTTCCTCACTCGGTAAATCTACCGGTTCGGCAGGAATATTTTCTGCCGGAAATTCTTCCGTTGTCGTATGATATCCCCAGTCGTCATTGTCCGCAAGAACCGAGGAAGACTGTTCCTCAGAGACCGGTTCTTCCGTTGGAGCGGTTTGCTCCGGCTGAAGTTGGGACAAAATTTCTTCTGCCGGAACTTCGACATACTCCCATTGGTCTTCATCGGCGGCAGTATCTTCGGAAGCCGGAGAGAGTTTTGCGGTTTTTTCCGGTTCGGCCGCGGCAGACGGTGCATCATTGTCAAACAGTGAGAAATCCAGACCGCCGTTTGATGCCTCTTGGTTCTCGGGGAAAGAAAAATCATTTGCTGCTTTTTCTGCGGGATCTTCTTCTTTTTGATTCTTTTTACCGCTCAGATTACTGACTTTGTCTGTCAGTGTGCTGACCTTATCAAACAGGGAAGAGGCCAGACTGTCCAGAGACAAACCTTCACTGTTTTTCTTTTTTTTCTTCTTCTTTTTTTTCTTTTTTTGTACGGCAATTTCTTCACCGCCGGCAATAATTTCAGTATCATCGTTGTCTTCGGTATCGTCGCCGAAAATTTCTCTGCTGATATCGGTGGTCTGAATAACCGGAGCAGCCGGCGCTGCGTTTATTTCTTCGTCAGGCAAGGGCCGCAGCGGCTCAGCCCGGGGAACCGGCGAAACATGGTAATCTTCCGGCACAGCCTGCGCCGCCGGAGCCGTATAGACAACGGGATGAGCCTGCAGAAATTTCAGGTTTTCTTTCTGCATTTCTTTGATGGCTGTAATAATCGACTGTGTCGAAAGCTGCTGGCTTTCTTTCAGAGCCAGCGTAATGATAGATGACAACTCGCTGGTTTGGGTTTTAGCCATTTCTCTGAACAGTTCCGACTGAATTTTGACAATGCCGTTCAGCATCTCATCCACCGGCGGAAAGGTTGCTGCGGTGTTTATCTGAATATTGTTGGCATTGTTGTTTGAACTTGAAGCATTGGCAGCCGTGTTGTTCTGAACCAGCATTTGCGCCAGCCGGTTTTGAGCCTCGATATTGGCCTTGTTGTTCTGAGCCATGATCTCTGCCAGTTTGTTTTGCGACGAAACAATAGCCTGTGTAACCGCTTCGGAATCTTTTTTACGAATATCGTCGTTGGCGGCAATAGCTTCTTTGAGCGCCGAGGCGATTTCTTTGGCAAAGGACGCATCAGCCGTAAACGTCGAACTTATCGGCTGGAAAACGGTTTTGGCCGGAGAGGCCTGTCCGGTTTGCTGTGCCTGTTGTTGGGCTTGTAGTTGCGCCTGTGCCTGAGCCAAAGCTTGCGCCTGGGCTTGTATCTGTGCCTGAGCGGCGGCAGCCGCTTCTTTCGCTGCCTGCGCAGCCTGAACGGCTATCTTGGCCTGTGCTTCCGCCGCAGCCCGGGCCGCGGCTTCTGCGGCTGCCTGAGCCGCAATCTGTGCCGTTTCTGCCTGAGTATCCGCAGAGGAGGGGTGATGCTGGTTGTTTGCTTCAGCCAAAGCCGTTGCCAGAATTTTGGCCCGGGTCTCTTCTTCATAATCAGCCTGCGGTGCTGCATCGGGCGTGCTGCGAACCAAACCGTTTTTTTCTTCCAGCTCATCAACATACTGCTGCAAAACGGCTCCGCCCGGCAACGAACTGAACATGCCGCGGATTTCTGCCGGCTGTTCCAATATCATTTGGTTGAAGGCTTGTTTTCTTTCGTCGGTAAAAATATGCAGCTGCCGGAAGATGTTTAAAAAGCGCTGCGCAATAATAACCGGGTCATCCTCTGTCCCGATTTTATTGTAGTTCTTTTTTGTTTTTCCGGCCGTTTCTACCAATTTTTTACCCGAATCTGTCTGTCATCAGTTTAAAATCTATCCATATTACCGATTTTACTTCTGATGTTGTAAATTTCAGGTTAATAAAACGGAGCGGAAACGGCAGAAATCAAAAAAAACTCCGCCGCAGCGGAGTTTTTTCTTAAAGGTAGATTGCAACCACTTTATGAAGGCTGTTCAAATCGTCGTTGCTGATTTCAATCCGTTCGTCCGGATTCCATCTCAAGCCGTAAAGCTGTCCGTTTTCATCTTCGCGGATACTGACGATTTTGGCTTCTTTTTCATTGCTGTAATAAACGGCAATGTCTCCGACGCTGACAACATCCTGCGGATCGACAAACAAAATTGAACGTGTCGGCAACAGGCTTCCGAGGCGGCGGGTGCAAAGATTAACGGCATAAGCGTCTTTTTTGTTGTATAACTGCGGCGGACGCTGAACTTTTTTGGTCTCCTGACTGAATTCAATGATAACGTCGCCGTCTTTTCCGGCCACGCCGTAAACTGAAATTTTAACGCCGTCCTGATTGGAATTTCCGAAAGCGGAAATTGCTCCACGCGGGGTGGACAACAGTTTGTATTTGGCATCGTTGCGCTGAATAATCTCTTCCAGCATGCCTTTGTCTTCCAGAGCTTTAATCTGCTCTTTCAACTCTTCCGGAGCCATATTGATGGCCTTGGCAATATTTTTAAATTCTTTGTCGGAAACTTCACGCTGGCCCATTTCAATGCGGTGGTAAACGGAAAGGGTCATATCGGCGCTTTCGGCAACTTCAATCAGCGTCAGGTTCTTTTCGTTGCGGATTTGACGCAAACCGGCACCCAAAGTTTTCAAACCGCTTTTTTCGTTGATTTTGTTTCTTCTCTCCTGTTCGCGCCTCCAGGATTGGACGACTTCCTGCTGGGAATTCTGTTCATTAACAAATAAATCCTGCAGCGGGCAGTCCAGAAATTCGGCAACACGAACCAGCTGCTCCTGGTCCACGCGGCGGTAACCCTTTTCAATTTTAGAGATTGCAGAAAGACTGACAGACAAATGATCGGCAAGTTCCTGCATCGAGCGTCCGCGAAGTCTTCTGTACATTCTGATTTGGTTCGGGAAAATAATTTCTTCCATTTGAGTCCACCTTTTATTGTAATAAACACAACTTCATAATTTGTTTGTATCATAAATATAAGCGTTATATTAATCAAGAAAATAGTACAAAAAAAGACAATTTGTGTACAAATATAACTGTAAAGCCGGGAATTTCTTCCCGGCTTTAATCAAGACGGCTGCCGCCTTATTTTCCGAATTCGGCCATCGGCTGGTCTTTTCCGTAAGTGGCGACTTGTTCTCTGAAAAGCTGCATATCCGCTTCGCTCATCATAATTTCGTCTGCCGGAACAGACCGGTTGAATTTGCCGTTGCTGTCCATTGAGCGGGTGTGTGCCGAATTATAGTTTTTGGCAAAGGCATAGTTGTTTTTAACGCTCTTGGCATCAACCGTGCCATCCTTGTTCAGACGGTAATTTGATTTTTTGTTGATGATGCCGTCGGACGCATAGCTTTCGGCTTTGCCGTTTTTGCCGATGTGGGTGTAAGTCAGCATATCACGCTTGTCACCCTTGGTCATCTCAAAGATGCTGGTCGAGCCGTCGGCATTGGTCTGCTTAACCCTGAAGACTTCGCGTCCCTGGTCATCCAGCGTACGGCTGACTTCGCGGTCTTTGAATTCGCGGTTCATATCTGCCCCGGGAACACCGCCCATACGTTCCTGCATCATCTGGTTCATAATCGCCTTATCGACATCGTCATTGGACATGCCGCTGCCGCTGCGGATTGCATGAATGGCCACTTCGTTGCGGGTGCCGTCACGGTTCAGCAATGTCTTCCCGGCAGCGGTATTCATTCTTGTTTCCTCGCGAATAAGGTTTCCGTCTTTGTCATAAGTTTTCTTGTTCTGAATGAACTTGTCATTGTTAACGGAGGTTGCCTTATTGCCGCGCAGGCTCTGTTTTGCCCGTGTAACCGTTCTGGTGCCGTCCGGAGCAACTTGCAGCGTATCGGTAACCTTGCGGCCGTACCAGGTACGGTGTTGCAAAGTTTTGTTGCCGTCGGCATCGGTTACCGTTCGGTCATCGTTTTCAATTTTTTTAGCTCGGCGGTTTACTTTATATGAGTTATAAGCTTCCCGCCCGCGGTC
>ENA-ORMO01002927-ORMO01002927.1-human-gut-metagenome-genome-assembly--contig:-NODE-2927-length-12252-cov-3.924982_pt1 | contig 12252 bp, 11 predicted proteins | sample MGYA00242106_ERZ509001 | MGnify/ENA primary metagenome ERZ509001 (study PRJEB26280, sample SAMEA2338736) | human gut metagenome | biome: human gut; feature: human-associated habitat; material: faeces... | reverse complement strand
TGTTTTACATCAGCGGCATTGCCACTTACATCTAGGCGCTGTCCAAAGACAAACGCCCGGAACGCAGGGGCAAAATCCAGCTGATCGATGCCTCTAGCTTTTTCAAAAAGCTGCGCAAAGCCCTGGGCGATGACTGCGCCGTGAGCGTGCGCCCGGATGTCTCCCGTGTGGGCGGCGGGGCCTTTCCTCAATACGACCTGCCTACCAGCCTGGTCTGCCTCAAACCCGCGCGGATCAGCGCCACGGCTCTGAAAAACGCCCTGCTGGATACAGACCCGCCCCTGCTGGGCCGTCTGGAGGCCGACCATTTCTGTCTGGACCCGCGTACCCTGGAAAACAGCGAGTACCCTCTGCTGCTGCGCGCACTGCGCATGGCGCTGCAGGCGGCGGAAAGCAATCATAACCGACAAGGAATATAATCATGGAAAAAACACTTGCCTACAAACCGCAAAGCGCCTGGGAAACCTACGCCGATGCCAAACAGCGCAAAAGCATGGAAGCCTTGGCCGCCCGTTACATCGACTTTCTGACCCGCTGCAAAACCGAACGCGAAACCGTGGACTATGTGCGCGAGCGCCTCAGCCAGGCCGGTTACAGCGAGGATTTCAGCAAGGAGCGCGTGCTGCGTCCCCTGCGCGGCAAGGCCCTGTTCGCGGCCCGGCGCGGCTCCGAACCGTTGGAAGAGGGGCTGGCGCTCATCGCGGCCCACGCGGACACCCCGCGTCTGGACTTCAAGCAGCGCCCGCTCATTGAGCAGCCCGGCGTGGCCCAGGCCAAGACCCACTATTACGGCGGCATCCGTAAATATCAGTGGCTGGGCGGCCCTTGGCCCTGCACGGGGTGGTCATACGCGAAAACGGCGAAAGCCTTGCGGTGAGCATCGGAGAAAAGCCGGGCGAGCCGGTGTTCTGCATCGCGGACCTGCTGCCGCATCTGGCCCAGAAACAGAGCAGCCAGACCATCAGCGAGGCATTTGAGGCCGAAAAGCTGAACATCATCCTGGCCCACAGCCCCAAGGCAGTGAAAAAAGGAAAGGACAAGGACGCGCCCAAGGAACCGGTCAAGGAACAGCTGCTGGAGATTCTGCACAAGAAATACGGCATCAATGAAGAAGACCTGATCACCGCCGAACTCCAGGCCGTGCCCGCCGGACCGGCGCGTTTCGTGGGCTTTGACAAGGCCCTGGTGGGCGGTTACGGGCAGGACGACCGCATCTGCGTGTTCACGGCCCTGGAAGCCCTGCTGTCGGCCGAAAGCGGCGCGCGGAACATGGCCGTGATCTTCTGGGACAAAGAGGAAATCGGCTCGGACGGCGCCACGGGCGCGGCCTCGCGCTTTTTCCAGTACTGCGTGGAAGCCCTGGCCCGGGCCTGGGCTCCGGGCACGCCCGCCTCGCACGTGCTGCTGCACAGCCGGGCCCTTTCCGCCGACGTGCAGGCCGCTCTGGACCCGGATTTTCAGGAAGTTCACGAAAAGCAGAACGCGGCCCAGCTGGGCTACGGCCCCTGCTTCTCCAAGTTCACGGGTTCGCGCGGCAAATACGGGGCCAGCGAGGCTGACGCCGAATTTTTCGGCGAACTGCGCGGCCTGTATAATGCCAAAGGCATTCCCTGGCAGACCGCCGAACTGGGCAAGGTGGATCTGGGGGGCGGCGGCACGGTGGCCCTCTTCCTGGCGGCCTACGGCATGCGGGTCATCGACCTGGGCCCGGCCGTGCTCTCCATGCACAGTCCCTTTGAACTGGCCAGTTGCGCGGATCTCTACGCCACATTGGAAGCCTACAGGACCTTTCTGGAAGCCTGAGTCTTTTCCGGCCCAGGTTGTTGAACCGGCCACCCGTCATACGGCGGGTGGCCGGTTTTTTACTCAATACACCGCATCACCCAATTTATAATTCATGCTGCAATAAGGCCCATTGCTCCAGAGATTGCTTATAGTCCACAAGAATTTTTTTCGGTGATCCGATACGTTGTACCTTTCCCCCGTCAATCCAGATCAAGGTGTCGCACCGCTCCACTGTTGTCAGTCTATGCGCGATGGTAATGGTTGTAATGCTCTGGGGAAGAGAAAAAATGGTATTCATAATGGCGGATTCCACGCCGCCATCCAGTGCGCTTGTAGCTTCATCAAGAATGAGCACAGACGGTTCCGCGTACAAGGCGCGGGCAATGGACAGTCGTTGCGCCTGTCCTCCAGACAGGCCGCCGCCGCCTTGTCCCAAAGTGAAGTTGATGCCACGCTGCTCCACGATATCCAGTTCGGCCATGCGGCAGGCTCGCAGAACCTTCTCTTCATCCCACGGCTTGCCCCATTGGCTGAAGGCCACGTTTTCCGCCAATGTTCCCGGAAGAATGTAGGGATTCTGCGGGACATAGCCTACACGTGCACAGTAAGCGGCCCGATCGGCAGGCGACATAGTCCTGCCGTCCACAAGCATTTCCCCCTCTGTTGGCTCGATCAATCCACTCAGAATGGAAGCAATAGAACTTTTTCCCGCACCGGACTGGCCGATAATGCCGACTTTACTTCCGCATGTAATGGAGAACGAAATGTTACTCAGACAATCAGCCTCAGCCGTGGGATAACGGAAAAAAACATGCTCAAACGAGATGCTGCGTCGCAATACGAAGGTAGGAGAAGGGTCCGGCAATGAGGACACAGGATGCTGCAGAGCTTCTTCCACTTTGTCCAGGCAGTCGAGAGCGGCATGGCGTGTTCCGCGTACAACCACCAAAGCGCCAAGGGAGCGGTTGAGCAATGGCAGCACGCGCCAGGCTATCAGCATGATCATGGTCAGCACAGCTGTGATATGCACCATGGAACTGTCTAAAAAGGTCAGCATAATCCAGAGCGTCACAACAATAGACAGAAAACCGGCTGTTTCCAGTATCCATGTCGGCGCGGAAGGAGCAATACTCAAAAAAGTTCTGTATGGTATGCCTTCTTTACAGGACTTTTCAAAATTTTTGAAAAAGACGTCTTGCTGACGATATATGAGCATTTCGCGTACGCCGTGCATGGCGTTCATGGTCACCTTGTTTTGTTCCCGTGCCCATTCGGCGGCCTCCAATCCGGCGTGATCCATCGATCCTCTGAGACGTCTGTATATAGCTACGGCAAGACCGATTATGACGGCCATAACCAAAAGAATGATACCTGGCGTGGCAACAACAAGAGCCAATGCCATTGCAAGCGCAATTGCGGCGTAACTGTATACCGACATGAGATGTATAACCATGCGCCCCAGTTGATCACGCCACGACAAAGCCTGAAACATGGCGCCGCTGTCACCTGCCAGGTGCTGAATATAGGGGCTATATAAAAAATGCTGAAAAACTGTTTCACCGGCAAACAGGGAGATGCGTTCGCCCAATTGGTTAGTTTTGTAGTTAACGAAAGCTGAAATGGCATTTTTGGCTGCAATCAGACCCGCCGCCAGCGCCGCGATAAGCAGGGCGAACTGGCGCGGATCCGCAGTAAGCCCTTGTAACTGGGGGAAGTGGCTCAAAAGGCGCGCGGCGACAGGGTGAGAGAGTATCCGTTCCGGCGCCGTGATGCTGACAGCAAGAAAGGAGATGGCGGCAATGGAGCCGATTTCCAGTACGGCCTGCAGCACCACACAGGCAAACACGCGTCGTGTGGCGCGTTGCAGGCATTTCGGCAACGCCTTGAATATCCGCACAAAGTCGGCAAAGAATTTTGAAAAAAGCGATGGCAACATGATCCTCGTTAATCCGATCAATCAGGCTGGGTGTTTTCCGTCAATAAAGCCTACCACGTCATGCAGCCTGGCCGGGATGTCAATATGCTGCGGACAATGCTTGAGACAATGGCCGCAACACTCGCAGGCCGTCGCCTGTGCGGTGGGAGGAATGGCGCGATACACAAGAGCGAAATCGCCGCGCTTACGATGATTATAGGCGGCAAACACGCCCGGGATGTCTACCCCATGCGGACAGGGCGAGCAATAGCCGCAACCGGTGCAAGGGATGTCGCCTGAGGCGCGATAGATAGCTGCCGCCTTTTGCAAAATGGCTCGCTCATCATCCGACAAGGGACGAAAGCGTTTCATGGTCGCAAGATTGTCTTCCACATGCGCCATGGCGCTCATACCGCTGAGTACCACCATGACGTTGGGCAGTGAGGCCGCGTAACGAATGGCCCATGAGGCCGGGCTGGCCCCGGACGCGGCCTTGAGCAGAGTGTCGGCTTCAGCGGGTAAATTAGCCAGCGAACCGCCGCGCACAGGCTCCATGATGACGGCAGGCAAGCCGCGCTCTTCCAACAACGCATAAAGCCATTTGGCGTTACACGCTTCCCAGTCAACGTAGTTAAGCTGAATTTGGGCAAAGTTCCAGGTATGCTCATCCAGAATCTGCCGAAAGACCTCAGGGGAATCATGGAAGGAAAAACCTATATGCCGCACCAGTCCCTGTTCTTTTTTCTCACGCAGCCAAGCATAGATGCCGAGTTGCTCCGCCCTCGCGTACAAAGAGGCATTCAATCCGTGCAACAGATAGAAATCGAAATAGTTCACGCGGCACTTCTTGAGCTGCGATTTGAACATATGCTCCGCTTCATCTCGCGATTTCAGCGTCCATAAGGGCAGCTTGTCCGCCAAAAAATAGCTCTCGCGAGGATGCTTATTCAAAATTCTGCCCAGAAGCAACTCACTGATACCCTTGTGATAAGTGAATGCCGTGTCAAAATAATTCACGCCTTCAGCCAAGGCACGATCAACCATGGCTTCGGTAAGGACCTGATCAATGGCGGACGCGCTTCCGGGCAGTAAGGGTAGACGCATGGCTCCGAAGCCGAGCAGAGAGACGTCAATGTCAAATCGGGCAATATATCTTTTCTCCATGCCTGACCCCATTTATTTGTCGCCGGACTGCATAGCTGGCGGAATGACCTCCGACTGCGGTGCACAGTAGCCGCAAGCCACGAAGGAATCTTTCTTATAAAAATCCACCAGGCGTTGCCGCGTATCGCCAGTGATGTCCTCACGTAGACGAATGACGTCTTCCTCGGGAGTAGGCACTAATCCCAGCAACTCTCCAATGGAGGCGCGCGGACAGATGGCCAGCACGCCGTTGAGAATCTGCAGGCTGTGCTTGCACCAGCAGTTTGCGAACATCTTGCGGGTCTGTTCGGATGTATAGCCCTGGCCCTTAAGGGGATGCTGCCGATACCACGACAATTCCGAATAAAGCGGATGCCTGATCCCACGTTCATTCAGGCGGGCAACAGTTTCCTCGTAATGCAGCTGAGTCTTTAAGGCCGGGTTTACGCCATAATTGTTGATGGCCAGATAGACCTTGTCCTTATGCCGTTCAATGGCGTCCAACAGCAGCCCGGAAGGGACAATGGTGCCGTTGGTAATAAGCTCCACAAGCTCAATCTTGCCGCAGGCGGCGCTGTAGTCGACGATTTCCGGCAAAGCTCTGTTCAGCAGAGGCTCACCTCCGTGCAGAAAAAGACGCTTGATACCGTCCACCCCGGCGGTAACGGCATCGAGCTCCCGCTTAAAATCGCTGAAGCCGAGGTCCATGTGAGTAAAATTTTTATGCAGTTCGGGATTCTCGAACAGAGGCGACAGGGCGATACAGTCCTGACAATGCAGCGTGCAGCGCGTGGTCAGTGAAAAGCCGATTTGAGGCAGACAGAATCGGCTTTTACTGTAAAAATCTTCCAGCTCGTCCACCAGAAAACGCCGTACATAGTCGAGCTTTTTGCGGGGATCAAGAAAATGCCCTTCATGCCACAGCATGAATTTTTTCAAATCATTGACAAAACGATTTTCCGCGTTGCGCACGAAATATCGATGAAAAAAGCTGTCTTCGACGCAGTAGCGCTCCTGAAGCTCATGCATGTCTTTTATCTCCCGCCAGCCGGGCGCGCAGAATAGTGCCATAATCCCTGAACTGCCTGTTTTTCATGATTCTGCTCGTATTGGTAGCGTGAAGCCTCCGCATGACGGAAATCATCTCCAACTTTTTGCAGATAATGCCGTATTTCTCCATGCGCAGAAGGTAATCAACCGCCTGACCGGCACGATAATTTTCATTAAAAGTGCCCACGAGCTCCGGTACTCTACAGTGCATGAGCACGGCCCCGGTCATAAGGCCAAAGTACGGCAAGGAACGCGGCACAATTGCAGCGCGAGTGCGTTCATCGAGATCGGGTGAAATGAAATCTTGCGCCCTGGCCGCCACGGCCAGCAGGTCAACCTCCCCTTCCAAAGCATGCAACATGGTCGCCAGCGCTCCCTCACAAAGTACGTCGTCCTGATCCAGCATCATGAGATACGTACCGACGGCATGGACGATACCGGTATTACAAGCTCTGGCAATGCCGCTATGCGTCATCGGGATCACCGTACAGCCCATGGATGCCGCAATTTCGCGAGAATTGTCCGTGGAACCGTCGTCCACAACAATGATCTCCGCCGACACCCCCTGCCGCCAGACGCTGTCCAAGGTTTCTTGCAGATAGGCCGCACCGTTCCAGACCGGCATGACAATGGAAATCAGGACACTGGGATCGGTTTGTGGCATTATGAAAAGTCCTTTTTCCAGCTTAGGGAATGGTAGTCGCCATAGCCCCAGTTGCCAAAGCAGTTAGCACACTCGGAATGCGGCGGGTAACCCACCATTTGTCTGCGTCGTAGCCGCAGCATGGCCGCTGTATTGAAGCAGTCCGCGTCATGGAACACATTACCGCATGAGCCGTCCGGCACCACCTTGCGCAGACAGCCGCCTATATCTCCATTGCCGTCCACATTGATGACCGCGCAATAAGAGCGACAGGAATTACAGGGCGTCATATAGTCGGGATAAGGGGGCAGGTCGATGGGGTACCTCCGGCCTTCGGCCAGTTCCGCGATGGTTGAGATAATCTCCGTATCCTGGGCGGTAATGATCTTCGCCATTTGCACTTTGTCACTGGCATCATAGCAAAGCGGATTATACAACAGCAGACGGGACGGCTCCAGCGTATCACAGAGATCAAGTACCTTCCGCAAGTCATCGAGCTTGTCCCTGTCAACAATATAGGAAATGCAGACCTGGCGGCAGACCCGCCGGTAGACGCCCCATGAACGCATGACACTTTCAAAGCCGTCAACACCGGTGTAGGCATTAAAGGAATTCCGGTCGTGTCCATAGAGGCTTACGCTGATACGCGAAAAACAACCGTCCAGTTCGCCCACTTTTCCAGAGTTAACGCCATTAGTATCCAGAATGATACCCTTGCCCGCTTCGGCCAGAGAGCGCACGATGTCCGAAAATTCCGGGGCCAGCGTGGGCTCACCCTGCCCAGCCATGGCGAAGACGGCAATGCCAGGGTATTGCCCCAACAAAGCGCGAACCACTTCCAGACTCACGGGCGGCGTTTGTCGCACGCCGATTTTGGCGCGGCGGCACCACGAGCAGGCCAGATTACAGCGCGAGGTCATAAAAAGTGTACAAGCGGGAGGTTCTGCATGGCAGGCGTTGCCCAAGACCCCCATGGGCGAAACTATACCAAGTGCGTGCTTCATCAGGGACGGCTCCGTAGCGTTCTGCAGCGCTGGGCTTGCAGTTTATCAAGGGCGGCAAAAAATTGCGGAAGCTCGTTATGTTCAAGACAGGCAAGCAAATGTTTATCCTCATCCCCCAGAACCCCGACAAAAGTGTCGGCATCGAACTTCGGGCAGGTTCGAACAATCTTGAATAGCTGTCTGTTTTTAGCTTCAATAAAACGCCGTACAGATGCCCTTCGGTTACGGGCGGCAATATGAATAAAAAGAGCAAACAGCGAGGCCAGCACATAATTGAAACTGGCAGCGGAAACCACGTCTTGTGTGGCCAGTTGCGTGATCATACCCAAGGCCCGGTAATGGGAAATGATGGTGCGGACATCCGGGGCGGAAAAAGAGGCCGAACCACGCCGGGGCGTGATAAGCGCATGCGCCGTGTCGTCAAGGGCCATGCGCTCGGCCCGCAGGGCGGCGCTGAAAGCGAAAACCAGATCTTCCGAGGCATGCAGCCGCTCGGGAAAGCGCAGCCCGTGCTCCCGCAGAAAGGTCGAGCGATAAATGGCCGAGCAGAACTGGATATAAAAATTATTCTTGTCCTGGCGAATTTTGGCGTTGATGCTGTAATTGATCCCGGAATGCCCCAAGTACGCGTAATTGCCCTTGGCAATGTCGGCCCCCTCCCGCCGCGCCGCCGTAAGCAGGCGCTCGCAAAAATCAGGAGCAAGGGCGTCGTCGCTGTCCACAAAGGCCATGTACTCGCCAGCGGCGGCCTCAATGCCGGTGTTGCGAGCGCGGGAAACGCCCCTGTTGCGCTCGTGCCGCAAAATGCGCACCCGCGCGTCGGCCAGCGCATAACGACGCAGCATAGACAAGGAATCGTCCGTGCTGCCGTCGTCCACGCACAACGCCTCGATATCTGTCACGGTCTGCTCCAATACGCTATCGAGACAGGCGGGAAGCGTCTTTTGCGTGTTGAAGACGGGAATGATGATGGAAATCGAGGGCATCGCTACTGGCTTTGCTTTTTTCGCGCATTGAGTAAATCGCGCCGAATTTTTTCACGCATATACTGGTCGGTAATTTTTAAAACAGCAGCCAAATTTTCAGGGGTTCTTCGGGTATATGCCATTCCATCAGGATGCATACGCCGCATGACATACACGTTTTCAAGACAATGTGAGATATCAACATTATATTTGAAATATATTCTATAGAGCCATTCCATATCCTCAAATATTTTCAGGTCTTCATTTATTGAACCTGTTCTTTGAATCATGCCGCGCCGTGCAAGCATAGTTGCATGACAGACTTTTGTTTCTCCAAAAAGAACTTTTGAGTATATAGCTTGATTCATTATTTCTTTATCATTTTCATTTTCAAAGAAATCCTCTACCTGAGTAAAAACTATTTCACACTCTGAATGTTCATTCAAATATTCCATCTGAGCCGACAATTTTCCAGGCAAATAATAGTCGTCGCTGTCAAGCCACGCCAAAAAACTTCCTGAGGCCTTTGATAAACACATATTACGTGCTGATGCTACATTCATTTTAATATTTTCTTTATAAAAATATTTAACGGTGAAAGAATCATATTGTCTGACTAGTTCAGAAGTTTCATCAGTTGATCCGTCATCGACAACAATAATTTCTAGAGGACGATAATCTTGTGCTATGACGGAATCAATTGCTTGTCTAATATATTTTGCACGATTATATGTTGGGATCATGACAGAAATTAGTGGGGAAGCCATAATCACTCCTTTTCTTACGCTAATCTCTTTCGGCAATAACTTGCTCGCTGTTTAAGTAGAAAATTTAATGTTTCAGAAGATGTATTTTTGAACGAGTTCGAGGAAAGATGCAGACGCCTCATCATATAAATATAATCAATGCAGTGCGAGATATCAACATCATATAATAGTGCCATTCTATTCAGCCATTCCACATCATCAGAAACAAATAAAGATTCATCTCGCTCACCGACTTTTCCAACCAAGGATCGAGAAGCCAGCATTGTAGCATGGCTTACAATTTCATCAGAGAAAATAATTCTATTTTTTTCAGCTATTATAGTCCGTTCTTCTTCATTTTCATAAAAATTTTTAAATTTCGTGAAAACAATTTCACATTCTGGATGTTCCGTTAAATAGTTCATTTGAGCAGTTAATTTTCCAGGCAAGTAATAATCATCCGCATCCAGCCATGCAAAAAATTCGCCTTGGGCTTTCCGGCAGCAAAGATTACGGGCGGCCGGTTGCCCCTTTTTTCTGATAATAGTAACGAACAATTTCAGGATCGTATTGCTTGATGATTTCAGCGGTATTGTCCGTCGAACCATCGTCCACCACGACTTCCAGGGGGCGATAGCCTTGCGCCAGCACGGAATCGATAGCCTACTGGAGAAGTTTGTCCCCGTTATGGGTAGGAATCATCACAGCAATAAAAGGAATAGACATAATTCCTCCTTTCAGTGAAAAGGATGCATCAGAGTTATTTTTTTAATTGGGCACGCAAAGCCGAGGCAAGACCCGCAACCCTAGGGTTTTGCGAGGTATCCTCAACTCTCGCAAAAGGGTGAGGGCGAGCCAAAATTGCACGCACTTTTGCCAACATTTTTGAATCTTCTATACACTCACGATCAAGTAATGTATTTTTTTTTGACTTACTGACAGACGTAAAAAGGCTTTCCCATTTATCAAAAATCATTTTTTTATCATATCTGCACAGCAAGTTAAGAGATTTGTTACTCATTCTATGTCTGAGTTGAACATCTTTCATTAAGGGGGCCAACGCCCGAGCAAGACTTTCCGGCGTCATTTCTTCAGCAAGAATTCCGTTTACACCAGAAATAATAATTTCATTTACACCGCCGCAGCACGCAAAACCAACAGACGGCAAACCATACGATTGGGCTTCCAGCAAAGCATTGGGAAAGCCTTCATACGCAGAGGGAATACAAAATAAGTGCGCATCAGCATAATATTTTTCAACATCATGAACAATTCCTTTCAGTTTTACTCTGCCATCAAGTTTTAATTTTGAAATCATTCCCGTATAGAATTCATAACAGCTGCCATTTCCACAAATATAGCAATCCCAGTCTGAAAAATTTTCAGCAAGCAATCCAAAAGCTTCAATCAACAAAGAGAGTCTTTTCTGTATTTCTTCTAATCTGGATACGGCAAGAATGTATTTTCTGCATGAAACCTCTTTTTCAAAATTTAGTGCCTGTGCCCTTGGTACAGGATTTGGAATAATAGTTGTTCTTTTTTTCAAATAATCAGGTAATGAATACAAATAATGAACACTTTGCATATGGATTGCATCAGCAATAGATAAGCATGCTATCCGCTCTACTCTATTCCAAAGCAAAGTTTCTACTTCATGAGGAGAGCAACGCTCTGACATAAGTAGAGGAATCCCCAAACCTTTACATAAGGGCAGGACCCAAAGCGCAGTTTCTGCGGAAAATAAATTACACAAAAGATCAAGATCTTCATTTTGTAAAGCACGGCGTGCACTTTTCAATGACTGAACATCGGTTAGGGCCAGATCATATGTCCTGACCTCTTTTGGCAACGGATATTGAGAAGTGCCATTCCCCCCCCCCAGATGGAATATGATGCAATCATGTCCACGCCGACACATTTCAGAGGCCAACCGTGCGCTAAAGCGCTCCAAGCCACCTTTATGCGTAAACAAAAGCTGAGAAAGGATGCCAATTTTCATCTTTCCGCCCATATCAATTTTTTGCAACGCCGCACAGCATAATATATTTTAAATATATTTCTTTGTTGCGCAAAATTACTGAAGCGAACTTCCTTTTTTCATCCAGAAAAGGGAGCCACCGCCAATAGTACAAGGCAATTTTTCTTCCGGAACATTAAATTTTGTATCAATAAATCCCCGCAGCTCCCTATCATTAGCAATAAACTGACAAGGAAAGAATACGGCATCACCATTAGCCCCCCCCTGCAGGTATGTCTGCAACAAGTATTGTTCATTATACAACCTATGCTGCTTATCCCATTCTTCAGGATAATCATAGGGAAGAAAAATATCATGTAGCGCATACAGAATACCACTCGGGAGAATAGGCAATACCTCGGTGAAGAATACCGTCACATTCGAACCGGGAAAGGATCGGTGGCTGTTGTCGATAAGGAAAACATCTTCATTCGTCAGTTCGTAGAAAAATGCTAAATCCATTTCTTCAAAAGGCACACGAAACACTTCATCACAGAGCGCGTCAACTTCGGCGCGGGGTTGGGGGTCAATGGAAATGATCTTGGTTCGCAACCCATTGTCCCGAATAGCCCTCGCCGCAAATTTTGTTGTATTACCTGAACCACACTCGACGAACCATCGGGGGTTACGCTCGGCCAAAAAACCATACAAACTGGCGGCATCCATTGGAGGAAGCCAACCATTGTTCCAGAATGGATCACAATCTCCACCGCTGTCTACGGCAATGGCCCTGAACCGGTTTTTATACTTTGCCAAGATTTCAATTTTTTCAAAAAAGGGGGATTTATCAATCCCATCCCAAAAATTACGGTTAAATGCAGAACCTAAAAAACTTTTTCTGCTTGTGCCAGTATAGTAGTAATCGCGGATAACAATAAGTTTTCTCATATATCACCCAGATTTTCGGAGATTATAAAATTCAGCCGCTTTATTTTATCTTACCCTTAATTTTATCTCTTAGGGCTTCAATCTTTTTATTTAAAT
>ENA-ORMO01002924-ORMO01002924.1-human-gut-metagenome-genome-assembly--contig:-NODE-2924-length-12270-cov-2.982399_pt1 | contig 12270 bp, 17 predicted proteins | sample MGYA00242106_ERZ509001 | MGnify/ENA primary metagenome ERZ509001 (study PRJEB26280, sample SAMEA2338736) | human gut metagenome | biome: human gut; feature: human-associated habitat; material: faeces... | reverse complement strand
GAAGGGCTCTTGCAACACCATGTCTGATGGCACCAGCCTGTCCTGTGTATCCACCACCGTGAACATTTACAAGTACGTCGAATTTATCTGCTGTGGATGTTAACTCTAATGGCTGACGAGCAATAACTTTTAATGTATCAAAACCGAAGTATTCATCCATATCTTTTTTGTTGATTGTTACTTTACCTGTTCCTGGCATAAGGTAAACTCTTGCAACACTGCTTTTTCTTCTACCAGTTCCGTAATATCTTGTAGTAGCCACTTACTCTTCCTCCTTAAATTAATACTTGATTTCTAATTCTTTTGGCTGCTGTGCAGCGTGTTTGTGATCAGGTCCAGCATATACATATAATTTCTTGTACATCTGTCTTCCGAGAGGTCCTTTAGGAAGCATACCTTTTACGGCAAGTTCAAGAACTTGTTCTGGTTTTTTTGCCATTTTTTCTTTTAATGTGGTTTCTTTCATTCCACCAACATAATCGCTGTGATGATAGTAGATTTTCTGATCCATTTTTTTACCGGATACTTTGATCTTATCAGCGTTTACGATGATAACATAATCACCGCAATCCATATGTGGAGTGAAGATCGGTTTATTTTTTCCTCTTAATACTTTAGCAACTTCAGATGCTAAACGTCCTAATGTATGTCCTGTAGCGTCAACTACATACCAGTCTCTTGTAATGGTAGATGGGCTAGCCATAAAACTTTTCATGAGTTGTTCTCCTCCTGTTAAAAATCCAAATCATTTTACGATAATGTGACTTCCTGGCTGTCCGGACCCTCCATCACATTGTTCCTGCTTGTGCAGGTTTATGAAAAAAATGCATCCCGGGGCTTTGAGATACATTTTATTTACATACCACAGTTAGCTATTATATCTTATTCTCTTCTTTATGTCAATTCATTTTTCTCAAGATATTCTATTTTTTTCAGAAACAGTCCCTGGGCAGGAACCGTTTCGCCGGCAGCACAGCGATCTCTGGCTTCCAGAATATCGATGATTTTCTCCGGAGGCCAGCCATGCAGGCCAACTTTGATGAGGGTACCGCTGATAATCCGTACCATATTATACAGAAATCCTTCTCCCTCCACCTCGATAATGACTTCATTTTGTCCCGGACAGTCTGTAGGTATTTCCCGGACATCTATGCGGGTAACGGTTCGCACGGTTGTCTTCACCTGTGTTTTTGATGAACAAAAACTTTTAAAATCATGCGTTCCCACCAGATATTGTCCTGCCTGTTTCATTGCTTCTGTATCCAGCCTGCGGGGAATCCAGTGACAATACAATCTTCTGGTTGGGAAAGGAGTATGTCCGGTCTGAATGTGGTATTCGTAAGTTTTTTTCGTATCACAGTGTCGCGGGTGAAAATGCGAATCGATTTCACAGGAATCGACCACGCGAATATCTGCGGGCAAATGTGCATTAACGGCAAACATCAGTTTTTCTCCTGGTATCGGCGTATCCGCATCAAATACCGCCACATTGCCGTAGGCATGTACGCCGGCATCTGTCCGACTGGCCCCAATGACTTCGATTTTTTCTCCTGTCAACTGTGTGAGGACTTTATTCAGTTCTCCTTCGATGGTTTTTTCATTGGGCTGTACCTGCCAGCCACAGTAATTGGTTCCATCATATGCAACAATGAGTTTAAATCTTTTCATATCTGTCTTCCTCTGCTGTTTTCTATACTTTTTTACGATTTTACATAAATATTTTCCAGTAAAAAGAACCAAAAATCATTGCAAGCACATAGAGAAAAAGAATACCATAAGCCAGGTAGTCTCTTTTTTCATAAATCAGCGGCTTTAACTTCGTTCTTCCCTCGCCTCCATTATAGCAGCGGGCATCCATGGCCATGGCCAGATCCGACGCTCTCCGGATAGCAGAAATAAACAAAGGTACCAGTACCGGCAGCATTCTTTTTGCTTTTTGTATGAGATTACCTGTTTCAAAATCAGCTCCTCTGGACATCTGGGCTTTCATGATCTTATCCAGCTCTTCTGTCAATATCGGAATAAAACGAAGCGCAATGGAAATCATCATGGCCATCTCGTGTACAGGAAAATGTATTTTCGTTAAAAATCCCAGAGATTTCTCCATCCCGGCCGTTAATTGGTTGGGGGTGGTGGTAAAAGTCATCAAAGAGGAGCCCATCACCAGATACACCAGACGAACAACCAGATAGGAAGACATCCAGACGCCTTCCCGGGTGATGTGAACGGGGCCAAATTCTGCGATGATTGTTCCCGGCGTACACAACAGGTTTACCACAGCCGAAAAGCAGATGATGATCAGCAAAGGTTTTACCCCCCGGAGAATCATGGAAAACGGTACTTTAGACAACTTGATGAGCATGCCAAGAAAAACAGTGGCAATGCCAAGGCTTACCAGGGATTTGGGCAGAAAAAGGGTGATGACAAACAGTACTGTACCGGCCAGTTTCACTCTGGCATCCAGTCTGTGCAGTACGGAATCCGTTTTATAATACTGCCCCAGCGTCATATCTCTAATCATTTTTGTTCCTCCAGTACACATTTTGCCAATTCTTCAACGGTCATTGGTATTTGGGTTCTTCCGACATGGCCGCCTGACCTCTCAGCCCTCTGCTGCCCGCCATGAAAATATCCTCTTTCTTTTAGCTTCTGATAGAATTTCAACGGCCAGGGAACATCCAGTCCTATGGATTCCAGTTCCTTACTGTGGGAAAAAACCTCCTGGGTTGTGCCATCCATAAAAAGTTCTCCTCGATTCATGACCAGCACTCTGTTGGCATTGGCTGCCACATCCTCCATATCATGAGAAACCAGAACGATCGTAATCTGTTTTTCTTCATTTAGATAACGTAACAGCGAAAACAGTCTTTCTTTTCCCTTTCCATCCAAACCGGCCACAGGTTCATCCAAAATAAGATACTCCGGTTCCATGGCAAGGATTCCGGCCAGAGCCACTCTTCTTTTCTGTCCTCCGGAAAGGGCAAAAGGAGAAACATTTTCCAGCTCAGCGGACAAGCCGGTCAGCTCCATGGCTTTTCTCGCTTTTTTTTCACTTTCTTCTTTATTGCATCCCATATTTTGAGGGCCAAAACAAATATCTTTTAACACCGTTTCTTCAAAAAGCTGATATTCCGGATATTGAAAACACAGCGCCACTTTCTGACGAAGTGTTCTCAGGGAAAAGTTCTTTCCATATACATTTTCTCCGTCAAATCTGTACTCTCCATCACAGGGCTGTAACAGTCCGTTTAGATGCTGCAGCAGTGTAGATTTCCCCGATCCGGTATGGCCGATCACGGCCACATACTCACCTTTTTCCAAAGTAAAGCTGACATTTTTCAATGCATATTGTTTTTCTTCCTGCCACTGATCCTTATATTGATAAGTCAGATTTTTTATCTGGATTCCCATGGTTCATTCCCATCCTTTCCACAAAGAAAATCAAGCATTTGTTCCTCCGTTGCGACTTCTGCGGGAATGTGCATTCCGCCTTTTTCCAGCCAATGTCTCAATTCCTGCGTAAAAGGAAGCAAAACGCCATATGCTTTTAATTTTCCTGTACGTTTCCAGAGTTCTACGGGAGTTCCCTGTAAGGCTACTTTGCCCTGCTCCATCACATAAAGATAATCCGCCTCTTTCACCTCATCAATATGATGGGTAATATAGATGACCGTAATGCCTTTATGCTGATTCAAATAGCGAATTGCCCGTAAAACTTCTTTTCTTCCCCTGGGATCAAGCATCGCTGTCGGTTCATCAAAGACGATACATTCCGGTTCCATGGCGAGAATCCCGGCAATGGCCACCTTCTGTTTCTGTCCTCCGGACAACGCCGCAGGCGAAAATTCTTTATAGGCTTCCATGCCTACGGCTTCCAGAGCCGCACTGATTTTCTCCCAGATCATTTCCGTAGGTACACCAAGATTCTCCGGCCCGAAAGCAACATCTTCCATAACCACATTTCCCACAATCTGGTTATCCGGATTCTGAAAAACCATACCTGCCGCTTTTCGAATCGGAAGAATATTTTCTGCTCTGGATGAAACCATTCCCCGAATATATACTGTTCCTCCGGTAGGCTGGAGCAGTGCCGTTAACTGCTTTGCCAAAGTAGATTTTCCAGAGCCGTTATGGCCTAATATCCCGACAAAATCTCCTTTGTTTATGCGGATGGAAACATCATCCAGCACCGTTTTTTCCACGGTTTCTTCCTGATTCTGCTGATAGGTTTTATATTTAAACATGAGATGTAGTGTTTCAATCAGTTTCATAGGGCACACATCACTTTCTTTTTCACTGCCATAAGGATTTTCTCCTATCATGATAAAATTTCTTATGGAATAAAAAAGGAAGACCGCTTTGGCAGTCTTCCCTTAATTATTTATTATACTAACTCGATGATTACTTCGAGAGCAGCGTCACCTTTACGCTGTCCAACTTTAATAATTCTTGTATAACCACCGTTACGTCCTGCATATTTTGGACCATATTCATCAAAGATTTTCTGAGCCAGATCAATTTTCTTTGTATTGGCTTTTTTACCTTTTGCTTCAGCAGGAACTTCTGTTACCGGATATAAAACCTTTAACATCTGACGTCTTGCATGAAGTCTTGATGGCATATCTTTTTTGATTTCTTTTTCTACGGTATCGTATACGGTCACTTTTTTACCGTCTACAACTTCTTTTACTCTCTTACCGTCTTTATCTTTTCTGGCAACTTTCGCTTCTACTTTAACAACTTCGAAGTTATCTTTTTCCTTTACACCAAGAGCGATCAGTCCTTCTGCGATTTTACGGATTTCTTTCGCTTTAGCTTCTGTTGTACGGATTTTTCCGTGGTACAGTAACTGTGTTACCTGATTACGTAACAACGCTTTTCTCTGGTTGGATGTTCTGCCTAATTTTCTGTATTTTGCCATGTTAATGGACCTCCTGTTCATTTTTCGCCATGCTTACTTTACCTTCAGCCTAGGCGGGTCTACATTTTCTTATTCTTCGCTTGAGTTTAAAGACAGTCCCAGCTCTTTTAACTTAGCCAGCACTTCTTCTAAAGATTTACGTCCAAGGTTACGGACTTTCATCATATCTTCCGGTGTCTTATTGGTCAGTTCTTCTACTGTATTGATGCCTGCTCTCTTCAGACAGTTGTAGGAACGTACGGACAGCTCCAGCTCATCAATGTTCATCTCCAGTACCTTGTCTACTGGGTCCTGAGCGGTTTCCACCATAACCTCAGCCACCTTTGCATTTTCAGACAGGTCGATGAACAGATTCAGATGTTCACTTAACACTTTTGCAGCAAGGCTGACTGCCTCATCCGGTGCAAGTGTTCCGTTGGTAAACACATCAAGAGTCAGTTTATCAAAGTCAGTAATCTGGCCTACACGGGTATTTTCCACGGTAAGATTTACTCTTTCTACCGGGGTATAAATAGAATCCACTGCGATAACATCAATGGACTGGTCTTCTGTTTTATTTTTATCTGCACCAACATAACCACGGCCTTTTGTGATGGTCAGTTCAGCTTCAAAATGGCTGTCTGCTCCGCCGCTGAGCGTAGCGATAACCAGATCCGGATTGATGATTTCCACATCACTGTCCACCTGAATATCTGCTGCGGTAACCACGCCTTCTCCACTGAAATCAATGAATGCACGTTTTGGTTCGTTGGAAGAACTGTTATTTTTAATCGCCAGTTCTTTGATATTCATGATAATTTCTGTGACGTCTTCTTTCACACCCGGAATAGAGCTGAATTCATGCAGTACCCCTTTGATCTTCACTGCACTGACAGCCGCCCCTGGTAATGAGGATAACATGATTCTTCTTAAGGAGTTACCTAAAGTTGTGCCGTAACCTCTCTCCAGCGGTTCAACCACAAAGCGACCATATTTATTGTCTTCTGAAATTTCTTCTATTTCAATTCTCGGTTTTTCGAATTCAAACACGAATGGGACCCTCCTTCTGGACATACTCAATAGATACCACAATTGAATGCCTGGAGTTCAGGCATTCAATTGGAAGAATCATTTATTATTTGGAATATAACTCGACGATCAGTGTTTCGTTTACCGGAACATCGATCATATCTCTTGTAGGAAGTTCTTTTACTGTTCCTTTGAATGTTTCCAGATCTGCATCTAACCAAGCCGGTACTAATACGCCGTCTGTAGCTTCTGCAATATCTTTGTATCTCTGCATTGTTTTTTTGTTTTCTTTGATTTCGATCACATCACCAACGCTTACTCTGTAAGAAGGAATGTTGATACATTTTCCATTAACAAGGATATGTTTATGTCCAACGATCTGTCTTGCTTCTCTTCTTGTTCTTGCAAATCCCATACGGAAAACAATGTTGTCCAGTCTTGATTCTAAGAGAATCATTAAGTTAGGACCGGTAAGACCTTTCATTCTTTCTGCTTTTGCATAGTAATTTCTGAAAGGTTTCTCTAAAACACCGTAAATGAATTTTGCTTTCTGTTTTTCACGAAGCTGAAGACCATATTCACTGATCTTTCTGCTGGAACGAACTAATTTTCTGTTTGATTTTTTATTTACGCCTAAATATACAGGATCCATATCTAAAGATCTGCATCTTTTCAGGACTGGAGTTCTATCAATTGCCATTCTAACTTACCTCCTATCAGACTCTTCTTCTTTTTGGCGGACGGCATCCGTTATGTGGTACCGGAGTAACATCTTTGATGCTGGTTACTTCCAGTCCGCAAGCCTGAAGCGCACGGATTGCTGCCTCTCTGCCTGAACCTGGTCCTTTTACCATTACTTCAACAGTCTTTAAGCCGTGGATAACCGCTGCTTTTGTTGCTGCTTCTGCTGCCATCTGCGCAGCGTATGGTGTGGATTTTTTGGAGCCTCTGAAGCCCATTTCTCCGGCACTTGCCCAGGAAAGAGCATTTCCCTCAGAGTCAGTTAAAGTTACAATTGTATTATTAAATGATGACTGAATGTGTGCCTGTCCGTGCTGAACGTTCTTTTTCACACGTTTCTTCGTCACCTTTTTAGCTACTTTCTTTGCCATTGACGAAACCTCCCTGTAGGATTTTAAATCTATAAATAATACTTATCTCTTTATTGAATATCATTATGCCATGCATTCACGCAGACATAAGGATAGTGTGAAAAATAATTTCACACTTATTTTTTCTTATTTGCAACTGTTTTCTTAGGACCTTTACGTGTTCTGGCATTGGTTTTTGTTTTCTGTCCACGTACCGGCAGTCCTTTTCTGTGACGGATTCCTCTATAGCATCCGATTTCCTGTAATCTCTTGATGTTAAGAGCAACTTCTCTTCTTAAATCACCTTCTACTACCTGTGTAGCGTCGATTACTTCACTGATTCTCTTTACTTCGTCGTCTGTTAAATCTCTACAACGAGTATCTGGATTAACTTTTGCTTCTGCTAAAATACGATCTGCACTTGTTCTACCGATTCCGTAGATGTAAGTTAAACCGATTTCAACACGTTTGTCTCTAGGTAAGTCAACACCTGCAATACGAGCCATTTTCAATTCCTCCGTTTTCCGGGTACTTTTTGTACCTAAACTTAATGTTACTAATTGACTGGGGCATAAACACAAAAATGCCCAACCGGAATACTCCGGTCTTTCCGATACTAAGCTTCTGAATTCTCGGTATCAATAAGTAATTCTCCGTAGGCTCACTACGTAAAATTATCTTAATCAGCCTATCTTTTGACGGAAAGATAAGCTGTCAGCCGCTAAATCGTGATACTGGATAATCCTGGTCTGTTTATTATTGGATTAGCCCTGTACCTGTTTGTGTTTTGGGTTTTCACAGATAACTCTGATTTTACCCTTTCTTTTGATGACTTTACACTTTTCGCAAATTGGTTTTACTGATGATCTAACTTTCACGTTAAACCCTCCTTTCAAAAAAGACCGTTTTACATTATAGCATGGCAAATTTACATTTGCAATACTTTCACAAAATAATTTTTATTTATCTCTCCAGATGATTCTTCCCTTTGAAAGGTCATACGGGGATAACTCCAGTGTTACTTTATCGCCCGGTAAGATACGGATAAAATTCTGACGCAGCTTACCACTGATATGTGCAAGCACCTTGTGTCCATTTTCCAGTTCTACCTGAAACATGGTGTTTGGCAGCTTCTCCACTACTGTTCCTTCGATTTCAATGACATCTGTTTTTGACATTTTACTCCTCCACTTGACTACTCTTTATCAGTTTAATTGTTCTCTTGATCTCCTCATCTCTGACAGACTCTTTTGCTTCAAGCTTCTGTCTGAGCTCTTTCAGTGCTTCATTTTCCTTTTTCCAGATCTGAATATGCTTTTTGTTTTTCTTTTTCGGCTTTGCAACCGGTCTGTATTTTCCATCCGTAAGCCATACATATTCATCTGTTTCTTCTATTATGATATATAAGGTATCTTTATCGTGTCCGGCTTTCGCCGCAGCTAGCATTCCTACCATATGATCCGTTCCTTTATTCTGTTCCTTACTTTCAGAGTCACTGTCCTGTGCCTTTCAAGTTCATCTGAGAACTTTACGTTCACAGATGAACCTTTCTGTCCTTGCCGAACTGCTGTGGCACCGGATAACTTCATTTCATAATAGCAGTCTGACATTTATAACAGTGTCAGGATCTCAGGCTCACCGTCCGGTGTGATGGCGATGGTGTTTTCGTAATGAGCGGAATAGGTTCCATCCTCTGTTACGACTGTCCAGTCATCATCCAGCCACTCCACATCGCTTCTTCCGATATTGATCATCGGCTCGATCGCAAGTGTCATACCTGCACAAAGCTTAATTCCTTTTTTCTTCTGTCTGAAGTTCGGGATCTGTGGATCCTCATGTAAATGAGTTCCGATTCCGTGTCCGACCAGATCTGTTACGATGCCATATCCAAACTGGCTGATATAATCGTCGATCCGATTGGAAATATCATACAGATGATTTCCGGCAACTGCCATTTTTATTCCCTCAAAAAAGCTCTGTTTTGTTCTGTCGATCAAAAGCTGTGCTTCCTCACTTACCTTTCCGACCGGATAGGTTCTTGCTGCATCGGAATGATATCCTTTGTAGATCAGTCCTGCATCCAGGCTGACGATATCTCCCTCCTGCAGGATCCTGTCTGCTTTCGGAATTCCATGTACAACCTCGTCATTCACGGAAACACAGATAGAAGCCGGATATCCGTTATAATGTAAGAAATTCGGCACACAATCATAACCTCTGATCAGCTTTTCTCCAAGCTGATCGATCTCGAGAGTAGAAATACCCGGTTTCACAAACTCTCCAAGCTTTGCGTGAACCTCTGCCAGAATCTTTCCGGAATCACGCATTAAACCAAGTTCTCTTGCGGATTTTACTGTAACTGCCATTTTTATTCTCCCAAAATTGCAACGATAGCTTTGAATACATCCTGCATATCGACTGTTCCGTCAACCGTTTTCAGCACACCCTTCTTTGTATAGAAGTCGATCAGTGGCTGCGTCTGTTTATGATAAACATCCAGACGGTTCTTCACTGTTTCCGGCTTGTCGTCATCACGAAGGATCAGCTCGCTGCCACATCTATCACATATTCCTTCTTTCTTTGGCGGAACATGTACAACATGATAGGTAGCTCCACAGGAAACACATGCACGTCTGCCTGACATTCTCTTTACAATGTTTTCGTCCGGTACATCTACATCGATCGCATAATCGATAGACTCACCCAGCTCAGCAAGTGCCTTATCCAGTACTTCTGCCTGTGGGATTGTTCTTGGGAAACCATCCAGTACATAGCCGTTCTTGCAATCCGGCTGTGAAACTCTGTCAAGCAGGATCTTTACTGTCAGTTCATCCGGAACTAAAAGTCCCTGATCCATATACTTCTTAGCTTCCATACCAAGCTCTGTACCGTTTTTGATGTTTGCTCTGAAAATATCGCCTGTTGATACGTGCGGAACACCGTATTTATCTGCGATCATTTTAGCCTGTGTTCCTTTTCCTGCGCCCGGAGCGCCTAACATAATGATTTTCATTTTTCTCCTCCACTTGTCTTTATGCACTATGACGAAAACGACTCATGGGACAAGCGAATACTCACCTGCCCCAGAATACATTTGTCGTTTCAACTATTTCATTTAAGCATTTAAAAAGCCTTTATAATTACGAACCAGCATTAAGGACTCGATCTGTTTGATTGTCTCTAAGATTACGCTGACAATAATGATGAGACTTGTTCCGCCAAAGGAAACATTTGCACCAAATACTCCGTTAAAGAAGAACGGAATGACAGCGATAATGATAAGGCCAACAGCCCCGATAAAAATAATATAGTTCAAAATACCTGTCAAGTAATCTGTGGTTGGTTTACCAGGTCTGATTCCCGGGATAAAGCCACCCTGCTTTTTAATGTTATTGGATACTTCCAACGGATTAAATGTGATCGATGTGTAGAAGTATGCGAAAAATACAACCAATACAATGTAGATCACTAATCCTATGTTATAGATTGGAAGAGAAGGATTACACCAGTTACCCTGATTTAATACCTTTAATACCTCTCCCCAGAAGCCTGTTCCCTGATAACCTGCCAACTGACAGATCACGATCGGGAACTGCATCAGTGATGATGCAAAGATGATCGGAATAACACCTGCTGTGTTAATCTTCAGTGGAATGCTTGTTGACTGTCCGCCATAGGTTTTATGACCCTGGATCTTCTTTGCATACTGAACCGGGATTTTTCTGACGCCATCATTTAAAATGATAACAAGGACAACCATTCCTACGATAATTGCCATGATAACAACTGCTGAGATCACCGACAATGTAATAGTAGATGCACTCTTTACGAACTGCTCATACAATGTAGCAAGATCGGATGGCATACGGGATACAATGTTGATCGTCAGTACGATTGAAATACCGTTACCGACACCATGCTCTGTGATCTGCTCACCGATCCACATGACAAATGCACTACCTGCTGTCAACGCTACGATAACCACGATATAATCCAGCACAACAGAATCCTTCTGCAGAAGTCCGCTGTTACCAAATCCGATCGCCATAGCTGCTGCTTCGATCAAAGAAAGACCAACTGTCACATAACGTGTGATCGTTGCGATTTTCTTTCTTCCATCTTCTCCATCCTTCTGCATTTCTTCCAGTTTCGGAATTGCGATCGTCAGAAGCTGCATGATAATGGAGCTTGTGATATATGGTGTGATATTCAATGCAAAAACTGACATGTTCATGAAAGAGCCACCGGTAAATGCATCGAAAAAGTTAAATGCTCCGTTTGACTGAGCTGCAAACCAGTCAGCAAAATAAGTACGATTGACACCCGGAACAGGCAGCTGTGATCCAAAACGGATCACAACTAACATTACCAGTGTAAACAACAGTCTGTTACGAATATCTTTGATCTTAAAAGCATTCTTTAAAGTTGTTAACATTAGATCACCTCTACTGTTCCACCAACTGCCTCAATTTTTTCCTTAGCAGATGCGCTTACTGCATCAACTTTAACATTGAGCTTCTTGGTTATTTCTCCATTTCCGAGGATTTTAACTCCATCACGTGGGTTCTTAACGATACCAGCTTCCATTAAAGCTGCTACATCAACAGTAGCTCCATCTTCGAATTTATCTAATGCTGAAATATTAATACTAACGATGTCTTTCGAATTGCGGTTCTTGAAGCCTCTCTTAGGAAGTCTTCTGTATAATGGCATCTGTCCACCTTCGAAACCAATTCTTGGTGCTCCGGAACGAGCCTTCTGTCCTTTGTGACCCTTACCAGCTGTCTTACCATTTCCTGAACCGTGTCCACGACCTCTTCTAAAATTATCACTGTGTTTAGAACCTGCTGCAGGCTGTAAATTTGATAATTCCATTATGACACCTCCTTATCTGTTTTATGCTTCTTCAACTTTTACTAAGTGTCTTACCTGCTGAACCATACCTCTTGTGCATGCATTGTCAGGTAATTCCACTGTCTTATTGACTTTCTTTAAACCAAGTGCTGCTACAGTTGCTTTGTGCTTTGGGATCGCACCGATTGTAGATTTCACTAAAGTTACTTTTAATGTCTTTTCTGCCATTTCTATCTCCTCCCTAAGCCATGATTTCGCTGACAGATTTGCCGCGGTTCTTAGCTACTTCTTCTGGAGTTTTGAGCTGGCTAAGACCTTCAATAGCTGCAAGAACTACGTTCTGCTTATTGTTAGATCCTAAAGATTTTGTACGGATATTCTTGATACCTGCTAACT
>ENA-ORMO01002915-ORMO01002915.1-human-gut-metagenome-genome-assembly--contig:-NODE-2915-length-12289-cov-2.328020_pt1 | contig 12289 bp, 10 predicted proteins | sample MGYA00242106_ERZ509001 | MGnify/ENA primary metagenome ERZ509001 (study PRJEB26280, sample SAMEA2338736) | human gut metagenome | biome: human gut; feature: human-associated habitat; material: faeces... | reverse complement strand
TGTTGTTGAACTTCGGCCTTTGGCTCAAAGAAAAACGGGAGATGCAATCTGCATCCCCCGTTTTTGTTGCGTTTACTCTAGGTCAATAAATTTGGTGCTGAGAATCTTGCCGTCTTTGACGAGCATTCTGGCCATGGTGGGGCCCCGGGTGCCCCTGGGGTAGCTGGCGCTGCCTGGGTTGAGGACCAAGCAGCGGCCCACCTGGGCCTCTTTGGTTACATGGGTGTGACCGTTGATGGCTACGTCCACGGACCCCACCGGGAGGTCTTCGCGGTAGTGGGCTACGGCAAACTTAAGGCCCTCGTAGCTAAAGAGCGCCAGACGGTCCACTTCGGGGCCGTAATCACGGTAGTAGTCGTTATTGCCCAGAACCGCTCGCACGGGGGCAATGGTTCGCAGATGTTCGTAGTCCATCTCCGACGTAAGATCGCCGGCATGGATAATCAGGTCCGCGCCGCTCAACTCATCTAAAAGCGCGGGCGACAGATAACCGTGGGTGTCCGAGATGATGTCGATACGCTTGGCGCTTGCACTGTTCATGGGATCCCTTCCGCAAAACGATTTGGTGCGTTCATACAAAAAGCCCCGCGGCTCCGCAGACGATTTTGGTCTACAGGGCTGCGGAGCCGGTGTGCTAGAGGCTCAGGGCCTTCTTGAGCGGTACGACGCGACGGCGCGAAACCGGTACGCGTTCGTCGACGCCCGTAATGCCCAGCTGGATAGCGCCCGAGGGAACCGTCTCGACGTCGGTAACACACGCCAGGTTAACGATATAGCGGCGGTGAACGCGGAAGAAGCCAAAATCACAGAGCTTGGCCTCGAACTGTGCCAGCGAGGTCGTCGACAAAAAACGGTCGTCGACGGTATAGATACAGGAGTAATCGTCCTTGGCCATAATGAAGCGAATGTCGTCCACGGGGATGAGCACCTTGCGGCCGCCCTTCTCCACCGGGATGCGCTCGATGGTCACCTTGCTGTCCGCAACGGGCTTCGTGCGCTGCATGACCTTCTCGATTGCACGATCCAGGCGGGCTTCCTCTACCGGCTTCATCAGATAGTCGACGGCATCCACATCAAACGCCTCAACCGCATGATCGCTGTACGCGGTCACAAACACGATCGCCGGCGGATTCTTAAGCTTATGCAGCGCCTCGGCAAGTTGCAGACCCGAAGCGCCAGGCATCGAAATATCGAGGAACACGACATCAACGCGACTCTCCATAAGCATCTCGATGGCGGAGCGAACGCTCGACGCTTCTGTGATCGTGCCGATCTTGCCCGTCTGCTCGAGCAAGAAGCGAAGTTCCGAACGGGCCGGGGCCTCATCATCCACAATCATCGCACGCAGCATGGGGATAAAACCTTTCGTCAACAAACTACATCGGGCATACGCCAACCGGCGCTAAGCCCGTGACCAATTATTCTACTCTTGAATGTCGAAGATGCTCTCCGACAAATCGAGATGTAGGAGCACTTTAGCGCCCTTACCCGGCGCCGATTCGACGCGCGTATAGGAGTGCGGCCCATAAAAGCGATGAATGCGCTCCGAAATATTGTGCATGGCAACGCCGGCGCCGCCACCCTGCGGGGAGCTGGCGTCAGGACGGGCAGAGCGCTCGTCAAACAGTCTGGCAGCGATGCCCTCGTCCATGCCCACACCGTCATCGGCCACCGAAATCAAAATCGCATCGTCACCATCCCTGCGGACCGTCACGTCAATCTTCAGCGCACTGGCATCACCCATGCCGTGACGCACGGCGTTCTCGACAATCGGTTGGATCACAAATGCCGGAACCAGCGTGTCCTCGACGTCCTCGGACACGTCAAAGGTCGCCAGCACGCGATCCTCGCCAAAGCGCGCCTTCTCAAACGTCAGGTAGCGCTTGGTCTGTGCGACCTCGCGCGACACGGGAATGAGGGAGCCCGAATTGTCGAGCGTTGCGCGATAGAACGAGGAGAACTCGCGCAGCAGCTCGCGGGCGCGCAGCGGGTCGGTACGCGTAAACGATGCGATGGTGTTGAGCGTGTTGAACAGGAAGTGCGGGTTAATCTGCGCCTGCAGGGCACGCACCTCGGCACGGGCCGTGAGCTCCTTTTGCACCTCGAGCTCGTGAATGGCGAGCTGCGTGGACAGGATTTCGGCAAAACCCGAGGCGAGCGCATACTGGGTACGGTCGACGGCATGCGGGGTCTTGTAATAGAACTTGAGCGTGCCGACGGTGCGGTCGCCCACCTTGATGGGTGCGATGATGCCAGCGGGGACCTGGTTGTGTGAGCCATCCGAACCCACCACGTCCACCACGCGGTTGAACGACTGGACGATACCGTGTTCGATGACGTAGCGCGTGGCGAGCGTACGAATGGGAGAATTGGGCAGCAGCTTTTCCTCAAACTCGCCCGCGCAGGCCAGTACGTTGCTCTCGTCGGTAACGGCAACTGTCATGGCGCGTGTCTCGGGCAAAATGCGCTGGCACACCAGACGTGCTGACTCCTGCGTCAGACCGCCTTTAATGTCCTCGAGCATGGCCGAGGCCACCGAGAGCGTCTCCTCGGTGTACTGCGAGCGAACCGAATCGGGATTGAGCGTCAAAAAGAAAAAGATACACAGGAAGATGCATAGCAGCGTACAGGCGACCACGGTCGCGATTGGATCGATTCCAGTCGCCAGGGCAAAAACAAAGTACACCAGCACACAAATGGCGCAGGATACGGCAATGATGCGAAAGATTGACATTGAACTATCGCGCTGGGCGCGGCGGTCGATCATTCAGTCCCCTCCAGGATGCTGGTCAGCTGGGCGTCACGCCAGAGCCCATCCATAATCTTGGGCCAGAAGCTCTGGAAACGCAGGTAGCTTGCGGCGTTTTGGCGTGCGTAGGTCCTGGCCTCGTCAATACCGTGGCGCCAAATGCGTAGGTATCCCTCGTGCTCGCGGGTAAAAATGCTGCGGACCATGGCAGTCTTACGCACGCGATCGTCAAGCTCGCGCGAAATCCACGGGCCCGGATAGGGCATGAGAGACGCGGCTGTAACGGGAATGAGCTCTTTCTGATGCGCGGCAAACGTTAGCTTGGCACGTTCGTAGTACCAACGGTACACGTCCTGCATAAAGCGCGGCGAGCGTTTCTCGGACTCGGGCGGCAGATGGCGCACGGTCCACTCGTTATCAAACCATACGTCGTAGCCAAATATGCGCATATTAAAGAGGTAGTCCAGGTCCTCGCCACGAGTGATAAACGGGTCAAATGCCACGCGGGTAAAGGCGCGGGCATGGAGGGCCATAAGGCCGCCGCACACATAGTTTGAACGCGAAATACGGGTACCCGAGAGCGCCTTTTTCATCCAGCGATTGAACTCGATACGCTTGGTCCACCAACGGTGGCAGATGCCCACCTTGTCCGTGGGGGCCAGCGGCGATCCGTCTCGATCGTAAAAGTAGCCGCTCTTAACCAAGATCGGCAGGCCCTGACGCGTCTGCTGCCCCAACGCGTAAGTCGCGCGTTTCATAAAGTCGGCATCGATGACAGTCTCGTCGTCATCCAAAAAGATGACGGCATCGTGACCCAGCACGGCGGCACAGGCAAGTCCCATATTGCGGATGGCGCCATAGCCGCGCAGGCTCACGCATTCTCCCGAACCCTTGGGCGCAATCTGCGCTACGCGGTCGGCGATACGCGATGCCTGGGTATTGGTGACTACGGTAACTTTGAGCGTAGGGTGCGCGTCGACGATTTCGCGTACGCGCTTCGACACATCCGCCGTGGCCGAGATGGGACAGACCACCAAAAGGATGATTCGCGGAATATCGCGTACCTGCTCGAGCGAAGCAAGACAGCGATCGAGCTCGGGATTGGTGGCGTTGAGCTTCGTCGAGTGGTCATAGACACCGGGAGCGTTTGCATGGGCATCATCGCCCGCCCAATATGTTGGAATCACAACCGTGGCGTTCATGCCTTCCCTCCCTGCAACACAAAAACGAGGCGCCGCCAAACACAGGCGACGCCCCGCGACCTAGCTGATTCCATCATACCCACTTGGGCAAATCATTGCTCGCAAGTCGCAATGTTTATTGCGGATAACCCCAAAAGAGTACCGCGGACAGGCACAATAGCCGCCCGCTCCTATGCGGCATGCTCTGCCGCTCGAGTCATGCGAGACAGGCGGGCCAGCAGCATAAAGCCAACGACCAGCAGCACAGCAATAGAAAGAACGCCCAGCGACGGGTTGCCGGTCAGCGAGGTGACGACCGACACCAGAAAGGTGCCCATAACGCTTGCATAGCGCCCAAAGATGTCAAAGAAGCCGTAGTACTCGTTGGACTTTTCCTTGGGGATGATGCGGCCAAAGTAGCTACGGCTGAGTGCCTGCACGCCACCCTGGAACAGGCCGACCATAATGGCAAGCACCCAGAATTCAAAGGCGGTCTTGAGGAAAAACGCGGCGAACAGCACAATGCCCATGTAGGCGGCGACCGCCACCAGGATCATGTTGAGCGTGCCCACGCGTCCGGCGAGCTTGCCGTAGATGATGGCGGACGGAAAGGCCACGAACTGCGTAACGAGCAGGGCCAGTACCAGCTGGGTCGAGTCGATACCCAGAGCCGAACCGTAGCTGGTTGCCATGGAAATGACCGTGTGCACACCGTCGATGTAGAAGAAGAACGCGATCATGTAGACCAGCACGGTCTTGTTGTTGGCGATCTCGCGCATGGTGTGTACGACCTCGGAGAACACGCCGCCCACGATGTGGCCGATGGTGTCCTCGGGACCGCGCTCGCGACCGTACTTTTGCTTATAGGTGCGAATGAGCGGCAGGGTAAAGATGAGCCACCAGGCACCAGTGATGACAAACGACAGACGCGTTGCCAGCATGGTGGGGACGCCAAGAGCGGGACCACCCATGATAAGCGCCAGGCAGATGATAAACGGCACGGTGGAACCGATGTAGCCCCAGGCATAGCCCGAGCTGGACACGGCGTCCATGCGCTCGTCGGTGGTAATGTCGGGCAGCATGGCGTCATAGAACGTCATAGAAGAGTTAAGGCCGATGGTGCACAGCACGTACACGGCCAAAAATGCCATAGCGGACATTGGGATAGCCTGCGCCAGGCAAAGCACCAAGCCCGTGAGGAAGAAGCCCAAGAAAAACTTGATCTTGTTGCCGGCGTAATCGGCAAGCGCGCCCAGAATGGGCATGAGCATGGCAATGACCAGCGAGGCGATCGTCTGCGCGCTACCCCAAGCGACCACCAGGTCGGCCGAGGAAGCACCGGTATTGATGGCGTTAAAGTAGATGGGCACCACCGAAGTGTTGAGCAACACGAGGGCCGAATTGCCCACATCGTACATAACCCAGTTACGCTCGAGCTTGGTGTATTTCATGGACAGGGACCCTTCGTATTCGCCCGATATGCAGTCAGTTCATCGTACCCCAATTGCACAGAGGCACCGGTAAGGATTCGGCAAAGGGACACGCACGAACCCTACTCCTCGCGGTCGAACTCTTCGTCAGCGCCGAGTACGCGACCGCTGTAATTGACGTGGTTGGTCACGGCCTCCATATCGCCGGTCTCGATAAAGCGGGTGACCGTGCACTCGTAATCGACCAGCGCGCGGTCAAAGACCTCGGGGAAGCTCTCGTTCGAGACCTCATCGGTAAAGGGATTCTTCCACGTCAGATGGCCCAGATTGCCGGTGCGCTCGGGCGGCTCGGTCGTCACGCGGTGAGCAAGGCCATCGAGCAGGGAGTAGTCGTGTACTAGGCCCTCGACCAGGGCAATTGCACGCGTCTTGGCCGAGCCCGCCGGTTCAATGGCGCGATAGAGCAGCTGCATGTCGGCAACGGCGGCACCGTACTCCCCCGCTGGGATATCGATACCGTACACACGCCCGGCAACATAGCTCATCAGCACGCCGGCCACGCGATTGATGCGGTCGGTGGTGACGATCTCGCCCGCCGGCGGATAGTCCTCGACCGTGGCCCCGTCGCGCTTGAGCTGCAGCATCAACACGTCCAGGTCACTTTCGAGCACCGCATGGACCTGGCTGCCCGAATCCCCCAGCTCGGGATCGGACTCGACAATGCCAAACTGCTGCTCGTAGACAAAGGGGTGGGCATTACGGTCGAGCACGTAGTGCGACAGCAGGCCCAGCGCAAAGGCGCGGCCCAAGTTGGCATCGCGCGGGAGCAGATGGGACACGCCGTCGCGCAGGCACGAGAACTGGCGCGACATGCGCGAGCGATGCATGGCCTGCGCCAGCAGCGTGCAGTCGGAAACGCGCGGCGTCAGGATGTGGAAGAAAAACGGGTCGGGACCCTGGTTGCCCAGGATAAAGGCAATGCGTTCCTCGTCGGACGTAATGACGCCCTGCGGCAGACGATCGATGCTTTCCTCGCCAAACAGATGATGCGTAATAAGCGCAGGCATAATGATCCTTTCGATTTCATTCGATGTCACCCATTATGCCCACCGCGCGCCCATGCCAAACCTGCGTCGGCAAACGATGGCATGCGGACCGTCTACACAAGCCCCAGGCGCGCCTTAACCTCGGCAGCGCGACGACGGGACACGGGCACCGTCGAGGTTACGCGATCGAGCCTGAGTTCCATAAGACCCGTAGAACCGATCTCGACATTGTGCACGTCTTCCAAATTGACCAGATAGCTGCGGTGGACACGGATAAAGCCCTCGGAGGCCAGGCGCCGCTCGAGCGATGAAATCGACTCATTGATCAGATATGTTCCCTCGGCGCAGACGGCGTTGCAAAAATCGGCGCGCGCCTCAAAGTAGCAGACATCCGCCACGGGAATGAACACCTTTTTACCCCCACGATCCACCGTCAGGCGCAAAGGCTGGCGCGGAGCATGGACGACACGGCGAGCGCCCAGGGCGGTCTCGATCTTATCGAGCGCCTTTGACAGGCGAGCATCCTCGACCGGCTTTACGATGTAATCGACGGCATCGAGGTTATAGGCATCGGCCGCATACTCGGCAAATGCCGTCACAAACACCACGACCGGCGGTGTCTTTAGGTTCTGAAGCGTCTCGGCAAGCTCAATTCCCGAGCGACCGGGCATAGTAATGTCTAAAAACAGCACGTCAGGCTTGTTCGACAGAATCGATTCCACGGCTTCGGTGACATTGCCCCCCTCGGCAATCTGGCCCACACGCGCATCCTTTTCCAACAGATAACGTAGCTCAGCCCTAATTGGAGGCTCGTCATCAACCACCAAGATGTTCCAGCCTTCGGACATATGCGCTTCCCCTCTTTTTTTCTCTCAATCCAACCGCGTGCTACACCGTTAGCGGCGCCGGCTCATGCGGCTCGCCGTTCAACTCAACGATGACCTGCGTTCCCACGCCCTCCTGGGACTTCACACGCATGCCAGAATCTTCTCCGTAAAAGAAATGGATGCGCTGAAGCACGTTGAAGAGCGCCAGGCCGCAGCCTCGCTTGACGGAGCCGTCGGCGGTAATGCTTTCGGGCTCCTCTCGGCGATGCTGCTCAAACAGATGCGCGCAGACTTCTTCGCTCATACCGATGCCGTCATCTTCGACGATGATCTCCAAGCCGTCATCGGTCTCAAAAGCCCTAACACGAATGGAAAGCGGCTCGGTCTCGCGCTGCGCATGCTTGATGCAGTTTTCGAGCAGCGGCTGCAAGATAAACGGCGGCACCAGGCTGTCGCGTACCTCAAAGTCGATGTCGACCGAAACGCGCAGACGGCCGTCGCCATACCGGGCCTGCATAAGATTGATATAACGGGTGCCCTGTTCCACCTCGTGCTCGAGCGTGGTGAGCGTATCGGAGTCAGAAAGCGTCTGACGATAGTAGTTGGAAAAGTCGATCAGCAGCGATCGCGCCTTGTCGGGCTCGGTTCGAACGAGCGAAACGATCGTGCTAATGGTATTGAATAGAAAATGCGGATCGACCTGCGACTGCAGAGCGCGGAGCTCAACGCGGGCCGTGAGCTCATCCTGGCGCTCGAGCTCAAAGCTGGCGAGCTGCGTGGAAATGAGATCGGCAAAACCCGAGGCAAGCGCCGTCTGGCGCATATCGATGCTGCTCAGGCGGGGGTAATACAGCTCGAGTGTGCCCACGCAATGACCACGCACGCTAAGCGGCGCGACAATACCGGCACGCAGACGGGGAAAATAGCCGCCCGTCTCATTGGAGGCATCACGCGAAAACACGCTCTGCTCGCCCGTCTCAATCACGTTGAGCGTGGTCTTGAGCACTACCGGGGTTCCGGCAGGGCACTTTGCCGAGTCCTCGCCCCAGCTTGCCAGCACCTGCCTGCCGTCAGTAAAGCAGATGGCAGAAGCGATGGTCTCGGACAGGATGATTTTAGAGGCACCCAGGGCCGCTTCGGGCGTAAGGCCGCGCGACGTGTAGGCAAATATTTTTGATGCGATGGCGAGCGTGCGGTCGGTTGCGCTCGATGTGAGGTCATCGGGGACCACAAAGACATACGAGAAGAAGAAGCACAGCATGACCAGGCCGGCAATAACGACAACGCCTGGAACGGGATTGGGATTATCGGTTAAATCCCAGATAAGCAGCAAGATAAGCGCCGGAACGACAACACCGAGTAGGATGGCCTGAACCACATGCTGGGCCGTACGAAAGACCTTGGTAGAGTTGTAACTCTTGCCCAGAATCAGCCTATTGAGATCCACCGTCATCCCCTCTTGTCCGTAGCACCGATAGCAATAAAGAGGGCCGCAAGCGACCCTCTCCATTGCATTATGCAATCAAAAACTGTGTTTTACATCCAGCCATCGACTAACGGTAGCTTAGGCGCTGTACTTGTTTGGCTCGCCGAAGGTGCCGGCCTCGACAATCCAGCCGTCCTTCATGATGACGTCCATGTTGTCGGTGTTGAGCACGTGAATGTCGGCGGCGACGTCACCGTTGACGACCAGCAGGTCGGCGCACTTGCCGGCCTCGATGGAACCGGTCTCGTCCTCGATGTGGCACATCTTGGCACCGTTGAGGGTGGCGCAGGTGATGGTCTCGACCGGGGTGAAGCCGATCTTGTCGACGAACTCGTACATCTCCTCGATGGAGCAGGTGCCGTACGGGGTGACGAAGGAGAAGGAGTCAGAGCCGATCGTCATGACGACGCCGCGCTTCTTGGCCTCGCGCAGGCAGTCATAGTTTCGCTGCAGCTCCTTCTCGACCAGGGTACCCTCGTACTTGTCGTGCAGCTCGGGGACGTAGACGGGAGGATAGGTGGCGTACCAGGTGGGCAGGAAGGCGATCGTCGGGGTGAAGAAGGTGCCCTGCTCGGCCATGAGGTCCATGGTGCGCTCATCGATATCGAAGCCGTGAATCAGCTGCTCGCAGCCAAAGCGAACGGAATCGTAGGCGGCGGCGTGGTTGTTGTAGCAGTGGCTCCACACGGGGATACCGACCATCTTGGCCTCTTCGACCACGGCCTGGATCTCCTCGGAGCAATAGTGCTGGTCGCGACCGGAGTCCCAGCGCCAGATGCCGCCACCGGTAGCCCAGATCTTGATGGCATCGGGGTTCTCGCGCAGGCGACGACGGACGGCCTTGCGCAGATCCCAAGGACCGTCGACCTGGTCGCCCCAGGGATGGGATTCCTTGTTGAGCTCCTGGGTGCAGTGGTGGGAGTCACCGTGACCGGCAACACGGCAGAAGCCGAGGCCGGTGGCCAGAACGCGCGGACCCTTAAAGACGCCCTTGTCGATGCAGTCGCGAATCTGGATACCAAAGCGGCCGATCTCGCAGACGGTGGTGAGGCCGTGGGTGAGGCAGTCGTAGGCCTGCTTGACGGCGACGGCCTGCTTCTCGAGGAGCGGCTGCATGACCCAATCGGTGTCATCGTCGGTCAGGTTGCCCGAGAAGTGCAGGTGGGTGTCGATCAGGCCGGGAAGGACAGTCTTGCCGGCGGCGTCGATAACCTCAACGCCCTCGGGAAGGTCCTGCATAACACCGGCGTACTCGATCTTGCCGTTGTCGTCGACGAGAACGAGGGAGTTCTCGACCGGCTCGGCACCGGTGCCGTCGATGAGCTTGCCGCCAACGATTGCATACTTAGTGGACATGGTTCCTCCTTATGGATCCATATAGTGGGTGAGGCCGTGTTGGGTTAAGGCCTCACAAAGCTACCCAAGTGATGCCGGGTTCGGTACGCGGGAGAGAGGGCACCGCGCACCCAATCCGCCCCGGTTAGGCGTTACTTTTTACGGGAATTGGTGAAAGCCATGAGAGCCAGGCCAATAGCCAACCAGCCGATCACGATGCTCCACTCCACCATGTTGAGGGAGGCGGGAGAGAACGGAATCACGAGCAGGCCGATGATGATGGCGCAGGCAGCGACGGCGAGGCAGATGCCAAACTTGCCGCCGGGCACCTCGTAGGGACGAGGTAGGTCGGGCTCGGTGAAGCGCATGCGCAGGCAGGCAAGAGCGACCATGCCGCAAGAGAAGATGAAGGCGAGAGCCGACACATTGGTCAGAGGGATGAGCATGTTCTTGCCCAGGAACGGACCGACGACGGTGATGATGGCTAGAACGACGCAGGCGAGCTTGGGAGCGCCGGAATTGGGATCGACCTCGGCAAACTTCTCGGGCAGCTGGCCCTTGCGGCCCATGGCGAGCATAATGCGGCTCGTGGCGCCGTAGAAGGAGTTCATCGGGCCCATGGGTCCAAGCGTGGCGATGACGAGCATGGCCAGGTACAGGAGCATGTTGATGCCCTTAAGACAGGCAAGCGCGGGAACGGGGCTCTTAACAAACTCATGCCAGTCAAGGATAGTTCCGAACGAGTAAATGCAGACCATGTAGAAGCCGCCGGCGGCCAGCAGGGCCAGGGAGATGATCTTGCCGAACTTGTTCCAGTTAAGGCCCTCGGCTGCTTCCTCAGCCTGCTGAGGAATGGTGTCGAAACCGGCGTAGAAGAACGGGGTCAGAACCAGGACCGACACGATACCGGCGAACAGGCTGGTGCCCTCGGTGGCGGCCTTACCGCCGCCAGCACCGGCGACCTGGGAGAACACAGGCATGGCGTTGTTCGGCGAGCCGGTGAACAGCGAGACGCCCATGGCGAGTAGCATGCCGCAGAGCAGGGCCTTGGTCAGGAAGGCTTGGAGCTTGGCGGCCGAGCTGGCACCGCGGAAATTGAGGAAGATGACGTAGACTGCAAAGCCGAGCGCGATCAGCGTCGGGAACAGGTAAACGTCGGCGCCCAGGATGGTGTAGAGCTTGATGGCGCGCAGCCACTCAAGACCGGGCAGGCTACCGAACATCTCGGACACGAGAGTCGAAATGGCAATGGCCTCCCACGGGCACAGGATGCCGTTGCCCAGGGCCAGGAGCCAACCGGTGATGTAGCTCAGTGTACGGCCAAAGCTACGATCGACATACTCGACGATGCCGCCCGAGATGGGAATAGCAGCCGTAAGCTCACCGAAAACAGCTCCGACGGGCACGAGGAAGATTGCACCCAAGAGGAATGCAATCATAGCGGGAACGGGACCGCCGCCCACGACCATCCAGTCGCCGACCTGCAGAACCCAACCGGTACCGATGATGGCACCGAAACCGATGGTGAAGAAGTTCCAGAGCGAAAGCGTTTTCTTCATGCCGCCGGTATCCTCGACTGCAACTTCTGCGTTCTTGTCCGCCATTGTTCCCCTCCTTTCCTTTTTGACGCCCCTTGGCGTCACCCCTTGCACGGCCTGTTTTGCCGCGCACCTTTATTTCATGGCTTTAAGATACGGCCTTGGCACAGCAACGCCACTCGTAGCTCGACCGAAGGCAGAACTGCAAAACGAGCGGCGCCGTTTTTGGGACGAACGGCGAGGGGCGCCACTCGGTGCGGGCGTCCGTTTTGATGACGCGATTCAATCGCTCGCGGAGGGCGTCGCTTTATGGCGCCAGGCTCGCTCCCGTCCATGCCGCTTACCGAGGTTTTGGCGTATGTCCTCATTTGCTGCACGTCTTTTTTGTAGGATGGACGGGTTATACATGAGACGAGGCGGTGCAAATGGCATACGAATACAACGGCTGCGGACGGCAGCGAAACGTTCGCCTTGCCGGGCGTACCACGCCAGCATCCAGGAGTGTTTCTGACAACGACGGGCCGCGGCGTCCGCAGGATCGCCCCTCGTCGTCTATGCCGCAGAATACCAGCACGCGTCAGGCGGATCGCCCATGCTCGGGCACCCGTCAACGCCGGGCCGAAGTGCCTCGGCGGCAGAAAATCGATCGGCGAAAGTCTGACAATCACATCAGCCGTTTCTTTTCGAAGCCCCGCGG
>ENA-ORMO01002912-ORMO01002912.1-human-gut-metagenome-genome-assembly--contig:-NODE-2912-length-12290-cov-14.857785_pt1 | contig 12290 bp, 10 predicted proteins | sample MGYA00242106_ERZ509001 | MGnify/ENA primary metagenome ERZ509001 (study PRJEB26280, sample SAMEA2338736) | human gut metagenome | biome: human gut; feature: human-associated habitat; material: faeces... | reverse complement strand
CCGTCAATCTTTTTATCTCTTACAAGTTCTGCAATCTTTGAGATCAGACGCGCTTTATTTACCAGATACGGAAGCTCTGTAACAATAATTCTGGACTTTCCGTTTGGAAGAGTCTCAATGTTTGTTACCGCACGTACACGAATCTTGCCGCGTCCTGTTCTGTATGCTTCTTCAATTCCTCTTCTTCCAAGAATTGTGGCACCTGTAGGAAAATCAGGACCTTTTACAATATCCAGGATTTCTTCCATGGTAGTTTCGCGCTGTTCTTCGATGGTATTGTCAATAATCTTGACAACAGCATCCACAACCTCTCTCAGATTATGAGGAGGGATATTGGTAGCCATTCCTACTGCAATACCTGAAGTTCCATTTACCAGAAGATTCGGATAACGGGACGGCAACACAACCGGCTCTCTCTCTGTCTCATCAAAGTTAGGCTGAAAGTCAACCGTATCTTTGTTGATATCTGCCAGCATTTCCATGGAAATCTTACTCAGACGTGCCTCAGTGTATCGCATGGCTGCTGCCCCGTCACCATCTACGGAACCAAAGTTTCCATGTCCGTCTACCAGCGGATATCTGGTAGACCATTCCTGTGCCATATTTACAAGTGCTCCATAAATAGAACTGTCGCCATGTGGATGATATTTACCCATTGTATCACCGACAATACGCGCACATTTACGATGCGGTTTGTCAGGACCATTATTCAGTTCTATCATGGAATACAATACACGTCGCTGAACCGGTTTCAGACCGTCTCTTACATCAGGCAGTGCTCTGGAAGCGATAACGCTCATGGCATAATCAATGTAAGAGTCCTTCATGGTCTTTTCCAGATCCACCTCGTGGACTTTGTCAAAAATATTATCTTCCATTTATCTATTCTCCCTATTATCAGATATCCAGATTCTTTACAAATCTTGCATTCTCTTCAATAAATTCACGTCTCGGCTCCACCTTGTCACCCATCAGTGTAGTAAATGTTAGGTCAATCTCAGAAGTTGCAGCTTCATCCATAGTAACCCTAAGCAGGATTCTTTTCTCAGGATCCATTGTCGTCTCCCAAAGCTGATCTGCATCCATTTCTCCAAGACCTTTGTAACGCTGTATCTTGTTGTTTCCGTCACGCCCTATCTCTGTCAGGATCTGATTTAGTTCATCATCGTCGTATGCATACCATACTTTCTTGTTCTTCTCCACCTTGTATAATGGCGGCTGTGCAAGATACACATATCCCTGTTTGATAAGCTCCGGCATAAAACGATACAGGAAAGTCAGCAGAAGGGTTGCGATATGCGCACCGTCAACATCGGCATCAGTCATGATAATGATTTTATGATAGCGAAGCTTGCTGATATCGAAATCCTCATGAATTCCAGTTCCAAAAGCTGTAATCATAGCCTTGATCTCTGCATTTGCATAAATCTTATCCAGACGAGCTTTCTCTACATTCAGGATCTTACCTCGCAGCGGAAGGATAGCCTGTGTCACACGATTTCTGGCTGTTTTTGCAGAGCCGCCGGCAGAATCTCCCTCTACAATGTAGATTTCACAGTTCTCAGGATTCTTATCTGAACAGTCTGCAAGCTTTCCAGGAAGTGACATATTATCAAGTGCTGATTTTCTTCTGGTCAGATCACGGGCTTTACGTGCAGCTTCACGTGCTCTCTGTGCAAGAACTGATTTCTCTACTGTAGTTTTCGCTACTGTTGGATTCTGCTCAAGGAAAATCTCAAGCTGCTTGCTCACCACGCTGTCAACAGCACCTCTTGCTTCACTGTTTCCAAGCTTCTGTTTTGTCTGACCTTCAAACTGGGGATTCTCAATTTTGACACTGACGATTGCAGTCAGACCTTCACGGATATCATCACCGCTTAGATTGGGTTCGCTATCTTTGAGCAGTTTATTCTTTCTGGCATAATCATTAAAAGTCTTGGTCAGGGCATTTCTGAAGCCTACAATATGAGTACCACCCTCAGGTGTATTAATATTATTTACAAATCCATAACAGTTCTCTGTATAAGAGTCATTATGCTGCATGGCAACCTCTACAGACACACCGTTCTGCTGTCCTTCACAATAAATGATTTCCGGGTAAAGCGCTTCCTTGCTTCTGTTCAGATAACTTACAAATTCACGGATACCACCTTCATAATGGAAAACTTTCTCTCTTTCCATTCCTTCTCTGGTATCTTTAAGAGAAATCTTCAATCCCTTTGTCAGAAATGCCATCTCTCTCAAACGCTGTTTCAGAATGTCATAATCATATACTGTTTCCTCAAATATTTCTTTATCCGGAAGGAAAACAACTGTTGTTCCGGTCTTATCCGGTTGGCAGTCTCCCACAACCTTCAGGGGATACATGGTTTTACCACGTTCATATCTCTGCTGATAAATCTTACCTTCATGATAGATCCTTACTTCAAGCCATGTGGAAAGTGCATTTACTACAGACGCACCTACTCCGTGAAGACCACCGGATACCTTGTACCCTCCACCTCCAAATTTACCGCCAGCATGAAGAATGGTAAATACTACTTCTACAGCAGGAATACCTGCTTTATGATTGATACCTACCGGAATACCACGTCCGTTATCTACAACTGTGATAGAGTTGTCCGGATTAATAACTACCTGAATCTCTGTACAAAATCCTGCCAGTGCTTCATCAACTGCATTATCTACAATCTCGTAAACCAGATGATGAAGACCTCTGCCGGATGTACTTCCGATATACATACCTGGTCTCTTTCGTACGGCTTCCAAACCTTCCAGAATCTGGATTTGATCCGCTCCGTATTCTGTATTTTCTCCGCCCATTTCTTTCCTCCTGTTATATATACTTATCACCAGAATATATCTGAAAACCCCTGCGTAAAAATCATAAACAGGTTTTCAAATATATTCTGGTATCTGGACATAATAATACAAATTTATTATAGCACAAAAGCCCATCGCTTGCCACAGCCTTAACAAAAAAGAATCCCCGAAAATGGGAATTCTTTTGTAAGTATTATGACTATTTATTTATCAGATACTGGTAAACATCTCTTTTGGTCATTCCTCTGTCATTTGCCACAAGTTTCATAGCTTCTTTTCTGGAATGCCCCTGATTTTCATATAATTCCATATGTTCTTCTATTGTTATTTTCTCCCAGGAAGCCTTCTGTTCCTCTTCCATCTCCTGTCTGCTTCTGCCTTTGATCACAAGCACACATTCACCCAGTGGCTTCTCTGTCTGATAATAAAGGATCAGCTCCTCGATAGTCGTATGGAATGCAGTCTCATGTCTTTTCGTCAGTTCCCTGCAAAGAGTCATTCTGCGATTTCCAAGAGTTTCCTTCAATTCCTCCAGAGTTCTTACCAGTCTGTGAGGAGCCTCATAGAGAATGATAGTTCTCGTTTCATTCTTCAGTTCTTCCAGAATCAATTTTCTTTCTTTTTTATCTGCCGGAAGAAATGCTTCAAAAGCGAATCTTCTTGTTGGAAGTCCGGACAGTGTCAGGGCAGTGATACAGGCAGCAGGTCCCGGAAGAGAAGTTACTTCAATCCCTGCTTCATAACACATTGCCGCAAGCTCCTCTCCCGGATCCGAGATTCCTGGCGTTCCCGCATCTGTGATCAATGCAATATTCTGACCTTCCTGCATTTTACTGATCAGAACATATGCCTTATCAATTTTGTTGTACTCATGATAACTGGTCATAGGTGTTTTTATATCAAAATGGTTCAGCAGTTTAATACTGTTTCTGGTATCCTCTGCTGCAATAAGATCCACTTCTTTCAATGTTCGAAGTACCCGGAGTGTAATATCCTCCAGATTTCCTATGGGTGTTGCACATAAATACAATTTACCACTCATAATTTGTTTCCTCTCATATTACTTTGCAAATAAAATTCGGTTAAATCATATCATAAATCTTCAGTATATTTTCTGTATAGACTCCCGGCTCTTTATATACGATCAGAGGAGGTTCCACTGTAACTCTGGAATTTCCTCCCTTTAATGCCTCGATCAGAACCATGTTCGGTTCTCTGTCTATGTATGGATATACAAGCTGCATCCTTTTCGGTTCCAGACGATACTTTGTGAGAACATTCATAATCTCTGCAAGTCTGAACGGTCTGTGGACCATATAAAATCTTCCACGTTCTTTCAGAACCTTTGATGCCTGGCTCACCACATCCTCCAGATTACAGAGTACTTCATGTCTGGCAATTGCTTTTGGCATGTCCGGATTGCGAAGTCCATGCTGTCCGATCATATAAGGTGGATTACTTGTCACTACATCAAAAGAAGCTGCCCCAAAAATCTCAGCAGCTTCCTTAATATCACCCTGTACGATCTCAACATCGTTCTCCAGATGATTATATCTGACACTGCGTCCGGCCATATCTGCACACTCTTTCTGAATCTCAAGTCCTGTAAAGTGTTTCCCATTTGTTTTGGTTTTAAGCAGGATCGGGATAATTCCCGTTCCTGTTCCCAGATCCAGAGCAGTCTCACCTTTTTTTACTTTTGCAAAGCCAGAAAGAAGAACTGCGTCCATCCCAAAACAGAATTTATCCGGATCCTGAATCACATAATATCCATTCTGAAGATCATCTACACGTTCATTATCTTTTACCAGCTGATCAGTCATTTAATTTGGAATCTCCTTTTTTATCTTCCAGATTTCCAAGTTCTTTTAATTCTTTCTCAGAGACTTTGACTTTCTTCTTTCTCGGTCTGAATTTCAGGTCATCTACCGGAAATTCCTGAATTTCTTTCTCGTCATTAATCTCTACAATTACCTTTACACGCTGACGGAGCACATTTACACTGTGTACAGTTCCGGTAAGTCCATCCGGAGTCGTAACTGTATCTCCCAGGCCCGGAAGCTTTTTATTCAGCTCTTCGTATGTCTCCTGCTCATTCTTCAGACAGCACATCAGCCTTCCACACACACCGGAAATCTTTGTCTGATTAAGAGACAGATTCTGCTCTTTAGCCATCTTGATGGATACCGGTGCAAACTCAGACAGATATGTGTGACAGCACAGACATCTTCCGCAGATACCGATTCCTCCCAGAATCTTCGTCTCATCGCGGACACCAATCTGGCGAAGTTCGATACGTGTTTTAAAAATTGCTGCCAGATCTTTTACCAGCTGACGAAAATCAATTCTGCCGTCAGCAGTAAAATAAAACAGCACTTTATTATTATCAAATGTATACTCCGCATCTATCAGCTTCATTTCCAGACCATGTTCACGAATCTTCTTCTGACAGATTTTAAATGCCTCTCTCTCTCTGACTCTGTTCTGTACCTCTCTCTCGTCGTCCTCCTTTGTTGCCACACGAAGAACTTCTTTGAGAGGGTGAACAACATCTTCCTCACCTACTTCTCTTGGTGCAAGTACGACTTTCCCGTATTCAATTCCCCGGGCTGTCTCCACGATCACGTGATCGCCTGTTTTAATTTCATAATCTTTAGGACTGAAATAATAAATCTTGCCTACATTACGAAATCTCACGCCTACTACTTTTGTCATTCTATTTCTCCCTGATCGTCAGGAACAGCAATTCAAATGCCAGATCAAAATTAACATTTGCTTTCAGACGTACCTTTGTCTTCTGAATAGAATCCAGAATGTTCTCCAGATTCTCGTAGGAACGCTGCTTTGCCTGTTCTCTGATAAAATTAATTTCCTGTTTAAATACCAGATTGTCAATCTCCTGTGTTGCCTTAAACATCAGGACATCTCTGAACCAGAACTGGAAAATATCCAGATAATCGTTGATATTCTGTTTGTCCTCAGAAAGACTCTTAATCGCATCTGACAGTTCATAAACTTCCATGGTGTTTGCATATTTAAGAATCCTCAGTGCATTTTGAGTCATCTCTGCAAACTCCTGAGAAGTAGCTGCTTCTTTTGCCCTTCCAATACTGCCCTGTGCAAAGGATGCGTCAATCTCTGCCTGGTAATCCGGAACATGAAGATGCTCCATCAGATATTTCTTTACAAGACCGTCATCCACTACCTTCAGATCAAGACGGACACATCTTGACTGAATAGTCGGCAGCAGTCCCCCGATATTATTAGTCAGCAAAAGAATCACTGCATATTCCGGCGGCTCTTCAATTGTTTTAAGAAGAGCATTCTGTGCCTGTGGTGTCATAAGATCTGCATCTGCAATAATATAAATCTTGTAAGGACTGTAATATGGTCTGATATCTATATCATTGATCACCTGATCCCTGATCTCGTCAATTGTGATCGTTCCGGGTTTCTCATGACTGACCATAATAATGTCCGGATGATTCTTACCCATCGCCTTTTTGCAGGAGTCGCATTTCTGGCAGGGTTCTGTACCTCCGGCCTCGCACTGAAGTGTTGTCGCAAAAGTCCCTGCAAGGAGCTTCTTACCAGAACCTGGTTCGCCGGTAAAAATATAAGAATGCGATATTTTTCCTGATTCTATTGCATTTTTTAAATGTCCTATAATCTCTTCATGTCCGATAATATTGTTAAATCCCATCATAAGAATCACCTCACCAGTCCGTTTTGTAAGATATTATACCATAAAAGAAGAACTATTGCACAGACTTTATATAATTTGCGATTTCTTTCACACAGTCATCAAGATTTATGTTCTGAAAACGTTTCTCTATCCCTGCGTTCAGAATATTTTCCTCCGAGAAATCCGACTGGTCCGCAATAAATCTTCTGCACATTTCCTCATATCTGGGATTTGCCTCTTCTCTCTCTCTCTTAAGAGCACGACTCAGTCTTTCTCCGTCTTCTACCTGAATATAAACAGGACAGACAGCATCTTTCCCATAGTATTTACGCATCTTTTTAAATGACTCCAGAGTACCGATTCCCAGATAATCGGAATCTGCAAGGTTCACCTGACCATCATCTGCAGTAAAATAAGTCCATATTCCATGAACCGTATGATATGCTCTCTCCTCGATAAGATTTCCGTTTTTTCTGAATTCTTCCAGTTTTCCGTCATCTACAAAATAATAATTTTTTCCATCCTGCTCTCCTGCCCTGATCGGGCGGGTTGTATACAGAATAAGTGTTTTCAGATTCAATTCTTTATGTGCGGCCAGAAGTGAATAGATTCTGTCTTTTCCGGATGCACTCTTTCCCATGATGTAAAAAATCTTTCCCATATCTGTTATGTTATTCCTTTGCCGGACTGTATTCTTCCTGCCCAATTTCATTTCGGGCAGCTACGCAGATTGTTTCAGCAGATGTATCACTGAGTCCCTGTACTTCCAGCCCCTGTTCCATGTATCTTCTCACATTTCTTACAAATTGTCCAGTTATCTGCTCTCCCGGCACAATAATCGGAATTCCGGGCGGATACAGATAAGCAAACTCTGCACTGACTTTGCCAACACTTTCTTTCAGAGAATATCGCCTTTGCTGCGCATCCACTGCCTGAGAAATTGTCATAAGCTGTGTCATTCTCGCATGAGAAGTATGATACTGCGATTCCTCCGACTCATCTGTTTGCTGTATCTCTGCATCAATCTCTTCAATTGCAGTACACAATCTCTCAAATCCCTCTTCTGTATCTCCCACTGCTGCAATTCCAAGAACATATTTCTCAGCCGCCATTTCCATTTCAATGTGATATCTGTCACGAAGTATCTGATGGAGAAGGTGTCCGTTAACAGAAGTTCCGACGGTGGAAAACAACAGCTTGGATCTGTCAAAATCATAGATTCCACTGCCTTCGATCATAGAACCTTCAATCAGTTTTATTTTTTCACACTTTGAAAGACGCTGTCTGGCTTTCTCCAGATTGAAGGTAAATTCGCGAAACATCTGCTGCCCGTCTTTTCTCAGTTTATCCATACATGCATCCATACTCGCCATCAGAATATACGACGGACTGCTGGTCTGGTAAATCCCCATAAATCTCTTTATCTTTTCCACATCTGCCATATCACTGCATATATGAAGCACCGCCGTCTGAGTCATAGATGGCAGCGTTTTATGGAAACTCTGTATTACGATGTCAGCTCCCAGATCAGCAGCAGACACCGGAAAATACTTAGAAAAATGAAAATGTGCACCATGTGCTTCATCCACAATAAGAGGAATCTTATGTCTGTGTGCAACTTCTGCAATTGTCTTTATATCAGACACAACTCCGTCATACGTAGGCGAAGTAAGCAGAAAAGCCTGCACATCCGTATTTTCTTCCAGATATCTTTCCACACGTTCAGGTGAAATCCCTCCGTTTATCCCCAGTCTCTGATCTTCATGTGGATAAATATAGACCGGCTGAAGCTCACGTAAATACAATGCATGGTAAACAGCCTTGTGACAGTTTCTTGCGACAAGTATCTTCCCGCCTTTATTTACACTTGCACTGACTGCTGCCAGAAGAGCCGCCGTACTTCCATTTACACTGAAGAAACATTTCTTTGTCCCATAAATCTGAGCTGCATATTCCTGTGCTTCTTTCAGAATCCCTTCTGCATGATGAAGATTGTCAAATCCTGAAATCTCTGTAATATCTCTCTCAAAAAGAAAGTCATCTGCTGAAGATGCCCTGTTTCTCTTATGTCCCGGCATGTGAAACGGATAATAGTCAGACTGCCCATAGCTTTCTAATTTTTTATATAATCTTTCCATTTTTTTTCCTTTTTTATACTAATTTCCAATACTCGTTCCAAATTTTCCACTGATTATTGCCTTTTCGTGCCTGGAGCATGGAACTTCCCTGATTCTGTTAAACTTTAAATCTATATCCTACGCCCCAGATTGTTTCAATATACTGAGGTTTTGCAGTATTAAATTCAATTTTCTCCCGGATCTTCTTGATATGAACAGTAACTGTTGCAATATCTCCCACAGATTCCATATCCCAGATTTCCCGAAACAACTCTTCCTTGGTAAACACTCTGTTCGGATTCTCTGCAAGGAAGGTAAGCAGATCATATTCCTTAGAAGTAAATGTTTTCTCTTCTCCGTTTATCCATACGCGGCGTGCAGTCTTATCAATCTTGATCCCGCGGATTTCCACAATATCATTTTTGCGTACATTTGAACCGATCAGACGATTATATCTGTCCATATGTGCCTTGACTCTGGCTACAAGTTCACTTGGACTGAATGGTTTTGTCATGTAATCATCTGCCCCCAGTCCCAGACCTCTGATTTTATCTATGTCATCTTTCTTTGCAGATACCATGATGATAGGAGTATTCTTCTCCTGTCTTACCTGCCTGCAGATATCAAATCCATCCACTTCCGGAAGCATCAGATCCAGAATAATCAGGTCAAATTCTTCATTCAGCGCACGTGCCAGTCCGGTGTCTCCTCTGTTGCAGATTTCAACTTCAAATCCGGAAAGCTCCAGATAATCCTTCTCCAGATCTGCAATTGCCTCTTCATCTTCTATGATTAAAATCCTGCTCATTTCATTGGTACCTCCTGATACTTTCTAAGTACAAAATACATAATTGTGCCGATTCCAAGCCTGCTTGTTGCCCAGACCTTTCCTCCATGATCCTCCAGGATCTTCTTTACAATGGAAAGCCCGATTCCGCTTCCACCCTTGGATGAATTTCTGGACACATCTGTTCTGTAAAAACGATCAAAAATAGACGGCAGATCCTTTGCTGCAATTCCTTTTCCATTATCTTCAATTTCAACCTGGATAAAATCTCCCACATCCTTTACGCGAATCTGGATGATACCTTTCGGTTTATCCATATATTTGATAGCATTGCTGATAATGTTATGAATAACACGGCGAATCTGTTCTCCATCTGCGATCACCTGCACATTATCCTCAACATAATTGGCATATACCAGTTCAATTCCTCTCGTTTCCAGTTCCAGTCCTACTTCTTCTGCACAATCACTGAAATAATTTTCTACATTCAGTTTACTGAAAGTATATGGAATTCTGTTGGTATCAATCTTTGAGTAAAAAGTCAGCTCATTGATCAAATGATCCATCTCATTCGTCTTATTATAAATAGTCTTCACATAACGGTCTATTTTCTCCGGCGTATCCGCTACGCCGTCCATAATCCCCTCTACATATCCCTTTACCGCTGTGATCGGAGTCTTAAGATCATGAGAAATATTGCTGATAAGTTCTTTGTTTTCTTTATCCATGAGAACTTTCTCTTCTGCCGATTCCTTCAGCCGCTTTCTCATCTCCTCAAAATCCCGGCAAAGTTCCGAAAACTCATCGTCACCATCTACTTCCAGAACAAAATCAAGATTTCCCTCTTTGATATTCTGAGTGGCTTTCTTTAATTTAACCAGCGGTGTGGCAATACTTCTGTAAATCCATAATCCAATAGATAAAGCTGTGAATACTAATATTACCGTCGCAGTAAACAGCAGATCTTTTGCAATAATCCTTACCTGTGTCTGGCTGTGGGTGGATTCCCCTACTGAAATATCATACACCACTTCCGAGGAATCCTTTGTCTGCTGTGCAAACTTTGTATGACCTAATCCGTACAAAGTTGCCGAAAATAAAAGCAGAGGAACCAGAATACTCATACCGAATCCAACTATAATCCTTGTTTTTAACTTCATCCCGATCATCCTTTATCTGTTGATTTATAAGGTTTCTATAATTTTGCCCTCTGCAAGCATTATATCATAAAGTCTGTTTTACATATCTAAATTTTCTATAAAAAGAACAGGAATCATCTGTCCTGTTCTTTCAGATAATTCCTGTTTTATCCCATTGCACTGCAATTTTTGTGATATTCTGTAATTATTCAGCATTCCACTGTCTGTGCAAGTACTGAACAGTTATGATTTTCTTATTTATTTAAGCAAGGTATTTTTTAAGGTCTTCAACTTTATCCAGATGCTCCCATGGAAGGTCTACATCCGTACGTCCGAAATGTCCATAAGCAGCTGTCTGTCTGTAAATCGGTCTTCTCAGATCAAGCATCTTGATAATTCCCGCCGGGCGAAGGTCAAAGTTCTCACGAATGATCTCAACCAGCTTTGTATCAGAAAGTTTACCGGTTCCGAATGTTTCTACGTGGATAGATGTCGGATGAGCAACACCGATCGCATAGGAAAGCTGAATCTCACATTTATCTGCAAGACCTGCTGCAACAATATTTTTTGCAACATAACGTGCAGCATACGCTGCGGAACGGTCTACCTTTGTACAGTCTTTACCGGAGAAAGCACCGCCGCCATGACGTCCGGTTCCACCGTAAGTATCAACGATGATCTTACGTCCGGTAAGTCCGCTGTCACCATGAGGTCCGCCGATTACGAAACGTCCTGTTGGGTTGATGAAATATTTTGTGTTCTCATCTACCATATCTGCCGGAATGATCTCATCGAAAACATATTTCTTAATGTCCTCATGGATCTGCTCCTGAGTTACATCCGGATCATGCTGTGTAGAGCATACTACTGCATCGATACGGTATGGTTTTCCGGCTTCATCATATTCTACAGTAACCTGTGTTTTTCCGTCCGGTCTTAAATACTTTAAGGTACCGTCTTTACGGATCTTCGTTAACTGACGTGCAAGTTTGTGTGCCATGTTGATGGCATATGGCATATATTCTTCTGTCTCATTGGAAGCATAACCAAACTGGATACCCTGATCACCTGCTCCGATGGCATCAATTTCGTCTTCACCCATTTTTGCTTCAAGAGCTTTATCTACGCCAAGAGCGATATCAGCAGACTGTTCATCGATTGCTGTGATAACAGCACATGTATCAGCATCAAATCCATATTTTCCACGTGTATATCCGATTTCACGGATAGTATCTCTTACGATTTTCTGGATATCAACATATGCATTTGTTGTAATCTCACCCATAACAAGTACAAGACCTGTAGTTGTAGCAGTTTCACATGCAACACGACTCATAGGATCTTTTTCCATAAGAGCGTCAAGAATAGCATCGGAAATGGCATCACACATTTTATCCGGATGGCCTTCAGTTACAGATTCAGAAGTAAATAAAATTTTTTCCATTGTGTTCTCCTTTTTTTATTCATTTACAATTGTTTCCAGACCGCAGAATAATCCACAGCCATTTATGTACTGTATCAACAGATTATTTCTCTCTGCTGATACTTTTCCGTTAACAAAAAGAAACAGCCCGAAGTAATCGGACTGTCTGATTATCTCAACAATCCTCTTATTGTTCGATCACTCGCTCAGGTTGGCACCTTCCTACACAAACAGGGGTTGCCGTGGCTTCGCAGATCCTTTGTATCTCCACCACTCTGAATAAAAGGCTATTACTAATTATTAACTTGCATTAATT
>ENA-ORMO01002907-ORMO01002907.1-human-gut-metagenome-genome-assembly--contig:-NODE-2907-length-12308-cov-2.348160_pt1 | contig 12308 bp, 9 predicted proteins | sample MGYA00242106_ERZ509001 | MGnify/ENA primary metagenome ERZ509001 (study PRJEB26280, sample SAMEA2338736) | human gut metagenome | biome: human gut; feature: human-associated habitat; material: faeces... | reverse complement strand
GTAACGATGGTGGAAACGGCGCGCACGCAAACCCGGTCCGGCTCAAAGCAGAAATACAGCCGCCTGCCGGAAGGCTGGTCCAGGTTGCGGACCACCGCTTCGATGACGTTGTTTTCCACAAAGCGGGCGATTCCCGCCACGCCCTGGCGGGAGAAAGGCTGGCTGCTGACGCAGTAATTTCCCGTGGTGGACAGGGGCAGGACATAGGAACCGTCGTCATCCGCAATGTGCAAAAGGATCCGGTCCTTTTCAAAGGAAAATCGGATCTGCAGGCATTTTCCGTCGTCTTTGGGGGAGGGAAGCATGCGGATACCCGATGAAAAGGTCCGGAAGGAAACCGCGTCCCCTTCGGGGGAATAGACGGCCCCTTCGATGGCTGTTTCCATTTTCCGGTTGCGCACGCCCGAAAATCCCGCCAGGGCCAGATTGTTTTGTTTCTGCAAAAGCAGTCCGTACTCTTCCGGACAGGGCGCCAGGGCGCAGTCCTGCATCCGGGAGGAAAGGCCGTGGATGGCCTCCATAAGGGAAAAGGTCTGCTCCGTGGAAGACTGGGTGAGGATCACGGCGTCTTTTTGGGGGAGTACGACGGCGAACTGTCCGAAGGCCCCGTCCGCCCGGAAGCTGCCGGGTTCGTCGCACATCCAGAACTGGAATCCGTAACCGGCGTTCCAGTCCGGGTGATCGGGCTGGGCCCGTCCGGCGGTTTCAATCTGCTTTGTGCAGGCCTGGTCGAACCATTCCTGCGAAAGAAGCTGTTTTCCTTCCCAGCGGCCTTTCTTTAGGAAAAACTGGCCGAAGCGTTTCATGTCTTCCAGCGTCAGCCGAAAACCCGCGCCGCCAAACTGGGTGCCGTCCGCGATGGCCGCGCAGGAAACCGCGCCGATGCCCAAAGGGTCAAACAGGCGGGGGCGCAGATATCCGGTGAGGCTTTCCCCGGTTTTGCGGAAAAGAAGGGCGCACAGCACGTTGGTGCCGGCGGTGTTGTACTGATAGGCGGTCCCGGGCGCGTGCTCGAAAGGATGGGCGAAAAACTGTTTCAGCCAGGTATTGTCCGGGGTAAAATTGTCCACGAAGGGCTCCGTTTCATGCCCGCAGCCCATGATCAGCAGATCCCGCACCGTGGCCGCAGCGAGATTTTCCGAAATCGTTTCCGGCATACAGTCCGCAAAAATGTCGGTGAGTTTTTCCGACAGGGAAAGCTTTCCTTCCTGCCATAAAAAGCCCATGGCCATGGAAGTGAGACTTTTGGAAAAGGAAAATACATTGTGCTCCATGTCGGTGCGGTAGGGATACCAGCTGCCCTGGGCAATGCATTTGCCGTGCCGGAGGATGGAAAAGGCGTGCATTTCCAGCCCCCTGTCGTTTAAATCCTCAAGAAAATCCAGAACCGCCCGGGAAGGGACGCCCTGGGATTCGGGGGTGGCGGGTTCAAAACAGGATTTCATAAAGAAGTCCTCCTTTCTTTGTGTTCCTGCCAAAGCAGGACGAAGATGACGCAGGCAGTGGCCAGAAGGACAAAGCTGCCGGTGAGCCGGTAAGACAGGCAGTTGCCGGCAAAGTCCACCAGCCTGCCGCCCAGGACGTTGCCGATGATGCTGGCCAGCCCGGCCTGGATGATGTAAAGGACGCTCTGGCCCTCAAAGGATTTCCAGCTTTTTACCGTGCTGCCGATATAGGTGGCGCAGCCGAAATGGACCACCATATAGGTGATGCCCTGCATGGCCTGGGCCAGCATGAAAAAGGGGAGGGAGCCGCCGGAAACGCAGAACAGGCGGATTCCCATTAAAAAAGTGGAGGCGCCGATTAAGGGGATGGCGCCGAATTTGCGGGTCAGCTTTTTAATGCATAAAAGGACCGGGATTTCGCTGCTGGCCGAGATGCAGTTCAACAGGCCGATCTGGGACTGGCCATAGCCGATTTCCACTGCATAAACCCCCAGGAAAGCGGAGCAGAAACTTGCCCCGATCTGGAAAACAAAGGCAAAAGCCAGCACATAAACGATCTTTCGGTCCTCGAAAATGTCCTGCAGACGAAACAGCCCCGCGCCCTTTTTGCGATGGGTCCGTGGGGCATCGGATACGGGAAGATGGTTTTCCGATTTGGGAAGGAGGAACATCAGGCCCATGAGGACCAGGTAGGAAACGGCGGAAAGGAAAAACTGCGCGGAAGGATTTTGGCGCAGATAAATCCCTGCAATCAGCACGATGACGGCATACCCTACGGTCCCGCCCATCCGGATAAAGGCAAAGTTATAGTTGTAACGGTTCGCGTTCCGGATGACAATGGCGTCGGTCATGGGACTGACCGAGGTGGAAAACAGGGCCAGCAGGGTGCTGGAAAACAGAAAACTGACAAAACTGTGCCCCAGGTAATAACTCATCAGGGAAACAGCCGTTCCGGCCATGACCAGCGCGGCAAAGGTTTTTGCCCTGCCGCTGGCGTCGCTGGCCCTGGCCCAGAGGGGCTGGACCAGGACGGACGCCACGGGTCCGATGGCCATCAGAATCCCGATTTGCGTAGAAGAAATCCCGTTTTGTGTGTAATAGGTACTGAGGAAAGGAGAGTACAGGGCTGACGAGATGTAAAGAAAGGAATTCAGCGCAAGCAGCAGCCAGACCGGACACTCGCAGACATTTTTTTTACGTTTCACGCTTTGCTACCTCCCGGAAGAAATCGTCCAGCCCCCAGGAATAGGCTTCCACCCGTTCCATAAGGGGGGCGCTGTCGATGACCCCGGTTTCCAGAAACTTTTTTGTGATATCGGGGGTGGGGATTCCGGCCCTCCCGCCGATACAGGTACATTTGATGGCGCTGACGGCGCTGGCAAACCGCGCGGTCTCCTTTAAGGAATATCCGTGGGTTAGCCCGTAGAAAAATGCGCCGTGGAAGGTATCTCCCGCGCCCACCGTGTCCACCACGGGCACGCGGAAGGCAGGAAGTTCGAAATACCCTTCTTTGTTCAGACCGCGGCAGCCTTTTGAGCCGAAGGTAAAGACCACGTCGGACGGCCCTTTTTCCAGGATGTCTTCCATATGGCGTTCATAGTCCCTGTCGGAAAAGCTCATGTTGTATACAAATTCGGACGCCACAAAATAGTCCACATAGGGAAGGATTTCCTCATAATAGTCCATGGGGCGGCTGTCCGCGTCGATGAGGACCTTGACGCCGTGTTTTTTCGCATACTTCGCGGCGGCCATGTGCAGTTCGTCTACCAGGGCGATGAACAGGTACCGCCCCTGCTCCAGGAAGGAAAAATCGATTTCATCCTGGCGGATCCGTTCGTAGCTTCCCCTCCTGTACAAAATATTCCTCCCGTTGGTTTCTTCTTCGGACAACACCACCCCGATATCGGTGGTCTGGCCGCTGCGCAGCTTCGCCTGGGACAGGTCGATTCCATGAAGCTGAAAATCCCGGTAACAGTAGCGCCCGAACAGATCGTCTCCCATGGCGCCGATGAGCGCGCAGGAAAGACCGCATCTGGCGGCGGCGACCAGACCGGTGGTCACCTTGCCGCCGCACTGCCAGCTGCCGTCGCGAACGAAACGGGATTCATTGGAACCGGGCAGACTGTCGATGTGCAGAAGGTAGTCGATGCAGGGATGCCCGATCCCGATGATATCAAACTTTTTTTCTTCCATAATATTGTTATTCCCTTCCGTCATAGTAATTTTTCTACAGCTGGTAGTGGTCAGGATTCAAAATATCGATTTTGGATTTCACGAAATCGATGCACGGCCGCTCGATTGCGCGCAGGGCCTTGAAATAAGCTCCGGAGTTGGACTCGTCCGCGAAGAATTCTTTCATATTGTTGTAAAAAGCCCTCTGATATTCGGTGGCGATATTGAATTTGGACATACCGCATCTCACCGCCCGGGCCAACTGATCATTGGGGATATCGGAACCGCCGTGCATGACCAGAGGGATGTTCAGAACTTCCCGCAGCTTGCAGATCCGGTCGAAATCCAGTTCGGGCGTCCTGATGTAATTTCCATGGGCGTTTCCCACGGCGATGGCCAGGGAGTCCACGCCGGTGCGGCTGACGAAATCCACGGCCTGATCCGGATTGGTGAAGTGGTCTGTGTTGGTCATATCTTCCAGATTCATCCCCACGCCCACATGTCCCAGCTCCGCTTCCACGTCCACGCCCATGGCATGGGCGCACCTGGTCACTTCTGCCGTCAGGGAAACGTTTTCTTCATAGGGAAGGGCCGAACCGTCCACCATGACGGAAGGAAAGCCCGCGCCCAGGCCGGAAACGGCGATTTCGAAACTTCTGGAGTGATCGAGATGAACCGCGATGGGAACGGAAGCGCGGCGGGCGAAAGCCACAGCGATATTGCGGATGTCCACCAGGGGGGCGTGTACGTCAAACCCCGGGAAGTATTGGATAATCAGGGGCATCTTCGCCTCTTCTGCGGCCATGGCCGCGAACTTGATGCTGTTATAGTCGAATACGTTGATAGCGGGAATGCCATAGCCATGTTCCTGTGCATGAATCAGCAGATCTTTCACTTTTGCCAGCGACATAAAAGAATCCTCCTGTATGTTATTTTTTCAAAAGTCATCGGCGCGGTTTTACTCCGCGGAAAAGAACGTCCTGAACCGGGGAAGGTTGTAGGCGAATTCCCGGCTGATGGCGTCCATGGCCGCGAAATCCTCCTTCGAGATGACGAAATTCGATGCTTTCACGTTATCCTGTACCTGAGCGGGGTTCTTCGCTCCTACGATGGGGGCGGTGATCCCGTTTTTCTGCATCACCCAACGGATGGACAGCTGCGCCAGGGTGACGCCGTATTTTTCTGCGAAAGGACGCAGCTTTTCCGTCACGTCCAGCGCGCCTTCATAATAAGGACTCTGGAAAAGGGGAACCCGGCTTCTTCCGTCTTCCTTAGGGAAACGGGTTTCCTTATTGAATTTTCCGGTTAAAATTCCCTGAGCCAGCGTACAGTAAGAAATCACGCCGATCTGATTTTCGATGCAATAGTCCATTTCTTCCAGATCCAGAAAACGCCACACCAGGCTGTAGCAGGGCTGGATCACGTCGATCTGCCCGTATTTGCAGGCTTCGATGAGCTGGTCCTTACTGAAGTTGGAAACTCCGATGCAGCGGATCTTCCCTTTTTCTTTCAGCTTCATCATGGCTTCCATGGTGTCGGCAATGGGGACTCCGGTATCGGAAGGATAATGGATGAAATAGACGTCGATATAATCCGTATCCAAATCCTTTAAGCTCTGATCACAGGCGGTTTCCACCAGATCTTTGGGCATCCAGTCCTTCCAGAGTTTGGTGATGAGGGTCAGTTTCGATCTGTCGTACCCCTTAATGGAACGGGCCACGATCTGTTCGGAATGCCCTTTTCCATAAATATAGGCGGTGTCCAGGGAGGTGATGCCGCTTTCGATGGCTTCCCGGATGGCAGCCACAGACTTTTCATCCTCGGCGCCGGTGAAGTAGGTTCCGCCGATAGCCCAGCAACCGAAAATCTGATCGGAAACCATCACGTCGCTCTTGCCAAGTTGTTTTGTGTTCATGCTGAAAAAACCTCCTTTATATATTGTGTATACGTTTACAATATATTTCCGGAAAGAGGAAATGTCAATACTATAAAAGAAAATAAATATGCAAATGTGATTAAATGAAGTGGATTTCAATATGTAACTACTGCAATAAGAACCCGCATTATGGAATTTGAATAAAAATGAATTATAAATTTTGTATATATTTACCTTGTGTAAACGTTGACAATTATTCAAAGTGATTGTATGCTTGAATCAAGCGAAAGCTGACGATCAATTCTTAAAGGAGGAACAAATTATGAAAGCAAAAAAAGCACTTGCTCTCATCATGGCGCTGACCATGGCGGCTTCCCTGGCTGCATGTGGCTCGGACACGGCTACGGAGTCCACTCAGGCGGCGGCTGAACCGGAGAGCACCGTTGCGGAAGAATCGGCTCCTGCGGAGTCCACGGAAGCTGCTGGTACGGAAGAAGCGGCAGCTGATGGCGAAGTGACGGATTACGGCGGGATCACCCTGACGGTGATGAACTCCAAACCCGAGATTCAGGAAGCTCTGGAAGCGGTGACCGCAGAGTGGGGCGCAGCTCACAATGTGACCTTTGAAGTATATGAGACCGACTCCCCGGCAGATATGCTGGCTCAGAGATATGCGGCAGGCGATCCTCCGGTACTGGCGATCGTCGATCCCGGCAATGTGACGGAGATGGCAGAGGAGAGGTTCCTGGATCTGTCCGGCGAGGATTGGGTTGCGGACGGCGGTGACACCATGGGCACCAAAGTCAACGATGTCCTGTATGGTTTCCCGCTGTGCGTGGAGGCTCCCGGTATGGTCTATAACAAGACCGCTATCGAAAATATCACCGGCGAAGAGTTCGTTCCTGAGAATTATTCCTCTCCTGAAGCGTTCGAAGGGCTGCTTCAGCAGCTGCGCGAGGGAGGCATGGAGAACCCTGTGATCCTGAACCAGGAAGACTGGTCCCTGGGCGGACATCTGTTTGGCTCCAATATCTATACTTTCCAGGACGGCACCGCGGAAGGCTCCTATGCGTTCGTCGAGGAGATTAAGGGCGGCGCTGATGTGATGGAGAACGAGATGTTCCAGAACCTGTTCCAGGACTATGATATCTTCATCGAGTACAACATCAACAAAGACGACCCGCTGGCGGCGGACTACGATCTGAACGCTTCCTACATCGCAGAAGGCGAAGCTGCATTCTGGATCAACGGCACCTGGGTATGGCCCGATATGAGCACCTACGTGGACGGCACCATGGATTACGGCATCATGCCTATCCCGAAAACCAATGCAGACATGCAGGGTAAGATTTACGCATTCGCGTCCAAACAGATCGTTATCGACAGGGAAGTGGCTACCGAGGAACAGCAGGCGGCTGCGAAGGAATTCCTGAACTGGCTGGTCTACTCTGAAGAGGGACAGTCCGCGCTGGTCAACGATCTGGAGATCGTGGTGGCATTCACCAACAACCCGAATGCGCCGACCAACCCGATCAATGTCGTCTTAAAGACCTACATCGATGCGGGAACGACCGTGAACAACGCTCCGTTTACCACTCCTACGGATCATACCAGCGAGCTGGCTCCTCATATGCAGGCTTATCTGGCTGGCCAGGAGACCATCGAGGATATCGCAGCGGCGCTTACCGAGTATTGGCAGACGCATGATCCTTCATAAGGAAGCAAAATTCCATATCACGGATTGAACGTGCGAAAAAGGTACCGATCATACGGTCGGTGCCTTTTCTGAAAAGAGGTGCTTTATGAGAAAAGAAAGTTTCTGGACGAAGACGAAGCTGTTTCTGATTTTTGCCGGCCCTTCCATGCTGGCGTTCACCTGCTTCGTCATCTTCCCGTTCATTTACGGCATTTATCTGACCCTCACTTCCTGGGATGGCATTTCCAAAACCAAGGAGTTCGTGGGCCTGGCAAACTACATCACCACTTTTCAGGATCAGGAGTTTTGGACCTCTATTTTCCTGACCTTTAAATATGTGGTTTGTGTGGTGATTTTAGTCAATATTATCGCTTTCGCCCTGGCCTGTCTTCTGACCAGCGGGATAAAGGGACAGAACTTCCTGCGGGCCGGTTTCTTTACGCCCAACCTGATCGGCGGCATCGTCCTGGGCTTTATCTGGACTTTTATCTTCGGGCGCGTGTTGCCCAACCTTTCCTTCCTCCAGTCCATCCCGATCTTTCAAAAGTCCTGGCTGAGCGATCCCAACATGGCTTTCTGGGCCATCGTGGTTGTGGCTACCTGGCAGCAGTCCGGTTATATGCTTCTGATCTATATCGCCGGCATCGTCGGCGTGCCGAAAGATTACATCGAGGCGGCGTCGATCGACGGCGCGAATTCCAAGCAGATCACCTGGTATATCCGTCTGCCCCTGATGATGCAATCCTTCGTCATCTGCCTGTTCCTGACGCTGACCAGCGCCTTTAAGGTGTATGACCTGAACCTGTCCCTGACGGAAGGCGGCCCTTACGGAACCACCAAGATGGCATCCATGACAATTTTCGACACCGCCTTTACCGCCCACCAATACGGTCTGGGCCAGGCGCAGGCCATCGTTTTCTTCGTCATCATGCTGATCGTTGCGGTGATTCAGGTATTTGCGGGTAAGTCCAAGGAGGTGGAAGCATGAGCGAAAAGAAACGGGAAAAAGCCGTCAGAGTCGGCGGATCGAAGCGCACCGCAGCGGAAATTACAAAGTCCGCGCTGGCGTTTGTTTTGTTCATCATCTATATGATTCCCTTTTTGCTGGTGGTGATCAACTCCTTTAAGAGGAAGATCAGTATCGTCAAGACTCCTCTGCAGCTGGTGGATGAAGAGGGCCCCCAGTTCGTGAACTACGTCAACGCCTATATCGATATGGATTTCCTGCAGGCGTTCGCAAATTCCCTTATCGTCACAGGATGTTCCGTGGCGCTGTTGATCGTGTTCTCTTCCATGTGCGCATATATTCTGGTGCGGAAGAACTATCTGGCGTGTAAGATCAGTTTCCTCCTGCTGATCTCCTATATGGTAGTGCCCTTCCAGGTCATCATGATCCCGCTGCTTTCCATTTACGGCAGCACTTTCAACATGCTGAATTCCAGACTCACGCTGATTGTGATGAACTTCGGTTTCGGCACCTGTTTTGCGATGTTCCTCTGTCATGGATTCATTAAGACGGGCGTGCCGCTGGCGCTGGAGGAGGCCGCCATCATCGACGGCTGCGGCCCCATCCAGACTTTCTTTAAGATCGTGCTTCCGTTGCTGAAGCCTATTCTTTCCACGGTGGCGATTCTGCAGGTGCTGGGACTGTGGAACGACTATCTGCTGCCCAGCCTGGTACTGGTAAGGCCTAAATTACATACATTACCGATCGCAATTCGAACTTTTGTCGGGACTTTTTCCAGCGATTATGGTAATATGATGGCAGCGCTTGTGATGACCGTAGTGCCGGTTATCATCGTTTATATCGCATTGCAGAAGTACATCATCGGTGGAGTTGTCGCAGGTGCCGTAAAATCTTAAAGGCAGGAGTGACATTATGTCCACAATTAAAGATGTTGCGAAAAGCGCCGGAGTTTCCATCGCCACGGTGTCGAGAGTATTGAATAAAAAGGGCGCGGTCAGCCCGGAGGCGGAAAAAGCTGTCAACCGGGCGATGCGCCAGCTGGACTATCACCCGAACCGCATGGCGAGGGCGTTGGTGAGAGGAAAGAACAACACCATCGGAGTGGTGCTGCCCTTTTTCAATAATCCGTTCTGGAGCGAAATCGCCCAGGAGATCGAAAGGAACGCAAAAGACCAGGGATACCATGTTCTGTTCAGCATTTCGCCCGGAGGGGAAAAGGAGTTGGAGCAATGCATATCCTATCTGCGGGCCAGCCAGGTCTGCGGGATTATCCAGACCTTTTCCGCCAGCCAGGAGGTCTGGTCGGTCATCGTCAAAAATGTCGGAGTCCCCTTCGTAGCGCTTATCAGCGATTTGAAAGGCGTTCCCTCCATCGTTTCGGACGATACCCAGGGAGGGATTCTGGCGACCCGGCATCTGATCGCGAAGGGATGCAAAAATATCGTGCATATCAGCGGGGATCTGAGGCTGCAAAATCATGCGGACGAACGGACCTTCGCTTTTGTGAAAGAGTGCGAAAAAAAGGGCGTGGCTTATAAAGTTTACGAGAGCTGTCCGGACAAGCTGGGCGTGGAAGACAATCGGGATCTCATCAATCGGATATTCTATGAGAATCCGCAGATGGACGGGATTTTTTCCAGCAACGATATCATGGCCACGCAGTGCATCAGCTATGCGCGGTCGCAGGGAATTCGGATTCCGGACGATCTTCGGATCGTGGGCTACGATGATGTCAGCATCAGTTCTCTGATCTATCCGCCGCTGACGACAGTCCGTCAGAACTATGCGGAGTTGTCAAAAGCCGCTGTCAGAGCTATTGTGGATATGGTGAATCAAAAGACACTGAAACCGCTGGAAGTCATTCCGGTGGAGCTGATTGAACGAAAAACCACCTGATCAGGGTGAAGAAATGTGGAGAGCAGTTGTATGAGCAAAAAAGTGACGAATCAAATCATGTTAATTACTTATGCGGACAGCCTCGGGAATAACCTGAAGGATCTGGACAGGGTATTGTCCGATTATCTGGAAGGAGCGGTCTACGGACTGCATATTCTGCCCTTTTTTCCGTCTTCCGCAGACCGGGGATTCGCTCCTGTAACGTATAAAGAGGTGAGCCCGGAGTTCGGGACCTGGGAGGATATCCTGTCCCTGGCGGACCGCTATTACATGATGTATGACTACATGATCAACCATCTTTCCGCCCAGAGCGAGATCTATAAGGATTTCCTGGCCAAAAAGGACGAGTCCAAATACCGGGATTTCTTCATCCGCTTCAAGGATTTCTGGCCGGAAGGAGAGCCCACTCAGGAGCAGATTTCCCAGCTGTATCTGCGCCGTCAGGTTCCCTATATCGAGGCGGAATTTGCGGACGGCAGCAAGGAAAAACTGTGGTGTACTTTCAGTCCCGAGCAGATCGATATCGACTGCCTGCATTCCGAGACCGCGAAGGAATATATGCGGGAAAATATGGAATTCCTGAGTTCCCACGGCGCTTCCCTGATCCGGCTTGACGCGGTGGCCTATGCCTCCAAACGGCGCAACACGAATTGCTTCTTCGTGGAGCCTGAGATCTGGCAGATCATGGGAGACTGTCAGAAAGCGTTGGAAGGTACCGGCGTGGAGATCCTTCCGGAGATCCACGAGAACTATTTTATCCAGAAGAAGCTGGAGGAAAAGAATGTCTACACCTATGACTTCCAGCTGCCCATGCTGATTCTGAACGCAGTTTATTTCGGCAGGACGCTTTACTTAAAAGACTGGATGAAGCTGTGCCCGAGAAAACAGTTCACGACACTGGATACCCACGACGGGATCGGCGTTGTGGACGTGCGTTACCTCATGCCGGATGAAGAAGTGCTGGAGACGAAGAAAAAGGTCTTCGAGGCGAACCCGGAGATCAACAGGCTGAACGGAAAGGTGAACTTTTCCAAGTTCGACACCTACCAGATCTGCTGTTCCTATTATGACGCGCTGGGATCCGATGACAACCGTTATCTCATCGCGCGGGCGATCCAGTTCTTCGCGCCGGGCATCCCTCAGGTGTATTATGTGGGCCTGTTCGCGGGAAGAAACGATTTCGACCTGTATGAGAAGACAAAGCAGAGCAGGGATATCAACCGCCACTACTATTCCCTGGCGGAGATCGAAGAAGAGTTCAGGCGCCCTGTGGTGCAGAAAATGAACCGGCTGATGAAGCTGAGAAATTCCCATCCTGCATTCAACGGAGATTTCGTGCTGATGGATACGGATGAATATACGCTGGGACTCCGGTGGGAGAAAGGCGGGGAGTACGCGCAGCTCACGGTGCGCTTCGATACCTTTGACTGGGAAATCCGTTATACGGAAGGCGGAGAAGAGAAAGTATTCGAATAAAATAAAAAGGGATCAGGCATATGATCGAAAAAATATTGAAAGAATTTGTGGAGGAAGCGCGGGCGACCGGGCTTCCTCTTGAAGCGATTGCAGCGGGCGACGAATCGAAGGTGCTCTTCGAGCATCATTTCACGCCGGATCTGCCGAGGAATATTTATTCCCATACGAAGAGTTTTGTTTCCGCAGCAGCGGGCATCGCGATCGAGGAGGGAAAGCTGAGCCTGGAAGATCGGCTGGCGGATCGCTTCCCGGACAAACTCCCCCAAACCCCTTCGTCCCGCCTTCTCGCCATCCGCCTGAAGGATCTGCTGACTATGTCCAGCGGATTCGGGGAGGCATACCTGATGGGGGCGGATCGCAGGGCCGGCATCGGCGTACCCGATTATCTTTCCTACATGCTCTCCCGGGAAGTGAAGGAAGAACCGGGGAAGCGTTTCTGCTATTCCACGGCGGACTCCATTCTGGCCGGTCGGATGTTGGAAGCGGCGGTGGGAATGCGGCTGTCCGAATATGTCTATCGCCGGATTCTGGAACCCATGGGAATCGGATTTCCCGTCTGGGAGAACGATCCTCAGGGGCACCCTGTCGGCGGCGGAGGGATGTTTTTGAAACTGTCCGATATGATGAAACTGGGTCAGCTGTTTTTGGCCGGCGGCGTTTGGAAAGGAAGGCGTCTGGTGGAGGAATCTTGGATCCGGGAAGCGACGAAAAAGCAGATCGAGACGGATCCGGAGCCCGAAAAGGCGGATCTGTGGCGCTGCGGGTACGGCTATCAGTTCT
>ENA-ORMO01002904-ORMO01002904.1-human-gut-metagenome-genome-assembly--contig:-NODE-2904-length-12319-cov-3.172864_pt1 | contig 12319 bp, 9 predicted proteins | sample MGYA00242106_ERZ509001 | MGnify/ENA primary metagenome ERZ509001 (study PRJEB26280, sample SAMEA2338736) | human gut metagenome | biome: human gut; feature: human-associated habitat; material: faeces... | reverse complement strand
CTCGACCCTTTGAGCATCCGGTCGGCCTTGCTGAGCAGCTCCAGCGCCGCCCGCTGGTCCGGAGCAAAGGGCAGTGACTGCTCCGCCAGGGCCTCCGCCACCTGAGCCGTGATGGTTTGGATCTGTTCCTCATACATGGGACACCCCGCCTTTCCCAGCAAGATTTCTGGGTCAAGTCTAGCATAAAACTCTCCGGTTGAAAAGAACAAACCGCACCGTTTTTGGAAGTTTTGGGAAATTCGGCCGTAAGGCTTAATTTTTGTTGAAAAAGGCCCCGTTCCCCTTGCCGAATCCCCGGGAATCCGATATACTGGTGAAGCACGACCCACAGATAGGAGGGATCAACCCTGGCACATACAGATACGCGGTCCCAGCGGCGCACATCCAGCCGCTCCGGCCATTCCGAATATCCCAGCCGCAGCAGGACGCACACGCCGGGCGGGCGGAGGGTGCAGCCCGCACAGCGGAACGTCAGGCGCCGGAGACACAGCATCTGGTTCCGCCTGTACATGGTCCTGGTGGTGATCTCAGCCATCATTGTCGCCACTTATATCGGCCTTCAGCTGGTCATCCGCGCCCCGGAAATCCCTCAAACAGAGCCAGATACTCCCCCTTCCTCCAGCAGTCAGATCGGGCAGCCCTCCGCCCCACCGGAGGACCCCAACGCCCTGGTGCGGAAAGAGGGCGTCTATACCTTCGCCCTGCTGGGCAAGGACGTGAAGGGCAGCAACACCGACACCATCATTCTGGCCCGCTATGACACCGTGGCACAGACGGTGGGAATGGTCTCCATCCCCCGGGACACTGCGGTGCACCGCACCTGGTCCAAATATTCCAAGATCAACGCTGCCTTCTACGGCTCCAGCCCGGAAACTCTGAAAGAGGAGATCCAGAACACCTTCGGCATTCCGGTGGACTACTACATTCTGGTGGACCCCAAGGGCTTCACTGCCCTGGTGGATGAGCTGGGCGGGGTGGATGTATACATTCCGGAGAATATGAACTACGACGACCCAACCCCGGGCGAGGAGCTGCACATCCACTATCAGGCGGGGACCCACCACCTGAACGGCAAGCAGGCCCTTGAAGTAGCCCGCTTCCGGCACAACAACGACGGCAGCGGCTATACCGACACCGGCCGGGCGGAGATGCACCGTCAGATGCTGGTTGCCCTGGCCAAAAAGGTGGTCTCCTGGAACTCGATCCCCAAGGTCACTGCCTTTGTGGAGCTCTTCCAAACCTACGTCAAGACCGACCTGTCCGCCTCGGATATGCTCTTTTTCGCCACTCAGGCCATGGGGGTGGATTTCTCCTCCGGCATCACCCAGGGGGAACTCACCGGCCGGGGCGACGGCGTGGTAGGCAATTCCAAGTGGTGCTATGTATTCCAGCCGGAGGACATCCTCCCCACGCTGAACGAGCAGCTCAACCCGTATACCCGGGACCTCACAGCCGACGACCTGGATCTGCCCCAGCCCGACCGCTATCTTCAAAATTACTGATCTCTCAGGGCCGCCCACGATCCGGGCGGCCCATTTTTATTTTCTCCACAGATCCCGCTTGACAAGCGGACGGTTTCACGGCATGATGGAGAAAAAAGCAGAGAGGATGAGGCAGTTATGGAACAATGGCAGATGGAGATGTCAGGCTGGTATCCGGAATTTCAAGCCCTGCGCCACCGGCTGCACCGGGAGCCGGAGCGCTCCTTTCAGGAGCATGGGACCACCCAGCTGATCCGGGAGCTTTTGACGGGCTGGGGGGCCGAGGTGGAGGAGCACCCCGGGCTGGAGACCGGCCTCACCGCCCTCATCCGGGGGGCGCACCCCGGCCCCACCGTCGCCCTGCGGGAGGACATCGACGCCCTTCCCATGGGGGAGAACACCGGTCTGCCCTTCTCCTCCTGCCGGGAGGGGCTCTGTCACGCCTGCGGCCACGACATCCACACCGCCGCCCTGCTCTGGGCCGCCAAGGCCCTGTGCAGGCTCCGGGACCGCCTCCACGGGTCGGTCAAGCTGATCTTCCAGTGTGCCGAGGAGGTGGGAGCCGGCGCGGAGCAGATGCTGGCCCTGGGCGCTCTGGGACCGGACCGCCCGGAAGCGGTGGTGGGCTTTCACTGTGATCCCAAGCTCCCCTGGGATACGGTCGGGCTCCGGTATGGGCCCAGCAACGCCAGCTTTGACATTCTCACCTGGCACATCACAGGCCAGGGGGGCCACGGCGCCTATCCTCAGCAGGGTGTGGATCCGGTGATGGTCAGCGGCTATCTCCTCACCCAGCTCCAGACGGTGATCAGCCGGGTGAACTCCCCTACCCACCCCGCTGTTCTCACCATTGGCGAGATCCACGGCGGTACCGCCCCCAACATCATCCCGGACCGGGTGACCATGCGGGGGACCATGCGTGCCTTTGATCCGGCCATCCGCCAGCAGCTTTTATCCGCCATCCGCCGCATTACTGAGGAGGGATGCCGGGCGCTGGGCGCGGAAGGGACCCTGATCCACGATGTGGGCACCCCGGCCATCCACAACCACCCGGACATTGCGGACCGGGTCGCCCGCGCTGTGGAGGAGACCTTCGGCAGAGAGCACCTTCAGGTGATCCCGGAGCCCTCTCTCGGGTCAGATGACTTCGCCTGCTGGATCGAGGCCTGCGGCGGCCGGGGCGTTCAGTTCCTGGTAGGTTCCCACGATCCCCAGCTCCCCAACAGCAGCTTAGGACTCCATGTGGCCGAAAACATCTTCGTGGACGAGTGCCTGAAAACCGCCGCACCAGTGCTGGTCCGCTTCGCCCTGAACTACCTCAGCGATCCCCGCTCTTAATCTCCCCAAACATCTTGCCTCTGCTGTGCTCCAGAAGGCAGGCCGAATATGACAGAAAACCGGAGCTTCCGTGTACACGGAAGCTCCGGTCCCATATTCTCCTATAATCGATATCAATTTGGGGCTCAATAGCGCCGGACCACGGCAACCACCTTTCCCACGATCTGGGCGTGCGTGCCATCGATGGGATCGTAGGCCGGATTCTCCGGCATCAGCCAGACATGGCCGTCCCTGCGGCGCAGGGTTTTCACAGTGGCCTCGTCCTCAAACAGTGCCACCACGATCTCCCCGCTGTGAGCCTCCTGCTGTCGGTGGACCACCACTAGGTCATTCGGGAGGATGCCGGCCCCCACCATGGACTCCCCCCGGACTTTCAGGGCGAAATGCTCGCCGCTGAGTCCCTGTGTGTCAAAGGTGAGGTAGTCCTCGATGCACTCCTCCGCCAGAATGGGGGAGCCGGCAGCCACGCTGCCTACCACTGGGATCCGGTCCGCCCGGGCGTTGGATTCCTCCGCCACTGCCCGGTTGGGCGCGGCAGGGAGGGTGATGGCCCGGGTCTTGCCCTCAGCTTTGACGATCATACCTGCCTCTTCCAGCCCTTTCAGATGAAAGTGGACGGTGGAGGGGGACTTCAGCCCCATGGCCGCGCCGATCTCCCGCACCGAGGGGGGATAACCGTGCTCCGCAGTGAAGGACTGGATGAAATCATAAATTTTCTGCTGCTTTGGAGTGATAGTTCCCATGGTCAAGCTCCTTCCCGCAGACCCGCCGTGACAGAACGCAAGGCCAGTTCGGTACTTACTTTCGGCATTATTATAGCATATCCTCCCTTGGAAGTCAAACGAATGTTCCAAATCACAGCAGATTTTTGTATTTTATGAATCATTTGTGAATCTTCGCCGCCCTTCCCTTGACATCTTCCGGAAAGGTGCTAAAATTCAAACACGTTAATCGTTAACGGGTTAACCATCGAAATGCGTTGAGCCAGGAGGAGGAGCAATGGCAAATTTTGATTTTGATCTGGGCCTTCTGGAGCATCAGCTCCCCCTGGCCCGCCAAAATGCCATCCAAACTGAGCTGGCCGCGGCGGGGCTGCAGGAGGTGGGACACCCCATGCTCATGTGCATCCTGCACACCGCGGGGGCCAGGGGGGCGGACGGGCAGACCCAGCGGGAGCTGGCCCAGCTGCTCCATGTCTCGCCCGCCGCGGTGGCCACCTCGCTGAAGTCCCTGGAGAAAAAAGGATATATCTGCCGGGAGCCGGAGCCTGGAGACGCCAGGCGCAACCGGGTCACGCTGACCGACAAGGGCCAGCGGGCGGTGGATGACTGCTTCGCCTGCCTCCAGCGGGTGACCCGCCGGGCCTTTACCGGTCTGTCCAACGAGGAGCAGGCCGTTCTGCGGGGATTTTATCTGCGGATGCTGGACAATCTGCGGGGGAACAGCCGCCCCCATTCCACACCAAAGGAGGAATCTTGATTTGCTTTCCTTATTCATCACCCATCTCCAGGGCTATAAGCGGCAGGCAGTGCGCTCCCCGGTCTTTATCACCCTGGAGGTCATCTGCGAACTGATCCTGCCACTGATCATGGCAGAGATCGTGGACGTCGCCATCCCCGCCGGGGATACGGCCTATATCTTCCGGCTGGGAGCGGTCATGCTGGCCCTCTCCCTGCTGTCCATGGCCTTCGGCGTGCTCTCCGCCAAATACGCCACCTTTGCCAGCCAGGGCTTCGGCGCCAACCTGCGCCAGTGCCTCTTTGATAAGGTACAGGAGTTCTCCTTCGCGGACATCGACCGCTTCTCCTCGGCCTCCCTCATCACCCGCATGACCAACGACGTCAACGCCATGACCATGATGTTGAATATGGGCCTGCGGATGCTGGTGCGGGCCCCGGTGATGCTCATTGCCGCCCTGGGGATCAGCATTTCCATCAATCCCCGGCTGGCTGTAGTGCTGCTGGTGGTCATCCCGCTGATGATCCTGGCCATCGGCATTTTGATGAAGATCTGCACCAAGCTCTTTGAGGTGATGCAGACCAAGATCGACGGCCTGAACAACACACTGCAGGAGAACCTGGTGGCCATCCGGGTGGTCAAGGCCTTCGTCCGGGAGGACCACGAGCGGAAAAAATTCCAGCGCTCCAACGACGAGCTGATGATGGCCGGGCTGAACGTGGGCATGAAGGTCATTGCCATTATGCCCATTATGATGCTGGCGATGAACGGGGCCACTGTGGCCGTGCTGTATCTGGGCGGAAAAATGGTCATGGCCGAGGGCTTCTTGCTGGGCGACCTCCAGGCGTTCATCAACTATATTTTCCAGATCCTGATGAGCGTGATGATGGTGGCTATGGCCCTGCTTCAGCTCACCCGCGCCCAGGCCTGCGCCCACCGGATCAATGAGGTCCTCTCCGCGGAGCCCTCTGTGGAAAACAAGCCCCAGGCGCAGCGCCCCGCCCAGGACGAGCTCCCAGCGCCCAGAGGCCGGGTGGAGTTCCGGGACGTCTCCTTCAAATACGCCCGCGCCGGGACGGGAGACGATGTGCTCTCCCAAATCAGCTTCACGGTGGAGCCCGGCCAGTTCGTGGCCATCGTGGGCGGCACGGGAACAGGAAAGTCCTCCCTGGTCAATCTGATCCCCCGGTTCTATGACGTCACCGGAGGCGCGGTCCTGCTGGACGGGCTGGATGTTCGGGACTATCCCCTGGAGCAGCTCCGGGACCGCATCGGCATGGTGCTGCAAAACAATGTGCTCTTCACCGGGACCATTCGGGAGAACCTTCTCTGGGGCCGCCCGGACGCCACGGAGGAGGAGATAATCCAGGCGGCGAAGGACGCCCAGGCCTACGATTTTATCATGGGCCTGCCCGATGGCTTCGACACCATGCTGACCCAAGGCGGCACCAACGTCTCCGGCGGACAGAAACAGCGGCTGTGCATTGCCCGGGCCATGCTGAGAAAGCCGGCGGTTCTCATTCTGGACGACTCCACCTCCGCTGTGGACAGCGCCACAGAGGCCGCCATCCGCCAATCCTTCGCCTCCAATTTGAAGGATACCACCGTCATCATCATCGCCCAGCGCATCTCGTCCGTACAGTACGCCGACGAGGTCCTGATCCTGGACGACGGCCGCATTGCCGGACGCGGCACCCATGAGCAGCTGCTCGCCGGAAACGCAATCTATCAGGAGATCTATCAATCTCAGCAGGAAGGAGTGGGTGGCTGATGCCGGGACCCAACCGCGCCCCCAGAGGGGGCTATGCCAAGCCGAAAAACATGGGCCGGACCATCCGCCGTCTGGCGGGGTATTTGACCAGAAGCAAGCTGCCGCTGCTGATGGTGCTGCTGTTCCTGGTCCTGTCCGTGGGCACCAATTTGGGCGGATCATACATGATGCGCTCCATCATCAACAACTTTATCTGGTCCGGCTGCACCGACTTTGCCGGCCTGGCTCAGGCCGTACTGGTCCTGGTGGTGGTCTATGTGGCAGGCTGCGCCGCCGCCTATGGGCAGTCCGCCGTGATGGTCCGCCTGGCCCAGCGCGGGGTCAACCGCCTGCGCAAGGACCTGTTCGACAAGCTCCAGGCCCTGCCGCTGAGCTACTTTGACCAGCATCCCCACGGGGAACTGATGAGCCGCTTCACCAACGACGCGGACAATGTGCAGATGGCCCTGGAGCAGAGCGTGGTCTCCCTGTGCTCCAGTGTGCTGATGTTTGCCGGCCTGGTGAGCATGATGCTCTTCATCAACTGGAAGCTCTTTCTGGTCACCGCCCTTCTGCTGGCTGTCACCATCGTTCTGTTCAAGACCCTGGGCGGACGCAGCCGGAAATTCTACCGCGCCCAGCAGAGCGCCCTGGGCAACATGAACGGCGAGATCCAGGAGATCATCGAGGGTCTGAAGGTGGTCAAGGCCTTTACCCACGAGGAGCAGGCCAAGGCTGACTTCCGCGCGCTGAACACCGCCTACCGGGACGCCGCTCAGAAGGCGAATTTCTACTCTATTATGATCATGCCCGTCTCCGGCAACCTGATGAACATCAGCTATGCCCTCACCGCGGCCTTTGGCGGACTGCTGTCTGTCCTCCAGGGCTTTGACCTGGGCGGTCTGGTCGTTTACCTGAATTACTCGAAACAGGTGGGCCAGCCCCTGAACCAGATCTCCCAGCAGATGACCACCCTGCTCTCCGCCCTGGCCGGAGCTGAGCGTATTTTTGACGTCATGGACACCCAGCCTGAGGTGGACCAGGGACAGGTCACCCTGGTGGAGGCAGAGAAGGACGCCAACGGCACGCTGACCCCGTTCTCCGGCACAGGACATTCCCACACCTGGGCCTGGAAGACGCCCCGGTCCAGCGGCATGGCCCTGGTCCCTGTACTGGCCGAGGGCGAGACCCTCACCGAGCTGGGGCAGGCCGTCCGGGAGCAGGACGGGTGGAAGCTGCTCCCGCCCGGAACAGATTCCGACGAGGGCATCTGGGTCAAAGTGGCTCCGGACGGCACGCTGACCCAGGTGGAGGACCTGTCCGCCCTGGCCGGACACGGCTGGGCCTGGAAGTATCCGGACCACACGGGCGCGTCCTCCCTCCATCTCATCCGGGGCACGGTGCGCAATGTGCCCGGTGAAGATTATTACCTTACAGAACTGCGGGGCGCGGTGCGCTTCAACCATGTGGACTTCTCCTATGTGCCTGGAAAACGCATTCTGAAGGATGTGTCCGTCTACGCCAATCCGGGGCAGAAGATCGCCTTTGTCGGCTCCACTGGGGCGGGCAAGACCACCATCACCAACCTCATCAACCGCTTTTACGAGATCGAGGGCGGTCTGATCACCTATGACGGCCTCGATGTCAAGGCCATCCGGAAGGACGCCCTGCGCCGCTCCCTGGGGGCGGTGCTCCAGGATACCCATCTGTTTACCGGCACCATTCTGGACAATATCCGATACGGACGGCTGGACGCCACGGATGAGGAGTGCATCGCCGCGGCCAAGAGCGCCAACGCCCACTCCTTCATCCGCCGCCTGCCCCAGGGGTACCAGACGATGGTATCCGGAGACGGCGGCAACCTGAGCCAGGGCCAGCGGCAGCTGCTGGCCATTGCCCGGGCTGCGGTGGCCGATCCCCCGGTGATGATCCTGGACGAGGCCACCTCCTCTATCGATACCCGTACAGAGGCGCTCATCCAGAAGGGAATGGATACCCTGATGGGGGGCAGGACCGTGTTTGTCATCGCCCACCGCCTCTCCACCGTCCGTAACTCCAACTGCATCGTGGTCATTGAGCACGGACAGATCGAGGAGAAGGGCAGCCACGACCAGCTGCTGGAGAAAAAAGGACGCTACTACCATCTGTACACCGGACAATTCCAGCTCTCCTGAGCCAGGCCCCGTTTCCAGCCCGGCGGTCTGTTGGGCCTTTAACCATACCAACTCCCGGATGCCTTACAAGGTAAGGCATCCGGGAGTTTTCATCTTCTGAGTTTTAAGATTCGCCAAGCTGTTCCTCTACCGAGCAGGTGCAAGCTTCTATCTTGCGGAAATTTTTCTTTCAGCGGGAATCAGGGTGGTATTTTCCCTAAAATCCTGATATAATAGTTCAGATTTTGCAAAACAGGCCGCAGTGACAAAACTTTTTAAAAGTTTCGGGAACCTTTTTCCCGCTCCTGCGTCAAATCTTTTGAAACCGATTCCGGCACACAGAACATTTTGATGATAAAGGAGTTTTTCAGATGAAATACCGTACCTACACTCGCCTTTTGGCTCTGGCCCTCTCCCTGACCCTGCTGACCGCCTGCGGCCCCAAGGGGGAGAGCGGCTCTCAGTCCAATCCAGACGGCTCCGTCTCCTCCAGCCAGGGGAGCGTCTCCACCCCCGACGCGTCCCAGCCCGACCTCTCCCTGCCTGAGTCCTCCCAGCCCGATGCCTCTCAGCCCGACGCGTCCCAGCCGGACAAGGATCAGGGGGACAGCTCCAAGCCCCATGTGGAGGAGCCAGCGGCAAAAAAGAGCCTGTCCCTGAATTCCTCCGACTTCTCTCTGTTCAAGGCAGGCGCCGCCTATCAGCTGAAGGCCGAGTCCAAGCCTGAGAAGGGGACCTACACCTGGACCTCTGACAATGAGGCGGTAGCCACAGTCTCCAACAAGGGGTTGGTCACCGCTGTGGCCCCCGGCACCGCCACTGTCACAGTCACCGACAGCAAGACCGGCCTGTCCGCCTCCTGCATCGTCCGCTGTAAGTTCGAGGCGGACAAGCCCGCTTCCGGCGGCGGCTCCTCCTCCAGCGGCGGAAGCAGCGCTTCCGGCTCCGGCTCTGCCAGCACCCCGGACAGCAGCGTGGATCTGTCCGCTTTTTACAGCACCGTCACCACCAATCATCAGTTCGGAATGCTCTCCCTGGCGGATGCAACTATGATCAAGGACGTCTATCCCGGCCTGTCTGACATCAAGACCAACCAGTGCCTGCCCTATATCAATATGATGACCATGAACTCCGGCGAGATCGCCCTGGTGGAAGTGGCTGACAGCAGTGATGTGGACACGGTGAAGGGCATCTTCCAGGACCGCATCGACGCTCAGGTAGCCGGCGGCGCCTGGTACCCCAGCGCCATCGAGGCCTGGCAGAACAATTCCCGGGTGGTCTCCAATGGCAGCTATGTGATGATGGTGGTCCACGAGGACTGTGACGCCATCGTGAACGAATTCAACGCGCTGTTCTAAGCCAATGCCCTTCCTGCAAGGCTGGCTGGCCGCCCCTTGCGCTCCCATAGTTCTTGATCCGGAACTGCCATACAGACTGCGCATGGGAGTTCAACTGCCGTGAGTTGGGCGGGGCCTCCCGCCCAACTCTGATTTCTGTAAAGCTGATTTGAGGAGGACGCCACATGGTCTTTTCCACCCCCATTTTCTTATTTTATTTCCTGGTGCTGACGCTGTTGGTCTACTACCTAGTGCCCCGGAAGCTGCGCAACGGCGTGCTGCTGATCTCCTCCCTGTTTTTCTACTACTGGGGCGAGCAGCTGTATGTGTCCATCATGTTCCTCTCCACCGCCATCGACTATGTCCACGGCCTTCTGGTGGAACGGTGCAAGGCCCGGGGCAACGACCGGGGCGCGCGGATGGCAGTGGCCTCCTCTATCGTGTTCAACCTGGCCCTGCTGCTGTTCTTCAAGTACTGGGACTTCCTGGCCGCCTCCCTCCAGGCGGTGGGCCTGAACTTTATGCCGGTGCTGAACATCCACCTGCCCATCGGCATCTCGTTCTACACCTTCCAGACCATGAGCTACACCATCGACGTCTACCGGGGCGATACCAGGGCTCAGCGGTCCATCATCAACTTCGGCACCTTCGTCACCCTGTTCCCCCAGCTGATCGCCGGGCCGATCATCAAGTACAAGGACCTGGGGGATCAGATCGACCAGCGGACCTGCTCCACGGACAAATTCGCCTCCGGTGTGCAGACCTTTATGGTTGGCATGGCGAAAAAGGTGCTCATCGCCAACAATGTGGGGATGCTGTGGGAGAGCTATAAGGCCATGGCGCTGGGTGAGCTGACGGTGGCGGGCTCCTGGCTGGGTGTGCTGGCTTTCACCTTCCAGATCTATTTCGACTTCTCCGGCTACTCAGATATGGCCATCGGACTGGGCCGGATGCTGGGCTTTGAGTTCCTTCCCAATTTCAACTACCCCTATATCTCCAAAAGCATCACTGAGTTCTGGCGGCGCTGGCACATTTCCCTGTCCACCTGGTTTCGGGAGTATCTGTATATCCCCCTGGGGGGCAACCGCTGCTCCAAGCCCCGGTGGATGTTTAACCTGCTGGTGGTGTGGGCGGCCACCGGAATTTGGCACGGAGCCAGCTGGAACTATCTGATCTGGGGCCTGTATTTCTTCGTCCTGCTGATGGTAGAGAAGTTCTTCCTGCTGGACCGGCTGAGCCGGGCTCCCGCTGCCGTGGGCCATGTTTACACCATGTTTTTCGTCCTGGTGAGCTGGGCCATTTTCGCCATTGAGGATGCCGGGCATCTGGCCGGCTATCTGAGGGTCATGTTCGGACTGGGCGGCGTCCCTCTGGCAGACCCCGCCTTCGGCTACTATCTCACCAGTTATCTGCCCATTCTCTGCGTCGCTGGGCTGGCCTCCACTCCCCTGGGAGCCTCCCTGTACCGCCGCCTGAAGCCCCGGACCGCCCAGGCAGTGTGCGCAGTACTGGTGCTGGCGGGACTGGTGGTATGTACTGCGTACCTGGTGGATGGGACATACAATCCCTTCCTGTATTTCCGTTTCTAAGGAGGCTGCCCTATGACCAAAGCATACAGCATCTTTTTGACCGGCCTGTTCTCCCTCTTCATCGGCGGGATCCTGGTGGGCAGCCTGCTGCTCCCCGACCGGACCTTCTCCCCCATGGAGAACCGCAATCTGGCCAAGCCGCCCAAGCTCTCTTGGGAAAATGTAGAGAGTGGGAAATTCATGTCTGACGCGGAGAGCTATGTCAACGATCAGATCATGGGCCGGGACTTCTGGGTCGCCATGAAGGCGTGGAGCGAGCGCCTCTCCGGCAAACAGGAGAACAACGGCATCTATTTTGCCAAGGACGGCACCCTGATCCGCCATCTGGACACCCCTTCACAAGAGACCTTGGCCCAGAACGCCGGCTATATCAACCAGCTGGTGGAGAATGTGTCTGTCCCGGTCTATTTTGGACTGATCCCCTCGGCGGCTGAGGTGTGGGCGGACCGCCTCCCGGCTGGCGCGCCCACTGCCGACGAGCAGGCCATCATTGAGGAGATGTACAGTGCGGTCCAGGCCCAGACCGTGGACCTCTGCACTCCGCTGAATGCCCACCGGGATGAGGACCTCTATTACCGCACGGACCACCACTGGACCAGCTTGGGCGCCTACTACGGCTACACCGCGCTGATGGACGCTATGGGGCTGGAGGCTGAGCCCCTGGATCAGTCGGGCAAGACCACCGTGTCCGACTCCTTCTATGGCACGCTGTTCTCCCGGTCCGGAGTCCGCTGGGTCGCCCCGGACCAGATCGACCGCTATATCTCCGGGGATGGGGTGGAAGTGACGTCTTATCCCGAGGGTTCCCCTGTAGAGGGCAGCCTCTATGTGGACAGATTTTTGCAGGAAAAGGACCAGTATTCCTCCTTTCTGGGCGGGAACCAGCCCCTGTGTGTGATTCGGACGGAGCACACGGACGCCCCCCGGGTGCTTGTCATTCGGGACTCCTATACCGACAGCCTGGCTCCCTTCCTCACGCAGAATTTTTCTGAGATCCACCTGTTCGATCCCCGTATGAATCTGACCAGCGTAAAGGGCTATGTGGAGGAGAATCAGATCGACTCCGTCGTGGTGCTGTACAGCATCGCCAACTTTACGGCAGAGGGAAACCAGATGTTCGTCTTGGGCTGGTAGACCGCGGCGGTCTACCAAATGTCTACCAGACACAGCCCCCGGAAGCCTTGCGGCGCAAGGCTTCCGGGGTTTTTTCTTT
>ENA-ORMO01002899-ORMO01002899.1-human-gut-metagenome-genome-assembly--contig:-NODE-2899-length-12340-cov-12.790558_pt1 | contig 12340 bp, 17 predicted proteins | sample MGYA00242106_ERZ509001 | MGnify/ENA primary metagenome ERZ509001 (study PRJEB26280, sample SAMEA2338736) | human gut metagenome | biome: human gut; feature: human-associated habitat; material: faeces... | reverse complement strand
AATCACTATGGATCTTTTTGTTAGGTGTCCAACTTCATTTTGCAATCAACCATCGGCAAAAAATAATTGCAAATCTTTTGCAATATTCATGATCGTGATGCCATCCACATCTTTGAGCGTGTTTTCTACATAAACGCGTTTACTGTTCACGGGATCATTCTCATCGGAAATTGGCACAGAAAAGCCGCCTAAATAGGCATCAATTCCGCTGCGTGTCATAGTTGCTTGCAGCTCATACGCAATATTTGAAATCATGCGTTGACGTTTAATTCCTTGTAATATTTCTGAATGTTCGATAATATCCGCTTTTATGCCGTCCCACAGGAAAAAATTCGATTGCAGTCCTGTCAACAGGGAAAAATCATGGATGCTGTCAGCAAAGGATATCAGGTTATTCAGTTTGCAATACGTTAGGATCGCTTTGATATGACCATTTAGTTGTGCGTCAATCAAAGATGCCATACCTGCATCTAACATATGTCTGATAGAGTAAAAATTGTGTGCGTTCGACTCCTGCCAGAGTGGATGGCACAGGGTAAAATATCGGAAAAATAAGGCCCGTAGATCTGCTGATCTACGGGCTTCGGAAGCCTTGAAAATACTGAGGTTTTGTCCTCAATATCTTTTTTAGCCTCCCTTTTTGTCATAATCCAACACTTTAGATATTTTGGATTCGCTTTTGAATATCCTCCACGGACGGAAGTTGTTTCTCCAACTCCTTCGGCAAATTACTGGTGATTTGATAGGCACTGACACCTATGGGTTTGCTCATGTCTTTCAGAGAATACTCTGCCACCAAATCATTCTTACTCTTACAGAGCAGGAGTCCGATGGATGGGCTGTCTTGCTCCTTCTTAAGAATATCATCCACCGCGGAGAGATAGAAATTAAGTTGTCCGGCATACTCCGGTTTGAATTCGCCGGTTTTCAGTTCGATCACCACATAGCAGCGGAGGTTCAGGTTGTAGAACAGCAGATCAATGTAAAAATCGTCACCGCCTACGTTGAGGTGATACTGATTGCCGAGGAACGCAAAGCCTGTCCCAAGTTCCAGCAATAGTTTTGTTACATCCTTGACCAGCGCCTGCTCAATATCTCGCTCTACCATATCGGGCTTGAACGGAATAAAATCGAAGATATAGGGATCTTTCATGGTTTGCACAGCTAGTTCACTTTGTGGGGACGGAAGTCGGTTTTCAAAGTTAGAAACCTTCTCCGTCAGCACTTGCCGCTGATACAACCCACTTTCGATTTGATGCACAAGCACATTGCGAGACCAGCCGTTTTTAGATATCTGTTCAGCATACCACAAACGCTCTGCTGTGTTCGATAGCTTATCCAGTAAGACTGTATTATGCCCCCAGGGAATTTGTGCAACAGCCTGTTGCACAAATTCTTTTGACGGATAAGCCTCCGCAAATTTTGCCATATATTTAAGATTCCGAACAGAGTAGCCAGTAGCGTCAGGGAAATCAATTTTGATATCTCTTGCAAGATTCTCGACAAACTTGTTTCCCCATACCTTGTGTTCGTTGATGATCTTGCCAATGGAGTAATAGAGTATCAGCAGTTCCTGATTAACACGAACGGTCGCTTTGTACTGCGCTGTCCGAATCTCCTGTTTGATGGTTTCAACTGTATGAAGGTACTCATTTGAATTCAGCAGCATCCTATATTCACTCCTTTGTAAGTTCTTTCAGCAATCCCTGGCACCCAGCCAGAACATCCTGCCAGGTGGCCTCGAAGTCTCCTGTGTACCATGGGTCGGCTACATCGCCGGGGTGGTCGGTGTGATCCATCAGAAGGGACATCTTGTTGGCAAGATCGCCGCCGCAGATGCGGCACATGTTTCGCAGATTGGCCTGATCCATGCCGATGAGCAAATCGTAGTCCTCTTGATCCTGCTTGGTAAGCTGCCGGGCTGCATGGCCCTCGCAGGAGATCCCATGCTCCGCCAGCTTCCGCAGTGCGGGAGGATAGACAGGGTTCCCAATCTCCTCCCGGCTCGTTGCCGCAGATTCGATATGGAATTGGGATTCCAAACCGGCCTTCTTCACCAAGTCTTTCATTACAAACTCGGCCATTGGGCTGCGGCAGATATTTCCATGACACACAAAAAGTATCTTTTTCATGCTGATCAAACTCCAAAACTTTATCATTACCTGCATTATACCAGTATTTTTCAGTTTGGTCGAGAGAGATTTGCAGATGAGCCTCAGAAGACAGGAGTTCCAGCAGTTCTGCTTTGGTGGGATCGCACCGGAGGGCCTCATCGATATACCACACTCTTGCTTCAGCGGGCAGCTCTGTTTCCATGATGACCACATTCTGAGTCCAATTCAGCCGCAGGACTTTGGCCAGCAGTTCGGGCGTATCACTGTACAAACGATAGAAGTCCCGCATCCGGCGCACATTGCGTGGAGAGAAGCCAGCCATGTCGGGGTACTGCTTACTCAGGTAACTTGCAGCCGCCACCGCCGCACCTTTTTCGGTACGAAGGCAAATAGCCTTGCCGATCTCGCAGTACAGTTCCATCTGCGGCAGTTTCATGCTGACTGCCAGATCCAATGCGGCGTGCATGGTGCTATAGTCGATTTCTTTGCGAATATTCATGACTTCTCCTTTCCGGTGCGAAACACCTTGTTACTGGTCAAAGCAGAGAAAAACACGGCAAACTGCCATGCTTTTCTCTGCTTTGACGCATTATATGATTTGTACGATTTGTTCCCATAGGAGGACATACCGTTCATCGATGATCTTGTTGTTGTGGTAGTGGCCAAACAGCCAGTAGTGAAACTTTGCTTTCCGTCTGATTTTTTCTAGAAAGGCCGTGAGTTGATCTAAGTCGTAGTCAGGATTCAGTTTTTTCACTACGCTGTTGGGAGCGCAGTGGGTAATGATATAGTCCGCTGCCCAGTCGATTTGTTTCAGCGTTTTCAGTGCTTCAGTATATTCTTCATCTGAGGGAAGCTCCTCTTTCCACCATGAATAATGGTCAACACGGAAGCTGCAACGCATCCTCCTCATGAACCAATATTGTTCCTCGAAGTCATCTGCGTATGGATCTAATATACCATCTGAGATATCATGTGAGGAGGCGCCGCCCATAGTGAAGAAGGTGTATCCCTCGATTTCGAACACTTGTCCTCGAAGCAGATGGATCACATGGGGCCGGATGAACTGTACCTTGCCTCCATGTCATATCCCTGAGCATCATATCAAAGGCGGGCATTGTGCCCAGCTCGTCGCAGAACAGCACCACACGGTTTTTCAGTTTACCGCCATTTTCATCTGCCACCGCAAACAATTCCCGGCTGAGGGTCTGGATCATAAGACCCGCCATAAAATTCTTGCTGGGATCTTCTTCGGGGAGGATGAGGAAAATAGCGGACTTTCTGCTGGCGAAGGATTCGGCGTTGATGGCGCTGTCGAAGCAGAGGACCTGCTCCAACTCTGAATCCAAAAAGGCATTGAGCCGGGAGAGGACGGTGGACATGACGGACATCATCGCCTGATCCGCACTGTTCAAAGCCGCTCCAGCAAACCACCGTGCCTTATGGGTGTCCGGAAGTTTGTTCATCAGCACTTGGAAACCGTTTTTGCCTTTTGCGGATCTGCTGGGCGCCAGGAGGTCCTGCACCAGTTTGAACACGCTGACGATATGCCGCTGCTCTGTCCCTGTTTTCTTGTCAGGGGGCAGGTACTCCGCCAGCAACAGGACCACAGCAGTGAGCAGGCCCTCGGCTGCGTCATAGAAGAAGGCGTTCTGACCGTACTGGGAGGCATCCCCATCTGGGTTGACGATGGTCTTGGAAAGGATCTTGGCATACTTCTCCGCCTTGGCACGGGCGGCAAGGTTTTCAGAATCCTCCCGGCAGATATCCATGTAGTGGTTGATGAGCGTCAGCAGATTGTATCCGTCCGAGCGGGTGGGGTTTCGCAGGTCAATGACCGCCACCTGATAGCCGTAGCACCGGGAAGCGATGGTCCCATAGTTCCGCGCCAGATCTCCTTTGGTATCCAGAGCCAGAAAGCTCATCCCGCAGGCGCAGGCGTATTCCAGATTGGGGTAGAGAAAGAAGGCCGTCTTGCCGATGCCGGATGCGCCGATCATCAGGCAGTGGATATCGTCGGTATCCACCAGTGCCTGAATGGCGGGGCGTTCAGGGGCCTTCCTCCTCTGCTTGAAAATCTTGGCCAATATTGGACCGATGTCTGGGCCGCCGCCCACACACCCAAGTACCAATCCTTGGTCAGTCGGAAGATTCTTTCCTTTACGCCACGCCTCGGGACGGAAAGGGATGTGCTTAAAGGTTTGCTGGATCTCCTTTTTGGTGGCCCATCGGGCAGTACCGTGCTGGCCATCGCCCACCGTCTTGGATTTGATGTGGTCCAGATTTCCCTGGCCAGTTGTGTGGGCGACAATGGCGATCAGCAAAAAGGCACCGCCCATGATCACAAGGGGAATGATAGCCTGTATTGTCATGGTATCATCCTATTGCTGGACCATCTGTACAGCATGATCCCGTTCGGCCAGTTCTGTCAGGTCGTCGTTCCAGTCCTTATTCTCCGAAATCAGGCGGCTTGAGGCGATCTCAAACTGCTCCGCGATCTGTTCGGCCAGACGAAGGCTGGCGGTATGGCCTGCCTTGTCGTTGTCCAGACACAGAGAGACATCCCGCAGGACGGGGTTCTGTTCCAGAATCCAGAGCACCGGCAGGCTGGAGGTCCCGCAGCAGGCCACGTAGCTGTGCTGCCGCCAACCCTCTGGGTGGAGCGTGATGTAGGAGAGCAGATCGATAGGCCCCTCAAACACATAGAGCCGGTCACTAACTCCTGTCCAATGGAAGCTGCACCGCGGGTCGCTGCCCTCTACATTGATGCGGAAGGTTTTGCCTGTGTCATGGGTGCTTCGCTTGTGGGCATGACGGGCAACGCCGTGTTCATCCTTCCCGACGAACACGGCGTTGTGATATTTTTCATCTTCGTAGATAAGCCCGGCGTGGACGAAGACGTTCAGCACGTCACGCTGGATGTGCCGCTTCTTAATCAGATAGGCATAGACGCGGCGCATGGTGTGGTTGGCGGGTGGCAGTTCAAACTGCTTTTTTTCCACCTCAGCCTGCTTCTCTGTTGGGGAGCAGGCGCCTGCCACTGATCCGCCCAGCAGGAGTGTGACGGCATCCGGATAGCTGAGGTGGTAAAAGGTCTGGGCGAAGGAGATCGGGCCTCCGCCTTTTTCCGCCGCATGATCGTACCACGCATTGCCACGGACTGTGATGCTGTGGTCACTGTCCAGCCGCTTCTCATGGCCGGAGGGCAGCAGTTTCTCTCCCCGCTGCCGCAGAAATTCCACCAAGTCCACAGAGGCGGCAAGCCGTTTCTGCTCCTCGGTAAAATGGATGTAGGGCATGAACGTTCACCTCCAAAAAAGAAAAGCCGTGGGCCTGTGCCCACGGCTTAGTTGTCGTTTCAGTCCTCCCGCTGGTAGTGCGGCTGGGGGACATATTTTTCGGTCTGATACTTCTTGTACTTCTCCTGCTGAACTTCAGCGGGAGTTGTGACCTCCAACGCGGACTCATCATAGAGGATCGGTTCATCACAGACTGCATCCAGTAAGATCCGTTCCAGATGCTCGTACTCAGAGAATTGATCCAGCGATGCCATCACCAACGAGTCCCGCACATAGCCGGAACTGGCTGCCAGCAATTCCTGATCCATATAGAATCCGTGATGCTCCACGAAAAAGGTCATCAGCATGACCAGGGTCCGTGTGTTGCCCTCCCGGAACGGGTGTACCTGCCAGATCTTCGGGAAGCCGGTCGTCAGGTGGCGGACAAACTCCTGTCTGGAGAACTGCGGCCAGTCCTGTGACAGAAGTTCTTGGAATGCGTTCTCCAGATCCCGGGGGATATCCTCATCATTGCTGTACCATACGCTTCGGCCAGCCAGCAGTTTTTCCCGCTTCTCAATATTGATGATCCTGTACTCTCCGGCCCAGTCGTAGATATCTCCAAACAGAAACCGATGGATCTCACACAAGCCCGCAGGGGTGAAATCAGAAAACTCACGCTCATAGAGCAGCATCATATTGGCGCGGGACTGTTCAGCCTCTACCAGATCCAGCACCTTTTCATCCCGGATGTCCAGTTTGTTTTTCAGGACCGGGGTATCCGCATATAAATAGGGATCAGCCATGTCGCTGTACCTGCTCTGCCATTTTCCGGTGCGAGGCCAGCAGTGCGGCTTTCATCTGCTCACCGCTCAACTCGCCTCTGGCCCAACTGCGCGAAAGCATCCGGGCATAGTTGGATACAGGGACGCCCTCGATTGCATTGATGGCATCCGCCGTTTTTACCGCAGCGATCCGCCGGCTGATTTGTTTGCTCGTCATTGTGAGATCACCTCTTGATCCAGTATAGCATGATGTATGAAAAAAGGGAAGTGGGATTCATTTGGCACCATCAACTCATACGGATCTCCTGATCTTCATGGTCATCCGGCTTGTGGCCCATGGCGATCTTCTTATCCCGGATGCGCTGGCGCAGTTTGCTGTCTGTGGACTGGATCGAGGCAATGGGGCCGCTGGTCGACTGCTCCTGGAAGATGCTGCTCATGTGGTGCAGGAGCCGGGTAGCTGCCGATAGCACAGAGGGGCCACGGAAGCGTTCCATCCGTTCCAGCGTTGCGCGGGCAGACTTATTTCCTTGCGCCGCAGACTGCTCCAGCCAGCGGACAGCGGCATCATGATCCGGCGGCACCTGCTTTCCCAGCAGGTATAGTTTTCCCAATGCATACTGGGCATACGGATCTCCACACTCGGCAGCACCGGTGAGCCAACGGACCGCCTCTGTATTACGGTCGGCATCGCCGCTCTCCAGCAGGAGTTTGCCCAGATGGTACTGTGCCAGCGTGTATCCCAACTCAGCGGACTGTTGAAACCAGCGCATCGCAGTTGGGAGATCATCCTTCTCCAAATAGAGTTTGCCAAGGGCGTACATGGCGCAGCGGTCCCCCTGTTTCGCCGCCTGAGTCAACCAGATCACTGAGCGAAGATGGTTTTTCTCCACGGAGCCGCCATCCCGGTAGAGCCGCCCCAGCGTATACTGCGCCGGGGCTTGGCCTGCTTCTGCCGCTTGTGTTAACTGCTCCAAGAGCATTTGGACCTGCTCGGGAGGCGTATCGACCGCAGTGAGTGTCTGCCATTCCGGGGAGGGGATCACTGGCTCGTCCGCTTCCAGCGGTGGGAACACAGTGCCGATCTCACCCAGCCGTACTGCCTCTTGGATCACAAGGTTGTGAATCTGGCGGAACTTCTTTTGCCTGGACAGAGGGAGACGCTTCGGCAGGTCTTTCCGATAGGTCCTGAGCACTTCGTCCCGGAGTTCGTACCACAGTCCGTAAGCCTGAGAGATCCGCGCATCCTTCTGCAACTCGTCCACGATCTCATCCACCACAGATTTCAGCGGCGCCTTCAGATATCCGTACTGCTTCTTTCCTTTGACGGTCTTCAGCTGGTCAGACAGGGATACCATGTCACTGTTGACTACCACCGCGTCACAAAAATCAAACCCAAGCAGCCCTTTTCAGAAACAATGGAATATGTAACTTGGGACTATACTGAGAAGTTAATTCTGGATCGAGAGAGCGAGACCTTGGAGCATATTCAGAATATCGGCAGCGGTTGCATGGTGTCCAGAAAATACTATGTCCAGGGCGGCGTTGAAAATCTGCTTGATGATATTGATGCCGAGGAATTGTTCGGTAATATCGAAGGAAATCCAGACGATGTGATCGAAAATCCTCTGGAAACGCAGGAATATGCCATCACTATTGACTTCAAAAAAGGCCTACGGCGTGTTATCCAGGGAACCTACGACAAGAAAGCATTGCCGGAAGCCTGGGGAGATTTTGCTGACGCAGTATGGGATTTCATCTGTTTTTATGGCTTTGGTGAAATCCTCGACCAGTCTGTCTACGGGAAAGTAAAGCGCCGCAAACAGGATTACATTTACTGTAGCGTGGAATTTGACGAAGGATATAAAAGTTACTACTATATCGCTGATGATGACAGCATCAATGTTGGCGATCATGTGATTGTTCCCGTTGGAAAAGACAATCATCATTCTATTGCTGAAGTGGTAAAAATTGAGTTTTTTTCCGAAGAAGATGTTCCTCTTCCACTTGATAAGACAAAACACATTATCCGCAAATGTACAGACGATGATTTTGACCCGCCGGAGGTGAAATAATGTTGCATTGGAACAAAGCAGATATCCCGCATAAAGGATGGGAATACATCGGCATGGAGGATTTGGGCGAAGATGTTTACCCAGGCGACCCTATTCCGTATGAGCAATGTGAAATGTGCGGGAAGGAAAAAATCAGATATGTCCACTTGCTGAAACACCCCGATTATGATGGGGAAATACGGGTCGGCTGTGATTGCGCCTCGAAAATGATCTGCGATTATGTGACTCCACAGGAGCGAGAACGCAACTTAAAGAACCGTGTTAACCGCAGAAAAAACTTCATGAAGCAAGAGTGGTATCGAAAACCCGAAACTGGAAATTATACACTGCGTTACAAAGGCGACTACATCACTATTATGAAGAGCAAATTCGGTCCAGGTTGGGGTATCATTTATAAAGGAGAACAGCAATGGGAGTATCACGGCAGAAAAATCACCGATTTTGACACAGCAAGAACTGTTGCGTTTTATCTGTTTGATGAGCTCCATGAATCACGCCACCAGGAGCAACCTTATTGGGATGGCGACAGATGGATATATGTATAAAAACAAATGCCGGTCTGACACCTCAAAATGTCAGTCCGGCATTGTTTCTTGTTATTCATTGTCATGGCTCATAGCTTTGAGCATCTGAATCGCTGCGGATTTCTGGCTCGGTGTCAGACAAACCCAACAGTCGAACAGTTCTTTCATATCTGGGGTCAGCTCGACCATATCGGTATCAGCGAAAAACTGCGACATAGTGATGCCGAATCCTCTGCATATCGTCTCAAGGGTCGCAACGGAAGGAACCGTGTTTCTTCGGAAAATGTTACCAATCGTGGATTGTGCCAAACCGCACTCTTTTGAAAGTTTGTACTCCGTCCATCCGCGCTCTCGCAATAACTGCTGGAGACGAGCGTGCGTATCCATAGCATCACCACCTTTCTCATATCTATTTTACTTCCAAGTTGAGCAATAAAATACATACGAGTTGAAACGGAAGTAGGTATGTAGTATGATGTAATGGTAGTAGGCAGATGCACGGAGGGGTTTGTATGACTGAATTTGAAAAAAGAAGACACAGGGTTTGCTTTACGGGTCACCGCCCGGAAAAGCTGACTCGCTCCGAAGTGGCCATCAGAAAAGACCTGGAAATTCAAATCTGTCAGGCGGTTGCTGACGGACTGAATGTCTTTGTTACGGGTATGGCACGAGGTGTCGATATCTGGGCAGCACAAATCGTACTGAAACTGCGTGGTGCAGGATATCCCATTAAGTTAATGTGTGCCTGCCCCTATGTTGGCTTTGAGGCTGGATGGAATCAGGATTGGCAGAGACAGTACAAAGAAATACTGGCAGCGGCAGACTTCGTGAAATATGTCTGCGAGGACTACTGTCGTTCTTGCTTTCAAATCAGAAATGAATGGATGGTTAATCATGCTGCCAGGGTCATTGCGGTATTCAACGGAGAAAAAAGCGGAACTAAAAATACGATAGATTATGCGACAAAGGTCGGGGTACCTATTGTCTACATCAATGGATAAGTTTATGATGCCATCGCAGAAAAGTTACTTTGTACAGAAGGAGGAACTTTCATGGATGATAAAACAAAGGCCGATATCGATGCTGGAGTTCCAATGGTGATTGTTCATTGGGATGAAAATGGCACGACCACCTCGCAAGAGGCATACAACCTGGAAAATATCTCTTTGTCCGATTGGCAGAAAGAGCAATTAGCCAGGGCAACATTAGAGGCTTGTCGCAAATTTTATTCTGACCCGGAAAACGTTAAAAAGTACGAAGCATGGAAAGCCAAAAGGGATGAAACAAAAAAGCATAAATAAAATTTGAGTAACCAATTTGCGATGGCATCTCCGTTGCACTTTTCAATTATTCCTTTTTGGGCTATGCACACCCTCCAGACCTTTCATTAAAATGTTCATACGCAAAAACAAAAACAGGCTCCACGGTGACCATTTCAGAATCACCGTAGAGCCTGTTATCGTTAAAAGGTATAGGAAACCCCTTGCAAACAGGGGCTTTTACAAAAAGAAACTGGACACCCGCTTCGATACTCATTGTATCAAAACTGGTGTCCAGTTATGTGATAACCCAACACTTTAGATATTTTTCAAAATGCCTTGTGTTTTTGCTATCATCGAGACAAGCCCGTTTCCGGTCTTAATTACTTCTGACCTTCGTCAGGATCGTCATTGGCATCTGCAACAACACCCTCCAACAAATTCGTTACGACCTGATTGAGTTGAGTTGCGTTCTTGGATGTGATCACAGGCACCCCGGTGCGTTCTTCGGCAGCTTTACGAGCAATAGAATAGTTCTTTTTGCGTTTGATGATAGATGCCATAGCGATACTTCCTTTCTTCTGTCACATAAGTGTGGGAAGGGTGCCCCGTTTCAGGGCGTACCTTCTCTATCTCTCTCTTTATCTCTATCTCTTTCTCTAACTCTATCTCTTTCTCTGGTGGACGAATGTCGGACAAATGTCCGCCTTTTGTCCGGGGCGGTAAAAGTGCCTTGTTTTCCAGCCTTGCAGCCCGTTTTCGCTCGGCTTCGGTAGAGGACTGTCCTATCATCAGCTCAATGTCGGTCATATAGAAAGCCCCGCTGTCAAGCTGCTCCACAAGCCCCAACTGCCGGAAAATCTCTAAAGCCCTCTCAACCGTCCCTATCTGGTGGCGGGTCAGTGTCGCTATCATCTGCGCTGTGTAGGGGATATGCTCGTCAAGCTGCAACTTCCCGCCGTTTTTCAGCGATTTTAAGTACAGCTTCAAGAGGATATTGGAATATAAAATTCCGTCTTTCATATCTTCCAGCAGCACAATGGAGTCGCTGTCAAAAAAGTTCTCTTTCAGCTTGAGGTAGTAATACTTGCGGTTATCTGCCATTGTCCCTGTCCTCCTTTTTCCGGCGTTTGGAGTAGTAGCGGGGGCAGAGTATGATAACCGCCCGGAAGCTCTGCTTGCAGCTATGGGTACAGCCCCGGCAGAGGTCGTTGTATGTGATACGGTCGCAGGTGGTATTCCCGACTTTCACTTGCCGCAGGAAAAAAGACCATTCCAGCCGCCGTTTCTTGCTCATTCTTGGCATGGGTGCGCTCCTTTCTGCCGTTTCCACTGGTGTGGCGGTATCGGCGGTAATTCTGTATCATCTCGGTATCATTTTCGGGGTTTTTCTGCCCTGTAAGCCCGTTAAAAAATCCTTTGGTATTGGGGATAGGGTACGGGGCAGCCCCCTTGTTCTGTATGGGTTCGGGTACATTTTGGGGTGGTTTTTATCGCTCCTGTTCCTGCCTTTTCACAGGCTTGCGCTCCCGGCGTAAAATCTGGTCGATATTGCCCTTGACAGTCTGTAAGCGGCGGTATTCCTCCCGTTTTGCCCGGTAATCGTTGTAGCCGCTGTTTTTCTCTTTGATAAGGGTTTCAATCTCTGCTTGCAGGGCTTTATAGCTTGGCAGCTTGGAAATGCCGTTCTCCCTAAAATAACGGGCGGCTGCGTCTGCTATGATAAAGTCGCTTTCGTGCTTCTGTCGGTAGGCTGCTTTTGCTTTGGCGTTTTTCTGCTGTTTCAGCCCGTCCCGGACAGGGCGGGTCTTGGAATAGGCAAGCACCTGCCGTTGCAGCTCCTTTTTCCCGTCCAGCGTCTTTTCCACCTGCTTCAGCTCTGTAAGGCTTTCCCGCATGGCGGTATAGGCGGCAGAACAGGCTTCGTCCAGTTCCTCCGGGGAAGAAAAGCCGTACTGCTGATAGGCGGTAACGGTAGCCGCCATTTGCTTTAGATTGTACTTTGCCGCCCAGCGGTCATAGCCCACGCCCTTGCCCTCGGCTCGCTTGGCTTCCCGGTCAACCATGCGCTGCAAGGTGTTGTCTGCCGGGGTGGTTTTTGTGGTTTTTTCCCCTTGTGACGGCTTTTTAACTGCGGCAGGGTATTCGGGTATGGCTTTGGTCTGTTCGGCGGCTCTGTGGGCGTTCTGCGTGAGCAGGGCAAGGACAGCAGCCTTGTCAAAATCGTCCCCCAGCTTCCGGGCTGTGATAGGCTTTGTCCTGTCCGGCGTGAGGTAGGAAAGCCGCCCCCGGCTCTCCTTGACGG